>Ga0114903_1000061_pt1 | contig 83031 bp, 78 predicted proteins | sample MalvirDeepMed_s2_FD_87289 | JGI IMG/M metagenome (GOLD analysis project Ga0114903, IMG submission 87289) | Marine viral communities from the Global Malaspina Expedition - Malaspina viral metaG DeepMed_s2 | ecosystem: Environmental > Aquatic > Marine > Oceanic | place: Mediterranean Sea...
GACGGCGTCATCGCCATGATCGAGGCCGAGCTGAAGCGTACGGATGCCGCACCGGCGGACGATGATCCGTTCACCGATATTCCAAGCCCGGCGCAGGTCAGCGTCCCGAGTACCAAGCCGAGGAAGCCGCTAACCGAAGAGGTGGCTCCACCGGCGAGCGACGATTGGCAGACCTTCCGATTCCAGCAGGGTAATTCGGACAAGTTCTGGCGGATCGCGCTTCGGGGGAGCGATGTGGTCGTCAACTACGGTCGCAGCGGGACGAAAGGGCAAAGCGTCACCAAAACCTACGAAGACGGGGCCCGCGCGAGCCATGAGAAGAACAAGCTGATCATGGAAAAAACACGCAAGGGCTACGTCGAGGAATGATGTGATGAGTTGCAATTTTTTGCGCGATCGGGCTCATTTCATGAGGTTGTGAGGCCTATTCGGTTTCCAGCCCAGTGGGAGAAGTCAACGAAGATCGGTCGGAAAGCGACGCGGCGACGCGGCGCGAAAACGTGTTGCGAGGTAACGCGTCCATACCACGCCGGGAGACCGGTATCGGTAGCTCCTGCGACTGCGGTGTCGCGAGAACTCGTATTCGCGCCTGAGCCGCTACGCACGGCCCGATGTCGTGGTGTACGTTCTCCCGACCGCATGCCCCAAATCGGGTGCCCGGCATAAAGCTACGCTAGCTGGCGGCGGCGGCAGCAGCGGCAAACGCCTCGCCAAAGATGCCCAGGCCTTCGTCGATCTGCTCGTCCGAAATCGTCAGCGCGGGCAGGAAGCGGATCACGTTGCCGTACATTCCGCAGGCGAGGATGATGAGGCCGCGCTTGTGGCATTCGGCCAGCACCGCCTTGAGCAGCGCTGCGTTGGGCTTCGCCATCGATCCGTCCTGCACCAGCTCCAGCGCAATCATCGCCCCGCGGTCCGCGCGGATGTCTCCGATCAGATGGGGATATTCGCGCTGCACACCTTCAAGCGCCGTGCCGAAGCGTGCGCCGATTGCCTGCGCGCGTTCGACCAATCCTTCCTCTTCCAGCACGTCGAGCACTGCGAGCGCCGCTGCGCAGCCGATGGGCGAGCCTGCGTAGGTGCCGCCGAGCCCGCCCGGATGGACCGCGTCCATGATCGCGGCCTTGCCGACGACGCCCGCAATCGGGAAGCCGCCCGCCATGCCCTTGGCCATCGTCATCAGATCGGGCTCGATGCCCGCATATTCGCTCGCGAACATCTTGCCGGTGCGCCCGAAACCGGTCTGAACTTCGTCGGCGATCAGCATGATGCCGTGCTCATCGCAAATCTCGCGCAGACGGCGCAGCCATGCGGTCGGGGCAGGATAGAACCCGCCCTCGCCCTGCACCGGCTCGAGAATCATCGCCGCACAATCGGCCGGGTCGAGATCGGTGCGGAAGAGCGTGTCGAGCGCCTTGAGCGATGCCTCATCGGAAATGCCGTGGCCCGCGATAGGATAGGGCGCGCGGTAGATTTCGCCCGGAAACGGGCCGAACCGCGTCTTGTAGGGGGCGACCTTGCCCGTCAGGCCGAGCGTCATCATCGTGCGCCCGTGATAGCCACCATCGAAGGCGACGATCCCGCGCCTGCCGGTGTGCGAGCGCGCGATCTTGATCGCGTTCTCGACCGCCTCGGCGCCGGTTGTGACGAACATCGTCTTTTTGGGTGTATCGCCCGGGGCGAGCGTATTCAGCCGCTCGGCCAGCTCGACCGCGCTCGCATAGGGCGTGATCATGATGCAGCTATGGCTGAGATGGTCGAGCTGCTTCGCGACCGCGCTCTTCACTTTGGGGTGGAGGTGGCCGGTGTTGACCACCGCGATGCCGGTCCCGAAATCGAGATAGCGCTTGCCCTCGACATCCCAGACCTCGGAGCCTTCGGCGCGGTCGATGAAGATCGGCGCGAGATTGCCCTCGCCGCGCGCCATGGCCGCATCCTTGCGCTCCTGCCATTGCGCGTTGCCGACGACTTCTGCCTTCACCGCGTCCTGTGCGAGCGTAGCGCTCATGCCGAAAGCCCTCCCATGCGAATATATTTCATTTCGAGATAATCCTCGATCCCGTGGCGCGAGCCTTCGCGGCCCATGCCCGATTGCTTGATCCCGCCGAACGGCGCGGCGACCGACGAGATGATCCCTTCGTTGAGGCCCACCATTCCGTATTCGAGCGCATCGCTCATCCGCCAGGCGCGCCCCAGATCGCGGGTGTAGCAATAGGCGGCGAGGCCATAGGGCGTGTCATTGGCCGCCGCGACGACCTCCGTTTCGGTATCGAAGAGAATGAGCGGCGCTACGGGTCCGAAGATTTCCTCGCGCACGATGCTCGCATCGCGGGCGACGTCCGCCACCACGGTCGGCTCGAAGAACAGGCCATCCTTGTTCGCCCCGCCTGTTTCGATGCGGGCACCGCCCTCGACCGCTTCTGCGAGCAGACGCGAAACCTTGTCGAGCGCCGCCTGATTGATCAGCGGGCCGACCTCGGTTCCGTCCTCCGCCCCATCGCCAACCTTGAGCGCGCGGACCCGCTCGACCAGCTTGGCGCAGAAGGCGTCGTAGATGCCCCGTTGCACATAGAAGCGATTGGCGCACACGCAGGTCTGGCCTGCGTTGCGGTATTTCGATGCCATGGCCCCGTCGACCGCCGCATCCAGATCGGCATCGGCAAACACGATGAAAGGCGCATTGCCGCCAAGCTCCATCGAGGTCCGCTTCACCGTGCCCGCGCATTGCGCGAGCAGCTCGCGGCCGACACCGGTCGATCCGGTGAAGGAGAGTTTGCGCACGACCTCGCTCTCGGTCAGCGCGCGGCCGACATCGCCTGCGTTGCTGGTGGGGACCACGTTGAATACGCCCGCGGGCACGCCCGCTTGAATCGCCAGCTGCGCGGCGGCGATGGCCGAGAGAGGCGTGTCTTCTGCCGGTTTCGCGACCATCGTGCACCCCGCTGCAAGTGCAGGAGCAACCTTGCGCATCAGCATGGCATTGGGGAAATTCCACGGCGTGATCGCCGCGCACACGCCAACCGGCTCGCGCGTAACGAAGGCTTTCGCGCCGCCGACAGGCGCGGGAATGACCTCGCCATAAACCCGCTCGGCCTCCTCGGCGAACCACTTGATGTAGCCAGCGCCGTAGCGCACCTCGCCCAAGGCTTCGGGCAGGGGCTTGCCCATTTCCGCCGTGATGAGGCGAGCGAGCGCGTCTTCCTCGGCGATCATCAGGTCGTACCAGCGGCGCAGGATCGTGCCCCGGTCCGCTGCCGGGCGTGCGCGCCACTCCGGCAGAGCGCGATGGGCCGCGTCGATCGCCGCGAGCGCATCCTCGTTCGAGCAATCTGCCACCGATGCGATCACCTCCCCATTGGCGGGATTGAGGACCGCGAAAGTCTCGCCGCCCGACGCAGCGCGCGGCTCCCCGTCGACGAGAGCCTGCCAGCTATGCTGCTCGGTGCTGGAAAATCGCGGCATGTCGTTCATCATTCGCTCCCTATTCGCCTGAAATCCCACTCAGGGCGCGCAGCTGATAGGTCCAGAATTTCTCGAAATCTGGAGCCAGTTATACACTCTTGCTCCGGTCGAGCGATCGTGCCGGAAACAGCATGACGACTGCGCTCAGAACAAAGGTTGCGATGGCGACATTGATAAGCAGCCCGTAATCGCCCCCGCTGCCGAGCAGCTGCCCGGCGACGAGCGGGCCCGATGCAAGCCCGACCTTCGAGACGAAGCCCGCCGCTGCCGCCGTCCGCCCTGCCCCGTCGAACTGCGATGCCATGCCCAGCAGGTAGGCCATCACCATGCCCCACGTGATCCCAGTGCCACAGTTGGCGATCAGATATGCCGCCGGATGCGCGCTCCAGTGGAAGATGGCGGTGCCGCCGAGCGTCAGCAGCATGACCAGCGCCAGTGGCAGGAAACGCCCGAACCTGGTCCCGATCACGATCACGCAGAGTGGCCCCAGCAGCGCGACCCACGTTGCCAGCCCCAGCGCATAGCTGGTGTAGGTCCGGTCGAGATCATAGGCGAGGCCGAGCCGGAAGATATAGGCCAGCAACCCCATGTTCGCGGCCTGGAAGAGGAAGATGGCGAGGAGCGTGAGGACGAGCGGACCCCATTCCACTTTGCCGGTGCCCAGCGTCGTGGTCGGCTTGGGCGGGAAGGCGGGCAGGAAGACCAGCATCACCAGACTGGCGAAGCTGAACAGCGCGAGCGCAATGAACAGCGCCTGCGTGCCATAGATAGGGACCAGCTGCGGCAGGGTCATGACGCCCAGCCCGCCGAGTCCGAACTGGACGAACAGCAGGATGCCGAAGGTCCGGTCGGCCTGCGCGGTGCGGGCGATGACGCCGAATGCGATCCCGACCAGCATCCCGCCCACCAGTCCGTGGAAGGCCCGCACGGCCAGCAGCGCGTTGGCACTTTCAATCGGCATCGAGACCAGATCGAGCGCAATCAGCACGATCAGCAGGGTGTAGGCTGCCGGACGCCAGGGCACGATCTTGATCAGCACCACCGATATCAGCGCGCCCACCGACGCGCCGTAGATATTGGCCGACCCGATCAGGCCTGCCTGGCTTTCGCTCAAGCCCAGCCCGGTGATCAGCCCGTCGACGATGGCCGCCATGATGTTGACGTAGAACAGCCCCGCCGTCGCGAGGAAGCTGAGCATGATCCCGGCGAGGAGGCCTGCCGGATCGACCTTCATTCTGGTGCGTGTCGCGGCGCTCATTTGGTGTCCCCACACAGCGGAAATTGTTGATGAATGGCCTTCGCCGACGCGCCCCAGCGGTAGGTGCCGCCGTCGCTGACATGCCAATAGAGTCTGTCGTCCGGCAGGAAGGCTGCGGCGAGCCCGCCGAAGCCCGACATCAGCGGAATCCACTGGTCGCTTTCACACCCGAGATACGGCCCCGCATTCCACGCCCAGAACCCGTTGCGGTAACGCTGGTCGTCGCTTGCGGCACGCAGGCCGTAAGGCGCGTCACCTTGTTGCAGCGCTTCGGCCAGCATCTCGCGATCGAGGTAGGTCTCGCCATCGATCGTGCCGCCGCGCTGGAGGAAGGCGGCGATCCGGGCGAGATCGGCGCGGGTCAGATACAGGCCCCAGCCCGAGAACGGAATCGCGCTTTCGTCATAGGTGCGGCGCGGGGCCTCCATCAGTGCCGAAAGACCAAGCTCACGCCAGATCGGCGCGAGCAGATCGGCCTGCAGATCGGCAGCCGCATCCTGACGCTCGGTGCGTAAAATCGCGGTCATGGCGGTGCCCGCGATGTAGGTGTCGGCAGTGCGATAGACGAAGCGGGTGCCCGGACCGGCGCGCCGACCGAAGGCCTTACAGGCGATCAGGATCTTGCCCGGATGATCCTCGACCAGGAAGAACTTCTGCATCGCAGCAGAGCCTTCGTCCACCTCGTGCCGGCGGCTGTTGTAGTGGCCCGAGGCCATGTTGAGGACGTTCGACACCGTGACGTCGCCCCAGTCATCGGCATCGCAGCCGCCGACATAGGGGGCGATCTTGCGCTTCATCGAACCGGGATAGAGCTGTTCGAGCCGCATCGCGCCAATGCCCGCGAAGACCGACTTGGCCCAACTGTACGAAGGAATTACCAGCTCCGCGCAAAACGGATAGGCGCCCGCGCGGGTCGGACAGTCGGACACGTAATGCGTGCCGCCGAGCACGGTGCCGTAGGCAGTCAGCGCCTCTGCGGGGACCTGATCTTTAGACGCGAGGCGGTCGGCAAAGGGCAGCGTGCTCACTGGCATTTCGGGCAGGCGCGCCGCGCGTTCGCGCTTGTCGGCGGCGATGACGGCTGCCGCATTTGGATTCTCGGTGGCGGTGAAAAGCGCAGCGAGCTCCGCGCGCAAGTCGAACTGCAGATAAGCGCAGGTCTCGCTGGCGATCTGGAAATCGGCGGGCTCGTCGGGTTCTGAAAGATTCATCTTGAGCAGCCCGTTATGGACGCAATTCGCATTCCGCTCGGTCAGCGCCACGGGCAGCGATAGCCACGCGATCCCCTCGGCATCGCTCCACGCCGTGCCGGGCTGGACGATCCATTCCCAGTGGGGATGCTCTCCGCGGATCGGCCCGCGCTGCACCGGGATGATGCGCGTTCCATCCTGCACCAGATCGACCCGGAGCGGCGGGATCATATCGAGTTGCAGGCCCTTGCGGTCGATCCTGAAGCTGTTGGTGTGCAGGTCGAACAGGTCGGCCTCGGCTCCGTCGATCACCAGAGTGCCCTCGATCGCTGCGTCTGGCGCAATCAGGGCCTCGGGCGGGGCGAAGAAGGAGGTCGGCAGCAATTCACTGCCCGACGCAAAGGCCGCGCCGGGAAGCAAAAGCACCATGCAGACAAGGATGATCTTCAGCTTCGAAATCATGCGATCACCCCTGCCTGCGACAATGCGTCGACCAGTCGCTTGAATTGCTCTTTGTGGCGCCGCCAGGCACCGACCGACCGATTGTGGATTGGTTGGCGGACCTGCACCGCGCTGGCCGTGGCCGAAGGCGAGCTGGCTTGGTGGAAGTCGAGCACGCGCTCGTCCCAATCGAGCCCCGCTGCATCGAGCAAACGCCGGCTCTCGCCCTCCTGATCGGCCACCAGATCTTCGTAACGCACGTGGTGAATGCGATCTTCCAGCAGTGCATCCCAATGCGCCATCAAGCGATGTTTCGCGATCAGATATTCGGCAATGTCGTCGAGCGAGTAGGCGAAGGGATATCCCATGCGGAACAGCGTCTTGTAGACGGCAAAGGCAATATCCATCGGATCGCGCTCCACACTGACGATGGTCGCGCCCGGCAGGGCCTTGGCGATGATGCCGAGATACAGGAAATTGAGCGGCGTCTTGTCCACGGTGCGGGCTGCCTCGGGCGCACGCCAGCCCATCCGCTGCGCATAGTTGGCACCGATCGCGCTTGCCGGGCCGCGATGCGATTTCTCGATCAGCTCGCGTTTCGAGCCGACGGCGCCGGTTTCTTCCATGATCGCGAGCGCGAGGTCGTTGACCTCACCCACACTCGCGACATCGGGATGGCTGGCGAAAATGCGGTCGACCAGCGTGGTGCCCGAGCGCGGCATGCCGACCACGAAGATCGGCGCGGCATCGGTGTGGCCCTCCTCATCCCCGCCGCTCTCTGACGAACACGCCGCAATCTGGCGCATCGCTTCGGCATCGTCCTGTACGCGATATTGTATCGCCCGCCTGCGCAGCGCGTTGCCGTGCTGCAGGGCCTGCCAGCTCTCCCGGTGGTGACCCAGGTCCTCCAGTTCCTTGGCGAACGCGAAATGCACCGCAAACGCGTCGCGCTGGCCCTGCATCTGTGGGAGGATTCGCGTCAGCTCGTCGAGGTTGTTCTGCTCGGCCGATTGCGTTCGCAGGGTCGAGAGGTTGTAGCGGGCATCGCCGTCGAGCGGCCGGGCCTTCAGCGTCGCGCGCAGATGGTCCTCGGCCAGCCCAAAGTCTCCCAGAGCGACCTGCGCGGCGGCGAGATTGAAACGGTATCGCGGATGCGCGGGCTCTGCATCGCAGGCGCGGAGCAACAGGTTCGCCGCGAGCTGGTAGTCGGCAATCTGCGTGGCCGTCTGCGCCAGTGCATCGAGCCGCCCGGCCCCGATCGCCGGATCGTCCGACAATTGGGCAATGCGCTCCCTTGCGGTCGGGATATCACCCCGCAGGACCAGGGCTTCGAGTTCAAGATCCTCCGCGCGGGCGTCTTCCGGCGAGGCCTTGCGCGCCATCGCGGCGCTGCGCACCATTGCCGCAAAGTCGCTCTGCCGCTGGTAGGCGCGGGCGAGCACGGTCCATTCGGTCGTGCCGCCCTCCCCCGTCGCCAGCGCCGTTTCCAGCATCGCGGCAGCTTTCACCGGATCCCCCTTCTCGAGCAGGACCACCGCTTCGCGCGTTGCCGCGGCCAACCGATGTTGCTGCTCGAGAGAGGTCTCCATGCGTTCAGTCGACCGCTAGAAGGACACGGTCGCGGTCAGGCCCACAGTCCGGGGGAGCGAGATGAACTCCTTGCTCCCGTTACCGAAGTACCCGGCGGCAGGTGCGGTGCCCATGTAGGCCTCCGTAAAGACGCCGGTCACACCCTCCTCGTTGAAGATGTTCTTGATCCACGCGGCAATGGTGAGCGGCCCGTTGGAAACGCTCGCGGTGGCATTGAACAGGGCGAACCCTTCCAGCGGCACATTGAACGTCTGGCTGGTGCCGATCGCATTGCGCGTTTCGGACTGGTAGTTGCCGTCGGTGCGCAGGAACAGCGACCATGTGTCGCTGATCGGCGTATCGTAGCTGAACGCCCAGTTGATCATATGCGCGGGCGTCCCCGGCAGCCGATCGCCATCCTGCCCCAGAACGGTGCCAGCAGGCGAGAGCACATCGCCGGTAAGCTCGGCATTCACGTAGGCATAGCCAAGCTGGTAGCGCAGGCTGTCGCCAATATAGCCGTCGACTGCCAGTTCGAGCCCGTAGGTGCGCGCGGAATCCCCGTTTCGGACGGCGAAGAAGCCCCAGTTGGTGGTCGCCGTGTTGAGCTGCGGATCGCTCCAGTCGACATAGAACACGCTCGCATCATAGGTCACACCGCCGGTGCGGCCCTTCACGCCAGCCTCGTAGTTCACGACGCTGTCCGATGTGTAGACCTGCCATGCGGGATCTTCGGCAAAGGTGCCCGTCAGCGGCACCGCGTTGGAGCCGCCACGGCGATAGCCTTCCGACACCGTCACGTAAGCCAGCTGGTCTGTGGCGAACTTCCACGAGAGGTTGCCCTTGAACAGCACATCGTTCTCGCCGATTTCGAAATTCGCGGTCGTCGGTTCGGCGACCGAGGCATAGAGCGGGAGATCGATGAAGGTGTCATTGCTCGACTGGTTGTCGAAATAGCGCGCCCCCACGGTCAGGTCGAACGTATCGGTTGCGTGCCAGGTGACTTCGCCGAAGACCGAGACTTCCTCGAAATCCTCGTCGCGGCGGTAGGCAAAATCCTGATCGCCGGTAACCGCACTGGCAAAGCCGGGGAATGCGGTATCCCACCAGCGCTTGAACCCGAGGAGATAGCTGCTCTGCGTGGAGACGATGTTCTGATCGCGATAGAAGCCGCCGACCACGTAGTCGATCGTCTCGTTGCCCTTGGACACGAGGCGGACCTCCTCGACGAAGGCGGAGTCCTCGTAAGTGCGCACGGCGGCTGCGGCCGGACGCGGATAATTGTAGTAGAAGCCCAGGAAACCGGCCTGCGCATAGAAGCCGGTGTTCTCGCTCGTGCTGCCACCCGACGTGTCGTAGTATGACGTCGAAGAGGTCAGCGTTGCGAAGCCGAGGTCGATATTGGCTTCGAGCGCGACGAGATCGACTTCGCGATCCGACGGTTCGAGCTGGATCGAACCAATCTCGTTATCCTCATAAGGATTGCCGAACCCGTCCGAGCCGACCGTCTGCGCGCGGCGACCGCCAATATCGTCTTCCTGATGGGCGTAGAGCAGCTTGGCATCGAAGTTCGCGCTCGGCTCGAACAGCATGGTCGCGCGGACCATCCATTGCTCGGCCGTGTCGGCATCTTCGACTTCGCGGTAGGACGCTGCTGGGTCGAGCACGCCGTTGGGTGCGGCCGGCAGGCCATCGCTATCGAGTTCGTAGACGTTCACGTAATCGGTGATGCCGGGGTAGTCCGCATAGGAGCCGACGACCCTGAGCGCGAGCGTGTCGCCAAGCGGTACGTTGACCACACCGTCGAGCGAGTAGCCGATCCCCGACGAGCCATCGACATGCGACAATGCGCCGCTGGCATATCCGCCGAATTCACCGAGCACGGGATCGCGGGTGATGAAGCGCACTGTGCCGCCCAGCGAGCCGGACCCGTATAGCGTTCCCTGCGGCCCGCGCAGAACCTCGACCCGGTCGATGTCGCGCAGCATGAAATTCGCGAAGACCGGCGTTTCGTTGACGTAGGTGGAAACGGTCGCGACCGATGACGTCGCGTAATCGCCCAGCGCATTACTGTCGACGTTGAGGCCGCGAATACGGATCTGGTTGACCGTGCCCGCATTGCGGAAGCCACGATCGACCACCGCCACACCGGGGATCGAACGGAGCAATTCGGCGCTGTCGAAGGTCTGCGCCGCCTCGATCTCGTCTCCGCTGACCGACGTGATGTTGTAAGGCACGTCGATCACGCGTTCCTGGCGGCGGGTCGCGGTGACGGTGATGATGGGCCGCTCGCCCTCGTCCTCGGCGGCGGTTTCGTCCGCCTCGCTGGCGTCCTGTGCGTGCAGCGGAGCGACCATTGCGGTCGACGCGAGCAGCAGGCCGCCGAAGGTCGCCATGCGTGTCTGTGTTCTATGAATCATTGTCCTGACCCCTTTATTCCTGATGGACTTTGAAGATTTTCGCTTCGGCTTCTGGCGCCCCCTCGGCACCCGCTTCACTTTCGGGAACGACCAGCGGACCCAGGTCCGACATCGCCTTTGCGCGCGTTTGCGCGTTCTCGTGCAGTGGATAGCGCAGCGGCGTGTCGCGGAAGCTCTTCATGACCTGGCCCAGGCCCTGCCAGCCTTCCTCGCGTGCATCGCGCACCTGCTGCAGATCGAGCCGAAGGGCCGCAACGTCGCGCCCTTCGCCGCTCTCGTAGATCAGCTCGCCACCCGGCCCGAAATAGGCAGAGCGACCATTGCCGAGCATCCCGGCGCAATTCACATCGATGAAGAAGCACTGGTTGGTGGCGGCATTCGCGCGCGCAATGGCCAGTTCCACATCGCGGTCCACCGTGTTGGTCATCGTCGGCAGGACGATAACCTCCGCGCCCATCGCGGCGAGCGTGCGCATCGCCTCGGGAAACCACATGTCGTAACAGATCGCGACGCCGATCCGGCCTATGCCGGGGATTTCGAACACGCAATATTCTTCACCGCAAGCAATGTCCTTTTCGTAGGGAAGGAAAGGGAAGAACTTGTCGTGCCGGGCAACGATCTCGCCCTGCGGGTCGAAGACGGGGGCGACATTGAAGATACGCCCATCGCGTTCCTGATAGAACGAGCCCGGGATCAGAAAAGTGCCGGTTTCGCGGGCGAGCGCGGACATGCGCTGTTCGAATGACCCGCCCTCGCGCTCGGCATGCTTGGGAGACGCGCCATAGGCAGCAAGCTCGCCGAACACGACCAGATCGACCCATGGAAACCGCCGCGTTACCGCGCGCGCCTCACGTTCGATCAGATCGACATTATCGGTCGCATCGGCGTCGACCTGGATTGCAGCAATTCCTAGCTTTGCCATCAATTCCCCCTCTGAGGACAGAGGTTCTCGCAACTGCGGCAAAGTTATTAGAGCCAGTTTGGTCGGTTTTTTAGAGCCAGATCAGTCAGGTTGGAGAGGGTGCGATCACGGCCTCGTCGATTGTGCGGCCATCGTCGTCGAGCCAGAAAATGCGGTTTCCCGCGCGCGCAACCCGAAAGCGCCCCGTTTCGCCATAGGCCCACTCATCCCACTGGCGACACCAGTGGTCCCCCTCGATCCACCAGCGGCCCTCGTCGCGCTCTTCCTGGGCATAGCCTGCCCGGCCCTGCATACTGCCATCGGCGAAAAGCTCGATGATACAAGGCTCGCCATAGACGGTCCGATAATTGAGCCGCTGGCCCGAAAACAGCGGCTCCAGCTCTGCTGCCGGGAGCGCAGCGCGCGTGTCCTCGGCGGGCGACGGCGCCGCGCCGTCACCTTCGGGCGCGTCCACCAGTTTCAGCATTTCGCGCGAAAGGGCCTCGATCCCGGGCCGGATCTGACCTTCGTCGAGGCTGGTGACGCCAAGCCTGAACATATTCGAGCGGCCCTGACCATCCGCGAAATAGGGGGTTGCCGGTTCGATCAGCACACCCGAATTCTGCGCCGCGACGCGTAATTTCTCGGCGTCGAGATTTTCGGGCCCCCGGACCCAGTAAGACGTGCCCCCGGTCACGGGAGGGATCGCGATCGAGAGCGGGCGATAGTGGTTGAGCGCGTCGCGCAGTGCGATCAACCGCCGCTCGTAAATCCCGAAATGCTTGCGCAACATCGCGTCATAATGCCCCAGCGACAGGAAAATCCCTGCCGTGCGCTGCGTGATCGGGGAGGGTTTGCGCGTCGTCAGGTTGCGCAGCCTTCGCGCGGCGCGGATAAAATCGGCCGGCCCAACCAGAAATCCGAGCCGCAAGCCGGGCGAGAGCACCTTGGAGAGCGAGGCGACATATACCACCCGGCCGTCGCTATCGCCGCTCTTGAGCGAAGGCGGGGCATCGGCAAGGAAGCCCAGCTCGCATTCGAAGTCGTCCTCCACGATCAGCGCGTCGTGTGCGCGCGCCTCGGCCAGCAGCGCCGCGCGTTGGCTATCGGGCATGGTGACCCCGGTCGGGCGCTGGCGGCTCGGCGAGACGTAGAACAGGTCGATCCCGTCGAGCCCGCTCGAAATGTCGACGCCGGTATCGCCGACCGGGAAATACCGCACCCCTGCGCCACGTTCGTGAACCAGCGAGCGGATGTCCGGTTCGCCGGGGTCTTCCAGACCGACCGTGCTATCCGCGCCGCATAACAGCTCGAAAATGAGGTGGAGCGCCTGCTGCTCCCCGACCGTGACGAGAATCTCGTCGGCCGCCGCCGCAATTCCGCGCCGTGTGAGGATCTTCTGCCGAAACTGCTCGACCAGCAATTCATCGTCGGCCTCGCCGGTATCGGTCGACCAGCTTTCGACCTCGCTTACGGCCAGCGCCATCCGGCTCGCCTCGCGCCATTCGGCAATCGGGAACAGCGTGCGGTCGTAAAGCCCTTCGATGAAGGGAAAAGGCAGTTCCCGCCAGTCCGCCTGATACCGCAGGCCTTCGCCGGGGATCACCCGATCGGGCGCCTTGCGCATCACCGCCGATTGCTCGCGCCGGGGCTTCGGCCCGGCGACTGCGGGAATGATTGCCGCGCGGCGCCCATCCGCGACATACACGCCGCTCCGCTCGCGCGAATGCAGATGACCGGAGGCGATGAGCTCCTGATAGGCTAGCGAGACGGTGTTGCGGGCGATGCCGAGTTGACCGGCAAGCTTGCGCGACGATGGCAGTTTGAGCCCCGCTGGCAACACGCCCGAATTGATCGTTTCGACGATGCGCGCGCGCAACTGCGCCTGCAGCGAAGTGTTCGATTCCCGGTCCAGGCGGAAGAGGTGCGCAATCGATTGCTTTGCCATCCTGAACGCTCGTGGCCCAATTGCAGGGGTTGCTCAAGCTCGCTCGTGTTTGCGCGCAGGAGTTGCACGCACCCCTGACCGGTGTCAAAGCGACCTCTCGCGAGTGCGGCCTTTGACTTGAGCCACCACACACACGCCCTACCACCGCAATGTGCAGCGATGCTTCCATTATCACACTGCAATGTGATAGAGCGCTTCATCATGAGCGAATCAACCATCAGCCGTGTGCGCGCCGCCATCACCTCCGGCAGCATCACCCGCGCCGCCCTCGCCCGAGCGGCGGGGCTCCATGCCAACACCCTGCGCGACTGCGCCGAGGCGGACTGGAACCCCACCGCCGAAACCTTGCGCAAGCTCGACGCCTTCCTCGACGCGCAGGAAGATGCGCCAGTCCTCGTCCCGATCGAGGAGATTATCGAGGAAGCGCGCAACGGCCGCATGTTCGTGCTGGTCGACGACGAGGATCGCGAGAACGAGGGCGATCTGGTGATCCCCGCGCAGATGGCCACGCCCGATGCGGTCAACTTCATGGCCACCCACGGGCGCGGACTCATCTGCCTGACGCTCCAGCGCGCACGGGTCGAGGCGCTGGGCCTCGAACTAATGAGCCGCAGCAATGGCAGTCGCCATGAAACCGCCTTCACCGTCAGCATCGAAGCGCGTGAAGGCGTGACCACCGGGATCAGTGCGGCGGACCGCGCGCGCACCGTCGCGGTGGCCATCGACCCTACGCGCGGCGCGCAGGATATCGTCACCCCGGGGCACGTCTTCCCGCTGATCGCACGCGACGGCGGGGTGCTGGTGCGCGCGGGCCATACCGAAGCGGCGGTGGATATTTCGCGTCTGGCGGGCCTCAACCCCAGCGGCGTGATCTGCGAGATCATGAACGACGATGGCTCGATGGCGCGGCTCGACAATCTCGTCGAGTTCGCGCGGCGTCACAAGCTCAAGATCGGCACGATCCGCGACCTGATCGAATACCGGATGAAGCACGATCATCTGGTCGAGCGTGCGGGCGAAAGCACCTTCGACAGCCAGCACGGCGGCGAGTGGCGGGCGATCAATTACCGCAGCACGGTCGACGGCAGCGTCAGCGTGGTGCTGCAAAAGGGCCGCGTACTGCCCGACAGCCCGACGCTCGTGCGGATGCACCGCATCTCGCTGTTCGACGACGTACTCGGGCGGACGAGCGAGAAGCGCGAGATGCTACAGCGCGCGATGCGTGTCATCGGCGAAGAAGGCAGCGGGCTGATCGTGTGCCTCATGCCCGGCCAGCCCGACAAGATGCAGGCCGAGGTTGCCGGCCGCCCTGAGGGTGGCGAATTGCGCGAATACGGCATCGGCGCGCAAATCCTCGCCGATCTCGGCGTGTCCGAGATGACCCTCCTTTCCAATTCCCACCGCAATGTGATCGGCCTCGAAGGCTATGGCATCACCGTGGTGGGCGAACGCCCTATTCCGGAGTGATCTGATGGCCCGTTTTCTCATCGTCGAAGCGCGTTTCTACGCCGAGCTCAACGACAAGCTGATCGAAGGCGCGCGCGCTGCGCTGGAGGAGGCTGGTCATCAGGCCGATGTTCTCACCGTGCCCGGTGCACTCGAAATTCCGGGCGCGATCGCACTGGCGGCGGAGAGCGGCCAGTACGATGGCTTCGTCGCGATCGGAGTCGTGATCCGGGGCGAGACCTATCATTTCGAGATTGTCGCGGGCGAAAGCGCGCGCGCGATCATGGCGCTGACGATGGACGGTATTGCCATCGGCAACGGCATCATCACGGTCGAGAACGAGATCCAGGCACAGGTGCGCGCGGATCCGGCCCAGAAGAACAAGGGCGGCGAAGCGGCCCGCGCGGCCATCGCCCTGCTCGATATCGCGGGCAAGTTCGCCCCGCGCGGCTAGGCGCAAAACCTAACCTTTGCGCAAGTGCGAAACCTTTCGGGCGTGCGGCGTGTTACCCGCCGCATGAACGGACCGCTCGAATGGATCGCCGCAATCGGCACGATGATCGCCGCAGGACTGATCGCCGCCGATCTTGGCCGTAAGGCTACGGGCTGGGGCTTCGTGTTGTTCTGCGTGGTGGCGATAACCTGGGTCGTGTCCGGCCTGATCGAAAACGCCATGCCGATTGCCGCGATGAACGCGATCCTGCTGCTGATCAACGCGTGGGGCGTGTGGCAATATCTGCTCAGCCCAAAGAACCGCAAGAAGATCGAGAAACTCGAAGAGCTTGAGGAAGAGGCCGAAGCCGAGGTCGAGGCGGAGGAGCGCTAGCCGCCCTCCCCCGCCTGCCAGCAAAGTATCAGCGTGCCAGACGCCCAAAGCAGGCGTGACCTGCATAATGCGCGCTGTCGCCCAGCTCTTCCTCGATCCGGATCAGCTGGTTGTACTTGGCGAGCCGGTCCGACCGGGCGAGCGAGCCGGTCTTGATCTGCCCGCAATTGGTCGCAACCGCGAGATCGGCGATGGTCGAATCCTCGGTCTCGCCCGAACGGTGACTCATCACGGCTGTATAACCGGCGCGATGCGCGATATCGACCGCGTCCAGCGTCTCGGACAGCGTGCCGATCTGGTTGACCTTCACCAGTAGCGAGTTGCCAAGCCCGCGGGAGATCCCGTCGCGCAGGCGGGCCGGGTTGGTCACGAACAGATCGTCGCCGACCAGCTGGACGGTGTCGCCGATCCTGTCGGTCAGGGCCTTCCAGCCCTCGAAATCGTCTTCGCCCATGCCGTCTTCGATCGAGCGAATGGGATAGTCGTTGCACAGCGCAGCCAGGTAGTCCGCCATTTCGGTGGCGCCGTAAGTCGCGCCCTCGCCCGACAACACGTACTGGCCGTCCTTGAAATACTCGGTCGCCGCGCAATCGAGCGCGAGCGCGATGTCGCTGCCCGGCGTGAAGCCCGCGGCCTCGATCGACTGCATGATGAAATCGAGCGCGTCGCGCGTGCTGCCGATATCGGGGGCAAAGCCGCCCTCGTCGCCGACCGAGGTCGACAGGCCCTTCTGCGACAGGCCCTTCTTGAGCGTGTGGAACACTTCCGCTCCCCAGCGCACTGCCTCGGCCAGCGTTTCCGCGCCGACCGGCATGATCATGAATTCCTGGATATCGATCGGGTTGTCGGCATGTTCGCCGCCATTGATGATATTCATCATCGGCACCGGCAGGACATGCGCTGAAACCCCGCCAACATAGCTCCACAGGGGAAGGCCGCGTGCGTTTGCGCCCGCCTTCGCCACCGCGAGGCTGACGCCGAGCAGCGCATTCGCGCCGAGGCGGCCCTTGTTGTCCGTCCCGTCGAGCGCGATCAGCATGGTGTCGACGTCGCGCTGGTCTTCCGCGTCGAGGCCCAGCAGCATGTCGGCAATCTCGCCATTTACCGCATCGATCGCCTTGAGCACGCCCTTGCCCATATACCGATCGGCATCGCCATCGCGCAGTTCCACCGCCTCATGCGCGCCGGTCGACGCGCCGGAGGGCACCGCAGCGCGTCCGAAACTGCCGTCTTCCAGTAGACAGTCCACTTCGACGGTCGGGTTGCCCCGGCTGTCGAGAATTTCACGCGCGTGCAGATCGAGTATGGCAGTCATTGGGCCTCCGGTCGGATTATGTTACTTGGGCCGGGGAACAAGCGATCGGCCTTGGTGCGCAGCGCGGCTTATGCGGTGGAACGAACCCTTGCAAGCTGCGTTGCAATTTCAAGGACGGCACCAGTTTTGGGCCTGTCGAACACGAACTGCAAAAAGAGGGAAAACCCATGGCTACTGACGACAAGATCAACGAGACGAGCGCCGTTCCGCTGACCACCGATGCGGCGGGTGCAGCAGCAGGTTCCGCCGAAGCGCAGCCCACGGGTGGCACGCAGGAGGCAAAATCGCGCTTCAATTCCGCGCTCGACGAAGCCAAGGCGGGCGCCCAGGCGCTGCGCGGCGAGGCGAGCACCAAGGCCCAGGCTTACAAGGAACAGGCTGCCGCCAAGGGTTCGGAATATGCCGAGCAAGCCAAGGCCAAGGGTTCGGAATATGCCGAACAGGCCAAGGCCAAGGGCGGCGAGCTTGCCGTCGAAGGCAAGCACAAGGCGAGCGAAGCCCTGACCTCGCTCAGCCGCGTCGTGGCGGAAAACGCTGCGAAGATCGACGATAATTTCGGCCCGAAATATGGCGACCATGCGCGCAACGCCGCGCGCAGCCTGCAGGATGCTGCCACTCATATCGATTCGAAGTCGTATGACGAACTCGGCGGCGAAGCGCGCGAATTCGTGCGCCAGAACCCCGGCCTCTCGGTCGGTATCGCGGCCGTGGGCGGCTATGTCCTCGCTCGCCTGTTCCGCCGTTGAGCGGGACTGGCTGAGAAGGGCCTGTGCCGGATATAAAAGACCAGCAATTCGTACATCCTGACGGACCTGTCGCGCCCCCGGGTGCGGCGGGCCCGCCTCGTCCCGAAACCACGCGCGCCGACGAAGAGCCTTTGGGTTCCTTGTTCGACGACGCCTATGCGCTTTACGAGGATGGCCGGACTTATGTGGAGGCGGAAGTCGCCTTCCAGAAATCGCGGGCAAGTTACGCCTCGCGAGAAGGTATCTCGGGAATCATCTTTGCGCTCGGTGCGCTTGCGTTTCTTCACCTGGCGCTGATCGGCCTGGTGGTGGGGCTCATAATAGCACTCGGCCCGATTCTCGGCGCGTTCGGTGCGACCGCTGCGGTGGTCGGTGCCCTGCTGCTGATGATGGCCATCGTCGGTCTGGTCGCCCGCTCGCGCTTCAAACACGTGAGTAACGCGTTCAAGGATTCCGGCGGCGAAAGGACGAGCTCATGAACCCGCACCTTCGCCAGATGGAAGAAGACCGCGCGCTGCGCGATGCCGCACGCGGGCTCGTGAAGAACGATATCGCGCATCTGAAGGGCGACGTGGAGGAAAAGGGCATTGTCGCCCGGATCGCGAGTTCGGCCATGATGGGTGTCGGCGATATCGTTGGAGAAGGCATAGAGCTCGCAGAGCGGCACAAGCCAGCATCCTACGGCCTCGGCGCAGTTTTCGCGGTCGTCCTCGGCTCGTGGGCCTTGGGCGGCGGCGGATCGGACGAATCCGACGACGAGGACTATGCGTGGGACGAAAAGGACTGATCCTGCGTTCCTGCCCGGAACTCACGCGGCCCTGCGGCGCTTCATATATGACGCACCCATACGAATTTGGAGACCAAGCATGAGCACCCAGGAACAGCGCGACGAATTGCGCCGCAAGATCGAAGCGAGCGAGCGCCGCAACGAAGAACGCAGCTATGCCGACATCGCGCGCGAGGCGACCGACGACGCAGTCGAATTCGTCAAGGCCCATCCGATCCTTACCGTCAGCGTGGTCGCGCTGGTCGGTCTCGCACTCGGTTCGCGCACTTCGAAAGGTCGCGAGCTCACCGGTCGCGCGATCGGCTTCGCCGATCACCTCACCGATCTGGGCATGGCTTATGCCAGCGGCATGGCCGGCAAGATGACCGATGCAACGCGCCATGGCGGCGATCGCCTGGTCGATTTCGGTGACGATGTTGCTTTCGGCAGCCGTGCCGCACGCCGCAACGCAGCCTATTTCGCGGAACGTCAGAAGGACGCCGCGCGCCACGCCGGACGTCGCGCTGCGCGCAAGACCGGTCGTGGATATCGCGATCTCAAATCGGCGCTCCCGTTCTGATCGATCGCGTCGAAAAGCGCACGAATCACAAGGGCTCGCCCTTGTAACAAGGCCCGCTCGCGCTAAGGCGTGCGGGCCTTTTTCATATCCGAATTCCAAATTCCATGGAGCAGTCTCCCATGTCCGACACCACCGAAAACAATGTCCACGAAACCACCAGCCCCCAGCTCCTCCACCTCGTGATGGGCGGACGGGTCAAGGATCCGCGCTCGGTCGAGTTCCACGATCCCGAAAGCATCCATGTCGTCGGCGTGTTCAGCAGCTACGAGCAGGCCGAGGAAGCGTGGCGTGCCAATGCCCAGCGGACGGTCGACGATGCGGAGATGAAGTATGTCATCGTGCACATCCACAAGCTGCTCGAGCCCGAGGCCTGAGCATACGCCCGCAGGCTATCGCCTTCGCACCTATCGCGAGGGCGACGCGCCTGCCCTCGCTGCAATAACCGCCGCCGCCATCGAGGCGGTCGGCAGGCGACGCTATTCGCCCGAGCAGGTCGCGGCATGGGCCGCGCGCCATCCGGGGCCCGAGCGCTTCGTCGAGCGCATCGCGCAGGGGCATTTGATCTGGATCATCGCGAATGCGCGGGACGAGCCTGTCGCCTATGCCTTGCTTGAGCCCGAAGCCGAGGATGGAGGGCATCTCGACATGCTCTATTGCCACCCCGCACATACGCGGAACGGGCTGGCCGACCGCTTGCTATCCCAGGCAGAGCAGCACGCGAGGGGCCTGAACCTTGCGCGCCTCTATACCGAAGCGAGCGACCTTGCCCGCCCCGCGTTCGAGCGCGCGGGCTATCGGGTCACGCACCGGCGCGACTTTGCGATCGAGCACGCGGGCAAACGCGTGCCGATCCACAATCATGCAATGGAGAAGGTGCTGGCCTGACGCGGCTTCCCCGTTCTGGCCGACAACCTCAGATGAATTCGATCTTGTCGACGAGGTAGAACTTGTCGCCCGAAGGGACCGTTACCTCGACCTCCTCGCCCACCTTCTTGCCGATCAGTGCACGGCTGAGCGGAGAATTGTAAGAGATGCGGCCCGATTTCGCGTCCGATTCGGTCTGGCCGACGATCTGGTATTTCACCGGCTTATCGTCCTCGTCGAGCAGCGTCACGGTCGCGCCGAACACCACCTTGTCGCCCGACAGGGTCGACGGATCGATGATCTGCGCGCGGGTCACCCGGTCCTCGATCTCGGCGATCTGCGCCTCGACCTGACCCTGGCGTTCCTTCGCGGCGTGATATTCGGCGTTTTCCGAAAGATCGCCATGTGCACGCGCTTCTTCAATCGCGTCGACGATTTTCGGACGTTCCGCGCGCAGGGCTTTCAAGTCGGTTGTTAGCCGCTCGTAACCTTCTGCCAGCATCGGAACTTTTTCCATTGGGTACCCCCGATCTATCCTGTTGGCCTGCCCGGCGCCCTTGCCCGAAAGTCCCGTTTCCACCGCACCCTTGCGGGGCGGACGTGGCGAACAGGAGTTTTCGGGGAGAAGAACTGCCGTCAGGTCGCAGAATAATAGGATTGGAGAGACCGAACTTCAAGCGGCTGCGACGTCAGCGCGGTGATCGCTTCCACAGCAGCGCGTCCGGCCGAGGCTGTGGTGAAGTACGGAACCTTGTGTTCCAGCGCGCCCGCGCGGATCGACTGGCTGTCACGAAGGCTCTGCCAGCCTTCGGTCGTATTGAGGATCAGGTCGATCTCGCCGTCGATGATCCGGTCCACGATATGCGGGCGGCCCTGCGCCACCTTGTTGACCTGCGTGACCGGCAGACCCTGGTCCGCGATGTAATCGTGCGTTCCACCGGTCGCGACGATTTCGAAGCCGGCATCCACCAGTCCTCGAACCGCATCGATAATCACCGGCTTGTCGCTATCCTTGACCGAAACGAACGCACGCCCGCTGCGCGGCAGGATCATCCCCGCGCCCAGCTGCGCCTTCGCGAAGGCCATCGCGAAATCGCGGTCGAGACCCATCACTTCGCCGGTCGATTTCATTTCGGGCGACAGGACCGGGTCCACGCCGGGGAAGCGGCCCCACGGGAACACGGCTTCCTTCACCGCAACGTAATCCAGCTCGCGCGTGATTGCGGGCAGGTCGGCCAGCTTCTCGCCCGCCATGATCCGCGCGGCATATTTCGCGATCGGCTGGCCGATGGTCTTGGCGACGAAAGGCACGGTGCGGCTGGCACGCGGATTGACCTCAATCAGATAGATCTCGTCATCCTTCACCGCGAATTGCGCATTCATCAGGCCGACGACCTTGAGTTCGCGGGCCAGCGCCTCGGACTGGCGCTCGATTTCCTCGACGACTTCGGCGCTGAGCGAATAGGGCGGCAGCGTGCAGGCGGAATCGCCCGAGTGGACGCCCGCTTCCTCGACATGCTGCATAACGCCCGCGACCACGATATCCGTGCCGTCGCACAGGACATCCACGTCGCATTCGATCGCATCGCGCAGGTATTGGTCGACCAGCACCGGGCTGTCGCCCGACACCTTGACCGCGCTGGCGATGTAGTCGTCCAGCTGGGCTTCGGAATCGACCACCTGCATCGCGCTGCCGCCCAGTACGTAGGACGGGCGCAGCAGGACCGGATAACCGATGGTGCGCGCCGCGGCGGCGGCTTCGTCGCGGCTCTTGGCGATCCCGTTCTCGGGCTGCTTGAGCTTCAGCTTGTTGACCAGCTTGGCAAACCGCTCGCGGTCTTCGGCGAGGTCGATTGCATCGGGGCTGGTGCCGAGGATCGGGATCCCCTCGTCCTCCAGCGCCTGCGCCAGCTTGAGCGGAGTCTGCCCGCCATACTGGACGATAACGCCGACCAGCTCGCCCTTCACCATCTCGCGGTTGAGGATTTCGAGCACGTCCTCCGCCGTCAGCGGCTCGAAATAGAGCCGGTCGGAAGTGTCGTAATCGGTGCTGACGGTCTCCGGGTTGCAGTTGACCATGATTGTCTCGAACCCGGCCTCGCTCAGCGCGAAGCAGGCGTGGACGCAGCAATAGTCGAACTCGATGCCCTGCCCGATCCGGTTCGGCCCGCCGCCCAGGATCACGATCTTGCGGCGGTCGGAAGGATCGGATTCGTCCGCAGGTGCGCCGAAGGCCGGGGCCTCGTAGGTCGAATACATGTAGGGCGTGGCGGCCTCGAATTCGGCCGCGCAGCTGTCGATCCGCTTGTAGACGGGCAACACGCCGAGCTTGTGGCGCAACTGACGCACTTCCGCCGCACTGGTCGCGCCCGCCATCGCCTGCATCGCGTCGTGCAGCAGGCCTGAGCGTGCGGCGACCGCGCCGCGCGCCGCGCCGACCGAGTCCACCGCCAGCCTGGCGAGCTGCGCGTCGGAGAAGCCCAGCGCCTTCAGCCTGCGCAGCTCCGCCGCATCGCGCGGCAGGCCGTTGTCGCCGACGGTCTTTTCGGCCGCCACGATCGCTTCGATCTGCCGCAGGAACCACGGATCGAAGGTCGTCGTCTCGCGGATCGTTTCGAAGGGCAGTCCGGCACGGAACGCCTGCCCGATGCCGAGCAGGCGCGAAGGCGTGCGGCGGCTGATCGCGGCGAGAATCTCGTCGTGGCTGGCATCTTCCAGCTCCTCGACCGGGTCGAGCCCGTCCAGACCGGTTTCCAGCCCGCGCAGTGCCTTCTGCAGGCTCTCGGCAAAGCTGCGACCGATCGCCATGACCTCGCCGACCGATTTCATCGCGGTCGAGAGCACCGGCTCCGCGCCCTTGAACTTCTCGAAGGCGAAGCGCGGGATCTTGGTGACGACGTAGTCGATGGTCGGCTCGAAGCTGGCCGGGGTCGCGCCGGTGATCTCGTTGGTGATCTCGTCGAGCGTGTAGCCCACCGCCAGCTTCGCCGCGACGCGTGCAATGGGGAAGCCGGTGGCCTTGGAGGCAAGCGCCGAGGACCTCGAAACACGCGGGTTCATCTCGATCACGATCAGGCGGCCATTCTCCGGATTGACCGCGAACTGCACGTTCGAGCCGCCCGTCTCCACCCCGATCTCGCGCAGCACAGCAATGCTGGCGGAGCGCATGATCTGGTATTCCTTGTCGGTCAGCGTCAGCGCGGGCGCCACGGTGATGCTATCGCCGGTATGTACGCCCATCGGATCGACGTTTTCGATCGCGCAGATGATGATGCAGTTGTCGTTGCGGTCGCGCACCACCTCCATCTCGTATTCTTTCCAGCCGAGCAGCGATTCCTCGATCAGCACCTCGGTGGTGGGCGAGGCGTCGAGGCCTTCGCGCACGATCCGCTCGAACTCGGCCTTGTTGTAGGCGATCCCGCCACCCGTGCCGCCAAGCGTGAAGCTGGGGCGAATGATCGCGGGCAGGCCGGTGTCGTCGAGCGCGTCGAAGCTGCGCTGGACGGCCGATGCGACATAGCGTTCCTTGCGCCGCTGCTCGCCGCGGCGCCATTCGGTCTCGAAGCTCTCCAGCTCCTCGCCCGAGAGCCCGGCGACGCGCTGGCGGTATTCGTCACGGTCGGCCTGCACCAGATCGTCGGCATTGATCGTGCGCGAGCGCGCGCTTTCGAGCCCGATCTTGTCCATCGCCTCGCGGAAGCGCTGGCGGTTCTCCGCCTTGTCGATCGCGTCGGCATCCGCGCCGATCATCTGCACGCCGTGCCGCTCCAGCGCGCCGCTTTCGAACAGCTTGAGCGCGCAGTTGAGCGCGGTCTGCCCGCCCATCGTGGGCAGCAGCGCGTCGGGCTTTTCCTTGGCGATGATCTTCTCGACCACCTCCGGAGTGATCGGCTCGATATAGGTCGCGTCGGCGAACTCGGGATCGGTCATGATCGTCGCCGGGTTCGAATTGACGAGGATGACGCGATAGCCCTCCTCCTTCAGCGCCTTGACCGCCTGCGTGCCCGAATAATCGAACTCGCACGCCTGCCCGATGATAATAGGCCCCGCGCCGATGACGAGGATGGAAGAAATGTCAGTGCGTTTGGGCATTATTCGCTTTCAAGGAAAGAGTGTAGTTAGCCAACGATCAACTGCGAACTTTCCGATACCCCCGACTGCTCCGAAAAGTAGCGCAGCGACGGCACTCCAAAACACTTTTTGGTGGTTTAAGATAAAGCCTTCGAGCGTCTTGGCATTCAGGATACGTTCCGCTTCGTTCAATCCATCTCCGGTCAGCTTGAACCAAAGCTCTTCTGTTGATTCGTTGAAGGCAATTCTATCTGGCCCGTACGTCATCAGGCCTTTTCGCATTAGTCCTGAAAGCGCCTTCACGTATTTGTCGCCGCCCAGTCTGATGAGCGCCGCGCTTTCGTGACCTTTGTCGTGCCCAAATTGATCGTAAAATCTGAGCAAAGCTCTCTTTTCGACCACAGTAAGCTGACTCACCCCAGCATTCCCACAAACTTCTCGAACAGGTAAAAACTGTCCTGCGGGCCTGGGCTGGCCTCGGGGTGATACTGCACACCGAACGCCCGCTTGCCCTTGATTGCGATGCCGCAATTGGTTCCGTCGAACAGCGAGACGTGCGTCTGCTCGACGCCTGCGGGCAGCGTGTCGCTGTCGACTGCGAAACCGTGGTTCATGCTGGTGATCTCGACCAGGCCAGTGTGCTCACCCCACCCTTCGCCGACACGCTGGACGGGGTGGTTTGCGCCGCGGTGGCCCTGGAACATCTTGCTTGTCTTCGCGCCCGCCGCGAGGCCGAGGAGCTGGTGGCCCAGACAGATGCCGAAGATCGGCACATCACGCTCGAGCAGCCCCTGGATCACCGGCACGGCATAGGCGCCGGTTGCGGCAGGGTCGCCCGGGCCGTTGGAGAGGAACACGCCATCGGGTTCGAGCGCCAGCACATCCTCGAGCGAGGTCTCCGCCGGCACCACCGTCACCCGCGCACCGGCGCGGACGAGCTGGCGGAAGATATTGTCCTTCGCGCCGTAGTCGATCGCGACGACGTGCGGCTTGTCCGCCCCGCTCTCGCCGTAGCCCTTGCCCAGTTCCCAGTGGCCGCCGCGCCAGCCCTCGTGCGCCTTGCGGCTGACCCGGCGGGCGAGGTCCATGCCCTCCAGCCCCGGCCAGTCGCGCGCCTTCTGCAATAGCGCGTCGAGGTCGAACACGCCGTTGGCGCTGTGCGCGATAACCGCGTTCGGCGCGCCGTTCAGGCGGATGAGGCGCGTCAGCGCACGTGTGTCCACGCCCGCGAGGCCGATCTTGCCCTCGTCCTTCAGCCAGGTGTCGAGATCGACTTCGGAGCGGAAATTGCTCGGCCCCGTGGGCACTTCGCGGATCACGCAGCCGAGCGCGCTCTCGACCTTGCTCTCGATATCTTCGGGATTCGCACCGACATTGCCGATATGCGGGAAGGTGAAGGTGACGATCTGGCCAGCATAGCTCGGGTCGGTCATCACTTCCTGATAACCGGTCATGGAGGTGTTGAAGCACACCTCGCCCACGGCAGAGCCTTGCGCCCCGCATCCAATGCCCCAAAGCGCCGTTCCATCGGCGAGTAGCAACAGCCCTGTCGCACCTTCGGGTTGCGCAGGAGTGATCTCGGCTGAAGCCATGGGCCTGTCCGTTCCTTAAGTCGTTTCCAGCGATGTGCGCTAAGCCATCCGGCTAGGCCTGAGGTCCCCGCCCGTCAAGCGCACACAGCCCTCTTCGCCCACAGGAACATTTGTTATATCCGCACGTCTGTTGATTAACACGCAAGGATAAATGGAACACCATGATACGCGACACGATTCAGAAGGAAACGATCGCCGCAATGAAGGGCGGCGACAAAGAGCGCACGGCCACGCTCCGCCTGATTCAGGCCAAGATCAAGGATCGCGATATCGAACTGCGCACTACGGAGAAGAAGGGCGAGGATGACGAGATCGTCACCGACGTGCTCCTCAAGATGGCCAAGCAGCGCAAGGAATCGATCCAGATGTACCGCGACGGCGGGCGCGAAGAGCTTGCCGCGCAGGAAGAAGCCGAGCTGGCGGTGATCGAGGAATTCCTGCCCAAGCAGATGGACGAAGCCGAAACGCGCGCCGCGATCGACCAGGTAAAGACCGATGTCGGCGCAACCAGTATCAAGGATATGGGCAAGGTCATGGCCGAACTGAAGGTTCGCCACGGCGCGACACTCGACATGAGCCGCACCAGCGGGTGGGTGAAGGAATCGCTGCAATGATCCGCACGCTCGCCTGCTGCTCGCTCGTGCTCGCACTGGCGGCCTGCTCGGGCGAGCCCGAGGATGCCGATGCGACCCCCTCGCCCACCGCCAGCGCCACCACCGATGCGCCCTCCGATCCGCGCACTCTGGTCGCCGCCGATTTCGGCGAGCTTGAACTTGGCGCGAAGATCGAAGGGCCAGTGGGCCCGGAAGTCGAGGCGTCGATCATCGTCGATGGTCGCTCGATCGGTGATATCGTCAGCTACGTCGCCTGCCCTGCCGAGTACGACGAGTGCGATCCGGAGGATATGCCCGAGGGCACGGTCTATACCTACGTGCACACCGTCCGCCCCGGGGTCGACGATCCCAACGATCCGCCGTTCATGCGCCCGGTCGGGCTCGACGAAGTGGAAGCGGCCACATTGTTCGAAACCGTGCGCGAGGCGCGCGGGTTCACCGGCGCGATCGGCTTCGACCGCAAGCAGGTTGAAGAAGCGCTCGGCCCCGATGGCACGATCCGCGTGCAGGACGATAATGGCGCGCTTGCTTGGCGAATCGTCGGCGGCGATGGCTGGTCGACGGGCGAACCGATTACCTTCTTCTGGCAGAGTACCATGCCGCCGGCCGGCCCCGCAGAAGCGTTTGCGCTGCGCGCCGACCAAAAGATCGCCATGGCCTCCGGCCCCTTCCCCGGCGAAGAAGACGACGAGCCCTGATCGGTCTTGTGGACCATGCTGTGGACCGCGCGATTAATGGCGAAATCGGCTCTGGTGAAGCAGCGACACCGGCACTAGGCTGCTAGGCGCGATGGCGCTTTCCCCACAATGGCTCGATCAGTTGCGGACGCGTGTGACGCTGTCCACCGTCGTCATGCGGACGACCAAGCTGCAGCGCGCCGGGCGCGAATGGCGGGCATGCTGCCCGTTCCATGACGAAAAGACGCCCAGCTTCTACGTCAACGACCAGAAGGGCTTCTACCACTGCTTCGGCTGCGGCGCGCATGGCGACGTGATCCGCTGGATGACCGACCAGCGCGGGCTGCAATTCATGGATGCGGTGAAAGAGCTGGCAGCGCAGGCGGGCATGGAGATGCCCGCACCCGATCCGCAACAGGCGAAGCGAGCGAAGAAGCGCGCCGGACTGCACGATGCGATGGGCGCGGCGCAGGAATTTTTCGTCCGCGAGCTGGCAGGGCCGCGCGGCTCTCAGGCGCGCGATTACCTCGACAAGCGTGGCTTCTCGCCCGCTATCATGCGCGAATTCGGCTTCGGCTATGCCCCAGACGAGCGACAGGCGATGGCACAGGCGCTCGGTTCGCTCCCGCCGCAATTGCTGGTCGAGGGCGGACTGCGTATCGCAATCGACGGGAAGGACCCCTACGACCGCTTCCGCGACCGCCTGATGCTGCCGATCCACGACGTGCGCGGCCGCGTGATCGCCTTCGGGGGGCGGATTCTTTCGGCAAAGGAAGGCGCGCCCAAGTACCTCAATTCGCCCGAGACGCCGCTGTTCGACAAGGGGCGCACGCTCTACAATATCCACCGCGCCAGCGCGGCCGCGCGCAAGGCAGACCGCATCATCGTGGTCGAAGGCTATATGGACGTGATCGCGCTCGCCAATGCGGGGCTCGCCGAAGCCGTCGCCCCGCTCGGCACCGCGCTGACCGAGAACCACATTGCCGAGCTGTGGCGCCACGCCCCCTCCCCGATCCTGTGCTTCGACGGCGATGCGGCGGGCCAGCGTGCGGTGCGTCGCGCAATCGAGCGATCGCTCCCGCTGCTGCATCCCGGCCACACGCTGAGAATCGCCTGGCTGCCCTCGGGGCTCGATCCGGACGATCTCATCAAGGCCAAAGGTGTTGCAGCATTCGAACAGGTCATCGAAAATGCGCAGCCGCTGCTCGAGGCTCTGTGGACGCTGGAGGCGCGCGCCGTGCCGCTCGACACGCCCGAGGCGAAGGCGGGCCTGAAGGCGCGGCTGATGACGCATATCGAGACGATCGAAGACGGCGATGTGCGCGCGCTCTACCGTCGCGATCTGCTCGACAGGTTTTCCGCCTTCGCCTTCCCTCCGCGCAAGAAAGGCGGCGGAAAACAGCCGTTTCAGCCACGCAAACAGTGGAAGCGCGACGCGCCCGAACCGCTCTCGCCGGAGCTTGCGCGCAAGCTTGCCAACCTTGCGCAAGGCGGCGCGCGCCAGCGTCTGCTGGCCGAAGTGATGGGGCAGCTGGCGGCCTTTCCAGAGCTGATCGAGCCGCATCGTGACGCCCTGAACGAACTCGGCGAAATCGATCCGGCGACGATTTCTTTGCTCGATCCGGTGATGGAGCGCGCACAAACGCTTGAAGCCGACGACAAAACGACCATATTCGACCCGCGCTGGGGCTCCCGGTCCGCTGAACAATCCGCACCCGGCTTGCCTCGACAAGCCACAGATGCAGCGACCGCGCGCGAAGACCTGGCCGAAGCCATCGAGTTGCTGGTCGAAGGACCGGCGCTGGAAAAGGCACTGGCCGCCGCGACGGAGCGTTTCGAACACGATCCAGAAGGCGCGTTCGCCGAACAGCAGCGACTGCTCAAGCGGAAGCTGGCATTCGACGCTCGTTTGGGCCAGATGGCAGCGAGGCGGATCGCGCGAGCGACACCGGCAACAGATTTAAAAGCCGCGGCGGCTCCTCCCGAAGACGGGGAACGCATCGGCCAGGAAACGGATTAGCAAGGCCCTATGGCGTCCGAAGCGAAGACCAAAGACACCGAAGATGCTCCCCTGATCGACCTTAACGAGGCCTCGATCAAGAAGCTCATCACCAAGGCTAAGAAACGTGGTTACGTCACCTATGACGAACTTAACGAGGCTTTGCCGCAAGGCGAGATGAGCTCGGACCAGATTGAGGACATCCAGGCCGCGATTTCCGAAATGGGCGTGCAGATCGTCGAATCGGACGACGAGGTCGAGGCCGAGAAGGACGAGGTCGAGGAAATCGCGCCCGATTCATCGGCCAAGAAAGATGCCAAGCCTGCCGCCGCAGCGACCAAGAAGACCGTCGATGCCCGGACCGACGATCCGGTGCGCATGTATCTGCGCGAAATGGGCGCAGTCGAACTGCTCAGCCGCGAGGGCGAAATCGCCATCGCCAAGCGGATCGAGGCCGGGCGCGACACTATGATCATCGGGCTGTGCGAAAGCCCGATCACCTTCCACGCCATCATCCAGTGGTCCGACGCGCTCAACGAAGGCGAGATGCAGCTGCGCGAGATCCTCGATCTCGATGCCATGCTCTCCAAGGAACCTCCCGTCGACAAGATGGAAGAGGAGAACGAGGACGATTCGGGCGAGATTTCGGAAGAGACCGCCGGGCCGACCATTCGAGACGACGACGAGGATGAAGACGAGTCCGAAGACGGCGACGAAGAAGGCGACGGCGAAAGCAAGCGCCGCGACGACGAAGAAGAAGAAGACAACACGATGTCGCTGGCCCAGATGGAGGCCGCGCTCAAGCCCGACGCGCTGGAACGTTTCGCGCGCATCACCGACCTGTTCAAGAAGTTCGAGAAGCTGCAGGGCGAACGCGTCGATACGCTGGGCCGTGGCGATGCCTTCCCGGCTGCCAAGGAAAAGAAGTACGAGGACCTGCGCGAACAGCTGACGGCGGAAGTCGAAAGCGTGCAGTTCCACGCGACCAAGATCGAATTCCTGGTCGACAATCTTTACGCCTTCAACCGGCGCCTGACCGCGCTCGGCGGCCAGATGCTGCGCCTGGCCGAGCGTCACAAGATCAAGCGGATCGACTTCCTCGATGCCTATCTCGGCAACGAGCTGGACGACGAATGGCTGACCAGCCGGACGAAAGATAAAAAGTGGGCCGCATTCGCCGAGGGCGAAAGCGATTCGATCGAGCGTATCCGCCAGGAAATCGGCGATATCGCCAGCCAGACCGGCATGGCGCTGCCCGAATTCCGCCGGATCGTGAACATGGTCCAGAAGGCGGAGCGCGAGGCGCGCATCGCCAAGAAGGAAATGGTCGAGGCGAACCTGCGTCTCGTGATTTCCATCGCCAAGAAATACACCAACCGCGGGCTGCAATTCCTGGATTTGATTCAGGAAGGGAACATCGGCCTGATGAAGGCGGTCGACAAGTTCGAGTACCGCCGCGGTTACAAGTTCAGCACCTATGCGACGTGGTGGATCCGTCAGGCGATCACCCGCTCGATCGCCGACCAGGCGCGCACGATCCGCATCCCTGTTCACATGATCGAGACGATCAACAAGCTGGTTCGGACTTCCCGCCAGTTCCTCCACGAGCAGGGCCGCGAGCCTACGCCCGAGGAAATGGCCGAGCGTCTTTCGATGCCGCTCGAAAAGGTTCGCAAGGTGATGAAGATCGCCAAGGAGCCGATCAGCCTCGAAACGCCGATCGGCGACGAGGAAGACAGCCACCTGGGCGATTTCATCGAGGACAAGAACGCGATCATCCCTGTCGATGCCGCGATCCAGTCGAACCTCAAGGAAACCGTCACCCGCGTGCTCGCCTCGCTCACCCCGCGCGAGGAACGCGTGCTGCGCATGCGCTTTGGCATCGGGATGAACACCGATCACACGCTGGAAGAAGTTGGCCAGCAGTTCTCGGTGACGCGCGAGCGTATCCGCCAGATTGAGGCCAAGGCGCTGCGCAAGCTCAAGCACCCCTCGCGCTCCCGCAAGATGCGCAGCTTCCTCGATCAGTAGACCGGGTACTGCGGCCACGGCGTGAAGGGGCTTCGGCCATGGCGATACTGAAAGCGCAGTTGAAACGACAACTGCGCTACGCCCAGACATGGTTTCCCTTGTTGCGCGGGGCCAAATTCTCCGCGTGGAATTTTGCGACCCGCCGTCTCGGTTGGAAGATCGAACCCGAATTCCGGCTGCTGCCCCATCTGCCGCAGTGCGATCTGGCGATCGATGTCGGCGGCAGTTGGGGCCAGAGCATTCTGGCCCTGAAGCGCTGGGCGCGCCCGCGCCGCGTCCTGAGCTTCGAACCCAATCCCGAACTGGTCGCACGGCTGCAACGCCGATATTGCGACGATCCTTCGGTGGAGATCGAAGCCATGGCGCTTGGCTTACGAGAAGGGCCATACGAGCTCCTCATCCCGAGCTATCGCGGCTTAACGAATACGATCTTCCTGACCGACGAGCAGCGTTCGGCGATGCCGTGCTGGCATTCACGCGAAAACAGGCACCCGGCCTGAGCATGCGCCTTGCGATTGTGCTCGCTCCCCGTCGGTCCTATCCCGGCGTATGCTCGCGTTGAAACATCCTGCCATCAGGCAAGCCCGCCCGACCCGTCTGCGGCCGATGCATTGGGGAAAGCTGCTTCCGGCGATCGCAGGGATCGCGGTCCTGCCCGGCTGCATCGCGTTTCCGGACGTATCCGCATTTCCCGAATGGGCGATGATTCAGGAACAGATGGCGGCGGAGGCCGAGCCGATCCAGCTGGACCCGCTGATACTCGACCAGACCGACGATTTCGTGATCGATGCGAGTATCGCCGGGCAGCCCGTCCGGCTGCTGGTCGATCTCTCGCACTCCGGCATTGCGCTCAACCCCGATGCTGCCGAACGGCTGGGGCTGGCTCCCCTGACCAGCCTCACTTCCACGCGGATCGGCCCGGTAACGGTCAGGCGCTGGATAGCCGATGCGCAGGTCGCCAGCGGACCGGTATCGTCGCAGCAGCGCCTCTCGTGGACCGAAAGACCGATCACCGATGAGGCCGATGGCATCGTCAATATCGCCAACCTCCCCAACCCTTCGGTCACGCTGAACTTGCGGCCGCGCAGGTCCGAAGATCGGGCAATCACGCTTCCCACCCGTCCGCGCGGCGGTTTCGCCTTGGCATATGTCCACGACGATGCCGGCCAGAACATCGATGTCCGCTTCCTCCTCTCCGGCCCCCGCAGCATGGCGACCACCGCGACCGGCGCCTATCTGGCCGAAACCTATGGTGGATCGTGGGACGGCCCCCGACGCGCGCATCCGATCCTCTATGGTGTGGAGCGCCCCGTCCGTCCGATGCGCTTTGCCCGCCCCGTCTCTTTCGGCGGCATTCTCTTCCAGAACCCGCTGGTGCGGATGCGCGACTATCAGGGCGAGGATCTGCTTCCCCAGGACGCGCCGAGCGAAGAGACGACGATTACCGTTCAGGGCGTCGGCGAGCGCACCTCGGCCGAGCATTTCGTTTACGTCGCGTACGACATTCTGGGGCAATGCAGTTCGATTACCTACGTCCGCGCCACAAGGAATCTGACGCTGGTATGCCCGCCCGCCGTGCTGGCTCCGCCGGCCTGAGCATGTCCTGCCGCTATCGCTGTGCCGCCTTGCGAAATAGGGCCGCCAGCGACAGCCATCCGAGGCAGACCACCCCGGTCGCCACCCACTCGAAGCCCATTTCCTGCCGGCGCAACAGCAGGATCGCGAGTTGCGCCACTGCACAGAACACCATCAGCCCCGCCATGGCGTTCGCGCGGAAGCGAAAGATCGCTCCGGCGATCGGAACGACCGCCAGCATCGCAAAATAGGCGAGGTTGAGCGGGTTGTCCTCATTGCCGATGAACCCGATGGCGAGGTTGATCCACACCAGCGAACCGTGCCCAAGCACGGCTACCGCTTCGTCGCGGAGATCAAGGCGGACGAGGGGCAAGCGGTACCCTCCCCCAGATCGAGTGGCCCGGACCATTCGCAGCATGCCGCGATCCGCATGCTGTTACGAGCGATCCTCGGCGGAGCGGCTGCGGGCATCATTGGCGGCGTGGTTTACGGGATGATCGGGCTGGCAGACGCGCCGAGCACATTGTCTAGCCTGCTCGTGCTGGTGGTCCTGTGCGGCGGCGTCGGCTTGCTCGCCGGAGTCGGCGTGGGCGCGGGTCTCGCTCTGGCGGACCGCTTCGCTTCGGGATCGCGGTTGTGGCTTGCCGTGGGTGGCGCGCTCGGCGGAGCTATTGTCGGCGCGCTCGCCAAGCTGCTCGGCTCCGATGCCTTCAATCTGCTGCTGGGCGCCGCGCCCGATACCATGACCGGAGCGCCCGAGGGGCTCATAATCGGCCTCGCAATCGGCCTGGCGCTGCTGGTGCCCGGCCAAACACCCGATGGACGCACCTCGCCCGTGCCCGTCGCCGTTGCCGGAGCACTCGGCGTCGTGAGCGGCGCGCTCATCGCCTTTTCGGGAGGCTGCCTGATGGCGGGGAGCCTTGCGGCACTGGCAGAGGCTTTCGGCGGGAGCAAAGTGGGGCTTGAACGGATCGCCGCGCTGTTCGGCGAAGCGGACTTCGGGCCGCTCAGCCTCGCATTCACGACCGCCTTCGAAGCCATGCTGTTCGCCGCAATGGTCGTGGCGGCGATCCGCTTTCGGACTGCTCGACACGACAGGCCAGTGCGCCCGGTGGATGCAGCGCGCGTTCCGGGTAGCGTCTGACGGCGCTTCCCCCTATGTGGCCCCCATGCGTATCGCGATAGCTTCCGACCATGCTGCCATCGAAATGAAGGCCGCACTCCATGAATGGCTCGTCGAAAAGGGCCACGAGGTTGCCGATCTCGGCCCCGGCGACGGGGAGCGGGTCGATTACCCCGACTACGGGTACAAGCTTGCGAGTGTGATCGCCGATGGCACCGCCATGCGCGGTATTGCGCTCTGCGGCTCCGGTCTCGGCATCTCGATGAGCGTCAACCGCAACCCGAAATGCCGCTGCGCAATGGTATCCGAACAGCTCTCGGCCAAACTCGCGCGCGAGCATAACGACGCCAACGTCATTGCGATGGGCGCCCGGTTGATCGGGATCGAACAGGCCAAGGCCTGCGTGCAGACTTTCCTTGAAACCGCGTTCGAGGGTGGCCGCCATCAGGGCCGCGTCGACAAGCTTTCCACCCCCGACATTACCGGAGGCGCCTGAACAATGGCCAGCACCAACGCCGATATCACCGCGCCTGCCGCGAACCCCGCCGATCCGATGCATCGCTTCTGGCATGACAGCCTGGCCGATGCGGACCCGGAAATCGCCGCCGCGATCGGCAACGAGCTTGGCCGCCAGCGCGACCGGATCGAACTGATCGCGTCGGAAAACATCGCCAGCTCCGCCGTGCTCGAAGCCGCGGGCAGCGTATTCACGAACAAGTATGCCGAAGGCTATCCGGGCAAGCGTTACTACGGCGGCTGCGAATATGCCGACGTGGTCGAGACGCTGGCGATCGACCGCGCGAAGGAACTGTTCGGCTGCAACTTCGCCAACGTCCAGCCCAACAGCGGCAGCCAGATGAACCAGGCGGTCTTCCTCGCCATGTTGCAGCCGGGCGACACCTTCATGGGACTGGACCTCAATTCCGGCGGCCACCTGACGCATGGGTCGCCGGTCAACATGAGCGGCAAGTGGTTCAACCCGGTCGCCTATGGCGTGCGCGAAGGCGACGAGCTGATCGATATGGACGCGGTCGCCGCCACCGCGCGCGAGCATAAGCCCAAGCTCATCATCTGCGGCGGCACGGCCTATTCGCGCACGTGGGATTTCGAGGCTTTCCGCACAATCGCCGACGAAGTGGGCGCAATCCTGCTGTGCGACATGAGCCACATCTCGGGCCTCGTCGCGGGCGGTGCCCACCCTTCGCCCTTCCCGCATTGCGACATCGTGACCACCACGACGCACAAGAGCCTGCGTGGACCGCGCTCTGGCGTGATCCTGTGGAACGACGAGAAATATTCCAAGCCGCTCAACATGGCGGTTTTCCCGGGGCTTCAGGGTGGCCCGCTGATGCACATCGTGGCGGCCAAGGCGGTTGCCTTCCGCGAAGCGCTGCGGCCCGACTTCAAGGATTACGCCTCGCGCGTGGTCGAGAATGCCCGCGCGCTCGCCGCCAGCCTCGAAGAGAATGGCCTGCGGATCGTTTCGGGGGGGACGGACAACCATTCGATGCTGGTCGATCTCAGCGCGAAGGACGTGACCGGCAAGGATGCGGAAAAGGGCCTCGATCGCGCTTATCTCACCTGCAACAAGAACGGCATTCCGTTCGACAAGCGCAGCCCTTTCATCACCAGCGGGCTGCGGCTCGGCAGCCCGGCGGGCACCACCCGCGGCTTCGGCCCCGAAGAGTTCGCCAAGGTGGGCGAATTGATCGCGCGCGTGGTCGATGGCCTTGCCAAGAACGGGCCGGAAGGCGATGCGCAGATCGAACAGGCGGTTCGCGCCGAAGCCAGCAAGCTGTGCAAAGCCTTTCCTGTCTATCCGGGGAGATAATCAGATGAATAATCAGGATCCCGGCAACGGGCAGGATTGGGTCGAGGATGCCCGGGTAGAAGTGTCGGGCATGCTCAAGGGCGGGATGGACCATCCCTCCACCAAGCCGGTGCTGACTGGCGCCGCCGTCGGCGCGGTCGGCGCAATGATTTTGCCGGTCATCACCTGGCCGGTCGGCCTGGCGGCCGGTGCCGGTTACATGCTCTACCGACGGATCAAGCGCTGAACGAGAAGCCCGCAATCGTCCTCGTCCGTCCGCAACTGGGCGAGAATATCGGCAAGGCGGCACGCGCGATGGCCAATTTCGGCCTCGCGGAGATGCGCCTCGTCACCCCGCGAGATGGCTGGCCGAACCCCTCGGCAGGCCCTGCGGCGGCGGGGGCTGACTTCATTATCCACAAGGCACAGGTGTTCGAAAGCACCGCCGATGCGGTCGCCGATTGCGCGCATGTGTTTGCGAGCACGGTGCGCAAACGCGGCGTGACCAAGCCGGTACTGACGCCCGAGGAAGCAGCCGATGCGATCCACGGCGAAACCGGCAAGTCCGCCATCCTCTTCGGGCCGGAGCGCTCAGGGCTGGAAACGCAGGATGTCGCGCTCGCGCGCAGCATCCTGACCGTACCGATCGATCCGGATTTCGGTTCGCTCAATCTGGCGCAGGCCGTCGTATTATGCGCTTACGAATGGTCCAAGCGGCGCGGTCTCGCACAGCCTCCCAAGGAAGACCTGTTGCCGCCCGGCCCGCAGGAAGAACTCGACGGGCTGATCGCGCATCTCGAGCATATGCTTGAGCCCAAAGGCTATTTCCTGCCGCCGTCACGCGCCGAGTCCACCCGGCGGACGCTGCGCGGGGTACTGACCAAGCCGGGATGGAACCACCTCGAGTTGCGGACCTTGCGCGGAGTGCTCTCTTCGCTGGAACGCAACAGACTATCCGATTGAATGCATTTGACTTAATCGACCTGAGATGGTGACTCTTGCACGAATCCCGTCTTCCGGACCCATTGGAGTTTACCCCTGATAATGAAACGCACCCTCATTCTCGCCGCCGCCTGCGCGGCCTTCGCGCTGCCCGCCTCGCTCGCCGCGGCACCCGAATCGGACAATCCCAAGGAGCAGACCGAGGCCAAGGCGCAGGACGAGAAAGACGCCAAGGAAGAGGCGAAGGAAGAACGCAAGATCTGCCGCCGCATCAGGGAAGTCGGCACGCGGTTCAGCGAAAAGGTCTGCATGACCAAGGACGAATGGAAAGAGCAGATGTCCGGCGCTCAGGATACGGTTCGCGAAGGTCGCGACCGCTAGGCGGAAACGCTATCGATATCGGGGGCGGCTGGCAATGCGTTCAGCGCCGCAGCCGCTCCCACTCGATCATCTCGTAACCGATAGAAGCCTCGACGAGGCGATCCCAGATGTCGCGGATCGCCTCTTCGGGAATGCCGGTATCCCGTGCATCTTCGCAGGCGTTGGCGATCACCTCTGCCTTGCGCGCCTCGTCACGCACGTGGCCTCGCTCAGGCTTGATCCGGGCTGCGGCACGCATGTAGCCGAAGCGGATAGCGATCAGCCGCATCAGCTCGCGGTCCAGCGCATCGACGCCGGTACGCACATCGGCCATGGTTTCACAACGTTCGGGGGCTTTGGCTTCAGGAGCTTGGACGGGGTCACTCATGGGAACGAGCCTGTGCCCTGCCCCGCGCGAAGTGTCGAGCCTTGACGAAACCGGCGAAAGCGCTATGTGCCGCGCTTCGCTCGCGAGCTTTCTACAAAGTCTCACGAAATTGGCCCCGCATCCCGGTGAAGCGGTGGCCGCGACAGGGATTTTGCCCTGTCGGTGCGATGCCGGGTTGAAGCGCCGTCATACGGGCGGCGACAGCAAATTGAAGGAATGGATTATGTCGAAGCGCAAAAGCGCCAAGTACAAGCTCGATCGCCGGATGGGCGAGAACATCTGGGGTCGTCCGAATTCGCCGGTCAACAAGCGCTCCTACGGCCCCGGCCAGCACGGCCAGCGCCGCAAGGGCAAGATGTCCGACTTCGGCCTGCAGCTGCGCGCCAAGCAGAAGCTGAAGGGCTATTACGGCGACGTCACCGAAAAGCAGTTCAAGCGCACCTACCAGGAAGCGTCGCGGATGAAGGGCGACACCGGTCAGAACCTGATCGGCCTGCTCGAACAGCGTCTCGACATGGTGGTCTATCGCGCCAAGTTCGCGCCGACGATCTTCGCCGCGCGCCAGCTGGTCAACCATGGCCACATCACCGTCAATGGCGGCAAGTGCAACATCCCGAGCCGCCGCGTGATGGTAGGCGACGTGATCGGCCTCGGCAGCAAGGCCAAGGACATGGCGCTGGTGATCGAAGCGCAGAGCCTGCCCGAGCGGGACATTCCCGATTACGTCGCGCCCGAAGGCGACGACAAGGTGACCCTCACCCGCGTGCCGAAGCTGGACGAGGTGCCCTACCCCGTCACCATGGAACCGAACCTGATCGTCGAGTTCTACTCGCGCTGACCGGTCGGCCAGTTCCAACGAAGAAGGCGGCCCGTGCGGCCGCCTTTTTTGTGTCCGGGGCAGACGGCGGCCGATTCCGCGGGGCCGGCACGGTCAAGAAGGTGGCAAGACTTTGCTAAGAATACCTTGCTAACCGACTGCGATGGACTTCGTGAACATCGACCGTCATTTGCGCGACGAAGATAAGCGGCTGGCAGAGCTTGCCAACCTCGCGATCCTCGACACCGGGGTGGAAGCCGAGTTCGAAGAGCTGACCGCGCTTGCCGCTTCGGCGCTCGGCATGGAGAGCGCAGCAATCAGCCTCGTCGATCACGACCGGCAATGGTTCAAGTCGCGCGTCAACCTGCCCATGTCGCAGACCCCACGCGACATCGCCTTCTGCCATCACACGGTCGAGCGACGCGAAGTCATGGTCGTCAAGGATGCGAGCCTTGATCCGCGCTTCAAGGACAATCCGCTGGTCGTCGCGAAGAACGGCATCCGGTTCTATGCGGGCGCCCCGCTGATCCTCGATAGCGGCTTCTGCGTCGGCAGTCTGTGCGTGATCGACAGCCAGCCTCGCGAGGAATTCGAAGAAAAATCGGTCGCCGTGCTCGAAGGACTGGCACGGATTGCAGCACGCCTGATGGCCGCACGCAGGGATCGGCTCAAAGGCGAAATCGCAGCGAAAGTGGTCCAAGAAACGACCGACGCGATCATTGCCGCCGATCGAGCCGGGCGGATCGTGCTGCTCAACCGCGCGGCCGAAGAGCTGTTCGGCCATGCGGCGGAAGATGCGCTGGGCGAGAGCATCGAGATGCTGATGCCGCAACGCTTCCGGCCCGGGCACCAGCGCAAGGTGGACAACGCAGCGAACGGCGGGCCGACACGTTTGCTGAACACCTTCGTCGAGCTGCCTATCAAAACGGCGGACGGGCGCGAAATCGAGACTGAAGTTTCGCTCGCGCCGTGGGGCGAGGCTGGCGCAAGCGGCGGTTTCGCGGCGATCTTCCGCGACATTACAGATCGCAAGGCGTTGGAAGCGGACCGTCAGGAGGCACGCAGTTTCCTCGATGCGATCATCGCGAACCTGCCGACTATGCTGTTCGTGAAAGATGCCAGAACCGGCAGATATCTGATGGTGAACAGGCAGACGGCCGAGGTCGCGGGGATCCCGCAAGAGGCCTTTGTCGGCAAGACCGATACCGAGCTGCTAGGTGCGGACGGCGCCAAGTTCGAGCGGCAGGACCGCCTGACCATGGCCACGAAGCAGCCTCAGGCATTCGAGGTCGATTTCGTTCGGTCCGATGGACGCGAATTCCATCTGCACACCACACGTGTCATGATGGATGGGCCGGATGCGAGCCACCAGTATATTCTCGGTATGGTCGAGGACATGACCGATATCCGACAGAGTGAAGCGGAAAACGTGCGCCTTGCCCACTTCGACGGGTTGACCGGTCTGCGCAATCGCAAGAGCATTTCCACACTGCTCGGCGACTATGTGGCCGAAGGCGTTCCGTTCGCGATGCTGAACATCGATCTCGACCGGTTCAAATCCGTCAACGAGCAGTTCGGGCACCATGCAGGCGACGCGGTTCTGGTAGAAGCGGGGCTTCGCCTGAAGGAGCTCACCAAGCAACGATGCGCGTTGGCCCGAACTGGTGCCGACGAGTTCGTCATCCTTCTCAAAGGCGAACGGTTGAACCAGCGTGCCATGAACCTGGCCGACCGCATCGTGGAGGTGCTGGCAGAGCCGATCGAGACCCATGGCCAGCTCGCCCATATCGGCGCATCGGTCGGCGTTGTCCTGTATCCCGATGACGGGGCGACGATCGAGAAGTTGCGCGAGCATGGCGATCTTGCGCTCGATCGCGCGAAGAAGAGCGGTCGCGGCATGGCCTGCATGTTCGATGCAGGAACGGATGCCGCGGTACGCGACCGTCAGACACTGGAGTGCGATCTGCGCGCGGCGATCTGCGCGGGCGAGATCACACTTGCCTATCAGCCCGTCTTCGGCACGCGGAGCGGCGAATTCACCAGCGTCGAAGGCCTAGCCCGATGGGAGCACCCGACGCGCGGCTTCATCAACCCCGAGGTCTTCATTTCGCTGGCGGAGGACTGCGGCCTGATCGACGAGCTCGGCTGCCAGCTGCTCGACATGGCATGCGACGATGCAAAGCAGTGGCCCGAGCAATTGAGAGTCGCGGTCAACCTTTCTCCGATGCAGTTCCGGTCGGGTGAGCTGGTGTCGACTGTCCGTTCGGCATTGAAGCGATCCGGCCTGACGCCGGATAGGCTTCAGCTGGAAGTTACCGAGCGGCTCATGATCGAGGATACCGACGAAACCTTCTCGCAGCTCAAGGAACTGCGCGAGCTCGGCATCCAGATCCTGATCGACGATTTCGGCGTCGGCCACTCGTCGCTCAGCTATTTCAAGGTGCTGCCCTTCGACAAGGTGAAGATCGACAAGTCGTTCATCGCCGATATCGAGACATCGAAGCCCGACCGCGCCATCGTCGAAGCGGTCGTCGGCCTCGGTCGCGAATTGTCGATGGGAATCGTCGCCGAGGGGGTGGAGACCGAGGCCCAGCGGGCGCTGCTGACGAAGCTGGGATGCACGCACCTGCAGGGCTATTATTTCAGCCCGGCCTTGCCGCGGGAAGAGGTCGGCGAGTTCATCACGCAAGGCGGCGCGTGGCAAAAGCACCAGACCGCCGCGATCGCGTGAGGTCGGGCTCGCCTCGGTACCGACCTTTGCGGCGGCCGTGACGAAAAAAGGGCGACCCGCCGGGCCGCCCTTTTCTGTGCGCTCGTTTCGGAGCTATTTCTGGAGGTTCTCGGCGAGGAAGCCGTCGATCGCCAACAGCATGTCGCGCCGCACCTTGCCGTGATCGAGATAGTGGTCGTGCCCTTCGAACTCGACATAGCGGACCGGAACGCCCGCCGCCTCTAGCCGGTCTTCCATCTTGCGCGACTGCTGATTGCCCACGTTCATGTCTTCCGTGCCGTGGAACAGCAGGACGGGCGCCTGGAAGCGGTCGGCGAAGTTCACGGGGCTGCCAGCGCGCACATGCGGGCCCTCGCCAACGAACCGTCTGACGACCTGGAAGTTGGTGTAATCGCGCGCCTCTTCGACGACCATATCGAGATCGGTCACCGGAGCGATGGCGACCACCGCCTTGTACAGGTCCGGATCGACCACCTGCGATTGCAGTGCGGCATAGCCGCCGTAGGACCAGCCAGCGATCCCGAGACGCGCCGGATCGGCGATTCCTTCGGCCACCAGCCACCGGCCTGCATCGTTGACGTCGCCGATCGCCGTTTCCCATTCCTGAAAGCCGTTGCGGCCGAACCATGCATCGCCATAGCCCGCCGAACCGCGGAAGTTCGGTTGCAGAACGGCATAGCCACGCGCAGCAAGGAACTGGACCAGCCAGTCGAAGCCCCATTCGTCGCGCGAACCGGGCCCGCCATGCGGCAGCACGATGGCGGCCATCGGGCCGGACGCCCCGGCGGGGATCGTGAGGTAGCCGGGAATCTGCATACCATCGGCCGCCGGGAAGGTGATCGGCTTCATCGGTGCCATCGGCCGGTCGACCAGCGGATCGCGCAGGGGAAGCAGCGGCGAAAGCCGGTTGCTGTCGCGTTCCAGCAGGTAGGTCATGCCCGGATCGACATCGCTCGATGCGACGATCAACAGCGTCCGCTCGTCCGCCGAGGCATCGACGATGTCGATCAGCGGCTTGCCCGGAAGCGCCGCCTGGAGCTTGCTCGCGAGGCTGGCCAGCTCGGGATCGAGATATTCGATGGTGCGCTTCTCGGTGGCGTAGCTCGCTCCGACGACGCGCCGCTGGCGGCCGATGCGGATCAGCTGGTCGATATCCACGTCGTCACGCGCGAGCACCTGCTCGCTGTTGCCCGAACCATCGAGCGCGACGCGATAAAGCGCCTGATAGCCATCGACGTCCCTGAAACCGTAGGCCACGTTCTTGGCTGCATCGACCGCAACCGGTGAGAAGCCGCTGAAACCGTCCCCGAAATCGCGCCAGCTCTTGGAGCCGGACTCGCGGTAGAAATACCTCCGCTCGCCCGTCAGGCGCCCGGAACCGTCGCGAAGCGAGCGCACCTTCAGGCGAATGGCACCCTTGTCATCGGCGATGTAGCGGGTGGCATATTCGTCCGGCTTTTCCACGGTGTTGCGTCGCTTGCTCGACACGTCGACTTCTTCGACCCCAAGACCGCGCTCTTCGTTGGCGAGGCGCGTGCCGATCGTCGCCTCGGCAAGGAAATCGCGCGTCATGAGGATGCGGTTCTCTTCGCCCTCGACGTCGAGCGCGACGATCGTGCCGCCATCCTGCTGCACACCATAGGCCCGGACGGAGCGGGTCGAGGTGAGCAGGCGCGGCTCCGAATCGTCGGTCCCCACCGAAAGCATGCGCGAGAAATAGACCGGCACCCCGCCATCGACCCTCGCGATGCCGACGATTTCGCAGACAAGGTACGTATCGGTGGCCCAGTCGCAGCGGCTCAGCTCGGCATCGTCTTCCCCCAGCGACATAAGCGCGCGAGGCGCCCCGTCGCTTGCCAGGTCCACGACATAGAGCACCTCTGTCGTGCCGTTGTCAGAACCGAGATAGGCGATCTTGCTGCCGCTGGGCGACAGGGAAATATCGAGCACCGAAGCGCGTGCGCCGAAGACGGCCGCATCTTCCTCCGCATCCCCCTGCGCCACGGCAGCGGCAGGAAACGCGACGGCAAGGCCCGCCAGAAGCGGCACGAAAAAGCTGTATTTCATCCAATCCCCCAGGTCAGATCGGGAGAAAAGCACAGCTATCCGTTGAATGCCATGGGTCTTATTGCGCCCTACCGCCGAAAGGCAAAGCGCAGGCTCCACCACAACAGCGCAATGTTCACCGCGCTCAGCACGATGCCCCAGAACCAGTATGGCAGCAAAAGCGCCTCGGCGATGGCGCCCGTGTCCGAGATCTGTGCCCGTCCGTCGAGCGTCCCGCCCCGAGTGAACAGATAGCCCAGCTGCGCCCACACGCTGATGATCGCCTGCACGCCCAGCAGCTGGATGGCAAAGCGCTGCTGCGCAGGGTTCGCCTGCCGCGCGATCGCGAGGATGGCGAGCCCCATGGCCGGCAGCACCAGCCATCCGGTAAGGCCGCGCACCCAGATCACGCTCGTCACCAGCAGCGCGGCACCCAACACCGCAAGCGCGATCCGTGTGCCTTTCAGTGTCCGCGACGAAGCGATCAGCGCTGCCCCCGCCAGGCCGGGGCCAATGGGGCCCCCTGCCGAGATGATCGCGTCCTGCAGGACATTGCGACTGGGCGACACCTCCGAAATCGCGACGCCCGATCCATCGGGATAGATCTGCAGCGATTCGAACCGCTCGCCCATGAAGATCGTCGCGATCCCATGGCCCATCTCGTGAAACCAGGTCGTTAGAATGGTGAAGGGATAGAGCAGCAGCGCACCGAACTGCGTATTCCAGAGCATGATCGAGCCGATGCCGAGGATGACGAGCAGCGTGATCCTCTGTTCCCGGTCCTGATCTGCAAGATAGTCGCTCATCTTCCGCCCAGATAGGAATTGCGGAAGTCGCTCGCAAAGGCGGCGAAGCGATCTTGCGCGATGGCCTCGCGCATGGCGGCCATCAATTGCTGGTAGAAGCCGATATTGTGCTCGGTCAGCAGCATCGCGCCTAGCATCTCGCCCGACTTGATCAGGTGGTGCAGATAGGCGCGGCTGTAGGTGCCGCAGGTTGGGCACGTGCAACGCTCGTCCAGCGGGCCTTCGTCTTCGGCGAAGCGCGCATTACGCAAATTGAGCGCGCCGTTCCAGGTGAAGGCCTGCCCGTTGCGTCCGCTTCGTGTGGGCAGCACGCAATCGAACATGTCGACGCCGCGCTCCACCGCGCCAACCAGATCGTCGGGCTTGCCGACCCCCATGAGGTAGCGCGGAGCATCTTGTGGCAATTGCGCAGGCGCAAAGTCGAGCGTGGCGAACATCGCCTCCTGCCCTTCCCCCACCGCGAGGCCGCCGATGGCATAACCGTCGAAGCCGATCTCGGCGAGCGCATCGGCGGATCGAAGGCGCAGACCTTCGTCGAGTGCGCCCTGCTGGATGCCGAACAGCGCGGACCGCGCCGCATGCTCGCCGCCGGCGTCGAAGGCATCGCGGCTGCGCTTCGCCCAGCGCATCGACATCTCCATGCTCGCCTCGATCTCAGCCAGCGGCCGGTCGGCGCGCGGGCATTCATCGAACGCCATCACGATATCGGAGCCGAGCAGGCGCTGGATTTCCATGCTGCGTTCGGGGGTGAGCATATGCTTGCTGCCGTCGAGATGGCTGCGGAATTCGACCCCTTCCTCGGTCAGCTTGTTGAGGTCCGACAGGCTCATCACCTGATAGCCGCCGCTGTCCGTCAGGATCGGGCGATCCCAGTTCATGAATTTGTGCAGCCCGCCAAGGCGCGCAATCCGCTCCGCCCCAGGCCGCAGCATGAGGTGGTAGGTATTGCCGAGGATGATGTCCGCGCCCGCGCTGCGCACGTCCTGCGGTTTCATGCCTTTCACGGTGGCAGCGGTGCCGACCGGCATGAAGGCGGGCGTGCGGATCTCGCCGCGACGCATGGCGATCGTGCCGGTGCGCGCGGCGCCGCTGGTGGAGGAGACGGTGAATTGGAAACGTGTGCTCATCGCCTGCCCAGCTAGGATAGCCGGGCGCGGCTGTCGATGCGCGGTGCATCGTCTCATTCACGATTTGCTCAGTGGTTCGACGCCAGACATGGCTCCCACCACTTTAGGACACCGCCATGATCCGCTCCGCCGCCGCTGCCGTCTGCCTGCTTGCCGCCAGTTCCACCGCCATGGCCCAGACGCAGGAACGCCCCTGCATCAGCCCTGCCCAGAACGAGGCGCTGGTCGCCTATGCCCTTCCCGATCTGATCGGCGCGCTGGAAACCCGCTGCGCGAGCAGCCTGCCCGCCAAGGCATTCCTCGGCGCCCGCTCGGACGCGCTGCAGAAAAAGCTGCGGCCGCAGGCGGACCGGGCGTGGCCGCGCGCGCGCGATACGGCGCAAAGCCTCGCAGGCACGCGCCTGCCGGTCGACACCCGGTTCGAAAGCGTGGCCAAGGCCGCGCTTGCACCTGCCGCCGCCGCCATGATTGCGCGCAGCTTCGATGCCGGACGATGCCAGGTCGCCGACCGTTTGCTGGCCAAGCTTGCGCCCCTTCCGCCGGAGAATCTCGCCGGAGTAATGGCGCTGTTCGTGGAACTGGGGATCGAGGAGAACGCGGACGTGCCCTTCAAGGTCTGCTGAGCCTGATCGCCCGTCACCCACAAAAAAACCGCGCGCCCCCATGATGGGAGCGCGCGGCTGTTTCAGGCTCGCGTTCGCTTAGAACTTGAAGCCGACGCCGGCAGTGGCGCGCAGCGTGTCGAACGAGATCGTGTCGAGATTTACGCGAACCACGGCGCCGCCGAGGCCGAAATCGACACCGGCACCGACGAGGTAATCGTCGAACGTGTCTTCGAGATCGCCCGGGATATCGTCTTCATCGACATTGAGGATATTCGCGTAGTCCAGATCGATGAACTGGTAACCGCCACGAAGGTAAACCTTGGTGCCATTGGCGGCACGGTAGCCGAGACGGGCCGAGGCACCATAGTCGGCGTCGAGCGCATCGGTACCGATGTTGAGGTTGCCTTCAACGCCGGCGAAGAGCGATTCGCTGAGCGGGAAGTCGACAGCGGCGAACCCGCCGAAGATCGGGCTGCCATCTTCGACTTCGAGACCGGTCAGGTCTTCGACTTCGTCGGCAATGCCGAGATCGTGGTAGCCGGCGGTCACGCCCAGAGTCACTTCGGCCTGACCGTCCTGCGCGAAGGCAGCGGCGGGCATGACGAAGACAGTGGCGGCCAGAGCCGCACCGAATGCAAACTTGTTCATCTGCTTGTTTTGTCCTTGATAGGGTTACTGCCGAGAGGCAGCCCGTGCCAGATACTGCGCCGCTGACTGCGAAGCGATATCCTTAATCGGAGCAGATGCACTTCGACCCCGCGCTGTGACCATTTGGTTACAGCCGATCAGAACCCGTAAACCAAAGTAAACCGGGTCAGCGTGTCCACTTCTTCATTCGGCGACCCACCATTACTGTTGTATTCGAGTTGGTAGGTCAGGCGCGAGCGCAAGCGGTCGCTCACCTTGAAATCGATCCCGCTCACCAGGTTGAGCGTGGTGTTGGAGCTGTCCACGATCAGTTGCGCCTCGCCGCCTGTTTCGGTCACGGCGTTTGCATCCTGGCTGAAAGTGACGCGATCGGCGATCTTCCAGTCGAAGTCGGCGCCGAGCAGTGCGGCCAGACGGTCGACCCGCATGCCGTCGGTCCGCTCGGTTACGCGGTAAGCCGGGCCCGCCTTGACCGAAAAGGTGGCGGAATCGCTGTCGAGCAGCTTGTAGCCGACACCGCCCGACACCGCATAGCGATGCTCGAAACCCTGGAACCGGTCGTGCTCGTATTGCGCAAGACCATAGGCGAACAGATTTTCGCCGAACTGAAAGCGCGGCTCGTAGGCCGCGAGATATCGCTCGCGGCTGGTGACGCCGTTGGAGCGCTGATAGTCGGCATTGACGCGCATGGCGTGCGTCCAGTCGATGCCTTCGCGCTTCGCCGACAGCGCGAGCGAAAGGCCGGTATTGTCGCTATTGCCGGTCGAGACGAAGGCACCCACCTGCCCTTCCCCGCTCCACAGGTCGAGCAGACCCGCCTTGCGGATTTCCTCGCGCTTCTGCTCTGCGGCGATTCGCTTTGCCTCGGCCTGCTGGGCCCGCCAGTCTTTGGCAATCGCGTCGATGTCGCGCGCGCTATCGGGCTGGGTCTGCTTGGCGAGCGCGATCACCGTTTCCACCTTGGCGGGATCGCCGGTGGCGATGGCGGCATCGATCATCGCCTGTACGTCCCGTGGAATGGGGGCGGGTGAGCTCTCCGCCAGTGCGGGCGTGGCGATCAGGCAGGTGGCGGCGGTGGCGAACAGCGCGTGTCGGATCATGCGGCAAGCTGTTAGCGGCTCAATTGCGCAATCGCCAGCCAGTCTTGAAGATGTATGCGATGACGCCGGTACACACCGCGAGGAAGGCGAGCGTGAGGCCCAGCGAGAGCCAGATACTGACGTCCGCCGAGCCGTAGAAGGTCCAACGCAGACCACTGACGAGGTAGACGATGGGGTTGGCCAGCGCGATCTGGTCCCACGGGCTCGGCAGCATGTCGATCGAGTAGAAGGTGCCGCCAAGGAAGGTCAGCGGGGTCAGGAACAGCAGCGGGATAATCCCCAGTTTCTCGAAACTGTCGGCCCAGATGCCGAGGATAAAGCCGAAGAGCGAGAAGCTGGCCGCGACCAGCACGATGAACATCAGCGCGAAGACCGGATGCGCGATCTCGTAAGGCACGAACAGGCGCGCGGTCAGCAGGATGATCGCCGCGAGGATCAGGCTCTTGGTGGCCGCCGCGCCGACGAATCCGATCAGCGTTTCGGCCACCCCCACGGGCGCCGAAAGCAGTTCGTAGATCGTGCCGGTGAAGCGCGGCATGTAGATGCCGAAACTGGAATTGCTGGTCGTCTCGCCCAGCAGCGTGAGCATCAGCAGGCCCGGAATGATGAAGGCGCCATAGTCGACCCCGTCGAGATCGGGCATGCGGCTGCCGATCGCGGCGCCAAAGACGATGAAATAGAGCGCGGTGGTGAGCACCGGGGCGAGGACCGACTGGAACGCGGTGCGCAGGAAGCGCCACAATTCGCGTTTGTAGATCGACCATGCGGAGCGGGCATTGAAGATCATGCTGCGGCCGCCTTGTCGTTGGCCTGCTGCTCGCCGAGCAGCGAGACGAAAATGTCTTCCAGACTGCTCTCGCGCACATCGATCCCGACATAGTCGATCCCGCTGGCGATCAGCGCCTTGGTCAGGCCCGCCACCTCTTCGCGGCCTTTGCCGGTGCCGTCGCCACCGCGATAGCAGATCGTGCGCCCGCCCTCCTGCAGCTCCACCGGGAATTGCGCGATGGCCGGGGGCAGCTCGCCCAGCGGCTCGGCCAGCGTGACGAAGGCCTCGGTCCGCCCTAGCCGCGCCATCATCGCCGCCTTCTCGTCCACCATCAGGATCTTGCCGCCCCGGATGATGCCCACCCGGTCGGCCATTTCCTCGGCTTCCTCGATATAATGCGTGGTCAGGATCACGGTGACGCCGCGCGCGCGCATCGCGTCGATCTGGTGCCACATGTCCTTGCGCAGCTCGACATCGACGCCCGCGGTCGGCTCGTCGAGGAACAGCAGGTCGGGCTCGTGTGCCATCGCCTTGGCGATCAGCACGCGCCGCTTCATCCCGCCCGAAAGCTCCATGATGCGGTTGTCGCGCTTGTCCCACAGGCTCAGAGACCTGAGGATTTCCTCGATCCGCGCGGGATCGGGAGCGAGGCCGAACAGGCCGCGCGAATAGGAAACCGCCTGCTTCACCGGCTCGAACATGTCGGTCGAAAGCTCTTGCGGGACGAGGCCGATCCGCGCGCGAGCCTTGCGCCAGTCGCGGGTCAGGTCTTGTCCGAAAGCAATCATGCTGCCCGATGTCGGCCGCACCAGCCCGCACACCGCACCGATCAGCGTCGTCTTGCCCGCACCGTTCGGCCCGAGCAGCGCGAAAATCTCGCCGCGATTGATAGTGAGGTCCACATTGTCGAGGGCCTTGAGCCCACCGGGGAAGACCTTGGTCAGGCCGGACAGCTCGAGGATCGGTTCGGACATGCCAGCCTATTTGACGCGCCCGAAAGGTTTTACAAGAGAACTCGTCGCGCGCGCTATTCGTCGATCCCTTCCTTTTCCGCCCGCTCGCGCAAAATTGCCAGCCCGCGCAGCACCTTCTCTCGATTGGTCGATGCTTTCATCCAGCGCGGCAGCCGGGCCATCATCGTGAGGCCCGGCTGCGGGCCGCGCTCGCGAACCTTTGCGCCCAGCCAATCCTCCAGCGCGTTGAGATGGGCGAGGTTCAGGACCCACAGCGTTTCGCCCGCGACCTGCGTTTCGAGGTAACGGCGCAGCACCCGCCAGGATCGCCCGCCCGAAGGGGGCGAGCCGGGCGATGCAGGGTAATCCTCTGTCTCGCCGCAATGTTCGCAACAAATACGGACGAACAGCTTACCGTCGATTTCGCGCGCTGTCGGTCGCTCCCGCCTGTCGAGCGGCTTGCGGCAGTGGCTGCACAAGGGGTTCGACGAAGTGGGGTAGGCCCATTTGTCGCTGTAGGGCTTCAGATCGGGCACGGTCGTGTACCCGCAATGCATGCACGACACGGTGCTGCCGTCGCTCTTCGCGGCCTTGTCGCATTCGGGGCAATGGACCCAGGTCACGCTTCCGAAACTCCACACCCGTCCGCCCGGATCTTCGGCGCGGTGATGGATGGGCAGCTCTCGCTCGGTCATGACCCGGGAAGTAAGAGCGAGGAATCGCCGTAGGAATAGAAGCGATAATCGTTCGCGATAGCGTGGGCGTACACATCCAGCATCCGCTCGCGCCCCATCAGCGCGCTGACGAGCATCATCAGGGTCGATTTGGGCAGGTGAAAATTGGTCATCAGCCCGTCGACCGCCCGGAAAGCGTAGCCCGGGGTGATGAAGATGTCGGTATCGCCCGAAAACGGCTGGATCGCGTTGCTCTCGTCAGCCGCACTTTCCAGCAGTCGCAGGCTGGTCGTGCCGACGGCGATCACGCGGCCGCCTTTTGCACGCGCGGCGTTGAGGCGATCGGCCGCTGCCGGAGAGATTTCGCCCCATTCGGAGTGCATCTTGTGGTCGAGCGTGTCCTGCGCCTTGACCGGCAGAAACGTGCCCGCGCCCACATGCAGCGTCAGGGTTTCGGTCGCAATCCCGGCCTGGGCCAGCCGCGCGACGAGATCGGGCGTGAAATGCAGCGCCGCGGTGGGGGCGGCGACCGCGCCGGGCTTGTCCGCGAACAGCGTCTGGTAATCGCTCGCGTCGCGTTCGTCGGTGGGGCGCTTTTGCGCAATATAGGGCGGCAGTGGCATCGCGCCCGCGCGGTCCAGCAGCAGCTCGACCGGCTCGTCGCCTTCGAAGGCGAGCACCCAGCTGCCGTCGTCGCCGCGCGTTTGCGCGATGGCCGAGACGTTTGCGGGAAAGGCGATCCGGTCCCCCTCGCGCAGCCGCTTGGCATTGCGCACGAAGGCCTGCCAGCACCGCGCATCGATCCGCTTGTGGAGCGTCGCGCCGATGGCCGCGCCGCTCGCGCCGTCGCGCACGCGCTCCCCTTCCAGCCGGGCGGGGATCACGCGCGTATCATTGAAGACCAGCACATCGCCTTGGCGCAACAGGTCGGGCAGGTCGCGGACCTGCCTGTCGCCAAAGGGGGCATCGCCCTCCACCACCAGCATCTTTGCCGCATCGCGCGGCGAGACCGGTCGCAAGGCGATGCGATCGGGCGGAAGGTCGAAATCGAACAGATCGACTTTCATGGGATATTTTCCGAATCCCCGCAAAGGCGGGAACCCAACATCGTCACTGATCGATGGATGCGTTCAGATCGCCGGCGGTGATGTCGTCGTCACGCTGCGGCCGGGCAAGCGTCGCCGGATCGGGCGCGGGCTTGTTGTCCGCCGCGATCGAGGCCTGAACGATGCGGGTCGGATTGCCGGGCGGTTCGCCGCGGGCAATCGCATCGACCGCATCCATACCCTGAATCACGCGTCCGAAATTGGTGTAATTCCGGTCCAGGCTGAAGCGCGGGTAGAAGACGATGAAGAACTGGCTGTTCGCGCTGTCTTCGCTCTGCGCACGTGCCATCGAGACGGTGCCGCGCACATGCGGCATGGGATTGAATTCTTCCGCGAGGTCGGGAAGCTGCGATCCGCCCTGCCCGGTTCCGGTGGGATCGCCGGTCTGCGCCATGAAGCCTTCGATCACGCGGTGGAAGATCACCCCGTCGTAGAAGCCCTGCCGCGCCAGCGTCTTAATCCGCTCGACATGGTTGGGCGCCCATTCGGGCATCAGCCGGATCGCCACGCGCTTGCCGTTCGACAGGTCGAGCATCAGGATGTTCTCCCGCTCCGCCTGCAAGCTGTAGTCGATCGGCGGGTAGCTTCGCGCAGGCGCCGGAGCAGCCGTCGCGTCATCCTCCGCAACGTCTTGCGCCTGTGCGGAGGTTGCGGCCAGCGCGATCAGCGCTGCGGCGGAAAAAATGGTCTTGAACATGGGTCTCACGGATGAAAATTCCTGAATTGCCGCGGCGATACAAACCCCGCGCTGTCCACGCAATGAACGATTTGGCGCAGGCAAGCGCGCGTCAGTAGTCGCCCTTCATGCCGATCTTCTCGACCCGGGCGACCACGTCGTCGCGCACCGAGGGGCTGACGAAGGCGGCGATGTCCCCGCCATAGACCGCGATTTCCTTGACCAGCTTGCTGGCGATCGGCTGCAGCGAGACGTCCGCCATCAGGAACACCGTCTCGATCTCGTCGTCGAGATACTGGTTCATCCCCGCCATCTGGTATTCGTATTCGAAGTCCGCGACCGCGCGCAGGCCTCGAATGATCACCGACGCCCCTTGCGCCTTGGCGAACTTCATCAGCAGCGCGTTGAAGCCCACGACCGATACGTTGCCGAGATCCATGTCCGACACTTCGCGTTCCACCATCGCGAGGCGCTCGTCGGTGTTAAACATCGGGTTCTTGGAAGGATTGGTCGTCACCCCGATGATCAGGTGATCGACCAGCTTGCTGCCGCGCCGGATGATGTCCGCATGGCCGCGCGTGATCGGATCGAATGTGCCAGGATAGATGCCTGTACGCTTACTCATTATTCGCCTCCCCCGGACCAATAGACCGCTCCGGGAATCGGTTTGTCGTGCAGCCATTTGACGAATGCCGCGTCCCCCTTGGGTGCAGTTTCGTCCCCGCTTCGCATTACCGTCAGATACAGCTGCTCATTGCCCAGAAAATACAATTCTCCGCGATGATCCTCGTTTTTCCCGAACGCCTCATTCCACGAATTCAAACATTCCCGGCTGCCGGTGAAGTAGGCGGTGTCTTCGTACCCTCCACTGCGCAGGAGATGGTTATCCAAATCCCGCCTTTCGGGATCCAGAGATCCGCAGTCCGGTATCTTTGCCGCTTCGGGAAACGCTTCGATGAACTGATCGTCAGGGATCAATTCCGGTTGGCTGCACCCGACCGAAACTAAGAGCATGAGTAAGGCAAAAGTCGCCCTCACCGATCCCGCTCCACGATATACCGCGCAAGATCACACAGCACGCCCGCATCCTCGCCATAATGCGCAAGGTGGCCGCAGGCCTGTTCGACCAGCGCCCTTGCCTGGCTGCGCGCGCCATCGGCACCCATCAGCGTCACGAAGGTCTGCTTGCCCTGTTCGTCGTCCTTGCGCAGCGCCTTGCCCGCCTTTTCCTCATCACCTTCGTGATCGAGCAGGTCGTCGGCGATCTGGAAGGCGAGGCCGATGTCGCGCGCGTAGTTCAGCAAAGGCCCGCGAGAATCGTGCGGCAAGCGGCCGAGGATCGCGCCCATTTCCACGCTCGCGGTCAACAACGCGCCGGTCTTGAGCTGTTGCAGGCGGGTGATCGTGTGCAGGTCGTAGGTCGCGCTGTCGGCAGCCATGTCCATTGCCTGTCCGCCCGCCATGCCGCCCATGCCGCTCGCCAGAGCGAGGCAGCGGGTCAGCTCGGCCTGCACGAAGGGATCGGCGCTCACCTCCTCGAAGGTCAGGATTTCGAACGCCAGCGCGTGCAGCGCGTCGCCCGCCAGCACCGCGGTCGCTTCGTCGTAGGCCTTGTGCAGCGTCGGCTTGCCGCGGCGCATATCGTCATCGTCCATGCACGGCAGATCGTCGTGGATCAGCGAATAGACGTGGATCGATTCAAGCGCCGCTCCGGCGAGCACCGCCGCCTCGCGCGATACGTTGAGCATGGTTGCGGTGGCGCACAGAAGCAGTGGGCGGACCCGCTTGCCCCCGCCGATCGCGGCATAGCGCATCGCTTCGAACAGGCGCGCGCGCGTGTCGTCGGGCACCGGCAGCAGGCGGTCGAACGCCTCGTCGATATCGGTCTGGATCGTCGCCAGCGCCATGTGCAGCCGCGCACCCTTGGAATCGACGAAATCCATCTCAGCGCCTCACATCAATCCGCGCCATCGAAGCTTTTCGTGCCCGCGGGCTTGCCGCCTGCATCGAGCACGATCGCCTCGATCCGCGCCTGCGCCGCATCGAGCCGCGCCTGGCAATGCGCGCGCAGCTTCTCGCCGCGCTCGTAAAGCGTGATCGACTGGTCGAGCGGCACCTCGCCGTCCTCCAGCTGGCGCACGACCTGCTGGAGAGCCTTCAGCGCCTGCTCGAAGCTCATCTCCGAAATGTTGGGAATGTTGTCCTCTGCCATCGCGGGCGAGCATTGACGGGCTGCCTGTGGCGGGTCAAGCGAAGGGTCGCAGGGTTTGGGGAGGAACGCACATGTTTATCGGGCACTTCGCCCCCGCATTCGTGGCTGCGGCGGTGACTCCGGCCAGGCCGCGACTGGGGCTCTATTTCCTGGCCGCGCAGCTGGTGGACTGGGCGTTCTTCGCCTTCTTGCTGGCTGGCGTGGAGGATATGCGGATCGTGCCGGGCATCACCGCGATGAACCCGATGGACCTTTATCACATGCCCTATACGCACAGCCTCCTGGGCAGCGCAGGCTTTGCGTTGGGTTTCGCCGCGCTGGTCTGGCTGTTCACACGCGATCGGCTGGCAAGCGCGCTGGCGGGCTGCGTGGTGCTGTCGCACTGGCTGCTCGATTTGGCTGTCCACCGACCCGACCTCACACTGGCGGGCTCTGCCCCGAAGATGGGCCTGGGGCTGTGGAATTATCCGCTGATTGAAATGCCGCTGGAACTGGCGCTGACCTTCGGTGCGCTGGCCTTGTTGCTATCCCGGACACGCGGCCCCTCAGGGCCGGCCATCATCTTCGGCGTCGTGCTGTTGCTGGTGCAGGCGTTCAACTGGTTCGGGCCCGAACCCGAGGCGGTCACGCCCGCGCTCTCCTACACCGCGCTCTTCGCCTATGGCCTGATTACGCTTATCGCATGGTGGCTGGGACACACGCGGCGTGCGAAACGCTAGTGTAGGACTGGCGTAGCGCCGCGGACCGGTTTAAGCGGCGGCGCATGGCTACCCCAAACACTCCCAGCGCACCCCAGATTACGCCCGAAATCGTCGAACAGCACGGTTTCAGCCCCGAAGAATACGAGCGCGTGCTGAACGCGCTGGGCCGCGAGCCCAACCTGCTGGAACTCGGCATATTCTCCGTGATGTGGAGCGAGCATTGCTCGTACAAGTCCTCGCGCCTGCACCTCAAGAAGCTGCCGACCGAAGCCGAGTGGGTGATCTGCGGCCCGGGCGAGAATGCGGGCGTGATCGATATCGGCGACGGACAAGCCGCGATTTTCAAGATGGAGTCGCACAACCACCCTTCGTATATCGAGCCCTATCAGGGCGCGGCCACGGGTGTCGGCGGCATCCTGCGCGATGTCTTCACCATGGGCGCGCGCCCGGTGGCGAACGCCAACGCGCTGCGTTTCGGGCGACCCAATCACCCCAAGATGAAGCATCTGGTGCAGGGCGTGGTCGCGGGGATCGGTGGCTACGGCAATTGCGTCGGCGTGCCTACGATCGCGGGCGAGACCAATTTCGACCCCGCCTATGATGGCAATATCCTCGTCAACGCGATGACCGTGGGCGTCGCTGACGCGGACAAGATCTTCTATTCGGCTGCCACAGGCGTGGGCAATCCGATCGTCTATGTCGGTTCCAAGACCGGGCGCGACGGCATCCATGGCGCCACCATGGCGAGCGCGGATTTCGAGGAAGACGCCGAGGCCAAGCGCCCGACCGTGCAGGTCGGCGACCCCTTCACCGAGAAGCTGCTCATCGAAGCCTGCCTCGAACTGATGGCGACCGACGCGATCGTCGCCATCCAGGATATGGGCGCGGCGGGGCTGACCAGCTCCAGCGTTGAGATGGCCACCAACGGCAAGGTCGGCATCCGGCTCAAGATGGACGACGTGCCCCAGCGCGAAGAGGGGATGACGCCCTACGAGATGATGCTGAGCGAAAGCCAGGAGCGGATGCTCATGGTCCTCAAGCCCGGCAAGGAAGAGATGGCGCGCGCCATCTTCGAAAAGTGGGAGCTGGACTTCGCAGTGATCGGCGAAGTGACCGAGCCCGGTCCGTCCGGGGGCCGCATGGTGCTCGAATTCGAAGGCGAGACCGTGTGCGACATTCCGCTCGGGCCGCTCGCCGACGATGCGCCGCTCTATGATCGCCCCTACCTGAGCCGCGAGGAATACGGGGCATGGGCGAAGATCACGCCGATGAAGAACGTGCCCGACAGCGCGAATGTGGGTGCCGACCTGCTCAAACTGATGGGCAGCCCTGCCCTCGCCTCGCGCCGGTGGATTTACGAACAATACGACCGGCAGGTGGGTGCCGACACGCTCCAGACCGGCGGCGATTCGGGCGTAGTGCGCGTTCACGGGACCAAGAAGGCGCTCGCGATCAGCACCGATTGCACCCCGCGCTACGTTTACGCCGACCCTTACGAGGGCGGCAAGCAGGCGGTTGCCGAGGCCTACCGCAACCTGTGCGCGGTGGGCGCGAAACCGCTCGCGATCACCAATTGCCTCAACTTCGCCAACCCGCAGCGGCCCGAGATCATGGCCCAGATCGTCCACGCGCTGGACGGCATGGGCGAGGCGTGCCGCACGCTCGACTTCCCCGTGGTGAGCGGCAACGTGTCGCTCTATAACGAGAGCAAGGCGACGGGCGGCGGCTCGGCCATCCTGCCAACGCCTGCCATCGGCGGGGTCGGGCTGATCGCGGATTACGACAAGCTGGTGAACAGCGCTTTCAAGAACGAAGGCGATGCGATCTACCTGATCGCGCCAGAATTCTGGGCCAAGCCCGATCCGGTCCGCTCGCACCTCGGCAAATCGCTGTGGCTCAAGGAAGTCCACGGCCGCGACGAAGGCCGCGCGCCCCCGGTCGACCTGGCTGCGGAACGCGGCGCGGGCCAGATCGTGCTCAAGCTGATCGACGAAGGGCTGCTGAGCGCGGTGCACGATTGCTCCGACGGCGGGCTCGCCGTGACGCTCGCCGAAATGGCGCTGGCGGGTGGTATGGGCGCGGAGGTGACCGCGAACGAGGCCTACACGCCTGCGCAGTGGTGGTTCGGCGAGGATCAGAGCCGCTATGTCGTCACCGTCAGCAAATCCAATATCGAAGCGTTCAATGCGATCGTCGCCGAAGGGCCCGAGAGCGAGGCCGCCGCGCTGGTTGGCTTCACCCGGCTCGGCACGGTCGGCGGCGACAGCCTGCTGGGCGTGAAGGTGGAAGACCTGCGCACCGCGAACGAGGCGTTCTTCCAGGACTGGATGGAGGGGTAAGGTGAGCGCGGGCACTTCGCCAACCCCGCTCGCCAGAGAGCTGGACCTGCGGGACGGCCAGCGGGTGTGGTTCGAGAACATGCCCGAAAACGTTCAGGACGAGATCGGCGAATATGCGCTCGACCTGATATTTGTCGGTCACCCGGACGAAGGCGCCGATGCGCTGCATGTGTTCGTCCGCGACATTGCCACGCTGGAGGCAAGGCTCGCAACGTTTCGCCGGACCATGGCTCCGGACGGGCATGTCTGGGTCAGCTGGCCAACGCAGGCGTCGGGCGGGGCGAGCGAGCTGGACGAGCCTGCTGTCCGCGCCGCCGGGCTTGCCGCGGGCTTCGTCGAAACGAAGAAATGCGCGGTCGACGAGATTTGGTCCGGCCTCAAATTCGTCATCCCGAAGGGTGATCGTTGAACGAGGCGCACCACCCCTTCCCGCCATTGCCCGACTATAGCGATGAGGAACGGGTTGCGCGGGCCAAAGCTGCCTACGAACGCCTCAAGACCCGCCACTCTTGCCGCAGCTTCACCGATACCCCGGTACCGCGCGCGGTGATCGAACACGCGATCCTCGCCGCGGGCACCGCGCCCAATGGCGCGAACCATCAGCCGTGGCATTTCGCGGTCGTCGGCTCGGCAAAGAAAAAGCGCGCGATCCGCGAGGCGGCAGAGGCGGAGGAGCGGCGCTTCTACGGTGAAGGCGGCGACAAGCCGAAGGCATCGGGCGAATGGCTCGACGCGCTCGCGCCTATCGGCACCGATGCGCAAAAACCGTTCCTCGAAACCGCGCCGTGGCTGATCGTCTGCTTCGCGCAGCGCAAAGGCGGGATCGACGAAGACGGAACCACGCAGAACTACTACGTCAACGAAAGCGTCGGAATCGCCTGCGGGATGCTGATATCGACGCTGCACGAGGCCGGGCTTGCGACGCTGACTCATACGCCCTCGCCGATGGGCTTTCTGCGTGAGATCTGCGGGCGTCCCGAGTGGGAAAAGCCGCTGATGATCGTGGTCGCCGGGCACGCGGCGGGCGATGCCACCGTGCCCGACCATGCCGTGCGCAAGAAGCCGCTGAGCCGGATCGCCAGCTGGCTTTGAACAGCGAGCAAGTCCCAGCGAAGGCTGGGACCTTTTTCAGGCAAAGCGCTCTTTCCGAGCGAGGTCCCAGCTTTTGCTGGGACTCTGGGCTTAGGCGGCTACCGGCGCCCCGGCATCGCCGGGAGCATTGCCGAGCAGGTCGTAGGGGTCGATCCCTTCCTCGCGCCACACGCGGTGGCACTCGCGATACCAGTGCGGCTCGGGAATGTTGAGCTTCGCACGCGCTTCTTCGAGATCGGTCGCGAGCAGCTCGCGGATCGACATCTCGACCAGTGGCGGGCACGCGGTGCCCGTCTTCTGCGCCTGCCGCACGGCCTTGAAGACCGGAGCCTTGCTGCCCTTCACGCCCCGCTTGATGTTGTAGGCGCCGGCATAGCCGATCAGCAAATGGCCGTGGCTCGGCTGCTGGCCGTGGGTGAACAGCAGCACGCATTGTTCGCCCAGCGCATCGCGCCCGTAGCCGGTCAGCACATGCATCAGGTCGTGCGTGTCGCGATTGCGGAAGGCGAACCACTGGACCAGGTCGTCGAACTTGCGACGGCCGAGCTTGTCCGCTTCGGCGACCAGGCCGGCAGCCGACAGGCCTTCGCGTTCCATGAAATCGCAATAGGCGTGCGCGACCGTGCCCTTCGGCAGCTTGCGCAGCGCCTCGTGATCGTCGAGGATCGGCGGCAGGAACGGCTCTTCGGCCCGCAGACGTTCGCCCTGTTCGCTCAGCACCAGTCGGCGCACGCGCGGCATGAAGCTCTTGTGCGGCAGCGCCTCGAAGATGCGGAAGACGTGGGAGGTATCCTCCTTGTCCTTCAGCAGCTCGCGAAAATGGTGGTAGGCGAGCAGCGGCCGGTATCTCGGCGCAACCCGGTCGGGGTGACGCAGCGGGGTGCCATCGCGGGCAGTTTCCACGGCTGAAGAATCGGTCGAGAGGGGTGTTGCTTCGGTCATGCGCCATTCCTTACTGACATCAATGTCAATAGATGATGAACGAACACATTCCAAGCCTATTTCACGACCCAGTTTTCGCGCGCTATCCCCAGGAGCAAGAGCAGCGCGGTGAGGTCCTCGATATCGACCCAGCCATTGGCCGCCGCGCGGGTTTTGGGCTTGGCCCGATAGGCAACGCCGTAATCCGCCGCGACCAGCATCGGCGTGTCGTTCGCGCCGTCGCCCAACGCGAGCGTTCGGGCACCCGCCCCAAGCTTTGCCGCCTCTTCGCGCAAGGTGCGTTCCTTGGTCGCGCTGTCGCAGATCGGCTCTTCCACCCTGCCCTTCAGCTTGCCGTCCGCCACCAGTAAGCGGTTGCCGACGACATGATCGAAACCGAGCCGCTGGGCCACGGGATCGGCAAAGCGGTGAAATCCTCCGGTCACCAGCACGCTGCGGGTGCCTTGTGCTGCAAGCGTGGCGATCAAGGTCGCCGCGCCCGGCGTCGGGACGATCCGTTCCGCAAGGCAACGCTCGATCGCGGTTTCCTCCAGCCCTTCGAGCAGCGCAACCCGCTCATGCAGGGCGCCTGCAAAATCGAGTTCGCCGCGCATTGCGCGCTCGGTAATCGCGGCAACCTGCGGCTTTATCCCTGCGAAATCGGCCAGCTCGTCGATGCATTCCTGCCCGATCATCGTCGAATCCATGTCGCTCACCAGCAGTCGCGGAATCGCGATCTCGTCTTGCGCGAACAGCGCGGCAAAAGGCGCGAGATGCTGTTCGACCAGCGGCGCGGCGACCTCCTGCGTGGCGTCGGGAATCTCGATTTCGAGCACGCGCTCGCTGCCCGGGAGCGTCGTGGTCCGCGCGATCGGCTGGCCCGCTGCGGATAAAGCGGATTCCAGCGCACGCACACTTGCCTCAGGGGGCGCGGGCTCTGCTAGGAGGCGGATGATGAGCACGGGCAATATCTCCGAGGATGCAGTCAAGGGGCCGCTCGCGCTCATCGCAGGGCCGACCGCGAGCGGCAAGAGCGCGCTGGCGCTCCGCCTGGCCGACAGGCTGGCGGAGCAGGGCCGCAGGGGCGTGATCGTCAATGCGGACAGCGCGCAGGTCTATGCCGATCTGTGCGTGCTGAGCGCGCGGCCCGGCGCGCAGGACACCGCGCGCCACGAACACCGCCTGTTCGGCACCTGGGACGGCGCGCAGGCATGCTCGGCGGCGGATTGGGCGGAGGTAGCGAAGCGCGAGATTGCCGATCTCCACGCGAGCGGCGATGTGCCGATCCTCGTCGGCGGGACGGGGCTCTATATCCGCACGCTGCTCGACGGGATTGCGCCCATCCCCGCCATCCCCGCGCAAGTGCGCGATGCGGTGCGCGCGATGCCCACGCCCGAGGCTTACGCCGAACTGGCGGTGGCAGACCCGGCGAGTCACGCGAAGCTCGACGCCAATGACACGCAGAGGATCGCCCGCGCGCTGGAAGTCGTCCGCGCCACCGGGCTGAGCCTGCGCGAATGGCAGCAGCGCAAGGAAGGCGGGATCGGCGAAATGGTCGATCTGTCGCCCGCGATTCTGCTGCCTGACCGCAATGTTCTCTATGCCCGGTGCGACGCGCGATTCGAGACGATGATGGACGAAGGCGCGGTGGCGGAGGTCGAGACGCTGCTTGCGCGAAATCTCGACCCCGATCTACCGGTGATGCGCGCCATCGGCGTGCGCGAGATCGCCGGTTGGCTGCGCGGCGAGTATTCGCGCGAAGAGGCGGTCGCGAAGGGCCAGCAGGCCACCCGCAATTACGCCAAGCGCCAATATACCTGGCTGCGTCACCAGCCGCCCGAGGCATGGCCGCGGGTCGCGAGCGCTGCGGATGCACTGGCGGTGCTCGAATGAGGCGCTTCCCTACCCGGCCCTCATCCGGCACTCTGCGCCGAATGCACTGGCCCAGCACCCTCGATCGGTACGATTGCACCCGCCTTGCGAAAGGTGACACTTCAGGCCCGGATGCAACGCGCTATCGCTTGGCCGCTGCGGCACAGCGTGCATTCCAGAGTTTTTCAAACACCCCCTGTCCGTGTCTCACGCCAAACGGGAAATCCGCATGAGCAAGCCCGAATCCGTGATCGAACCCGATCTGCCGATCATCGATCCGCATCATCACCTGTGGGATCTGCGCGCGCTGGTCGGTGCGTTTCCCGAGCCCCTTCACCCCTTCATCGAAACGGTCGGCCTGTCTGCGCACTACACCTTCGACCAGTTTCTCGCCGACATCGGCAGCGGCCACCGGATCATCGGCACCGTGTTCATGGAATGCGGCGCATTTTACGATGCGTCGCGCGGCGAGGCGCTGAAGGTGGTCGGCGAGGTCGAGTTCGTGCGCGGAGTCGCAGCGCAGGGCGCGAGCGGGCTCTACGGTGCCAGCCGCCCCTGCGCGGGCATCGTCGGCCATGCGGACCTCCGGCTTGGCGCGAAAGCCGGAGAGGTACTGGATGCGCAGGCAGAGGCGGGTGGCGCGCGCTTCAAGGGTATTCGCCACGCAGGCGCGTGGGATGCCGACCCCAGCGTGCTCGGCCCCGCGTTCCACCACCCCGAAGGTCTCTACCGCGATGCCGCCTTCCGCGAAGGCTTCGCCGAGCTGGGCAAGCGTGGGCTGACCTTCGACGCCTGGGTCCTCGAACCGCAGCTGGGCGACGTAATCGACCTCGCGCGCGCCTTTCCCGACCAGCCCATCGTGCTCGACCATTGCGGAACACCGCTGGGCACCGCCTCCTATGCAGGCAAGCTGGACGAGCATTTCGGGCGGTGGCGTGCCTCGATCCGCGAGCTGGCGGAGTGCGAGAATGTGGTGGTCAAGCTCGGCGGCCTGGCCATGTCGTTCTGCGGCATGCCGCCCGAAGGCCCGACCGAAAGCGTGCCTTCGGAAGAGTTGGCGCGGATGTGGCGGCCCTATGTCGAAACCTGCATCGAAGCCTTCGGGACGGACCGCGCGATGTTCGAGAGCAATTATCCAGTCGACAAGTGGGCGGGCAGCTACGCCACGCTCTGGAACGCATTGAAACGGCTCGCCTCCGGGGCCTCGCAGGACGAAAAGCACGCGCTGTTCGCGGGCACCGCGGCGCGGGTCTATGACCTCGAGCATCTGCTCGAGTTGACGTAACGGCAGTCTCGACACCGCCGAAAGCGGCGCATAGACCCCACGCAAACAGCTTTTCCGGAGAGAAACCCAATGCCCCTTCCCGCCCCGTTCGACCGTCTGCGCCTGCCCATCATCGGCTCGCCGATGTTCATCGTTTCCGGGCCGGAACTGGTCATCGCCCAGTGCAAGGCGGGCATCGTCGGCAGCTTCCCGGCGCTCAACGCGCGGCCCTCGGGCGTGCTAGACGAATGGCTGCACCGGATCACCGAGGAACTGGCCGCGCATAACCGCGACAACCCGGATCGCCCCGCCGCGCCCTTCGCGGTCAACCAGATCGTCCACCGCTCCAACGCCCGGCTCGAAGAAGACATGCAGGTGTGCGAGAAGTGGCAGGTGCCGCTGGTCATCACCTCATTGGGCGCGCGCGAAGAGGTCTTCCAGGCGGTCGACAACTGGGGCGGCATCACGCTGCACGATGTCATCAACAACCGCTTCGCGCACAAGGCGATCGAAAAGGGTGCGACCGGGCTGATCCCCGTCGCCGCCGGTGCGGGCGGCCATGCCGGCACGCAGTCGCCCTTCGCATTGATGCACGAGATTCGCGAATGGTTCGACGGGTTGATCGCGCTGTCGGGCTCGATCGCGACCGGTCGCTCGGTCCTCGCCGCGCAGGCGATGGGCGCCGATTTCGGCTATATCGGCAGCGCGTTCATCGCGACCGAGGAAGCCAATGCCGAGCAAGGCTACAAGGATGGCATCGTCGAGGGCAGCGCCGAGGGCATCGTCTACACCAACCTCTTCACCGGCGTACACGGCAACTACCTGCGCAGCTCGATCGAGGCAGCCGGGCTCGACCCCGACAACCTGCCCGAAAGCGACCCGTCGAAGATGAATTTCGGCAGCGGCGGCAATTCCAAGGCCAAGGCTTGGAAGGATATCTGGGGCTCCGGCCAGGGTGTCGGCGCGGTGAAGAAGGTGGCAAGCGTGGCCGAAATGGTCGACCGGCTGGAGCACGAGTACAAGGACGCCAAGGCGTCGCTCGATGCGGCGAGCGCGCCCTATTAGGCAAGCTCTCAGCCCGGCCAGACCCGCACGAAACGGCGATTGCCCGACGGCTCCAGCCGCAGCGGCGTGCCGTCGGGCGCGGCCAGCTCGCCGGTCACGGTCTGCTCCCCGGCATAGAACAGGTGCGAGAAGATCAGCCGGGCCAGCGCGTCTTCCCCGCCCCGCACCAGGGGCGGCTCGATGCGAAACTCCTGCCCCGTGAAGAAGGCAAGTCCGTGGCTCTGCACCGCTCCGTCGAGCGTCCGGCGAAAGCTCGCCAGCAGATTGACCGGCACATCGCCGCGATCATCCCAGGCATGCAGGTGATGGGGGAGCCGGTCGAGCGGAACGACGACCCCGCCGGGCACCCAGCACAAGGTCGTAGCGCCAAAGGTCTCCGCGAGCCCGGAAGCGAGACCGAACCATTCCCGCAGGATGGCAAGGCTGCCCTTGCCCGCAACGATATGCGGGCCGAGCCGCAGGGACGAGGCCTCGGTCCGGGTGGGCAGGATCGGTTCGCGCATCGCTTGCTCCTCGCCCATATCGGGCACCGCAATGGGTGGGCCGGGCGCCAGCCCGACGAGATCGAAGACCAGCCCCGCGCGCTGCAGCCCGAGCCCGGTGGGCGCCGCGATATCGACCTTGTGTTCGTACTCCGTCAGATCGGGACCGCTCGCATCGGCAAAGCCGCTCGTCCCGCATTGCCCATGGACGCGGCGCGCGGTGGGCCGCGTGCCATGAGGAAACAGGATCAGGAGGTCGTCGCCGATTTCGGGCGCGGCGGAACCGCTCAGGCCCTCGGACATGCGCGCATCTCTTCCCTTTCCGTCCCCATTCACGGCGCGGACCTTTGCGCATGTCCCTCCCGTGCGTCGAGGGGGTAGGCGCAGGCATTGCTCCGAAATGGTACGAACTCAACCGAGGTTAAGTGTCAGAAGACCCCCATCGCCAGGCCTTCGGCCAAGGCTTCGCCCAGCGCTTCGCATTCGTCGAGGCGTGCCTGGGGAACCTCCTTGGGGGCGAGAATGTCCTCGGGCGATTGTGCATCCATGTTCACGATGATCGGGTCGGCGACCCGTTTCAGCCGCCAGCCCTGCGCGATCCGGTCTATCTGCGCCTGCGCGCCCTCCCCGTCGGACCCGGCGGAGATGATGGTCGCGAAGGCGCGCCCCTCGATCTTGCCGAGCACAGGGTAATAGCAGCGGTCGAACATCTCCTTCATCATGCCCGACATCGTGGCGAGATTCTCTGGGCAGACGAACAGATAACCGCTCGCCGCGAGCAAATCGTCGGGCTCCACCTCGGCGGCGGCCATCAGCCGTGCCGCGTCGCCCGCGCCAGCTGCGGCGGCCTGCGCCAGTGCCTCGCTCGCGCCGGTGCGCGAATGCCAGATGATGAGGAGCGTCGCGTCGGCCATGCGCGCAACCTCGCGCCCGCCTGTCGAAAGTCAACGGGGCCGCGCTTTGTTCTGGTGGCGAGGCGCGCTAGGTTGAGCCGATGGCCACCACCGCACCCACCAATACCGCAACGCATGTCTGCGGAGTCGAACGCTCGCTTGGCGGTCGCAGCTGGCGCTGGCGCGGCGGGCGCAACCAGCACGACGGGATGGTTGCGGGCCTCGGCGACGATATCCTGACCCAGATCCTGATTGCTCGGGGGGTGGCGCGAGACGATCTGGAGCGGCAGCGCGAGCCCAAGCTCGCCGCCTTCCTGCCCGACCCGGCGATCTTTCAGGACATGGAAGTCGCGGCAGAGCGGCTCGCACAGGCGATCCTCACCCGCGAAAGGGTGACGATCTACGGCGATTACGATGTCGACGGCGCGACTTCCGCCGCCCTGCTGATCCGCCTGTTCCGCATGCTCGGCCACGAGGCCGATTACTACATCCCCGATCGCCTGCTGGAAGGCTACGGACCGAGCGGCGAAGCGCTGGTCAAGCTGGGCGAACAGGGATCGAGCCTTGTCGTCACGGTCGATTGCGGCGCCATGGCGCACGAGGCACTGGCGGCGGCGCGCGATGCGGGCGTCGACGTGATCGTCGTCGATCATCACAAATGCTCGCCGGAGCGCCCTGCGGCCGTCGCCCTCGTCAATCCGAACCGGCTCGACGAAGAAGACGATGCCGCCGCGCATGGTCATCTGGCCGCAGTCGGCGTGGCCTTTCTGGTCGCCATCGCGCTGGTGCGCAAACTGCGCGAAGGCGGCTATTTCGAGACGCGCAAGGAGCCCGACCTTCGCGCGCTGCTCGATCTGGTCGCGCTGGGCACGGTGGCGGACGTTGCCGCGCTCCATGGTCTGAACCGGGCGTTCGTGTCGCAGGGCCTGAAGGTCATGGCGAAACGCGCCAATATCGGCATGAGCGCGCTGATCGACGCAAGCCGGCTGACGCGCGCGCCTGCCTCTTCCGATCTCGGCTTTGCGCTCGGCCCCCGAATCAATGCGGGCGGACGCGTGGGCGAATCGACCTTGGGCGTCCGCCTGCTGACCACGGAGGACGCCGAGGAAGCCGGTACGATCGCCGCGCAGCTATCCCAATTGAACGAAGAGCGCCGCGCGATCGAGGCCGAGGTGCAGGAGGCGGGCGAGGCACAGCTTGCCGGGCAGGCGAATCGCGCGCTGCGGATCGTCCACGGCAATGGTTGGCACCCGGGTGTGATCGGAATCGTCGCGGGCCGGATCAAGGAAAAGACGGGGCGCCCCAGCATCGTCATCGCCCGCGACGCCGCGACGGGAATCGGCAAAGGCTCGGGCCGCTCGATTCCCGGTGTGGACCTGGGCGCAGCGATTATGGCGGCGCGCGAGGAAGGCCTGCTGGAAGCGGGCGGCGGGCATGCGATGGCGGCCGGCCTGACCGTGCGCGAGGACAAGATCGAGGCATTGTCCGATTGGCTGGAGGCGCGGCTGGAGAGGCAGGTCGCGGCAGCCAGCGCCGAGGCCTCGCTCGGCTTCGATCTCTCGCTCGGCCCGCGCGCGCTCACCGTGGAACTGGTCGAAACGCTGGAGCGTGGCGGGCCCTACGGCATGGGCTGGCCCGGCCCGCGTCTGGCCATCGGGCCGGTCCACGTGGTGAAGATTGACCGTGTCGGAACGGATCACGTGCGGCTCGTCGCCGGCTCTCGCGATGGCGGCTCGATCAAGGCCATCGCCTTTCGCATTGCCGACACCGAATTCGGGCAGGCACTGCTTGCGCTTCATCCGGGGACAAAACTGTGGCTCGCGGGCCGTGCAAAGGTCGATACGTGGGCCAATACGCCGCGCGCGGAATTGCACCTTGAGGACGTCGCGCTGGTCGAAGCGTAAATTTGGCAGATTGTGGGCTTGACCGCTTATCGCGACATGCCTAAGTGCGCGGCTCGCTTCGGCGGTACTGGCCTTTTCGCCGACCCGCCAGAAGCTGTTCCGGATGTGGCCCCTTCGTCTAGCGGTTAGGACGCGGCCCTTTCACGGCTGAAACACGGGTTCGATTCCCGTAGGGGTCACCATCCGGTGCCGGCGCTTCGTCGGCAACTCAATCTCTCCCCAGATAATGCCCATCGGGCCGGGAAGCGCACAGCTTCCCGCGCGTGGAACACGCCAGTTGGCGGGTCCGGAGGCACCTCTACAAAGCGAAGCAAAGCGATCCGCTCTCCGGCTCTGGCGTGGCGCGGCAAATCCGCCTAGGCGAGACGCTATGCACAAGCCGCTCGCATATCCCTGGGCAGGCCTCATCATCGCCACCTGCTCCACACTGCTGCTGATGCTGGCAGGCGTGGCCGTCGCCTACGCGCTGGCCATCTGGCTCGTCTGGTCGCTGACCTTGTGGATCAGCCAGCCGCAAGAGCAGCGGGTCGAAGCCGATTCGCGGCGCGATGGCCTCTCGCGCGAGGGCTTCGCCGAGATGATCGAGCACGCGCATTCGCCGCTGCTGCTTACGGATCGCAAGCGCGTGGTTATGGCCAATGCCTCTGCACGTCGCCTACTGGGCCAGCATGTGATCGGACAGGACGTGCGTGTGGCAATCCGCAACCCGCGTGCGATCGCTCTGATGGATAGCGAACGCCATGGCGAGACGGTGGTGACCGGCCTTGTGCGACGCAAGGACGTGTGGCGGGTCAGCCGTTACGGGATCGATGCGCGCACCGCGGTCATCGAATTGACCTCCAAAACCGCCGAATCGGACGTCAGCCGGGCGCATACCGATTTCGTCGCCAATGCAAGCCACGAACTTCGCACGCCGCTTTCGTCCATAATCGGCTATGTCGAGACGCTGAGCGAACACCCCGAAGATATCGACCGGGACACGGCGCGCAAATTTCTCGACACGATTCATCGCGAGGCCCGGCGCCTGCAGAACCTCGTCAGCGATCTGATGTCCCTCTCTCGCGTCGAAGCGGAAAAGCATGATCGCCCGGACACGCCTGTCGAGCTCAACGCGCTGGTGCAACGTGCCGCGCGCGAAGGTGCTGGCGCCCACCGGGCCGAGCGTATCGCGTTCGAAGCGGACGGCACCTTCACCGTGCTGGGCGACCCGCAGCAGTTGGAGCAGCTCATCCGCAATCTCGTCGACAATGCGCTGAAATATGGCCACGAGGGAACGCCGGTCTCCGTCCGGTTGAGCGAATCGGCCCTCGGCGAAGCGAAGGTCGAGGTCGAAGACCGCGGCGAAGGTATCGAGCCCGAACACCTCCCTCACCTCACCCGCCGATTCTATCGCACCGATCCGGGGCGCAGCCGGCTGTCCGGTGGGACCGGATTAGGGCTCGCCATTGTCAAACATATCGTAGAGCGCCACCACGGGCGGCTCGACATCGATAGCGAAGTCGGGCGCGGCACGATCGTTACCGTTCGACTGCCGCGCGAAGAAAGTTCGCAGACGGCCGGAACGGAGGAGATGCCCGTTGCGGATCGCGCCTCAGGCTCTTCGCTCGATGCGTCGAATGCGCGTGATGAACAGCAATTGTCATGAGGCTTTCACAAAGTTTCAACAACGGGGGGTGCCTGCCGCTTGCGAAGCGGCACCTCACCTGATTTCTGACCGGACTACACGGGGGCAAGATCGCGCTAGGCGATGGACCCTCCAAAGCATGACGTAAGGGGCCCTTCGGCAGCATGTCTCCCGCTTTTCTTTTTCTGCTAGCGATCGGCCTCGGGCTGGCAGGATGGCTGGCCGGCCGGGCGAGAGCCCGCGCGTTCGACCGGTCGCCCGAAGCCCCGCGCGTCGTTTCGCGCCCCGGCTATCACGCATGGTTCGTTGCGATCTGGGTCGCCGTGCCGCTGGTGCTCTTCGCGGCGCTGTGGAGCGTGCTTTCGCCGATTCTCATCGAACAGTGGGTGCTCGCTTCGGCGGCGGCGCAGGATCTGCCCGCGTTCGGCTTTCAGCGCGACGCCATGCTGGCCGAAGCGCGCAGCGTGGCAAACGGGCATGCGGCAGCCGTGTTCAACCCCGACGCGCAGGCGCTGGTCGAACCGTTTCGCGAAGCGAGCCAGTTCTACAGCCTGGTCGGCCTCGCTTTCGGCATTGCCATGGCGATTATCCTGGGCCTGTGGGCATTTAGCCGCCTGAAGCCGCAATTCACCGCACGGGTAAAGGTGGAACGCGCGGTGATGGCCGTGCTGCTGATCGCATCGCTCGTCGCGATCCTGACCACCTTCGGCATTCTTGCCAGCCTGGTTTTCGAGACGATTCGCTTCTTCGGCATGGTCTCGCCGATCGATTTCCTGTTCGGCCTGAGCTGGAACCCCGACCCGATGTCCAATCCAGACGCGGTTCAGGGCGACCGCTATGGCGCAATCCCGCTGTTCTGGGGCACGATCTTCATCGGTGCGATCATTGCCATGATCGTCGCCATTCCGCTCGGCATGATGAGCGCAATCTACCTCACCCAGTACGCCAGCCCGCGCTGGCGCAAGATCATCAAGCCCGCGCTCGAGGTTCTCGCCGGGGTACCGACCGTGGTCTACGGCTATTTCGCCGCGCTGACGGTGGCCCCTGCGATCCGTGACGCAGCCCAGGCGATCGGCGTTACCAACGCCTCTTCCGAGAGCGCGCTGGCGGCCGGGCTCGTCATGGGTGTGATGATCATTCCCTTCGTCTCCTCGATGGCGGACGACAGCATCGCAGCCGTGCCCGGATCGATGCGCGACGGGAGCTTGGCCATGGGTGCCACCAAGTCCGAAACGATCAAGAAGGTGCTCATCCCCGCCGCCCTGCCTGGCATCGTCGGCGGCGTGATGCTGGCGGTCAGCCGCGCGATCGGGGAAACCATGATCGTCGTCATGGCAGCCTCTACTGCCGCCAATCTCACGGCGAATCCGCTGGAGTCGATGACCACGGTGACCGTGCAGATCGTCGCCCTGCTGACCGGTGAAGGCAGCTTCGATCATCCGGCGACGCTCAGCGCCTTTGCGCTGGGCTTCGTGCTGTTCATGGTTACGCTGCTGCTGAACTTCATCGCCCTGCGCGTCGTCAAACGCTTCCGGGAGGCCTACGAATAATGAGTGATCCCGTAAGCCCCGATGCCGCGGCCAAAGCCGGCGGCCAGCCGACCCGAACCGCCGCGTTCGAAAAGCGCCTCAAGCAGCGCTATGCCTCCGAACGGCGTTTCAAGTTCTTTGGCCTGTTCGCGATCCTGGTGTCGATCACGATCCTGTTCGTGCTGCTCGGCAACATGACCATCAACGGCATCGGCGGCTTCCAGCGCGCCGAACTGCAGGTGCCGGTCGATTTCGCCGCCTCCGGCCTTGCCGGCGACGCAGAAACAATGAGCCAGCCCAGCGCAGTCCAGACGCTGGAAATGCAGGGCCTCCCCCAGATCGTCCAGTTCTCTGCGGAACAGGCGATCGGCGAGGCCGGCGCCGAGGAATTGAGTGAGGATGCCTGGCGCGAAGTCGCCGATGATCTGCGCGCAGACCCTGCGCTGCTCCAGCGACAGGAAACCTTCTGGCTGCCCGCCAGTGGCGATCTCGCCATGGGCATGGACGGCGAAGGCGCGCCGGAGATGCAGGCGCTCGCAGCTCAGCTCGAGCGCGAAGGGCACCTCGCCAAGCGGCTCGATTGGGGCTTCCTTTCGCGTTCCGATGCGACCGACCCGCAGCAGGTCGGCGTGTGGGGGGCGCTCAAGGGATCGATCCTGACAATGCTGGTGACGCTGGCGCTCGCCTTTCCGATCGGCGTGCTTTCCGCGCTCTACCTCGAGGAATATGCGCCCAAGAACCGCTGGACCGACATTATCGAAGTGTCGATCAACAATCTGGCGGCAGTCCCGTCGATCATCTTCGGCCTGCTGGGTCTCGCGGTGTTCCTCACGATCTTCCCCAACATGCGCTCCGCCCCGCTGATCGGGGGGATGACGCTCGCGCTGATGACGATGCCGGTGATCGTGATCTCGGGCCGCAACGCGATCAAGGCGGTGCCGCCCTCGATCCGCGATGGCGCGCTGGCGGTGGGCGCATCGCCCGTGCAGGTCGTTTTCCACCACGTGTTGCCGCTCGCCCTGCCCGGCATCCTCACCGGCACCATCATCGGCATGGCGCGTGCGCTGGGCGAAACCGCCCCGCTGCTGCTGATCGGCATGCGCGCCTTCGTGGCGACCCCGCCGGACGGTTTTACCTCGCCCGCCACGGTGCTGCCGGTGCAGATCTTCCTGTGGTCGGATGAAATCGACCGCGGCTTCATCGAGCGAACCAGCGCCGCGATCATCGTGCTACTGGTGTTCCTGCTCGTCATGAACGCCCTCGCCATCTTCCTGCGCAACAAGTTCGAGAAAACCTGGTGACCGTAATTCACGAAATGGACGAAAAGGCCGAAGCCAAGATGCGCGCGCGCGACGTCTCGGTCTACTATGGTGACAAGAAGGCGATCGACGATGTGTCGATCGACATTCCCACCAAGTTCGTCACCGCCTTCATCGGCCCCTCGGGTTGCGGGAAATCGACCTTCCTGCGCACGCTCAACCGCATGAACGACACGATCGCCTCCGCGCGTGTCGAAGGCGATATCGAGCTCGACGGCGAGAACATCTATTCCAGCGGAATGGACGTGGTTCAGCTGCGTGCGCGGGTCGGCATGGTGTTCCAGAAACCCAATCCGTTCCCCAAGTCGATTTACGACAACATCGCCTACGGCCCGAAGATCCACGGCCTCGCCGAAAGCAAGGGCGAGCTGGACGAGATCGTCGAGCGGTCGCTGCAGCGCGCAGGCCTGTGGAACGAGGTGAAGGACCGACTGAGCGAATCGGGCACCGCACTTTCCGGCGGACAGCAGCAGCGCCTGTGCATCGCGCGCGCCATCGCGGTCGATCCCGAAGTGATCCTGATGGACGAGCCGGCCTCCGCGCTCGACCCCATCGCCACCGCCAAGATCGAGGAACTGATCGACGAACTCGCGGGGCGCTACGCCATCGTGATCGTCACCCACTCGATGCAGCAGGCCGCCCGCGTTTCGCAGCGCACGGCTTTCTTCCACCTCGGCAAGATGGTCGAATACGGGCCAACGGGCGAAATCTTCACCAATCCGCGCGAAGAGCGCACCAAAGACTATATCACGGGACGCTACGGATGATTGCCCAGCACACCGTCAAGGCCTTCGACGAGGACATCACGCGGCTGCGTGGGCTCATCACCGAGATGGGTGGGCTCGCGGAAACCGCACTGGAAGGCTCGCTCGATGCGTTGATCCGCGGCGACGAAGAGCTTGCCGAACGGATCGTGGCCGACGATCGCAAGCTCGATACGCTGGAAGTCGAAGTCGACAAGCTGGCGGTCAAGATCATTGCCCTGCGCGCCCCGATGGCGGACGATCTTCGCGAGGTGATCGCCGCGCTCAAGATCGCCGGCGTGGTCGAGCGGATCGGCGACTATTCCAAGAACATTGCCAAGCGCGTCGGCCGGATCGAGGGACGCTCGCGGTTCGAACCGCTCACGCTGCTGCCCGCAATGGGCGAGGTCGCGGCGGAGATGGTCCATGACGTGCTCACCGCCTATGCCGCGCGCGATCCTGCGCTGGCGCTCGAGGTGATCGCTTCGGACAAGAAGGTCGACGCCTTCTACAATTCGGTTTTCCGCAATCTTGTCAGCCATATGGTCGAAAACCCTGCGACCATTTCGAGCGCGGCGCAGCTGCTCTTCGTTGCCCGCAATATCGAACGGATCGGCGACCATGCGACCAACGTGGCCGAAATGGTCTACTTCGCCGCAACCGGTTCCTACCCACTCGACGACGACAATTGACACAGGCCCTTCCTGTTCTAACACCCATGAAGTCCATCGGAATGCGAGACTCCCAGTGCCAGCAGCAAAGCTGATCCTCGTCGAAGACGATCCGGCGCTCGCCGAGCTGCTCGAATTTCGTTTCGCCAACGAAGGCTACCAGGTGCGCGTGACCGCCGATGGCGACGAAGCGCTGCTGATGGCGAGCGAGGACGTGCCCGATCTCATCATCCTCGACTGGATGATCGAAGGCACCAGCGGGATCGAGGTCTGCCGTCGGCTGCGGCGCGACAAGGAAACCGCGCACGTTCCGATCATCATGCTGACCGCGCGCGAGGCGGAGGACGACCGGGTTCGGGGGCTCGAAACCGGGGCCGACGACTACCTGACGAAGCCTTTCTCCCCGCGCGAATTGCTGGCCCGCGTCGCGGCCGTGATGCGCCGCATCCGCCCTGCCCTGGCCGGCGAATCCATTTCGGTGGGCGATATCCAGCTCGATCCGGTGGCCCACAAGGTCGAACGGCGCGGACGTCCGCTGCAACTCGGCCCGACCGAGTACCGCTTGCTCAAGTTCTTCATGGAAAGCCCGGGGCGCGTGTTCAGCCGAGGGCAGTTGCTCGACGGCGTATGGGGTACAGGCAGCGACATCGAGCTGCGCACGGTCGATGTGCATATCCGCCGCCTGCGTAAGGCGCTGGAGCTGGAGGGCGCGAAGGACCCGATCCGCACGGTCCGGTCTGCCGGATACGCGCTCGAAGCGGTGTAAACCCTGCTTTTGCGGCGACCCACAGGCTGGCGCTTCACCGGGTTCAAATCCCGAGCCTGACACACCTGACACAGTGTCATGGGGCAGAAAACCTGCCCGATCGCGAACCTTCGGAAGGTTGCGGGCATGGTGGGTCGTGCGCAGCATCGGGCTGGCTTCGCATATCCGCCCGCCTGTAGGACAGCGCGCAAGCGTCAGCCCACCGTCGCTAGCGGCACACGCCGCCGAAACCCCGACCTTCCTGGTCGAGGTGAAAATGGTCGCGGTGCGCCTCGTTGTAATCGGGTGAGAGGACGGTGCCGAAGGCCGCGCAGGCCCCGTCGCGCACCTGCCGCAGGAAGCGGGCCTCGGCATCCTCGCCATCCCATGCATTGACGATCGCGATGCGGGTGCCGTCCTCCAGCACGAATCCTGCAATATCGATCGCATTGGCGGTGGCATGTTCGCTCCACGGTCCTTCGTCGCGCCCGTAGAGGCGGCGGCAGCTGAAACTGCCGAAATGCTCGATCCGGGCGACGTCTTGCCCGAAAATCTCCTGCGCGACAGGCTGGACGCTGTCGCGCCGCCAGATTTCCAGCGCGGCGGCCATCGCGCAGGTCGTGTCGGGACGCGCGCCCGCATAAGGAAAGCCATCGAGCCGGGTGCGATTGTCGCGCAGGCACGGCGCCTCGCCCACCGGATCGAGCGGGGTAAAAGCCACCTCGCTACGCTCCAGCACGGCGCGACATTGCGCGGGATCGTCGCGCAGAGCCGCGATTTTCGCGGGTGTCGCCCAACCCGGCTCGTCGCGCAGATCGAGCGGTGCCCACGGATTGCTTCCAGGGTTCTCGGCCAGCCACGTGCGCCCACCCGCGAGCACCGCGATCATGACGAGGATCGTGAGCACGAACCGGTCGGCGCTGAGCCGCGCCAGTGGGCGCAACATGCGCGCGGCGCTCCTGAGCCGGTCGAAGCGGGGATTTGCATCTGCCATCTCAATGAAAGTCGCGCGATTTGGGAATGATCCGGGCATTGCGCGGATGGCCACCGGTATTGGGCAATTCGTCGATCAGATCGCGCGGGCGGATCGGGGGGCGGATCGCATCGTTTGTGGTTGGGCCATTAGCGGGATCGTCCGCACCACTGCGCAAGTCGTCGCGCGGGTTGGCCTTGCCGGAAGGCAGCGGCGAATTGACGTGGTCCGCCCGCGCCAGCTGATAGTTCAGCGTGTCTTCGGAAAGCCGGGCGAGCTGGTGGCTCGCATCGGTCATGTGCTGGGCGATAACGTGGATCACCTCGTCATCATACTCGACCCGGCCGCGCACCTCCATCAGCCGCGATCCCATCACCACCTTGCGCTGCTTTTCCTTCAAGTCGGGCCACACGACGAGGTTCACGACCCCTGTCTCGTCCTCCAGCGTGATAAAGCACACGCCCTTGGCGCTGCCCGGCCGCTGGCGGATCAGCACCACGCCCGCGACCTGCACCATGCTGCGGAACTTGCGGGTCCGCAGGTCGCTGGCACGCACGAAACCCCGTTCGGCCAGATCCGCGCGCAGGAAGGCCATCGGGTGCGCCTTCAGGCTGAGCCGCGTGGTCTGGTAATCGGCGACGACTTCTTCACTCAGCGGCATGGCGGGGAGGCGGGTAGCGGCCTTTTCCGCCCCCTCCTCGCGCTCGTCCGCCGCGCGGAACAGCGGCAGGTCGGGCGATGCGATCAGGCTGCGTGCATCCCACAGCGCCTGGCGGCGCGGCAGATTGAGCGACTGGAAGGCATCGGCGGAAGCAAGCCGCTCGACATGGGCAGGCGATAGCCCCGCCCGGTCGCGCAATTCGGCAACGTCGCGATAGGGCCCTCGCTCGGCCCGCTCCGCCACCAGCTTCGCCGCGACATGTTCGGGCAACCCGTCGATCTGACGCAGGCCGAGGCGGAGCGCGATGTGGCGGTCGAGGCGGCCCTTGTCCTCCTCTGCCCACCCTGTTGCAGCTAGGCTCACCTGCGGTTCGCCAAGCTTCACTGCCCCTCCCGCTTGCGGGAGGGGTTTGCGAGACTTGGCAGCTTGCTGCCTAGTCGCAGCGGGGTGGGCATCCGGTCCACGCATATCCTCCAGCGTGCAATCCCAGTCCGAGCAGTTCACATCCGCCGCCAGCACGCCCACGCCATGCTCGGCGGCATCGCGCACGATCTGCGCGGGCGCGTAGAAGCCCATCGGCTGTGAATTGAGCAGCGCGCAGGCGAAGGCTGCGGGGAAGTGGCATTTGAGCCAGCTGGAGACGTAGACGAGGTGCGCAAAGCTGGCCGCGTGGCTTTCCGGAAAACCATATTCACCAAAACCACGGATCTGGTTGAAGCAGCGCTCGGCAAAGTCGCGGTCGTAGCCGCGCGCCACCATCCGCTCGACCATCATGTCCTGCAATTCGTCCACCATCCCGCGGCTGCGGAAGGTCGCCATCGCCTTGCGCAGGCGGTTGGCCTCGAGGCTGGAGAACTTTGCGGCGTCCAGCGCGATCTTCATCGCCTGTTCCTGGAAAATCGGCACGCCCAGCGTGCGTTCGAGAATGCTCGATAGCTCGTCCGGGGGCCCGTGCTGCTGGCTCGGCGCAGGGATCACCACCTGTTCGGCGCCCCGGCGGCGCTTGAGATAGGGATGCACCATGTCGCCCTGGATCGGCCCGGGCCGCACGATCGCGACCTGGATGACGAGGTCGTAGAATTCGCGCGGACGCAGGCGCGGCAGCATGTTCATCTGCGCGCGGCTTTCCACCTGGAACACGCCCAGCGAATCCCCCTTGCGCAGCATCGCGTAGGTCTCCGGGTCCTCGCGCGGCACGGTGGCGAGCTGGAGCGGGCGCTGGTGGTGATCCTCCAGCAGGTCGAAGCACTTCTTGATGCAGGTCAGCATGCCCAGCGCCAGCACGTCGACCTTGAGGATGCCGAGCGCCTCGATATCATCCTTGTCCCACTCGATGAAGCTGCGATCGGGCATGGCGCCATTGCCGACGGGCACGGTCTCGATCAGGTCGCCATGGGTGAGGATGAACCCGCCGACATGCTGCGAAAGATGCCTTGGCATTCCAATCATTTGTTGCGTGAGTTTCAGAACTCGCTTTAGGTGCGGATCGGTAACGTCCAGGCCCGTTTCCGCCACGTGATCCTCCCCGATCTCGCGCCCCCAGCCACCCCATACGGTACGCGCGAGCGACGCGGTGACGTCTTCGCTCAGCCCCATCGCCTTGCCCACTTCGCGGATTGCCATGCGCGGGCGGTAGTGAATCACCGTCGCGCACAGTCCGGCACGGTGGCGGCCATATTTGCGATAGAGATACTGGATCACCTCCTCGCGCCGCTCATGCTCGAAATCGACGTCGATATCGGGCGGCTCCTTGCGCTCCTCGGAGATGAAGCGATCGAACAGCAGCGCGTGCTTGGCTGGATCGACGCTGGTGATGCCGAGGCAGTAGCAAACCGCCGAATTGGCGGCGCTGCCGCGCCCCTGGCACAAAATCGGCGGATCGACGCCGGTGCGGGCGAAGTCCACGATATCCTTGATGGTGAGGAAATAGCGCGCGAGATCGAGCTTGCCGATCAGTGCCAGCTCCTTCTCAAGCGTCTTGTGAACAGTATCCGGCAAGCCACTGGTATAACGCGCTTTTGCCCCCTTCCACGTCTCCTGTTCGAGGAATGCCTGCGGGCTCACGCCCTCAGGCAAAATCTCGTCTGGGTATTCGTATTGCAGCTCGTCGAGCGAGAAGCCGCAGGAATCGGCAATTGTGCGTGACGCCATGACGGCATGAGGCCAGCGGGCGAACAGGCGGACCATGTCTTCGGGCGATTTCAGGTGCCGTTCGGCATTGGCGTGGAGCAGGTGCCCGGCGGCATCCACCGTCGTCTTGTGGCGGATTGCCGTCATGACGTCGTTCAACGGACGCCGCTCGGGCGCGTGATAGTGCACGTCGTTGGTCGCGAGCAGCGTGAGGCCATAGGCGCGGGCCATGGCGTCCAATCGGTCGATCCGCGCGATGTCGTCCCCGCGATAGAGGTAGGCAGCGGCAAGGTGGCGCAGCGTGGGAAGCTGCGCGATCAGATGGGGGAGGATGTCCGGGAAGGGAGCGGTTAGCTCGACCCTGTCGTCACCCCGGGCTTGATCCGGGGTCCCGCTTCTATTTCGAGCAAGCGGCGCCTTAGAAATGCCAGCGGGATGACGGAACGGAATAACGTTGCTCGGCACCGCGATCGTAAACCGCGCGGCCAGATCCTCGGGCGGCAGCAGGATCAGCTGCACCTCCTCGCTATGCTCGGCGAGCATCGCGAGGGAGATTTCGCACACGCCCTTGTCCTGCCATCCGCCCGATAGAGTCTGCATCCGGCCTTGGCTGACCAAACGGCACAGGCGGCCATATGCAGCGCGGGTCTTCGGGTAGGCGAGGAAGGCGAGCCCCTCGACCGTCTCGATCCGGCAACCGATCACCGGACGCAGCTTCAGCGTCTTCGCCTCGGTATGCAGGCGCACCACGCCCGCCATGGTGTTGGCATCGGCGATCCCCAGCGCGTCGTAGCCCAGCGCACGCGCCGTCAGCGCCAGATCGACCGCGTCCGAACTGCCACGCAGGAAGCTGAAGCACGAGACGAGACCAAGCTCGACGAAGGGCGCGCGCGGCGGCGGATCGATCGCGTCGGGATCGATCTCTATCCGGCGTTTGTCGGGAGTGAGCGGTGCTTCGGGCATGCTTGCCTCAGCGCCGGCCCGTCATCCCTGCGCAGGCAGGGATCCATCCACCTTCACCGATCGGGGCAAGGTTAGCTGGACCCCCGCCTTCGCGGGAGTGACGAAATGGATTGAGTGTCTCATTGTGCGGCCAACTCTTCGAGCCGATCCCGCACCGCCGCGAGGTCGGCATCGAACAGCGCAGCCTGCTTGTCCCGCGCCTCGCCATCGAGGCGCAGCAGGTAGGATGGATGCGCAGTGATCCACAGCTCACTACCGTCATCGAGCGGGATGGGTGCCCCGCGCACCTTCGCAATGCTGACCGTCTTGCCCAACATCCCGCGCGCGGCGCTGGCCCCCATGGCCAGCACCAGCTTCGGCTTCACCAGTTCGCGCTCGCCCTCGATCCACCAGCGGCAGGTGTCGATCTCCTTGGCGGTGGGCGATTGGTGGAGCCGCCGCTTGCCCTTCACCGTGAACTTGAAGTGTTTGACCGCATTGGTGACGTAGGCGCGGCCGCGATCGATTCCGGCGCGTTCCAGATGGCCATCGAGCAGCTGGCCGGCTGGGCCGACGAAGGGCCGCCCATCCTGATCCTCGCGATCGCCCGGCTGCTCGCCTACAATCATCAAAGTGGCATCATCCGGCCCCTCGCCCATAACCGCGCGATTATCCAGGCAGCCGATCGGACATTTGCGGCATGCCTGTATCGCCTCGCTGATCGCCATGAGACTTGCAGGCCGTTCCTCGAAACTCTGCTCGCCTGCCGCCACCATCTCGCTCTCGCGCTGCTGCGCACCCGCGATCAGTTCGGGGATGAGCGCAGCCTCGGGCAGGTTCTTCCAGTATTTGCGCGGCATTTCGGAGAGCATCGCCCCCACCTTCAACCGCGCCGGATTGAAGATCGACGCATAATAGGTGCGCCACAGGTCCTCGACCGGATCGCCCTGCGGCGCGTCCGATTTCTGCGCGGGCGGGCCTTCGCGCATGGTTTCGCCATCCCAGTGCAGCGTGCCTTGCGGAGTGAGAATCGACCAGCACATGCTCGCAAAGCGGCGCAGGAAGAAGCCCGCATTGGCGCGCAGGATGTGATGCTCAGGCTCGAACCAGGCGACATAGTGCTCGCCGCCTTCCGCGTCTTCCACCTGCCGGAAGCGGACGAAGGCGTGCATCTTGTGGCTGTCGCGCCGGACGTTCTTATCCAGCTCCTCGACACGCCGCACGTCCGGATCGGCCTTGTCCTCCATGATCCGGGGATTGGCCTGGAGCCCCCACAACAGCCGGTAGAGCAGCGCGAAGCGGTTGGGATCGCTGTGCAGCGCAGCGTTTTTGGCGAGCGAAAGGTAGCGCTTGCTGGCACGCACCGGCGGTGCATCTTCGAGGGGTGCGGGCAGCCGCATGCCGCCACTCGAGAACAGGTCGTCGGTACCGCCCGGTTCCACCCACGCCACCTTGTCGGGCGGAATATCGCACTGAATCAGCGCCCGCGCCCGCTCGCGCCAGAAAGCGAAATCGTCGCTGCGGGGCAGTTGTACAGTATAGTGTGCGTGCGGGCGAACATGCTGGAGCGCGGTCATTCTTCCCCCTCTCCTTCAGGGGAGCGGGTTAGGGGGTGGGGAGCGCGGCAAAGGCCCCACCCCGCTGCGACCAGGACTTGGCAAATGCCAAGCCCAAGTCTCGCTGCCCCTCCCCTGAAGGAGAGGGGTGAAGTCACTTGCCTCATCATGCCGCAAACAGCTCCAGTTGCTCGGCCTTTGGTGCGAGCAGCGCGCGCAGGTCCGCACGATCGGTCAGCATGGTCGGACGCCAGTCGATGGTGCAGATAAAAGGGCGCACCTTGGTAATCGACACGGTCAGCCGCGCCACATCGTCGAGCCGCAAGGTCCGATGGCGGCGCGAGGCGAGGATGCGCTGCACCGCCTTTACCCCCAGCCCCGGCACGCGCAGCAGGTCTTCGCGGCTCGCGCGGTTCACGTCGACCGGAAAGCGCTCGCGAAACTTCAATGCCCAGGCGAGTTTGGGATCAATATCCAGCGGCAGGTTTCCGTCGGCCTCGGTCGCCTGCATGATCTCCTGCGGGCGGTAGTTGTAGAACCGCATCAGCCAGTCCGACTGGTAGAGGCGATGCTCGCGGATCAGCGGCGGGCGCTTCAGCGGCAGCACGGCCGAGGCATCGGGGATCGGCGAGAAAGCGCTGTAATAGACGCGGCGCAGATTGAAACTGTCGTAAAGGCGGCTCGCCCGGCCCACGATATCCGCATCGCTCGCCGTGTCCGCACCCACGATCATCTGGGTCGACTGGCCCGCCGGGGCAAAGCGCGGCGCGTGGCGGAAGCGCTTCTTCGCGTCCTTCGCCTCGACGATATCGTCCTTGGTCTTGCCCAGCGCGCCTTCGATCTGGCGCGCGTCCTTGTCCGGCGCGAGGCGCGTCAGCCCCGCATCGGTGGGCAGCTCGACATTGATCGAGACGCGATCGGCATACATTCCGGCGCGGTGGATGATCTCCGGGTCCGCCTCGGGGATGGTCTTCAAGTGGATATAGCCGCGAAAATCGTGTTCCTCGCGCAAAATGCGCGCGGCCTCCACGATCATCTCCATCGTGTGGTCAGAGCTCTTGATGATGCCCGAGGAGAGAAACAGCCCCTCGATATAATTGCGCCGATAGAAGCTGAGCGTCAGGTCCGCGACTTCCTGCGGCGTGAAACGCGCGCGGCGGACATTCGAACTCTTGCGATTGATGCAATAGTGGCAATCGAAGATGCAGTGATTGGTCAGCAGGATCTTGAGCAGCGAGATGCAGCGTCCATCGGGCGCGTAGGCGTGGCAGATGCCCATCCCTTCGGTCGAGCCGATTCCGCCGCTTGTGCTGTTGCGTTTCGCGGTTCCCGAAGAGGCGCAGGAGGCATCGTATTTCGCCGCATCGGCGAGAATTTTCAGCTTTTCGAGAATCGGTGGATGGCTCATATGTTCTTTATATGTTCCATCTCCGGCAATGCCTAGACCTAGTCTTTAGGGCACTCGCAAGTGCGCCATTATGTGAATTTTTTGCAACGCGGGACCGGGCCCCTCTGGCGCGTTTCATGACGCGTGATGTCGGACCGCATCGTAGTCGAAGGGCTGAAACATGCCCTCTGGATGAAGATGCGCGTTCGACGGGGAGGGAATTCTCGAACCTCCATCGACGCGCAAGGGATGGAGTTCATAATGAAAAACTTACCGCAACTGCTCTTGTCGCCACCGGTGCGCTTGCACTGGCCGCATGCAACGAAGCCCCGGCGAGCGAAGGTGGCGATATCGCCGCCACCGAAGGTTCGGGCGAAGCCATCACCGGAGCCGAAGTCGCAGCGGCCCAGCAGGCATGGGGCGAAGGCATCGTCGCGATCGGCCAGACCTTCACCGAGGACGGCGATTTCCGCGCCCGCGCGCAGGAACATATCAACACGCACTATGCCTATGGCGACGACCAGACGATCCTCTTCAAGCCGACGCTGGCAGCCGAAGACCAGTTCCGCGAGACCAACGAGGAAGCGCTGAGCTACTTCGTCGACACCGAAGGTACCGAGGATGGCGGCTTCGCCATCGCGCCCTACACCGCTGTACGATGGGAGAACAACGGGACCGTCATCAGCGAAGACGGCACGATGGCGGTCGCCATGGGCAACTACTACTTCACCGGCACCAACGGCGCGGAAACGAAGGTCGAATACTCCTTCGCCTACGAGCGCGGCGAGGACGGCGATCTCGACATCGTGCTGCACCACAGCTCGCTGCCGTTTAGTGCAAACTAGGAATATCCCCTAGGGAGAGGGTCGCATTGCAGAATGCGGCCCTCTTTCGTTTTTCCGAACAGCAGGTCGGCGACATGCGCCGGCGGCATCTCGGTGAGGCACCCGCAATGAAATATCTCGTATCTGCCCTTGCGGTGGCTCTGGCCGCCGCGAGCCCCGCCCATGCGGCCGATGAGGCCTTCGAGCTGTGGCTCAATCCTTCGGTCTCGGCCGCGCTGGACGACGACACCGCCATCGAACTGGAGACCGCACAGCGGTTCCGCAGTTCGGAAGATGGCCGGGTCGATACCTATTTCTTCCGCCTGTGGCTGCAGCAGGCCATTTCCGACGAGTTCACGCTTGCCGGGGCCGTCGAGCAGAGGTTCAACGATGGTGGGCGAGACGAGACCCGCACCATGCAGCAGCTCTCCGGCAAGCACGGATTCCTGCGCACGCGGCTGCGGCTCGAGCAGCGTTTCGTCGATGGTGCCGATCGCATGGGGCTGCGGCTCCGCCCCCGCCTCGGCGTGGCGGTCCCGCTCGACGACGAAGGGCGCTGGTCCGCCGGTGCCGATGCCGAACTTTTCGTCACGCTCCGCAGCACCAGCGCGGGTGGAGACGACGGGCTGACGGGGCTGCGCACGCAGGTCGGCCTGGGCTACGACGTGAGCGACAGGCTCGGCGTGAGCCTCACCTATCTGCGCCAGCAAGATTTCGAGCCCGGCGGCCCGGACGAGATCGGCCATGCGCCTCTGATCGGGATCGAATACGCGTTCTGAATGCGCGCCGGGCCCGCGTGTGCGGCTGTGGATCATTCGGTGGATAAGTGTTCGTCGTTCGCCCGAGAAAGCCGTTTGCATTCCGTATCTTGCACTCAGGTCTGCATTTACGCATGATCGAGACTGAAGGAGAGGCGTTATGGACGATCTTTCGAGCACTTCGGGACTGACCAACCGGTTATGGCGCGTGGCCCTGTGGGGCTCGTTCGTCGCAATCCTTATCGCTCCGCTGATTGCGATGCAGTTTACCGGAGAGGTCCACTGGACGCCGTTCGATTTCGGCGTTGCGGCAGTGTTGCTGGGCGCGACCGCGCTCGCGATCGAGTTTGCGATCCGCAATATCGGCCGTCCGACCTGGTGCGTGGCGGCGGTGCTCGCGATCATGGCCACACTGCTGCTGGTATGGGCGGAGCTTGCCGTGGGCGTCTTCGGAACCCCCTTCGCAGGTCACTGACCGGCCCCCGTTCCGGTCACGCCCCACATCACGCACATAGGCCCTGCATGAACCATTCGGGCGCACCCCCGCGCCCGTCGCCCGCAATGCCATAGCGATAGATCCAGTAGCGGCGCCCGGCATCGTCCTCGATCCGGTAGTAATCCCGCAGCCGGGTGGAGCCACGCTCGCGCCACCACTCGGGCGCAATCCGTTCCGGCCCCTCGACCCGCGCAATCTCGTGCACCTGTCCGCGCCAGCGGAACCGCTGGGGCAGCCCGTCGGGGGTCGCATACAGGACCGCGATGCTTTCCGCGCGGTCGAGCAGCTTCAGCGGGCGCGTATGGAAGCGCATTTCTTCCTGTGCGGGCGGCTCCGGCTCCAGCGGTGGCTGCCAGCGCTGCGCTCTTTCCGGCACGTGGCTGCCCTTGAGCACCGGGCGGCGCACCGCCCTGGGGCCGAGCCGGGTGGTCAGCCGGTCGACGAATGCGGACAGCGAGGTGCCATGCCGCTCCGCCGCGGCTTCGATATCGGCCTGGGCCGTCGGCAGCGGCTCGGCCCAGCTGGCGCGCAGGCGCACCAACTCGATCCCGAAGCCCGCGTCGATATCCGCCAGCTTCTCGCCGAACAGCCGCACGATATGGGCTGCATCGCGGGTGGCGGCAGCAAGCTCGAGCGTCTTGACGATCACCTCGCCATCGACCCGCCATAGCCCGAGATCGAGGCGCCGCCCGCCCTGCCCCGCGCCTTCCAGCTCGCGTACCATCTCCTGCGCCAGATCGGTCAGCACCTGGTCGAGCAGCGTCCGGTGGCGGATCGGCTCCATCAGGCGCCGCTGCACCAGCGGCATTTGCTGCGGGACGACCGGCAGCAGCGGCTCGGGCACATGGCCCAGCAACTGGTCCATCCGGATCAGCGGATTGGCAGACGGCGACTTGCGGTTGCGGAACCGGCGGTGGAGCGCGTCGCGCCCCGCCCCGTGCCCTGCCCTGTGCCCC
>Ga0114903_1000062_pt1 | contig 81884 bp, 74 predicted proteins | sample MalvirDeepMed_s2_FD_87289 | JGI IMG/M metagenome (GOLD analysis project Ga0114903, IMG submission 87289) | Marine viral communities from the Global Malaspina Expedition - Malaspina viral metaG DeepMed_s2 | ecosystem: Environmental > Aquatic > Marine > Oceanic | place: Mediterranean Sea...
TGCAACGAGAACCGGCCGTAGATGGCCGCGACCAACGCCGAGCCCAGAACGCCCGAGGCCGCGGCCTCGGACGGGGTGGCGACGCCCAGCAGGATCAGGCCCATGACCGCGAAGATGATGATCGAAAACGGCAACAGCAGCCCGATGGACCGCACGATCTCCCGCCACCCGCGCCGCGCCGTGTCGGGAACCTCGGGCGCCGGTTTTTCCCGGCGGGCGACGCGCAGGGCGATATACAGCAGGATCAGAACGGCGGCGACCAGCCCCGGCCCCACGCCCGCGATCAGCAACCGCCCGACCGACACATCGGCCAGCGTGGCGATCACGACGATCAGGACCGAGGGCGGGATGATCGGCGCCAAGGACGCCCCCGCCAGGATCGTGCCGATGGACAGCCCCCGGTCATAGCCGCGGTCGATCATCGTCGGGTACAGCGACCGCCCCAGCATCGCCGCCACCGCCATTGCGGCCCCCGACAGCGCGCCGAAAATGACCGAGATCGCGACCGTCAGCACGTATTGACGCCCCGGCACCCGCCCGATCAGCCCGTCCATCGCGCGGAACAGATTCTCGACCGAGCCCGAGCGCGTCAGGATCTCGCCCATCAGGATGAAAAGCGGGATCGCCGACAGGCTGGCGATATTGGCACTGTCGAAGATCGAGTTGGCGACGAGGATCAGGCCCCGCTCGCCCAGCAGCATCAATACCGTGCCCAGATTGACCAGAAGGAACGACACGAACAGCGGCGGGCCACTGAGGAACAGGACCAGCAACACGCTGAGGCTGACAGACAGGAAAACGTACCATTCGATCACGGCGCGGCAACCTTCTCGCCCGCCGCCTGCCGCAGGAAGTGCAGGCTTGCGCCCAGAAAGCCGTAGGTGATCCAGGCGGAAATCCAGATCTTCGGGATCGGCGTGATGCGGGTCAGCATCTCGCCCCGCGCGACCTGAGAGATATTGGCATCCAGAAGAACCCACCCGACATAGAGGCAGACGATCCCGGCCACGCCTGCGATGACCTGGGTGACGATTTTGCGGACGCCCCCGCGCAGCACGTCCGTCAGGATCGAGATCGAGATATGCCCCCCCTGCCGGGTCACTTCCGGCAGGGCCAGGAACGTACCGATGCACAGCGCATACGCCACCACCTCGTTCGACCACGAGGTTGGCGCCGCGAAGAAGTACCGCGACACCGTCTCGAAGCTGTAGGCCCCGACGATGACCAGAAGGCAGATCTGCGCCAGCCCGAAGCCGGCGCGGGTGACGGCATCATGCGCCGCCGCAAGGCGCGAAAGGGCTGGCGTCACCCGGACCCCCTCAGTCCGTCAGGCCGGCATCGCGCGCGGCACTGCGGATTTCGGCCGAAAGCTCCTCTCCGCAGCATTCGGCCGCCAGCGCCCAGACACCGTCATAATAGGCCTGTTCGACCGCCTCGAACTGCGCCTCCGGCAGCTCGGTCACTTCGACGCCTTCTTCGGCCATCGCTTCCAGATCCGCGTCGATCACCTCGTCGCCGATACGAATAGTATCGGCTTCGGTCTCCTGAGCGGCCTCCATCACGGCGGTCTTCTGGTCGTCCGTCAGCCCGTTCCACGTGTCGAGGTTCATCGCAATGTAGGAGACCAGCTGCCCGAAGGTCGGTTCGGTGCGATAGGGCGCGACCTCGTAGTGCTTGGTGGCGCGATAGACCGATTGCGGGGCGCAGGCGCCATCGACGACGCCACGTTCGATCCCGGCATACACCTCGCCCATGGGCGTGTTGACCGCCGCGCCGCCCAATGCTTCGATCACGGGCACGTAGGTCGACACACCGCGCAGCTTGCGGCCCTGCCATTCGCCGCCGTCCAGCGGCTCGCTCAGATAGCAGTGATACCCCGCCGAGCCCACGGCGACGTTCGCCAGAAGCTTCAGGTTGTGTTCGTCCTGGAAATACGTGTCGATCATGTCGAACACGCCCGAGGACCGGATCTTCTCCGGCTCGGGCGTCATCGCGTTCGTCACCACCGTCAGCGCCTTCGAGTGATAGGCGGGATAGGTATAGATGATGTCGAACACCCCCATGCTGGTGGGTGTGATCTGTTCGAACGGCGGAACGCTTTCGGGGCCGTTGATCGTGACCGAAAGGCCGGTGTCCTTGGCCTCCAGGTTTTCCTTGAAGCGGGCGCCGGGCATCCACGCCATCTCGTTGGTTTCGGGCCAGCTGACGATCATGCGCAGGTCCTGCGCCATCGACGGGGCGGCCACGCAAGTAGAAACTGCCGCCGCGACAAGGCCGGCGGCCAGTGTGGTCGTTTTCATTCTTTCCTCCCTTGATCGGCGGATCCTGTCCGCCCGGCAGCCCGGGGCGTTCAGCCTCTGGGGTGCTGCTGGGACGAGCATCCCCCATATGGGGAAAGCCCGTCAATTCGCGCGCGACGGGGCCGATCCGGCACCGCAGCCCCTTGCCGGAAGTCCGGGTCGCTGCCGTTCGTGTGAGGCGCGGTGGAGGCAAGTCACTGATAAATCGGGAAAATTAATCGTTACGCATCCCAAATCGCGGACGCTTGTGTCGCGTTTTGAAACGACATTGGGGCATCGTTCCGTATTCCGGAAAAGTGGTTCTTGCCCGGATACAGCACCTTTCGCCCGTGCGGCGCGACAGGTCTGATGGCGTCGAACCGAACTGACAGGGAAACCACCATGTTCTTCGAGCCGGCTAACGGGCACGGTCTGCCCCACGATCCGTTTCGCGCCATCGTCGCCCCGCGGCCCATCGGCTGGGTCTCGACCCTGTCGGACACCGGCCGGGTCAATCTGGCGCCTTACAGCTTCTTCAACGCGGTGGCAGGCCGGCCGCCCATGGTTGCGCTGTCGTCGGAAGGGATCAAGGACAGCATCACGAACATGCGCGACACGGGCGAATTCGTCGTGAACCTCGCCACGATGGCGTTGGCAAAACAGATGAACGAGACGTCGCGCGATTTCGCCTCGGACGTGGACGAGTTCGGGCCGGCCGGCCTGACGCCCGAGCCGTCCAAGCTGGTCAGGCCGCCGCGGATCGCGGGCGTGGCCGCCGCACTGGAATGCAAGGTGACGCAGATGGTCGACCTGCCCGATCTGCAAGGCGACAAGGGTCAGCGCCTGATGGCCGTGGGCGAGGTCGTGGGTATCCATATCGACGATGCCATGCTGACCGACGGCAAGTTCGACATGGTGAAAGCGGGCACCATCGCGCGATGCGGCTACTGGGACTACCAGGTCACGAAAGAGCTGTTCGACATGCCCAAACCGGACGCGCCGGGCGCCCACTAGGCCGCTGTCAGGTCAGGACGCGGACAGGGGCGCCGTCCAGCCAGGCGGCGATCGCCTCGACCGCGCCGCCGAAATAGACCCGGTACGAGTCTTCGGTGACATACCCGATATGGGGCGTGACCAGCACGTTCGGCAGCCGCAGGAACGGGTGATCCGCGGGCAGGGGCTCGGTCGCGAAAACGTCCAGCCCCGCCTGGATCCCGCCGTCCTGAAGCGCCCCGACAAGCGCCGCCTCGTCCACGATGGGGCCGCGCGAGGTGTTCACCAGGATTGCGCCCGGCTTCATCCGCGCCAGACCGTCCGCGCCGATCAGGCCGCGCGTCGCCTCGGACAAGGGTACGTGGATGCTGAGCACGTCCGACGTTTCCAGCAGCGTCTCGAGGTCTTCGGCGCGCTTCACCCCGTGGTCCGCCGCTTCGGCATCGGTCAGGCTGCGCGACAGGGCCAAGGGGCGCATCCTGAAGGCCGCGCCGAACCCGGCCATGCGTTTGCCCAATCGACCGAAGCCCAGAAGGCCCAGCGTCTTTCCGTTCAGGGTCATGCCCAAGCCCGTCTGCCACGCGCCATTATCCCGAAGCGCGCGATCCTCCTGCGGGATCCGCCGGGCAAGGGCGATCATCAGCGCGAAGGCCAGTTCGGCCGCGTCCGGCCCGCCGCTGGGGGTGCCGCAGACGGTAATGCCCTGTTCGCGCGCGGCATCGAGGTCGATCGACGCGTTGACCATCCCCGTCGTCACCAGAAGCTTCAGGTCCGGCAGGCGCCCCAGCATATCGCGGTCGAACACGGTCCGCTCACGCATCGCGACGACGATCCCGACCCCCGCAAGACGGTCGGCCATTGCACTGCGGTCGCCGATATAGCGCCGCTCGACCTCGATATCGGCGCGCGCCTCCAAGGCGCCCCAATCGGCCATGTCGCGGGCCACGCCTTGATAATCATCCAGGATCACGATGCGCATCGGTTCAGCGTCCCTTGAATACGGGCTGGCGCTTTTCCACGAAAGCGCGCTGTGCCTCTTTCGCGTCCTCGGTGCGCGACAGGCCCACGGTCAGCGATTGCTCGTAGCGATAGGCATCGCGCACGGGCATTTCCTGCACCGTCCCGAAGGCGCGCTTCGCGGCCTGGATCGCCACCGGGCTTTTCGCGGCAATCTCGCGCGCATAGGTCATGGCTTCGTCCATCAGCTTGTCCACGGGCACGACCGCCTCGATCACGCCAAGGCGATACAGCTCAGACGCCGGATAGCGTCGCCCGGTGTAATACATCGCGCTGCACCGGGACTTGGTGAAGTGTTCAAGGATGAACGCAGCCCCGCCCGCAAGGCCCACGTTGACCTCGGGCATCTGGAACCACGCATCGTCCGAGGCCAGCATGATGTCTGCCGACAGCATCAGCGCGAAGCCCGCGCCGATGGCCGCACCGTTCACGGCGGCGATCACCGGTTTCTCGCAATCCGCGACGGCGTGGAAATACTCGCGCGCCAGCCGGTTGTGGCGCACGTAGTCGCCTCGGCTGGCCTCGATCCCGGTCCTTTCGCGGATGTCGGCCCCGGCCGAGAACGCCTTGCAGCCCGAGCGCAGGATCACCACGCCCACACGCTCGTCATCGGACAGGGCGTCGAAGACCTCGATCAGCTCTTCGCGCATCTGGCGGTTCTGGGCGTTGACCGGCGGGCGGTTCATGGTGACGACCGCGATCCGGTCCTCGATCGTGACGTCGTGATATTCAGGCTCGGCCATGGCCGGCGGTCTCCTTCTTGCGGTGGGCCAGACGAGCGGCCCCGATGGCGGCGAACTGCCGTGCGGGCCCCCCGCCGGTCGCGGCCCTCTGGCGGATCGAGATCAGGTGATGGTGCAGCCCCATGTCCCACGTGAACCCCATCGCCCCATGGGCGTGGATCGCGTTTTCAGCCACGATTGGGCCGTGATCCGCAGCCACGGCCAGCGCGATGCGGGCCAGGTCGATGGCATCGGTCGCGCCCTGATCGTGGGCAACGGCGGCCAGATCGACGGCGGTGCGGATGTCCTGAAGGCGCACCCAGTCGTCCGCGGCGCGGTGGCGCAGCGCCTGATAGCTGCCGAGCTTGCGTCCGAACTGCTCGCGCTCGGACAGGTGGGCGACGGCGGCGTCCAGAAGCGCTTCGGCAGCGCCAAGGATCTCGGCGGCGGTCAGCGTCCAGGCCAGGCTGCGCAGGTCGATCTGGCGCGTTTCCGCCCCGGCCGGGTCCAGTTGCACCCACCCGCCACAGCCCAACGGATCGGCGGTTTCCGGGGGCGGGGCGGGACCGAAAAGGCGTGTCGCACCGTCCTCGGGCAGGATCGCCGCGACGGGATCGCCGTCCATGGGCGCCCGGACGGTGCCATCCGGGTCCGCAATTGCCAGCACCGCGCGCAGCGCCTCGGGACGGTCCCCCTGCCCCAACAATGTGGCATGGCACAGCGTCCCCGCGACGGGAAACGCCGCCGCGGCCCGCGCCGACTCTCGCGCGACGATGGTGGCGGAAACCAGCGTCAGGTCCCCGCCCACCGGACCGATGAGCCCCAGCGTGTCCAGCGCGTCGGCCCCTGTCCCGTCGTACAGCGCGCGGCGGACCGAATCTGCAAGCATCGTGTCGAACTCGTCCTCGTGGAACCCGATCGTCATGCCCGGTCCCCCCTGGGTTGGCGCGGCAAGTTCAGAATGCGGTCGGCGATGATGGTGCGCTGCACCTCGGACGAGCCGGCATAGACTGTCTCGGCCTGGGCCTGCAGGTAGGCATGGCGCAGGTCGGCCCAGTCGGGATCAGCATAGAACGACACGCCGGCCATCTCCTGTGCCGCGCGCAGCATGTCCATGTGAAGCTCGGACCACGCGACCTTCTGCAGGCTGGCCTCGGCCCCGATGGCGTGGCCGGCGGCGACCCGGCTGACGATACGCAGATTGTGGCCGCGCAGAACCTCGAGCGCGGCGTGCAGCCGTCCGATCCGTTCCGGGTCCGCGCGGTCGCCCAGACGGTCGATCATCAGGTCCAGCTCGGCGGCGAAGCGGGCCTGCCGGTAAAGCCGCGTCGTACCACGTTCGAACGCCAGCACGCCCTGCGCGACGCCCCACCCCTCGTTCACGGGGCCCAGACGGTGCGCGTCGGGGACGCTCACACCGTCCAGGAACATTTCGTTGAACGTATGCTTGCCGGTGATCTGGCGGATGGGACGGCAGGTCAGACCGTCCGCGTCCATCGGCACCAGGAACAGCGTCAGCCCCTTGTGCTTCGCGGCGTCGGGGTCGGTGCGGGCGATCAGGATGCACCAGTCGGCATATTGGGCATAGCTGGTCCAGAGCTTCTGCCCCGTCAGCCGCCAACCGTCGGCGTCCCGCACCGCGCGGGTGCCCACGGCCGCCAGATCCGAGCCCGCCTGAGGTTCGGAAAACCCCTGGCACCAGATCTCGTCGCACGCGACGATCCGGGGGATGTGGCGCTGCTTCTGATCTTCCGTGCCGCGGGCAAGGATGATCGGGCCGACCAGTTCGCGCCCGATATTGTTCGCGCCTTCGGGCGCCATGGCGGATCCCAGCTCGACCATGGCAAGGTAATGCTCGGTGATGCCAAGACCCTGCCCCCCGTAGGCTTCGGGCCAGTGCAGGCCGGCGAACCCCGCCCGGGCCAATCCGCGTTCCCACGCGACCTCGGTCGCAAAGGCGGCGTCTTCGTCGTGGGCTGTGGCGGCGGCGTGGCGGTGGTCGGCCAAGGCCTGCGGCAGCCATGCGCGCAGACGATCCCGAAACGCGATCTGGTCGGGGCCAAGCTCGATCTTCATTGCTCAGGCCATCTCGGTCGGGGTCGTGTCGCCGCCGAGATACCGCGCCGAGATCTCCTCGCGCGTGCCGATGGTGTCGCGCGTCCCTTCCAGAGCCACCCGGCCGTTTTCCAGGACATAAACATATTCGGCATAGCGCAGCGCCAGACCGACATTTTGTTCCACGATCAGGATCGTCAGCCCCGTGTCTGCATTGATCCGGCCCAGGATCTCGAAGATCTGCTCGGCGATCATCGGGGCCAGTCCCAGCGACGCCTCGTCGACCAGCATCACGCGCGGCTCGGCGGCAATGGCCCGACCGATGGCCAGCATCTGCTGCTCACCCCCCGACAGGTATCCTGCGGTGCCCCGCCGCCGTTCGCCCAGAACCGGGAAATAGCCGTAGATCCGGTCGGCGATCCGCGCCGTTTCGGCCTTGGTCCGGCGCGGGGCGGCGAACCCCGCGACGTCCAGGTTTTCCTCGACCGTCATGTTCGACAGGATGTGACGGCCTTCGCGGACATGCGCCACGCCCATGCGGGACCGGCGATGGGCGGGTACGTCATTCAGCTGTTGGCCGCCGAACGTGACGCGCCCCGTTGAAATGCGCCCCCGCTCGAACTCCAGAACGCCCGAGATGGCCTTGAGCACGGTGGACTTCCCGGCCCCGTTCGCGCCCATCAGCGCCGTCATGCGGCCCTCGGACACCGTCATCGTGACATCGTCGAGGGCCGCGATCGCCTGACCGTAGACGACCGAAAGATGCTCTACGGTCAGATCGGTCATTCCTCGCCAAGCTCCGTCATCGAGAAATCGTCCTCGGACACGTTATAGCGGTAGAGGACCGTCGCCGGGATGCGCTGATCCTCGAAGCTGACATCGCCCACGATGCCCTTGCTGTCCCAGCCGTCCAGCGCGTTCACCTGCGCGATCAGGTTGTCGCCGTTCAGCTCTTCGCCCGCCTCGATGGCGTTGCCGATGGCCTCGCGCAGGATCAGGGCCGTGATCCAGCTTTGCACGTAACCCATGTTGGCGTAGCCGTTGTACTCCTTGACCTCCCACTCCTGCAGGCTGTCGCGGATGGCGGTGGCATACTCGCCCTCGGCGTCCTCCATGGTCAGGTCATAGGGCACCACCCCGACATAGCCGTCGGCCGCCGGTCCCACGCCGCGCACCATCTCGGGGTCCGAGTTGTAGGCCGTGCCCATGAACGTCGTCTCGACCCGGTAATCCAGCGCGGTCTTCATGATCTCGGGCCAGACATTGCCCGCATAGCCGTGGAAGATCGTGTAGTCCGGTGCGGCGTTGCGCAGCTTGATGGCCGACGAGGTGACGTCCACACCCGTCCACTTCGTCTCTTCCTCCAGCACGATCTCGACGCCCAGCTCTTCGGCATAGGCGCGGGCGTTCTCGATCGGGTCGCGGCCGAACTCGGTGGTCGAATAGACCAGTGCCACGGTCGGGTTCTCGGTCTCTTCGACCATGTACTCGAACAGGGCGCGGATCATGTCGGAATAGGTCGGACCGGGCAGGAAGTGATACTTGTAGCGCTCGGTATCCACCAGGTCCGAGGCGAAGCCCGTGGCCGACATCAGGATGCGGTAGGTGTCGTTGTTCTCGGGGCTGATCGCGCGGACGAAGGGCGTGCCGTCGCCGGCGGCGAAGACCAGATCGCCCTGCGACGCGGCCCGCTTGAAGCCTGCGACGCCCAGATCGACCTTGTATTCGTCGTCATAGAACTCGGCCTCGATCGGGCGCCCCTCGATGCCGCCATTGGCGTTGATGTACTCGATGGCCGATTGCCACCCCGCCTGCTGGACTTCGCCGGAAAAGGCCAGCGGCCCCGACAGGGGCAGCGCGATGGACAGCTTGACGGGCTCGCCGTCCTGCGCCGCGGCGCCTTGGGCGAATGCGGCCAGCGCGACCCCCGCGGCCAGTCTTGCGATATGCTTGGTCATGTCTTCGTTCCCTCCCAGAAATCTGTCGTCAGTCCGCCTCGGATTCGGCGGCTCGGTCCTGTCGGCCGGTGATCCGGTCCAGGATGCCTTTCAGCCCGCGCGGCTCGAACATCAGGAAGCCGATGATGAGCAGGCCGAAGATGATCTCGCGCAGCGGCGACAGAAGCCCCGCGACGTTGGTCTGCCCCTGCGTCGGCATCGCGCTGAGGATCTCGCGCAGAAGTTCGGGCAGCAGGGTCATGAAGGCCGCCCCCAGGATCGAGCCGACGATCGACGCGCGCCCGCCGACGACGACCGCCGCGAGGAAGAAGACAGACACCAGCAGCGTGAACTGGTCGGGGTTCACGAGGCGCAGGAAATGCGCCGTCAGCGCGCCCGAGACGCCCGCGAAGGCCGCCCCGATCCCGAAGGCCAGAAGCTTGGCGCGCACGACGTTGATCCCCAGCACCTGCGCGGCGTAGTCGCGTTCGCGCACCGCGATGAAGGACCGTCCCAGACGGGTGCGGAACAGGTTCGACGCGGCGACGAACAGGATCGCCGCGATCACAAGGACGCCGTAGTAGAAGCCCGTGTCGCCCATCCCGAACAGGTCCGTGGGCGGCAGCGACAGACCCCGATCCCCGCCGGTGACCGAGGTCCACTGCTGGAAGATGAAATACAGGGAATACTGCGCGGCCAGCGTCGCGATGGCCAGATAGACGCCCTTGATCCGCAGCGACGGGATGCCGAAGATCAGCCCGACAAGGAACGCCGCGACCCCGCCGATGATGACGTTCAGAAACAGCGGCGTGCCCAGATGGATCATCGACAGACCCGCGGCATAGGCCCCCACGCCGATGAACGCCGAATGGCCGATGGACAGCAGGCCCGCATAGCCCACGGTCAGGTTCAGGCCCACCGTCGCGATGGAATTGATCGCCACCAGTGAGGCCATGTAAAGCACGTAGACCGAGGCATAGGCGGGCAGCGTCAGGGCGATCAGCCCCAGCACCGCGACCGCCGTCCACTCGAAATAGGGCGTGCGGCGCGGCTGTCCTGCGATCTGCGGAGCGATTGGATCGACGGTCGACTGGGTCATCAGATACGCTCCACCCGTTCTTCGCCGAACAGCCCGCTGGGCTTCACCATCATGACCAGAAGGACGATCACGTAGGGCAGGAAGCTTTGCCACGCGGCCGACAGATACGCGCCCACGATGGTTTCAAGCCAGCCGATGAAGAGGCCCGCGACCAGCACGCCGAAGACACTGGTCATTCCCGCCAGCATGATGACCGCCAGCACGTTCAGCGCGACGAAACCAAGCTGGGGCGAGACGCCGTTGACCGAGGCCGCCAGGATCCCCGCGACCGCGGCAAGAACCCCCGCCAGCATCCAGGCCAGCGTGTAGACCCAGCGGACGTTGACGCCCAGCACCTCGGCCGTGACCAGATCGCTGGCGGTCGCACGAATGGCGATGCCGGCGCGGGAAAAGCGGTAATAGGCCACGAACCCGCCAGCCACGACCGCCGCGGCCAGGAACGACCAGGCCAGCTTGCCGGGGATCAGGATGTCGCCCAGGAAGATCGGATCGCGCGGGATGAAGCTGGGCAGGGTCACGATCTCATGCCCCCAGATCAGGCCCGCGATGCCGCGCATCACCGATCCCGCGCCCAGCGTGACCATGACCAGCACCACGACCGGCCGGCCGATCATGCGCCGCATCACCACCCGTTCCAGGATCAGCACGATCACGATGCCGCCTAGGATCGCGACCAGAAGCGCCAGCCCCCAGTGCAGGCCGACCGTCGCCATGGCCCACAGGAAGATGAACGCGGGCAGCATCATCATCTCGCCCATAGCGAAGTTGAAGATCCGCGTGGCCTTGAAGATGATGACGAACCCCAGCGCGGACAGGACGTACATCCCCCCCGAGGCGATGCCGATGATGCTGAATTCCAGGAACTGCCTCAGCATCACGCGGCCCCCAGATAGGCTTCGACGACCTCGCGGTCGTTGCGGACCGCCTCGGGGCGGCCTTGCGCGATGACCTTGCCGAAATTCACCGCGACGACGTGGTCGGACAGGCCCATGACCATCCCCATGTCGTGGTCGATCAGCAGCACGGTGGTGCCGAAACGGTCGACGGTCTTTCGCACGTAATCTGCCATCTTCTCCTTTTCGGGCGGGGTCATGCCCGCCACCGGTTCGTCCAGAAGCAACAGGCGCGGCCGGGCGGCCAGGGCGCGGGCAAGCTCGATCCGTTTCTGCAGTCCGTAAGGCAGTCCCGCGACCTGCGCGTCGCGCACCGCGCCGAGGTCCAGGAAATCGATGATCTCGTCGTCGATCCGTTGCGTCAGGGCCCGTTCCTCACGCCGTGCGGGCCCGAGCCACAGGGCCGACCGGAAGAGCCCGGATTTCAGCTGCGCATGCGCGCCCAGCTTGATGTTTTCCAGCACCGTGAGACCGGCGAACAGGGCGATGTTCTGGAATGTGCGCGCGATCCCCAGCTCGGACCGGGCATGCGCGGGCGCGCCGTCCAGCCGCGTCCCGTCGAACGAGATCGCCCCGGATCTGGCCGTGTAAAAGCCCGAGATGACGTTGAACAGGGTGGTCTTTCCCGCGCCGTTCGGGCCGATGATCGACGTGACCTTGCCCTCTTCGGCGGTGAAGCTCACCTCGTCCATGGCCTTCACGCCGCCGAAGCTGACGCTGACCCGATCGATATCGAGCAATGCCGTCATGGCTGCCGTCATCCTCCCCCTGTGAGGCGCCCCTCCCGGCGCCGATCCGACGCCACGGCCCCGGATTTGGTCAGCCTAGTCCCGGAACGCGCGCTGCAGGAAGCGACATGATCGCAAAGCATCTTTCCGAATCTCGGAAGGTCGTGGCGTCATCGTTGCCTGTACCGTAAAGACAGAACCAGACTCATAGGGAGGGAGACCAGCATGATCCGTATAGGCCGCTTTACCATAGACCGCGTCGAAGAAATCGTCCTGCGCGAGCCCAAGGAACTTTATGCCGATTGGGACGAGTCGGCCGTCGATCCCATCGCGGATTGGTTCGTCGGGCCTTATTACGACCCCGAAAGCGGGACCTTCGCGACCTCGATCCATTCCTGGCTGGTGCGCGACGGCGAACGGACGATCGTGATCGACACCGGCGGGGGCAACGGCAAGCCGCGCCCCGCGTCCGGCCGGTTCGACGGGCTGAACCAACCTTACCTCGAAGAACTCGCCGGCAAGGGCGTCCGCCCCGAGGAGGTGACGCACGTTCTTCTGACCCATCTGCACGTCGACCATGTCGGGTGGAATACCCACCGGCAGGGCGACGCCTGGGTGCCCACCTTCACGAACGCCCGCCACGTGATGACCGAGGTCGAGCGCGACTGGCGCGACCCCGAACGCGGCGCCGCAGGCAAGCCCGAAGGCCCCACCCTGCCCTTCGTGGACAGCGTGAAGCCGATCCTCGACGATGACAATGTGCCCGTCGATCTGGTCAAAGGCGACGAGCAGGACTTCCTGCCCGGCATCAGCTTCATGCAGGTGCCCGGCCACGCGCCGGGCATGATGGCGGTTCAGGTGAAGGACGGCGACGACGAGGCGCTGTTCATCGCCGACGTCATGCACCAGCCGATCCAGATCTATAACCCCGACTGGTCCAGCCGCTATTGCGAGGACAAGGAAGTGGCGACCGAGACCCGCAAGCGCGTCCTTCAGCATGCCGCGGAAACCGGCTGCCTGATCCTGCCCGCGCATTTCGGCGGCACCCATTGCGGGTACGTGCGCAAGGACGGCGCCGGCTATGCGTTCGAGGCCAGCAAGATCATGCCCTAGGCGGGCGTGGGGTCCGCGGGCGCAAGGCGGCGGCGGAACTCCTGCGACAGGAAATCGACGAAAGCCCGTGTCTTCAGGGGAAGGTGCGGGCTTTTCTGGAAGACGGCATAGATGCCGTTCTCGAAATGGGTATAGCTGACCTCCCATTCGTCCAGCAGCACGACCAGCCGCCCCGCGGCGACGTGATCGCGCACGGACCAGTCCGCCATCAGCGCAATCCCCAGACCGTCCAGAACCGCGCTGAGCAGCGCATGGCCGTTGTCGCTTTGAAGCGCGCCGGTGGCGGGGATGGACAGTTCGGGTTCCCCTGCCTTGCGGAAGCGCCAGGTGGAATCGCCCAGATCCAGCCGGTAGGTCAGGCACGAATGGCGGCCGATATCCTCGGGCCGGTAAAGCTGCGGCGCCTTTTCAAGATACTCGGGGGCAGCGACCATGACGCGGCGGCTGTCGGCCAGTTTGCGCGCCACCAGCGAGCTGTCGGTCAGCTTGCCGATCCGGATGTCCACGTCGATGCCTTCGCTGACGACATCGCGGGGGAAGTTCGACATCTGAAGATCGAAGCGGATACCGGGATGCTGGGCGATGAACGCCTTCAGGCAGGGCACCACGTATTGCTCGCCCACCAGCATCCGCGAATGGACCCGCAACAGGCCCTGCGGCACGGCCGTCAGTTGCAGGACGGCGTTCTCGGCTTCGGCGATCTGGATCAGGATATCCTCGACCTTGTCGTAATAGATGCGCCCCGCTTCCGTCAGGCTCAGGCGGCGACTGGTCCGGTTCAGCAGGCGCACGCCAAGCGCGTTCTCCAGATCGTTGATGTGGCGCGAGACCGAGGCGGGCGACAGCCCCTGATGCCGTGCCGCGGCCGACAGCGATCCGTGATGCACGACGCTTTCGTAGACCTTCACCGCCTTCAGCCATTCCATCGCACCAGCCTTTCGATTTTCCACAACATACGATCGGATCGTATCGTCTGACGAAAAGATGCTCCTTGGACATTTCTATGTCCACCCAATCCCGCCTTTCCTAACCTGACCCACGAACCCGTCGGCGTTTTCCGCCCGCCGGGTGAGCAATGGGGGGAGAGACCGGGAATGGCGACGGGGCGATATGTCAGCGATCTTGCGACGGGCGACCGGCTGGGACCGATCCGTTATCGCGTCAGCGCGTTCACCGTTCGCGAATACTGCCACTCGGTCGAGCTGAACCACGAGGCGTTCCTGGGCATCGAAACCCCCATCGCGCCGCCTACGCTGATCCACCTGGACAAGCTGAAGCTGTACGAGGCCGCCTGCCCCGAAGGCACCGGACCAGACGCCCGCCTGCATATCGAGTTCGACGCCACCTGGCACGCGCCCGTGCCCGTCGGCACCGAGGTCGAGGTCACGGGCGAGACGACCGAACGGTTCGAGAAACGCGGCCGCACCTATGTCGTCACGGAAATCAACATGACCGAGGCCGGGACGGGCCGCGCCCTGGTCGACTATCGTGATACGGTGATCCTCGCCTATCGCGACGCCAAGGGGGAGGCCGCCGAATGACCTCTCTGGCGCCCAATTCCGAGATCGTCGCCCCGCCCCGCGCCATGACCCGCGAAAGGATGCGGTGGTATGTCGACGCGCAGGCCACCGCGGTCGCCAATGACGGCCGCCCCCGCCATGGCGGCCCCACCATCCACGACGACGACGACTATGCCCTTGCGCAGGGACTTCCGGGGATCATCGCCGATGGCATGGTCTCGACCAACTGGATCCTTGCTCTGATGATCGACACGTTCGGGGCCGAGGCCGCACAGCAGGGGCGGTTGCGCACCAAATACGTGCGCCCGGTCTACGAGGACGACGTGCTGCGCAGCCGTTTGCGGATCACCGAACGGGTCGCGACCGAGGACGGCGATCGGATCCGGATGGATGTGTTCTGCGAAATGCCGGACGGCACCCCCGTCACGGTCGGCGAGGCCGAAGTCCTGGTGCGGGATGCTTGAGGCCGGGCGATATTCGCTGCTGGAGGGGATCCGCGTCCTCGACTTCTCGCGCGTGTTCGCGGTGCCGGCCTGCGGCCAGTTCCTGGGCGATCTGGGCGCCGAGGTCATAAAGGTCGAGGCGCCGGGCAACGGCGACGAGGCGCGGTATTACGGCATGACCGATGCCGAGCTTGAGGCCGTCGGCGGCGTCAGCCCTTCGTTCCACGCCTTCAACCGCAACAAACGCTCGATCACGCTGGACCTGCGCACCGAGGCGGGGCGCGAAACGGCGCATCGCCTGATCCGCGGGTCGGACGTTTTGCTGCACAACTTCCGCGTCGGCACGATGGAGAAGTTCGGCCTGGGCGCCGAAGCCATCCTGGCCGCCCATCCGCGCCTGATCTATGGCGCGTTCTCGGCCTATGGCAGCCGGGGGGCCAAGGCCCGGATCGGCGCGAACGACCTGGCCCTGCAAGCCCATAGCGGCCTTCTGCACATCACCGGAGAGGCCGACCGCCCCCCCGTCCGCGTCGGCACCGCCGCCATCGACCTGCATGCCGGAATGGCGCTGGCCGCCGGCATCCTGGCCGCGTTGTTCCACCGCGAGCGCACCGGCAAGGGCCAGCTGGTCGAGACGTCGCTTCTTCAAGGCGCCGCGCATCTGATGAGCTATTTCTACGCCGAATACTGGATGACCGGGACCGAGCGGCAGCGCATGGGCACCGCAAACCACCTGAGCGTGCCGAACCAGGTCTTCCCTACGGCGGATGGCTATGTCGTCATCATCGCCCCCTCGGACGAGATGTGGGACCGGCTGGCGCGCACCGTCGACCCCGAGACCTTGCTGCGCCCCGAATTCGCGACCATCGGCGGCCGCCACAGCCATCGCGACGCGGTGATCGACGCGATCTCGGCCGTGACGCGCACGCGCAGCTCGGATGATCTGCTGATCGCGCTGGGGGCGGCGAAGGTGAACGTGGCGAAGGTCAACACGATCGGCGAGGCGGCCGAGGATGCGCAGCTGGCCGATATCGGCGGGCTGACATCCGTGCCCCATGCCGATGGCCCGAAACCGGCGGTGTCGATGCCGGTGGCGTTCGCCACGGCGGATCGCCAAGGCCACACCCCCGTCCCCGGGCTTGGGAAAGATACCCGCAGCGTCTGCACCGAATACGGGATCGACGACGCGGAATACGACCGTCTGCGCGCGGCCGGGGCCTTTGGCCCTTCGTGCGGGACGGAAACCGGGACATGAGCGGAGGACACGACATGGCCGAACACCCCAAACAGGGGGCCCTGTCTCACCTGAAGGTCCTGGACTTGTCGCGCGTCATGGCAGGGCCGTGGGCCGGTCAGGTGCTGGCCGATCTGGGCGCCGACGTCATCAAGGTCGAACGCCCCGGCGCTGGCGACGACACCCGCGGCTGGGGACCGCCCTTCCTGGACCGCGACGACGGGGGGCCGTCGCAGGAGTCGGGGTATTACCTGTGCTGCAATCGCGGCAAGCGATCCATCACCGTCGATCTGCGCGACCCGGAGGGACAGAAGATCGTGCGCAAGCTGGCCGCAAACTGCGATGTGGTGCTGGAGAATTTCAAGACCGGCACGCTGGCCCGGTACGGTCTGGATTACGAGACCCTGCGCGAGACCAACCCGCGTCTGATCTACTGCTCGATCACCGGTTACGGGCAGGACGGGCCGCGCGCGGGTGAGGTCGCCTATGACTTCCTGATCCAGGCCATGGGCGGCATGATGTCCATCACGGGTGAGGAACAGGGCAAGCCCGGAGGCGGGCCGCAGAAAATCGGGGTTCCGATGGTGGACCTGACCACGGGCCTCTATTCCGTCATCGGCATTCTTGCCGCCGTCGCAAGACGCGCCGAGACCGGGCGCGGCGAGTTCGTGGACATGGCGATGCTGGACGTCCAGACCGCGCTTCTGGCCAACCAGGCGATGAACCACCTGCTCAGCGGGAACACGCCGCGCAGCTATGGTAACGGGCATCCCAACATCATGCCGCAACAGGTCTTCGCCTGCCGCGACGGGTACATGGTGCTGGCGGTCGGCAATGACGGGCAGTTCGCCCGGCTATGCGACGCGCTTGGCGACCGTGAACTGGCCGATGACGACGAACTGAAGCAGAACAAGGGCCGCGTGGCGCGGCGCGACTGGCTTCTGGCGCGGCTGGCCGGTCATTTCTCGGGCTATGACCGGGCCGATCTTCTGAAGAAACTGAATGCCGCCAACGTGCCCGCCGGTCCGATCAACACGATCCCCGAGGTGTTCGAAGACCCGCAGGTGAAGGCCCGCGGCCTTGTCGGCACGCTGGATCACCCGACGATGGGGACGGTCCCGCAAGTCTTCGGCCCGGTCCGCCTGACCAATGCCGCTTTCCGCCCTGACCGCCCGCCGCCGGGCCTGGGCGAGCACACGCGGGACATCCTGACCGAGTTGCGCTACGACCCGACCGAGATCGAGGATTTGCGGCAGCGCGGGGTTGTTTGAGCGATATGGGTGAGACGGAGCAGTATGATTTCATCGTCGCGGGCGGCGGGTCGGCGGGATGCGTGCTGGCCAACAGGCTCAGCGAGGATCCGAAGAACCGGGTGCTGTTGCTGGAAGCCGGGGGGCGCGACAACTGGATCTGGTTCCACATCCCCGTGGGCTATCTTTTCGCCATCGGCAATCCGCGGGCGGACTGGCGGTTCAAGACCAAGGAAAGCGCCGGGCTGAACGGGCGATCCCTGTCCTATCCGCGCGGGCGCGTGCTGGGGGGATCGTCGGCGATCAACGCCATGATCTACATGCGCGGGCAGGCCGGGGATTACGATCACTGGCGGCAACTGGGCCTCGATTGCTGGGGATGGGAGGACGTGAAGCCGATCTTCATGTCGCACGAGGATCATCACGCCGGCGCGTCGGAACATCACGGCGAAGGCGGCGAATGGCGCGTCGAGGAAAAGCGCGTGACCTGGCCCGTCCTGGCCCGCTACCGCGAGGCGGCGGCCGAAACCGGCATCCCGTTTACCGAGGATTTCAACACCGGCGACAACGAAGGCTCGTCCTATTTCGAGGTGAACCAGAAGCGCGGCCGCCGCTGGTCCGCCGCGCGCGGCTTCCTGCGGCCCGCGCTGAATCGCAAGAACCTCGAGGTGCGGACGAACTGCACCGTCGACCGCGTGACGGTCGAGAACGGCCGCGCCACCGCCATCGAATGGATCGAGGGCGGCACCCGCCGCAGTGCTTCGGCCAAGGCCGACATCGTGCTGACCGCCGGGGCCATCGGGTCGGTGCAGATCCTGCAACGCTCAGGCATCGGCGACCCGGAGTTCCTGCGCGGCAAGGGCGTGACCCCGGTCGTGGACCGCCCCGGCGTCGGGCAGAACCTGCAAGACCACCTGCAACTGCGCCTTGTCTACAAGGTCCACGGGATCCGCACCCTGAACGAGACCTATTACAACCTGTTCCGCCGTGCCTGGATGGGGGTCGATTACGTCTTCCGCCGTCGCGGCCCGCTGACCATGGCCCCCTCGCAACTGGGCGTCTTCGCGAAATCCAGCGAGGACGTGGACCGCGCCGATCTGGAAATGCACGTCCAGCCGCTGTCGTTGGACAAGTTCGGCGACCCCTTGCACAAGTTTCCCGCGATCACCGCCAGCGTATGCCACCTGCGCCCCGAAAGTCGCGGGACGGTCGGCATCACCGGGCCCGCCCCCGATGACGCGCCCGAGATCGACCCCAATTACCTGTCGACCGACGGCGACCGCGAGGTGGCCGTGCGCGCGATCCGCCTTGCCCGCCGGATCGCGCAGGCCCCTGCCCTGCAACCCTATTCCCCGACCGAGCTTCTGCCGGGGCCGGACATCAGCGACAGCGACGCGGATCTGACCCGCGCGGCGGGCGATATCGGCACGACGATCTTTCACCCCGTGGGCACCGCGAAAATGGGGCGCGAGAGCGACCCCATGGCGGTCACCGATCAGCGCCTGCGGGTCATCGGCGTTCAGGGCCTGCGCGTGGCGGATGCGTCCGTCATGCCGACGATCACCAGCGGCAACACCAACTCGCCCACGATCATGATCGCGGACAAGGCCGCGCGCATGATCCTGGAGGATGCGAAGGCGCGCTGATCGTCAGGTCACGCGGGCCTTGGCGCGGTACTTTTCGTCGCGCCAAAGCTCGTTCGACAGCACGTCGTCCAGAACATCGACCGCCGCCGTCACGTCGCCCGCATCCAGATAGAGCGGCGTGAACCCGAAGCGCATGATGTCGGGCGCGCGGAAATCGCCGATCACGCCTCGGTCGATCAGCGCCTGCATCGCGGCATACCCCTCGGCAAAGCGGAAAGAGACCTGGCTGCCGCGCCGCGCAGGGTCACGCGGGCTGGCAAGGGTCAGTTGCGGGCACCGCGCTTCGACCTCTTCGATGAACTGTTCCATCAGGGCGACGGCGGCGTCGCGGACCGCGCGCATCGACACGCCATCCCAGATCTTCAGCGCCTCTTCCAGCGCGGTCATCTGGATCACCGGGGGCGTGCCGACGCGCATCCGTTCGATCCCGCCGGCGGGGGCATAATCCAGATCGAAGGCGAAGGGGGCGTTGTGGCCCATCCATCCTTGCAAGGCGGGTCGCACGGTGTCCGACAGATCGGGGCGGACATAAATGAAGGCGGGCGCGCCCGGCCCGCCATTCAGGTACTTGTAGGTGCAGCCGACCGCGAATTCCGCGTTGCTGGCCGTCATGTCCACCGGGAACGCGCCCGCGCTGTGGGCCAGGTCCCAGATCATCACGGCGCCCGCATCATGGGCCGTTCGCGTGATCGCGGCCATGTCGTGGCGGCGACCGGTGCGATAGTCGACCTCGGTCAGCATCGCCGCGGCGACGGTGTCGTCCATCGCCTCGGCCACCTCCTCGGGGGCGACGACGCGCAGCTCGTGCCCCTGCCCCAGCATCTCCAGCAGGCCGCGCGCCATGTAAAGGTCGGTGGGGAAGTTGCCGCTGTCGGACAGGACGACCTTCCGGTCGGGGCGCAACGCCAACGCCGCCGCCAGCGCCTGGTAGACCTTGATCGACAGCGTGTCGCCCATCACGACCGACCCGTCCGGCGCCCCGATCAGCGCGCCCACCACATCGCCGACGCGGCCGGGCTGGCCGAACCAATCGGCCTTGTTCCAGCCGCGGATCAGCAGGTCGCCCCATTCGTCCGTCAGCATCGACTGCGTGCGCGCCGCGACCGATTTCGGCAGCGGCCCCAGTGAGTTGCCATCAAGATAGATCACGCCTTCGGGCAGGTGGAACAGGTCCTTGCGCAGGACGGGCGTGGGGGCATGACGGGTATCGGGCATGGTTCAAAGTCCTCCGCGGACGCTCCAGAGCTCGGGGAATAGTTCAACGTCCAGCATTCTGCGCAGATAGCTCACGCCGCTGGTCCCGCCGGTGCCGCGTTTGAAGCCGATCACACGCTCGACAGTGGTGACGTGATTGAAGCGCCACCGGCGGAAATAGTCTTCGAGATCGACCAGCTTCTCGGCCAGTTCGTAGAGGTTCCAGAAGCGGGAAGTGTCGGTATAGACTTGGTGCCATGCGCTCTCGATCTCCGCATCGGTTTGATGTGGCGCCCGCATCCGGTAGCTTGCGGGATCGAAGCGGCGTCCGGTCGCGTCGGCCAGGCGATCCAGCGTGACATGATACAGCGACGGCCGCGCCAGCTCTTCTTCGAGCGTGGCGTGGAGATCGGGCCGGTGTTCGTGGACCTTCATCAGGGCCGTGTTGCGGTTGCCCAGAGCGTATTCGATCAGGCGATACTGGTGGGATTGAAAGCCCGAGGACCGCCCGAGGCTTTCGCGAAAGGTCGTATAGTCGGACGGTGTCATCGTGCGTAGCACGTCCCACGAGGCGTTCAGCTGGTCGAAGATGCGTGCCACGCGCGCCAGAACCTTGAACGCGGGCTGAAGCGCACCAGCCGCGATGGCCGTGCGCGCCGCGCCGATCTCGTGCAGCGCAAGTTTCATCCAAAGCTCGCTGGTCTGATGCTGGACGATGAACAGCATTTCGTCATGGGCGTCGGACAGGGGTGCTTGGGCCGCAAGGATCCGGTCGGTATGCAGGTAGTCGCCACAACTCATGTCCTGCGCGAAAGACATCTTTGCGCCGTCGGAAGCCGGATCGTAGGCGTCGGACATGAGGGCCCCTTTGCACCTGCAAGAGCAGTCGAAGGATAGGTAGGAGACGGCTATTCTTCAAGCCTGAAGATTTCAGGCTTGAAGAAATCAGGACAGTGTTCGGCGCAAGGTCGTGCACAGCCTGTCCACCGCGTCCATCGTCGTCGTGGCCCCCGGGGACAGGCGCAGGATCGATCCGCGCGCGTCCGTGAACAGTCCTTCCTTGCGACAAGCCGAGACCACGCCGGACGGATCCGCCCCGTCGGGCAGACGCAGCATCACGCTGCCCCCCCGCCGCGCGGGATCGGTGGCCGAGGCCGGTTTCAGCTCCGGCAGCCCCTTCAGAATCGCCGTCCCCAGCGTCTGCGCGTGATCCAGAAGCGCGGCACTGCCCTGCCCCGCCTGCCATTTCAGACCGGGGACCGAGGCGATGGCCGCCAGCGGCGCGGGCGTCCCGGCGTCAAACCGCCGCACGTCGGGGGCGTAGGCAAAGGCGTCCAGATCCCACGAGAACGGGTTGGGCTGGCTGAACCATCCCCGCAGCTCGGGGCGGAGGTCGCCCAGCAGGTCGGGCGCGACATGCACGATCCCCGCCCCCGGCGCACCGCCCAGCCATTTCAGCGAGGTCGACACCACGATGTCAGGCGCATGATCGGCGACCGAGAACGGGACGACCCCGATCCCTTGCGTCAAATCCAGCGCAATCAGGCTTCCCGCCGTCCTAATCTCGGGCAGCAGCTTGTCCAGATCGGCCCGGTATCCGGCGGTCGAGGTGACCAGCGTCACCAGCGTCAGCGCCACGTCCGGGCCAAGCCGCGCGATCATGTCCTCTTCCCGCACCCAGGTCTCGCCCGCGCGCAGAGGCACCGTGTCCAGCGTGAAGCCCCGCCGTTCGGCCAGACCGGACAGCAGGAAATGCAGGCTGGGGAAGCAGTCCGCGGCGACCAGCACGCGCTTGCCCTCCAGCCGATCGGACGCCAGCCCGCCCAGAACCGAGTAGAGCGCGGCCGTGACCGACTCGGAGGTCGTCAGCGTGCCTTCGGGCGCGTCGATCAGCGCCTCCCACAGCGCGATGAACTCGGCCCGCGCGGACAAGGCGCGGGGCCATTGGCTGTCGTCGGGGGTGGACCAGAGGGCTGCGAATTCGGCCGTCGCCGCCTGCATGTCCTGTTCCTTGCCGGGATAGAGGCCGATGGAATGGTTTAGGAAATAGCCGTCGCCGCTCATCCCTGCACCGTCTCGAACACGCCGGGGAGGGAGACCTCCAAAAGCTCGATATCGCCCGACGGATCGGCATAGCGCGTGCGCATCCCCGGCGGGATCACGAAGGCATCCCCCGCCGCCAGCGGCACCGGATCGCGGCCTTCGCCTTCCAGCGTCATAGTGCCTTCCATGACGAAGGTGAACAGGATGTCGGCGTCATGCGCGGTCCAGACCGGATCGCCTTCGGATCGCCGTGCGACCATCACGCCAGCGACGTTGCCCGTGTTCTGGGCAATTGTCGTGTCCCGCGCGGTGAAGCCCGGCACGCGGAAGGGGCGCCAGTCGGCCTGATCCTTCTGGTGGTGCACGAAACGCTGCCCCTGAAACCGCCGGTCGGGGTTCGCGGGGCCGTTGGGCAGGGTCATGTCGTGGTCGATGGTGGTCACATGCTCGGCAGGGACGCCGATCTCGATCACCTCGATATTTTCCGAGGCATAAAGGACGCGGTGCCGGATCTCGGGCGGCTGGATCACGCAGTTGCCGGCATGAAGGCGGAAGGGTTCACCCTGATCCTCGTAGACCAGATCGACCCAGCCGCGATAACAGAAGATCAGCTGAAACCCGACCGTGTGGTAATGCACCATGTCGGGCACGGGGCCGCCATCGGGGATGCGGATATGGCTGGCGATGATCGACCCGCCAAGCCGGTCGGGGATCAGGTCGCGATAGTGCATCCCGGCGCGCCCCACGATCCAGGGCGCCTGATCGGCCAGCCTGCGCACGATGAAGGAGTTCAGCGCCTGCGGCACGACAAGGGGCGGCTGCATCTCGTCGATCTCGATCCGGGTGCCGTTGGGCGCGGTCAGTTCGCGCGCCCCGTCCGCGAAGCCGTCGGGGTCGTCCATCCGCAGGCGCAGGGTGCCCGGAGGCTCGGTCGCGCCCTTTTCGATCCGCAGGCGCACGCCATGGCCGGAGAACACCGCGACGGACGGGTCGTCGGCGGGATAGATCATGTCCAGCCGCATCCCCAAGGTCTTCGTAAAGAAAGGAATGTCGTCGCGCAGCTCCTCCGTCGGAAGACGGATCTCGGCCAGGATGTCGCTCATCGGGTTGCCCTTATCGTATGCAAATGCATGGTATTCCGAAGGGTCGCAGGACCGCAAGCATGGGGGATGGAATATGGGCAGGATCGCGGCAGTGACGGGCGCGGCAGGGGGGCTTGGCGCCGCCATCGTGGCACAACTGGTGGGCGACGGGCTGACCGTCGCGGCGCTGGACCGGGACGAGGACGGGCTGGCCGCGCTGACCTCGGCCCACGGCGATGCCGTCCTGCCCTGCCCCGTGGACCTGATGCAGACGGACGCCATCAGCGCGGCGTTCGACCGGATCTCGGGTGAATTGGGGGGCCTCGACGCACTGGTCAACAATGCCGGCACCTGTCTCATGTCCGAGTTTCCGGACATCCCCGAAGACGAATTCGAAGCGCAGATGCGGCTGAACTTCGGGGCCGCGTTCCATTGCTGTCAGGCCGCCGTGCCGCGGATGCTGGACCGGCCGGGGGTGAAGAAGATCGTCAACATCTCGTCCAACGGCGCCTATAATTTCGACGTGTTCGACCCGCCCCATTACCGCGCCTCAAAAGCGGCCATGGACACGCTGACCAAGGATCTGGCCCGCCGCTTTGCGCGCGAACGCATCGCGGTAAACTCCATCGCGCCCGCCATGACAGAAACGCCGCTGTTCGGCGTCGTCAGCAAAGAGGTGCTGGAGGCCGCGATTGCCCAGATGCCCCATGGCCGCGCCATGCAACCGGGCGAGGTCGCGGCATGGGTAGGGTTCCTGATCTCGCCCGCCGGGGACATCTCCAGCGGCAACGTCATCATCCTGAACCAGGGCCGGGACGTGCGTTAGGCGTAGTGATTGGGGGATTTCAGCAATTCGGGCCACTGGGCGGGATCGTGGCCATAGATGACGAAGGCGTCCCGCTCGGCCGCGATCCTCATCAACCGGTCCGCGCTGGCGATGGCCTGCGCGGGATCCCAGGCGGTGTCGAACCGTTCGTCGATCTCGGACGGGCGCGAAATCGCGTCGGAGGCCAGCAGCACCGACCCCGTTTCCGGAAGATCGACCAGCAGCGCGATCTGTCCCGGCGCATGGCCGGGCGTTTGAAACAGGGTCACGCCGGGGCCGATCTGCGCATCCTCTGCGACCGTCACATAGTCCCGATCGGGCCAGTCCCACGGCTGCCCGCCGCTCCAATACAGGGGCTTGGGCAACGACCGCTCGACGTCGGAGATCAGCATGGGCGCCTGCGCAAAGTCGAACAGCCCGCCCAGGTGGTCGATATGGGTGTGGGTCAGGATGAACAGGTCGATTTGCTCGGGCGCGACGCCCGCCTTGGCCAGCTGCGGCACGGGCATATTGTCGGGCCCGATCGACAGGACCTCGCCGAAACTGCCAAGCGCGTCGTCTTCGGTGGCCTTGGCCGGATCGTCGGCGTATTTGGCGGGAAAGCCGCTGTCGATCAGCACATGCTCGCCCGCGTCGGTGGTCAGCAGGAAGCCGCAGATGCCGATGTCGCGGGGGCCCGCATGGACGCGGAACAGGCCGAAATCGAGGACGGTCAGCCGCGCGGGGCGACCTTTCAGAAGATCGAGATGTAACATGGGGGCAAGGTGCCGATGAAGGTCAGGATACACAAGCTGTTCGAGTATCTTCTGGATACGGTCGATGCCGAGCCGGAGGCCATCGTCGGGTTCTCGCTGTCGACGTCGCCAAAGCTGGGCGAGTTTCTGGACGACATGGACCCGGACCTGCCGCTGGACTGGAACCAGCGGTCCTTCCGGGGCCTGCCCGAGCTGCGCGATCACGTTCTGCGGCAGGCGGGGCTTCAAGGCACCTGCGTCCCCGACGACGTTCTGATCACCGCCGGCGCGGCCGAGGCCAACTATCTGGCGTTGCGCCAGCTTCTGTCCCCCGGCGACCGCATGGTCACGGAAACCCCCGGCTGGCCCCAGGCCGAGGTTCTGGGCCGCGCGCAGGAGGCCGAGATTGTCACCGTTCCCCGCGACGAGGCCGACGGGTGGCGCCTGCCGCTGGACAAGCTGGCCGAAGCGGTGACTCCGGGGACGAAACTCATCTTCCTGTCCAATCCGAACAACCCCACAGGGCGGGTGATGGACGCGAACGAGCTGCGCCAAGTGGTCGAGATCGCGCGCCGCGCCGATGTCTGGCTGATCGTGGACGAGGTCTATGCAGGTCTGGAATGGGAGGGGGAGCGTGCCCCGTCGATCGCGGGCCTGTATGAAAAGGGGATCACCACGGGCAGCGTCTCGAAGGCCTTGGGGTTGCAGGGACTGCGCACCGGCTGGCTGATCTGCCGCGATCCGGGGATGGTGCAGGACGCGGTGATCCTGCGCGAGAATGCCAGCGAGATCATGAACATCCTCGGCGAGGTCGTGGCCGAGATCGCGCTGCGTCCCGACCGTCTGGACCCCGCGCTGAAGGCCGCCCGGGAGGAAGGTCGCGCGGGGCTGGACCGGATGGATGCCTTCGTGGCCGAAACCGACGGGCTGTCATGGGTGCGTCCGCAGGCTGGCCTGATCGGCCTGGCCCGCCTGCCCGACGACATCGACGGAGAGGATTTCGCCCGCCGCCTGCTGGGCGATCCGTGGCGCACCTTCCTGCTGCCCGGCGCGGCCTACGATCAGCCGAACCACATCCGGCTGGGCGTCGGCGGCGGGCCAGGCACGAACCTCGAGACCGGACTGGAGCGTCTGGCCGACTGCCTGAACAGTTGGCCCGGGCGGTGATCAGGCCGACCCGGCGGTGGTGAAGCTGCGGATCGTTTGCAGCGCGCCGTCCAGCGCCTCTCCTTTCGGGTCCTTCAGCGCCGCCGCGATCAGCCGCGCGGTCCAGTCGGCGGCATCCTCGCGTCCCTCGACCAGCATGGCGCCGGACATGGCCTTGTCGAACTTCGCCATCCCCCGGGCATGCGTGTCGCTGTAGCCCTTGATCAGGCGACGGATCTTCAGCGTCTCGACCGCATGCGCGTAATCGGTGTCGATGCGCCCCAGCGCGGCCGTCATCCAAGCGTCGATATGGTCCATCTCGCGCCCGTGCCGCAGCAACGACCGCCGCCAGCGCCGCATCCCGGCGACGGTGTAAAGGGTCAGGAACGCGGGCAGGCGGTCGGTGCGGATCCGGCGGCCCCGGTTCACCAGCCAATCAAGCCGCCGCACCATCCCGGGCCGCGCCTCCACCCAAGCCCCCAGCCTGCAGGGCATGACGCTGATCGCCTCGGCCGATCCGGGGTGCAGGTATTCGGTGACCTGCACCAGCGTGCCTTCGGGCGCGCGCATCTCGTCGGTGATCCGCTGGAACCGGCCCTTGCGGGTCTTCAGGTCGGCCACCCGCAGGATGTCGTCATAGGCCATCGCGTTCGCCAGATACTTCGCGGCGGTGGCGGTGAAGGCAAAGTCATTCCCCTCGCCGCCCGCGGCGCGGTCGCGCGCAAGGATCGCATCCAGACGGTCGAGGTAGTCGCGCCCGTAATCCAGATCCTGATAATCCACCAGCTTGCGCAGGCCGACGATCGCCATTTCGGCAACCGGCCCGGGCATCGCGGCGGCGCGCTCCGACAGCGTGGTCCAGTAGCGCAGCATCCGGTCGGGACCGGCCATGCGTTCAGGGTCTGAATCCTCTTCAACCGGGGTGGCGGCGGGGGCTAGGGTGCCGCCGGGGGCCGGGGCATCTTCGCCCAGTTCGACCGTCGTAGGGGTCCGCCCCGTCGCGGCGGCCTCGCGCGAGGCTTCGAACGCGGCCAGCGAGGCTTCGACCCCCCGACCCGAGGCGCGGATCGTCTCGCGATAGGTCTCGGCCTCGAAGGGCAGCGCGCCAGATCCGGCAAGCGCGCCGAACAGGCTGGCCGAGATCACGCTGCCTGCCTCTCGGGCCCTGTCCTCCATGTCGAAGGCGATGAAGCGCGACGCACTTTCCCGCGCGGCCTTCGCCACCGCGCCGCTGTCGGCCAACCCCGATCCGGGCGCGATCTTTTCGGAAACCGCCAGCGCGCGGTGCGAGGACGCGATCAGCGTGGTCCGGTCGGGGGTGACGAAGCCGCGCATGATGGCGCGCCCCGCCTCCATCATCTCGGCCGCGATCAGGATGTCCACGTCCCCTTCGGCCGGGGCCAGCGCGAAGACCGGCTGGCGTCCGCTTTCGGGCAGCATCTCGACATAATAGATCGTGGCGCCCGTCCGCTGCGCGACCCCTGCGACCGAGGTTGCCTGTACCGCGTAACCGTTGCGCTCGGCCAGGGCGACGATCCAGTTTGTCAGGACGCCGCCCCCCTGCCCGCCCACGGCCATCACGGCCAGCTTGACGACCTGGTCCAGACGCATGTCGGGGGCTTTCGGCTCCAGAATCGCGGCGTCGTTCATCGCACCACCTCCCGCGCAATTCGCCCCGAAGCGCGGCGCTCTTGCAACCAGTCGATGGCACGGCGGTGCCAGCGGGCCATGCGGGTCTCGGCCTTGCCGGGATTGTGCACCAGATCGGCCTGATAGAAGGACGGGCACAACACGGCCGCATCGGCGACCTCTCCGCAGTTGCCGCAGCCGACGCAGGACTGGTCGATATGCGCGATGGGATCGTCGCGCAGCGGGTCGTCGGGCATCTTCAGCGTCAGCGACGGGCAACCCGACAGGCGCATGCAGGCGTGGTCGCCGGTGCAGACTTCCTCGTCCACGCCGAACTTGGGCCGTTCCACCCTGCGGCCGTCCTTGATCGCCTTGGCCAACAGGGGCTTCTCGCGCCTTTGCCGGTTCAGCATGCATTCCGAGGATGCCACGATGACCTTCGGCCCCTCGTGATCCGTGGTCAGCGCGTCGCGCAGGGTCTTTCGCATCCGGCCCACGTCATAGGTCCGGTCGATCTGGCGCACCCATTTCACGCCGACCCCCTTCAGCGCATCGGTGATCGGGTTCTTCGTGGCCTTGGTGCGGTTCGTCGCGCGGCTGGACAGGATGTCCTGCCCGCCCGTCGCGGCGGAATAGTAGTTGTCCACGACGATGGTCACGCCGTCCGACTTGTTGAACACCGCGTTCCCGATCGAGGATGACAGCCCGTTATGCCAGAACCCCCCGTCCCCCATGATCGAGATCGGACGCTTCTCTCCGCCACCGTCGAAGGCCGCGTTTGACGCGGGGCCAAGACCGTAGCCCATCGTCGTGCCGCCGATTTCAAAAGGCGGCATGATGGAAAACAGGTGGCACCCGATATCGGCCGAGATCTGGTGCGGGCCCATCTCTTCCTCGACCAGTTTCATCGCGGCGAAGATGGGGCGTTCGGGGCAGCCGGTGCAGAAGCCGGGCGGGCGGCCGGGTACGACCTCGGACAGGTCCGGCGGGGCGGCCGGGCGGTTCGGGGCGCGGCCGCGATCGGGCAGGATGTCGGGGGCATGACGGACCATGAAGCTTTCGATCCCGTCCAGCATGACCTGCCCGGTATATTCGCCCGCCATCGGCAGAACGTCCTTGCCCGCGATCTTCACAGCGTGACCTGCCTTGTGCAGGATCGCGCGCAGTGCCTGTTCGATATAGTCGGGCTGGCCTTCCTCGACGATCAGGACGGCGTCCTTGCCTTCGCAGAACGCCAGGAACTCGTCCTCGACCAGCGGATAGGTGACGTTCAGGCAATACAGCGGCACGTCGGTGTCGCCATAGACATCCGCCAGACCCAGACGCTGCAGCGCGCGGATCACGCCGTTATACATGCCGCCCTGCAGAACAATCCCGACCTTGCCGGCATCCGGGCCGAAGCGTTCGTTCAGCCCGTGGGCCTTGATGTAGTCGACCGCGGCGGGCCATCGTTTCTCGATCTTCTCCTGCTCGTGCCGGAACGAGGCGGGGGGCAGGACGATGCGGTTCGTGTCCCGGCGCGGTTCGGACAGCGCGTCGCGCACAGTCAGCGGCGGCGGCACGTTGTCCTTGGCCTGAAACGCGCCGTGGACGTGGCAGCAGCGGATGCGGACCTGAAGCATGACGGGGGTGTTCGACGCCTCGGACAGCTGGAACCCGTGCGTGACCGCGTCGGTGATCGACGGCAGGTTGGGTCGCGGGTCCAGCAGCCAGATCTGCGACTTCATCGCGAAGGCGTGGCTACGTTCCTGCATGATCGAGGATCCTTCGCCGTAATCCTCGCCCACGATGATCAAGGCACCCCCCGTCACCCCGCCCGAGGCGAGGTTGGCCAGCGCATCCGACGCGACGTTGGTCCCCACGGTGGACTTGAAGGTCACCGCCCCGCGGATCGGGTAATGCACGCTGGCGGCCAGCATCGCGGCGGCGGCGGCCTCAGAGGCGTTGGCCTCGAACCTTATGCCCAGTTCGGCCATCAGATCCTCGGCATCGGCGAGGACGTCCATCAGGTGGCTGATCGGCGCGCCCTGATAGCCGCCGACATAGCCCACCCCGTTCTCCAGCAGCGCCTTGGTGATCGCAAGGATCCCCTCGCCGCGAAACGTCTCACCCGCACCGATGCGCAGGTGTTCGACTTCCTTCTTGAAAGACCGCTCGGCCATGGGGATCCCTTTCGGCTGGGGTTCGGCCAACTATATCCATTTGCATAGAACTTTGCCAAGCGTCATACGTGGACCGCGCCCGGTAAATATGGTCGGTTTTCCGGCCCGACGATCAAAGATCGTGCAAACGCACGTTCTTCAGCATCTTCTGCAAGGTTCCGACGAAAGCCGCACGTTCGGCGTCGTCGATCCCGGTGAACAGTTCCTGATAGCGGGCATACATCGTGGGCCAGACGGCATCGAACTCGGACCGGCCCGTATCGGTCAGATAGATCTCGCGGACGCGGGCGTCGCTTGCGCGCGCCTCGCGCCGGATCAGGCCGGATTTCTCCATCGCTTCCAGCGTGCGGGACATGGTCGACTGCTCGGTCACGGCATAGACCGACAGCTCGTTGATCGTCAGACCGGGGACGACCGCCAGAACGGCCAGCGTGCGCATCTTGGCCGTCGTCAGGCTTTGCGAGCGGACGGATCCTTGAAGATTCGCGTTATAGCGCCCCATGATCCGGTTCATCAGGTAGGGCGCGAAGTGCCACAGCCCGATCTCGCCCAGCGTCTGGTCCGGGCGAACCTCTTCGGGGGAGTGGTCTTCTGCCATCGTCTACTTGATCCGGTTCGCCACGAGAACGCCTGACCCGCCACCTAGCCCCGGCCCCGGATGGGTCGAGGCACCGATATGCCACAGGTTGCGAATCTCGGTGCGGTGATTGACCGACCCCTTGAGCGGACGCCACAGGAAGAACTGGTCCAGCGCGCAGGATCCGCCATAAGGATCACCGCCGACCAGATTGACGTTCATCGCCTGAAGATCCGCGGGCGAATGGGCGCTGCGGGCGATCACGCTGTCGCGAAACCCGTCGATATGATTGGCAAGGATGGCCTCGATCCGGTCGGCGTATTCCTCACGAAGGGCGTCGGTCCATTGGCCGTCTGCGGGCACGTCGATCATGCCGGCCGCATCACCTTTGATCGTCACCGGCGCTTCGGGCATCTGAAGCCACAGCGTGGCCTTGCCTTCGGGCACCCGCGACGGGTCCAGCGCGCTGGACTGGCCAACGCAGATCGTGGGGGTTTCAGGCAGCATCCCGCGCGTGGCCTCGTTGACGGCCTTCGACACACCGTCAAGGCCCGGCGTCAGGTGGATCAGCGCCACCTTCTCCAACCCCGGAGTCTTCCAGCGCGGCGGTGCGTCCAGCGCGTAATGCATCTGGAAATTGCCCATGCCGTGCCGGAACGTCTTGGCCGCCTTGGCGGGCTCGGCCGGCGGGGTGTCCAGAAGCTGGCCGTAAAGCTGCCCCGGCGCGACCGAGGCGATGACATGGTCCGCTGCGATCCGTTCGCCCCCGGCAAGCCGCACGCCGGTCGCCGCACCGCCCGAGGTTTCGATCCGCTCGACCGTGGCGTCGGTGCGGATCGTGCCGCCGTTCTCTTCGATGATGGCGCGCATCCCCTCGACCAGGCGCGCGGCGCCGCCCTTCACCACGGGCGCGCCCGCAGCTTCCAAAGCGAAGGCGATGACCTTGCCCATCTGGGCGGAATAGGCGGATTCGGGGCCAAGCCCGCAATGCAGCACCCAGGGCGCGAACAGGGCGCGGGATGTTTCGGAGGCGAAGGCCGTTTCAAGCCAGCCGCGCGCGGGGGCAAGCCCTTCGCCCATGAACGCGGCCAACCCGCGGGGGCCGCGCCGCCACGCCTCGCGTGCCAGAAGAGTCGCGGCCTGGCGCGACCACAGACCCTGCCCCAGCAAGCCAAAGATCAGGTCGGCATTCGCGCCAACCCCATCTGCGGCCTCGGCGAACGCGGCCCCGTCCCCGGCCGCCAGCGCGTCCAGCGCCGCGACGTTCTTCGCCCGGTCCGTGGTCAGAACGACCGAGGATCCATCGGGCCGCAGGACGGCGGTGGGGTGGTCGGTATGCGCGAACTCGACCCCGTGGCGGGCCAGATCGTCCCCGAGCATGGCATGGGCGGGTCCGGTCAGGAACAGGACGAATGTCGTCGCCATCACGTCATGCAGGAAACCCGGTGCCGTGATCTCGGCGGTGCGCATGCAACCGCCAAGCTGGGCCTCCCGCTCCAAAAGAAGGACCTTGCGGCCCTTCTTTGCCAGCAGCGCGGCGGCGACGAGGCCGTTGATCCCGCTGCCGATGACGACGACATCCCGGCTCACGCGGGGACGAGCGCCATGGCCCGGATCGGGCTGCCGGTGCCGCGCTGGATCTTCAGCGGCGCGGCGATCAGGACCGCGCCCTTCGCCGGAAGCTGGTCCAGGTTGGCCAGCGAGGCGAGGCCGAAGCAGTTGTCGCGGTGCAGGAAGTTGTGGGCGGGGAACGGCGGCTCGAGGCCCCCCGCACAGCCCGCATCGGTGCCGATGCATTGCGTGCCCCAGCCGACGATCTTCTTCGACAGCAGGTATTCGATGCATTCGGGCGTCGGCCCGGGCGAGTGGGGGCCGTTCTCGTCCGCGTTCAGGAACTCGTCCTGGCTGCCTGCGCGCTTGTCCCAGTCGGTGCGCATGACGACCCATTCGCCCGCGCCGATCTCGCCATGCTCGGCCTCCCACGCCTTCACGTGATCGGGGGTCAGCAGGAAATCGGCATCCTCGGCGCCCTCTTTCGAGAAATCGAGGACGTTGACCGGGGCCACCACGCGCTGAAGGTCCAGCGTGTCGGTGAAGCCTTCCTCGTAATCCTTGCCGGTGATCCAGTGGTGCGGCGCGTCGAAATGCGTGCCGGTATGCTCGCCCAGCACCATCCAGTTCCACGCGAAGAACGGCCCGTCCTCGTCATATTCCGAGATCTTGTGGATCTCGACCTTGGGGGTGTTCTTGGCGAAATCGGGCGGCAGTTGTAGGATCGGCGTATCCGGTCCCAACGATCCCGTCAGATCCACCACCCTGATCTCACCGGCCAGCAGCCTGGCCCCCAGATCCTTCACGACGTCTTCTGCGGACATATGCGCGCTCCCTGCTGTGCAATTCCTTTTGGTCGGAAGCGTAGACAGAAAAACATGCACATGCAAATATCTCTGCGGCAACGACAGGAGATTTGCATGGCAGACGCAGTGGTGATCGGCGCGGGCCATAACGGGCTTGCCGCCGCGGCGGCGCTGGCGGCAAAGGGTTGGTCGGTCGAGGTGTTCGAACAGGCCGACATGCCCGGCGGCGCGGTCAAGACGCGCGAGGCGACCCTGCCCGGCTTCCGGCACGACATGGGCGCGATGAACCTGTCGCTGTTCGCAGGTTCGGCCTTCGCGGGCGAACATGGGCCGGCGCTGGCCAAGCACGGCATGGCCTTCGCCCCCGCGTCCGACTGCTTCGCGACGGCCTTCCCGGACGGACGCTGGCTTGGCGTGTCCACCGATCTGAACATCACCACCGCGCGCATCGCGGGCCATTCCCGGCGGGATGCCGAAACATGGCGCCGTCTGGTCGCTGAATTCGCCGAGGACGCGCCCCATATCTTCGCCGTGCTGGGCGGCCAGATGCGCATCCCCGCGCTGATGAAGACGGCCTATGGCGTGGCCCGCAAGCGGGGCGTCAACCACGTGCGCAGCCTTGCGCGGTTGATGCTGCAAAGCCCCCGCGACTTCCTGGACGAGACGTTCGAAAGCCCGCGCGTCAAGGCGATGTGCGCCGCTTGGGGGATGCATCTGGACTTCCCGCCCGACCAATCGGGGGGCGCCGTCTTCCCCTATCTGGAAGCGATGGCGAACCAGAGCTTCGGCATGGTGATCGGCCAGGGCGGCGCGGACACCATCATCCGCGCGATGGTCGGCATGATCGAAGAGGCGGGCGGCAAGGTCACCTGCAACGCCCCGGTGTCCGAGATCCTGACCGCGGGCGGCCGGGCGAACGGGGTCTGGCTGGCCGATGGGCGCAGGGTGAAGGCGGAAAAAGCGGTGATCGCGACCGTTGCGCCTTCGGGGCTGGCGCGGCTTCTTCCGCGCGGGTCCGGCAACGCGCGGTTCGACGAAGGTCTGGCGCGATACCGCCACGCGCCGGGCACAATGATGCTGCACCTTGCGATGGACGGTCTGCCCGACTGGGCCGCGGGGGCCGAGCTGAAGCGCTTCGCCTATGTCCACCTCGCCCCGTCGCTGCGCCAGATGGCCACCACCTATGCCGAGGTTCAGGACGGCCTGCTGCCGCGCGAGCCGGTGATCGTCGTCGGCCAGCCCACCGCCGTGGACCCAAGCCGCGCGCCTGCGGGCAAACATGTCTTGTGGGTGCAGGTTCGTATGGTTCCGGGCACGATCCGCGGCGATGCGGCGGGCAAGATCGACGCGCGCGACTGGGCCTCCGTAAAGGACGCCTATGCCGAGCGTGTGCTGGACATCATGGAAGGCTACGCCCCCGGCCTGCGCGCCCAAATCTTGGGCAAGCACATCCAATCGCCCGAGGATCTGGAGGCGGACAATCCAAACCTCGTCGGCGGCGACCAGATCTGCGGCAGCCACCACCCCGCGCAGAACTTCCTGTTCCGCCCGGTGCCCGGGTTCTCGGACGGATCGACGCCGGTCAAGCGGCTTTGGCTGGCGGGGGCGGCGACATGGCCCGGTGCAGGAACCGGCGCGGGATCGGGCACTTTGCTTGCAAAACGGCTTGGGCGGTGATGCCCAAAGATATATGCATTGACACGTTTCAGGCTTAAAGTATCGTCATCGGCAGAAGGTCGCCCAAGCGGCCCGTGACACGTGCAGCCCACGCGCTGCCGTCCAACAGATCAGGAGGTTGCCATGACCCTCTCTCGCCGCTCCGTCCTCCGGACGGGCGCCGCCAGCCTTGCCGTGGGCCTGACGGGACTGCCCCGCCTTGCCGCCGCACAGGACGACGGACTGACCATCGCCTATAACGTCAACCTGCCGTCGTTCGACCCGACGGTCGGCCCCTCGGCCGTGAACCCCACGATCCAGGGCATCTACCAGTCGATCTTCGACCAGTTCATCGCCCAGAACGCCGACCTCAGCTTTCGGCCCGGACTTCTGACCGACTGGGGCTGGACCGACGACAACACCAAGGTGCAGATGACCGTCCGCGAAGGGGCCACCTGGCACAACGGCGACCCGGTCACGCCCGAGGATGTCGTGTGGTCGCTGGAACGCGCCGGCGACCCCGAGGGCGGCAACCCGATCCAGTTCGTCTGGGCCAAGATCGGCAACTACCAGATCGACGGACAGACGATTACTGCCGATGTGCTGGAATACGACCCCACGCTGTTCAAATGGATGGGCTTCCTGACCGGTTACGTCCTGCCCAAAGCGTATTTCGAGGAAGTCGGCCCCGAAGGCTTCGAGGACGCGCCCATCGGATCGGGCCCCTACATGGTCGACCGGTTCGAACGGAATGCCTTCATCCGCCTGAAAGCGCACCCCGGATATTGGGGCAACAAACCCGATTTCGAAACCGTGACGATCAAGTTCGTCACCGACGCCACCAGCCGCGTGGCTGAAGTGGAATCGGGCCAGTCTGATCTGACGCTGGAAATCCCCTACGAGGAGTTCGACCGCCTGCGCGAGCAGGACGCGCTGGAGGGGACGTCGATCCCCGTGTCGGATATCGGGATGATCTTCATCAACGATGTCGAGCCGATGAACGACCCCAACGTGCGCAAGGCGATGCACCTTGCCATCGACAAGCAGCTGATCATCGACCGGCTATTGTCGGGCTATGGCGTCCCGATCTCGACCCTTCAAACCCCGGAATACGCAGCCTACGACCCCTCGATCACGGTGGACTACGACCCCGACCGTGCGGTCGAGCTGCTGGCCGAGTCCGGTTATGGCCCCGACAACCCGGTGACCTTCACCATCCAGACCACCCGCGGCTTCAAGCCCAAGGATTACGAGATGATCCAGGCCATCGTCGGCCTGTGGCGCCGCATCGGCATCGAGGCCGAGATCGAGGTCTACGAGATCGCCAAGCACTACGAGCTGCGCGCCGCCGACACGCTGGCCCCCGCCGCGTTCTACAACTGGGGCAACTCGGTTGGCGATCCGTCGACCTCGACCGGGTTCACCATGTTCGGCCCCTCGCCCCACTCGGTCTGGGACGGGCAGGAGATGATCGACATGATCGGCCCCCTCTGGGGCGAGGCGGACGAGGAGAAGCGCATCGAAGGCTACAAGGCCGTCGACCGCAAGGTGGCCGAGGACGCGCTGGTCATTCCGATCCTGCAATACGTCCAGCCCATCGTGCACCGCGCGGGCCTGTCGGTCGAGGCGCAGGCGTCTGGCGCGCTGACCGCCCAAGCCATCAAGCGCGGATAAGGCCAACGGGCGCCCTGCACAGGGGCGCCCTCTTCCCATGCAAAACGCCATCCTCCGCCTTCTGACGACCCTCGTCACGCTGTTCGGCGTGGCCGTCGTGGTCTTCGTGGTCATCCGGCTTGCCCCGGGCGACCCAATCGCGATGATGCTGCCCCCCGGTGCGTCCGAGGACGACATCGCCCGCCTGCGCGCCAATTACGGGCTGGACCGGTCGATCGTCGCGCAATTCGGCATATGGCTGTCGGACGTGGTGCAGGGGGATTTCGGCACCTCGATCTCGCTGCGGCAGGACGTGGGGTCGCTGGTGCTGGGCCGACTGCCCGCCACGCTGGAGCTTGCGGGCCTTGCGCTGGTCCTCGCGATCCTTCTTGGCACGACTCTGGCGGTCATCGGCACCCTGCGGCGCCAGCGCATGGCCGAAAGCGCGGTGGATCTGTGGAACGGCATGATGCTGTCGATCCCCGATTTCCTGTGGGGGCTGATCTTCATCCTGCTTCTGGGCGTGGTCGTCCCGCTGTTCCCAATCTCGGGCCGGATCAACCCGTCGCTGAACCCCGACTACGCCACCAATTTCCTGCTGCTCGAAAGCCTCCTGCGCCTCGATTTCCGGGTCACGGCCGACCTTCTGGCGCACATGTTCCTGCCCGCATTGGCCCTCGCCCTGCCCCTGTCGGCCGTCATCTCGCAGGTGCTGAAGCAATCGCTGAAAGAGGTCATGCATCTGGATTACGTCGTGCTGGCCCGCGCCAAGGGGTTCACCGAGATCACGGTCCTGTTCCGAGAGGCGCTGCGCAACGCCGTGCTGCCGACGCTGACGCTGGTCGGGGTGCAGTTCACCTTCCTGATCGGTGGCACCGTCATCGTGGAAAAGCTGTTCTCTTACGAGGGGCTGGGCAATCTGGCCATCGACGCGGTCGTGAACCGCGACCTGCCGCTGATCCAGGGAATCGTGCTTCTGTTCGCAGTGCTGTTCATCGCTACCAACCTGATCGTGGACCTGACCTATGCCGCCCTGAACCCGAGGCTGCGGCATGGTTAGGCTGTGGCTTTCAGGCGGGTGGCTGGCGATCCTTGTTCTGGCGGCGATCTTCGCGCCGTGGATCGCGCCGCACGACCCCTTGGCACAGGATCTGTTCCTGGAACGCTTGCCCCCGGTCTGGATCGACGGCGCGGAGCCCGGATATTACCTTGGAACCGACAGCCTGGGCCGGGACGTGCTGTCGCGGATGATCTACGGCGCGCGGATCGCGCTGATCGTCGCGGTGCTGGCCGGGGGCGTGGCGGCGCTGATTGGATCGACGCTGGGGCTTCTGGCGGGCGTTTTCGGCGGCTGGACCGATCGGATCGTAGGCCGGATCATCGACATCTGGATGAGCTTCCCGCCCGTGCTGTTCGCGATTCTGCTGGTCGCCGTTCTGGGCACCGGGCTGCATTCGGTGATCGTTGCCATCGCCATCATCGACTGGACCCGCTTCGCCCGCGTCATCCGGGCCGAGACGATGGCCCAGTCGCGCATGGATTACGTCGCCAGCGCGGTGGTGATCGGCCGATCCCGCCTCGGGACGCTGGCGGCCGAGATTCTGCCAAACGTGCTGCCCACGCTTCTGGTCCTGTTCTCGCTGGAGATGGGGATCGCCGTCATCGTCGAGGCGATCCTGTCCTTCGTGAACCTCTCGATCTCGTCCGACGACCCGACATGGGGCGGCATGATCGCCGAGGGGCGCACGCAGATTCACTTCGCGCCCTGGGTTCTGGTGGTCCCGATGGTGGCGTTGTTCCTGACGGTCCTGTCCTTCTCGCAATTCGGCGAGGGGTTGAAGGATCGCATCGACCCGGTGCTGCGATGACTGCGGTTCTGGACATCGACGCGCTGGAGGTCCGCACCCGCAGCGGCCAGCGCCTTCTGCGCACCGTCTCTCTGTCGGTCGAGAAGGGCGAGACGCACGGCCTTGTCGGGGAATCGGGCGCCGGCAAGAGCATGATCGGCAAGGCCGTCGCCGGGATCCTGCCGCGCGGCGTCACGGTGACGGGTGGGTCGATCCGGCTGGACGGGCAGGACCTGCGGGCGCTGCGCCCCGCCAAGCGCCGCCGCCTCGTGGGCGAACGGGTCGCCATCATCCCGCAGGATCCGCTGACGGCGCTGAACCCATGCCGTCGGATCGGCGGCCAGATCACCGATCGGCTGATCCACATTCTGGGCTGGGACGCCAAACGCGCCCGCCACCGCGCCGCCGAATTGCTCGAGGAAGTCGCGATCCGCGACCCCGCCCGTGTGCTGAACGCCTATCCGCACGAGATCTCGGGCGGGATGCGCCAGCGCGTTCTGATCGCCGCCGCCTTCGCGGCCGAGCCCGCGCTGATCATCGCGGACGAGCCGACGACCGCGCTGGACGTCACCGTGCAGAAACAGGTGCTGCGCCTGATCGGCGATCTTCAGGCACGCCATGGCACCGCGCTTCTGTTCGTGACGCATGACATGGGCGTGGTCGCCAAGCTGTGCCCCAGCCTGACGGTGCTTTATGCCGGGCACGTCGTCGATCAGGGCAAGGCCGCGCGCATCTTCGGGCCCGCACCGCACCCCTATGCCCGGGCGCTGATCGCCGCGACGCCACGCTACGACCGGCCCGACCATTCGCTTCTGCCGGTGCCGCAAGATGTGATCGATGCGTTGGATCGAGACATCGCCGAGGCGGACCGCACCCATGTCTGACCCGCTTCTTCAAATCCGCGACCTGCATCTGGCCCTGCCCGATCTGAACGCGAAACGCCTGTTCGGCCCCGCCCCGCGGATCGAGATCCTGCGCGGCCTGACCTTCGACATCGCCCGTGGCGCGACGCTGGGGATCGTCGGCGAGTCCGGGTCGGGCAAATCCACGCTGGGCCGCTGCCTCGTGCGGTTGCTGGAACCGACCGGCGGCACGATCTGGCTGAACGGGGACGACATCACCCATGCCAGACCGCGCGATCTGGCGGCACATCGGCGCGACCTGCAGATGATCTTTCAGGACCCCATGTCCTCGCTGAACCCGCGCCATTCCGTGCTGCGCCTGATCGCCGATCCGATGCGGCTGCACGGGGTCGAGGATGCCGACGCAAAAGCGCGCGACATGCTGGACCGGGTGCATCTGGGACGCCGCTTCGCCGACCGCTATCCGCATCAGTTGTCCGGCGGGCAGCGCCAGCGCGTGGGAATTGCCCGCGCCGTGGGTCTGTCGCCACGCTTCATCCTGGCTGATGAGATCGTGTCAGGCCTGGACGTCTCGACCCAGGCGCAGATCATCCGCCTGCTGGAAGAGCTGGTGGCCGACATGGACCTGACCCTGGCCTTCATCAGCCACGACCTGTCCGTGATCCGGCGCCTGTGCCGCGACGTGATCGTCCTGCGCGCGGGCCAGATCGTCGAGGCCGGCACAACCGAAGCGGTCTTCGAGACCCCGCAACACCCCTATACCGCCGAGTTGAAAGCGGCGATCCCTCTGCCCGAGCCGGACGATACATGGTTGCGCTTGGGCTAGGCGGGGTCGCGCAGGAACCCGTCCAGATCGCGCGCGACATCATCCCATGTGCGCAGATCGCCCTTCGCCGCCGCGATCCGGGCGCGCAGAGCCTGGGCATAGTCTTCGTCTGACATCAGGCGGGCGATATGATCGGCAAGCTGTTCGGCACTGTCGGGATCGAAATACAGCCCCAGGTCCCCCGCAACCTCGCGCAGCGCGGGCCCCTCGGCGCAGATCGCGGGTGTGCCCAGCCACAGCGCCTCGCCCGCGGGCAGGCCCCAGCCTTCCATCCGGCTGGCCATCACCAAAGCAACGGCGCCCTGATACAGCGCCACCAGATCCGTCTGGTTCGGAGAATGATAGAAATCGACGAGGTCCCGGATCGAGGCCATGTCGTCCATTTCCAACCGCGTCTCGGTCTTGTGACGCCTGGACCCGGCCACAACGATCCGCGGGACCGGTCCGCCCCGGGTCTTCAGAAGCTTCACCGCCTCGAACACCGCATCAAGGTTCTTGCGCCCCAACGTGGCACCCACGGTCAGGATATAGGGTTCGGCCGGGGGGGGCTGTTCGGGCGGCTCGATCCCGTCGGGGCACTGATGGACCAGCGGCACGACGCGCACCTTGTCGGGCGGAATGGCTGGCAGGTGGCCCTTCTGCGCAAAGGCGATCAGCTCGTTCCTAGTGAACCGCGAATTCGTCAGGATCAGCCGCGCCCGCTTCAGAAGCAGGATATTGTCGTTGACGAAATTCGACGGGAAATCCCGGCTGGCATGGGTGAAGAAGTCGTGAAGCGGGATCATGTCGTGCAGCAGCGGCACCAGCGCCACGTCCCACCCCCGCGCATCGCAGGCCCGCATCTGCTCGACCATCAGCTTGGGCCGACCGAACGAGACGAAGATGGCCCCGTCAAGCGCGATCTCGGGCAGGTCCACGCGGGCCTTGCGCCATGCGCGACGGCTCAGGTGATTGGTCAGCGCGCGCACCGGTCCGGCAAGGACGTCGCGCATCGGCTTGCGCTGGTGAAAAACCGACCGGATCCGCCATTGGCGCACGCCTTCGGGAACCGGAAAGGTCACACGGCCCTTGTCGTCGATCTGGGGTTTCACCTCGAAGAACCGGCCATGGCCGACCGAAAATATGCAGAATCGCACGTCGGGATTGCGCTTGGCCAGCTCGACCGCGGTTTCGGCCACGGTCCGCACGATGCCGTAATACCGAAGCTTCCCCGTCGAGGCGAGGAGCATTTCCGTCAGATCATAGACGATTTGTCTGGGCATACGCGATACGGTCCAATCCGTGCGGAATAAGATTGGGCGACGTCATCCCTATCCGCCGCGCGCTCGAATCCCTTCAAATGCGCCGCACATCTAGCGGTTGATTCGGCGACCCTCAAGTCAGGCTGGCCGTGGCTGCGGGTTGCCGCCCAGCATGGCCCGCCAATCCGTCGAACTGCTTGTCGTAAAGGGCGCGGAACCGCGTTGCGCCGGACAGAAGATCGTCGATGGTGCCTTCCTCGACCACGCTGCCCTGTTCGACGAAAAACACCCGGTCCGCGTTCAGGATCGTCGTCAGGCGGTGCGCGATCACGATAACGGTCCGGCCTTCTGTCACCCGTGCCAATGCGTCCTGGATCAGCGCCTCGGAGTGGGAATCCAGCGCGCTTGTCGCCTCGTCCAGGAACAGGATGTCGCTTTGCTTCAGGATGGCGCGGGCGATGGCCAGACGTTGGCGTTGCCCGCCCGAGAGGAACGAGCCGTTTTCGCCCACCGGGGTGTCGTAGCCCTGGGGCAGCGACTGGATGAACTCATGCGCATTGGCGTCGCGGGCGGCGTCTTCGACCTCTTCGTCGGTGGCCGAAACGCGGGCGCAGCGGATATTCTCGCGGATGGTGGTCGAGAACAGGAAGGTGTTCTGCCCCACGAACGAGATCCGCCTGCGCAGCGACGTGATGGTCGCGTGACGCAGGTCCTGCCCATCGATGAAGACGCCCCCCTCGGTCGGGTCGAACATGCGCATCGCGATGTTCACCAGCGTGGATTTCCCGCCGCCCGAGGGACCGACCAGCGCGCTGGTCTTCCCCGCAGGGAAGGTCATCGAGATGCCGCGCAGGATTTGCTCGCCCTCGGAATAGCCGAACTGGACGTCGCGCATCTCGATCTGCCCGGGCCCGGGCTGAAGGGGTTTGGCGTCCGGCGCGTCGACCTGCGTGTCGGGCATGTCGAGGATTTCCAGCACCATGCGCACCCCCACCAACGCCGCCTCGATCGAGATGCGCATCTTGCTCAGGCGCTTGGCAGGCTCGTAGGCCATCAATAGTGCCGTCACGAAGGACATCAGTTGCCCGGCGGTCGTCGGCTCGCCCCCGAAGATGTTGAACGCGGACAGGACGACGACACCCGCGATGACCACGCCCGACAGCGTTTCCATCAGGGGGCTTGTGATCGCTTCCAGCCGCGACAGGGCGTTGGCACGCTTTTCCACGGTCTTCACGGCGCGGTCCATGCGGCCGCGCATCGTATCCTCAAGCTCGAAGATCTTCACGACCTGGATGCCGCCCGCGCCCTCTTGCAGGACCTTGTAGATCTCGGACATCGAGGCCAGCTCGCTTTCCATGATCGCGCGCACCTTGCGCAGGATCATCCGCACGCCCCAAAGCGCCAGCGGCCCGATCAGGAACGACACCAGCGACAGAAGCGGCTGCTGGTAGAACATGACACAGACCAGACCGATCAGGGTCAGCGTGTCCCGGATGGCCGAGGTGACGATGATGTCGATCATCGTCCGGCAGGCCTGCGCGCCCTGCGTCACCTTCATGATGATTTCCGAGGACTCGATGGCGTTGAAATACGACATCCCCTGCCGCATCAGCTTCGAGAAGACCTTGGATTGCTGGTGGGCGATGATCCGGTTGCCGGCCCGGCTCATGAACACGACCTGTACGTATGTCGCCAGCCCCTTGATCACGAAGATGCCGATAACCATCGCGGCCACGCCCAGCACGAAGGCCTTGCTGTCGGGTTGCGACAGCGCGTTGACGATCTTTTCCATCACCCAGGCCACACCGGCCGAGGAGGCGGCGGAAATGATCATCGCCGTCATCGCAACGGCATAGAGCCTGCCTTGCTCGCGAAACCCCTCGCGCAGAAGCCGCGGGATCGCCGAACTTTCCGAGAATGGCAGTCCTATTTTCCACGCAGGCATTAGGTGACGTTCCGCATCGTGCCGATCGGCAACTCTCTAGGCGATACGCGGTCCAGAGGGAACCCGACCCCGCAAGGCCCGCGGCGCCCGGAATTGCGGTTACACGTAGGACAGGCGGAACGTCTCGACCGGGATATCTTCCATCGCGCCCTCGAACACGACGACGAGGCCGCCGGACAACGTGACGTTGACGCCGGTCTCTGTGATCTCTTGCGACAGGATGTGATCGGCGGCCTCGCCCCCCTCTGACGCCGGACCGGGGACAAGGATCTCCAGCGTGTCCTCCTGAAGCGAAAAGTCGGTCAACGTGACGACGCCCGACGGTTCGGACCGTCCATCAAGCTGCAGATGGTCGTTGCCGGTGCCTGTCGCGACCGTATCGCCGCCGGCTGCGAAGATCACATCGTCCCCTGCCCCGCCGTCGATCGTGTCGGCGGTGCCGTCGTCCTGGGTCGCCCAACCGCCCATGTCGTGAATCGACCAATCCTCTCCGCCCATGATGGTGTCGTTGCCATCACCGCCGTCGATGCGATCGGCCCCCGAGCCACCGGTCAGGAAATCGGTCCCGGCGGATCCGACCAGGGTATCGTCGCCCGCGTCGCCCCCGGCCTCCAGAACGGGGCTGTCCGCGCCGCTGTCGCCGAAATCGATGAGGTCATCGCCGTCGCCGCCATGAACCATCACCGCGCCGTCGCTGCCGGTGATCACGTCGTCGCCGTCGCCGCCATGGACCAGATCGCTTCCCCCGGCCACAATTGTGTCGCCGGTCGACGGGTCATCCGAGGTCTCCGGGGGGACCGGGACCTGCGCATCGTCTTCGGACACCTCGTCATCCTCGGTGAAATCCAGCAGGTCACCCTCGGACCCGTCGTCTAGCGGCTGATCGTCGGGGGCGGCCTCATTGTCGTCGTTGTCGCCGCCGAATTCGGTCCAGGCGGCCAGCGATACCATTCCCCCGACTGCGATGAGCATTCCCAGCATGTCCGTGCCTCCATCGGGTAGTCCGGTTCTGTCTATCCAGGCGACATGGCCGTTCTGAAGTGAATTATGGCGCATCTTGAGGCGTTTGCACAAACTTTTCGGAATTGACGGTTAAATTGCGCATGGTTCTTTAGCCAAACTCGCACGAGACGCCCCATTTGCGCCCAGATGCTTGCGCAACACGACGCCAAAGTCTCCGCACCATCGGACCTGTTCCAAAGACAGGTGCGCCATGGCTCGGGAAACATTCAACGCTCGCGTCTCCGATAACATGTTCGGCGGCAATTTTCTTTTCACACGGGATCGCCTGGGTGACGGCACGTTCGATGACGTCGCGATACAGGCGAACCTGGAAAACGTCAGATATCCGGGCGGCACCATCGCCGAGCGGTATTTCGACCTTCGCAACCCCAACCAGACCAGCGCCGTCGACGCCGAGACGGGCAAGACGGTGGATCTGGTCGGCCTCGGCGAATTCATGTCCTGGGCCGGGGATGCGGGGGTCGGCGTCAGTATCGTGATCCCCACGAACGGTCTTCTTGAAGGACCGTTGGGGGGTCGTCAGCCCATCGACAAGGCATACGGCACGGTGCGGGACTTCGTGATGGATGTCCTTGACGGCAAATACGGCGACGCCAAGATCGAGACGCTGGAAATCGGCAACGAATACTGGCTGGGCGGCCGGCAGGACCACGTCGAATACACCAAGATCGCCGACATCGTCGCGCGCGCGGCGCAAGACGCCATCGACACCCACAGGGCGGGCGGAGTCGACGCGGGATGGGTCGAACCCGATATCGCGGTGCAGGTGGGTCAATACGGCCGATATGCGTCCGATCCTGGCTGGGTGCAGGACGCCTATATCCGCGATAACCTCTCGGACGCGGCCGCGGCAGCCATCGACGGGGTGATCGCTCATTACTATACGCGGGGGTCGTTCTCCGACCTCGAGAAGCATGAATACTATTTCGACCGGTTGGACGGCTGGGGCGACGACCCCAGGTTCCGGGGAATCGACTACCACGTCACCGAATGGAATACCGACCACCTTCAAAGCCAAGCGGCCGGGCTGGAACAGGTCGCGGCGATGACCTGGATGATGTCCGAAATGATCGCAGAGGGCGTCGACAGCGCGTATGTCTGGCCGATCCAGCAGAACTCGCGCAACGATCTCGGCGGCGACGAGGGGTCGGTCGACCTGTCCCTCGCGGGCGAAGCGTTCCGGCTGATGGCCGACCTTCTTCCCGGCACCCGGCTGACCGAACGGGTCGAGACGACGCGCGGCGTGACCTACGTCTATGACGGCGCCGGAGAGCATGTGGTCATCGCTTCGGCCCTGGGAAGCGACAATCACCGGGTGTCGCTGAACCTTGCGGACTTCGGCTACGAATCGGCGACAGTGACGGTGTATCTGATCGACGCCACAGGCGACCGGTTGGGCCCCCGCGCCGAACCCCTCATCACCGAACGGACCCTGTCGGCCGACGACATATTCGGCTTCCGCCTGAGGGACAATCAGACCGCCTTTTTCGAAATCGACGGCATCCCGATCGGGGGCGCGGGCCCTGCCGCGCAGCACACTGGCACCTCTGGCAACGACGTTCTGAACATCGCCGAGATCGGGGCGGACGGAAAGCCCGTCTTCGCGGGCCATGTCGACGGGGGCGACGGGATCGACACGCTCAACCTGCCGGGGTCGCTGTCGGATTACACGATCTACAGCCACGGGGACCGGCTGGTCTTCCGCAACCACACCCTGACCGATACCCACCGGGACGGGCGCGTCATCGCGACGGCCACGTCGATCGAAGAGTTTGAAGGTGTCGCCATATCCTCGCTGCCCGTCAAAGACGGGTTCGCCGTTCGCGACAATCGCGGACCCTGGATCTCTCCCGATCGACTGACCGATGTGCGCGACTATGACGGGAACGATCTGGGCGCGGGGTCCGGCTGGCGGCATGTCGGTCAGGCCGACATCCAGTTCGACGGAGATTCCGAGCGCATCTACGTGAACCCAAGTATCGGTCGCTGGGCAACCGTGGGACCCGATGATGGCGGCCGGGTCGATTTCGGCGACCATGGCTCGGGCGGTGAAACCCGCGTGGTTGGAATCTATGTCGATCCCTTGGTTGCCGCCGGTCGCGTCCGCCAAGGGTCCGCGATCGACAGTCAGACCCGGTTCGAGAAGGACCTGAAAGCCGACAACCTGATAGTTGTCGACGCCTTCGACTTCGACGCCGACGGGCATCAGGAAATCTACTTCGCGCTCAGGGATGGAACCGCCTACTTGCGCGCACTGATGCATGCCGACGGAAATATCCAGTATGCCAATTACCAGTCGGCCGACCAGGTCGAGGATTATCTGGGCGGCCTGGGATACGGATCAGACGTCATCGACGCTATCCTCTTCTGACCGCATCGGCATGGCCTGAACCGACCAGGGGCCAGTCGCACAGCACGAAAGCCCGCCCGTTTCGGGCCCGTATAGCCGCCAGCCCCTTGGCTGAAACACAGCGGCGGCGGCGACCCGGACCGGACTGCCGAAGCCCCCCTGTCCGACGCAACTCTTCACGGTGGCGTCCAAGGCGATCGAAAAGGACTCGAGTAACCCCAGCGATCCGCCTGATCGCAAATGAACTTATGCCGGACCAAATGCATCCTCTGGCCGGGCAGATTGCCTGTCGTTCCCTCGCGCGCGCAAGGGTCCTGACCTGCGGCGGCCGCGACCCGGCCCAGGACGCCGCCGTCACCACGCGATGGAACGGGCAGACCATGTTCGCCCGCACCCTAGTGGGGCGGTTCCGCGACCTCTCCCTCGCGCCGGGCGAATCCCGTCTGTCAGCCTCGTCTGATTCACCGCGATGCTTGTCGGCCGGACGGCCCTGCGGCATAGGAAGCCCGACCAAAACCGGGGGCAACCTTCCATGCGGCACATCTTCTTCGACGTCAGCGACCTGCGCGGACATCTGGCGGGCGGACACCGGATTTCGGGCATCCAGCGCGTGACGCTGATGGTTTTGGACGAAGCCGCGCGGTTGATCGACGGGGATACGACGGTGCATCTGTCCTATCTGCGCCGCGGCACGTACCAAAGTGTCGCCTACACACCCGCTGCGTCGAGAGGTAGCCTGCTGGATCAGGTGTCGCGATCGCTGGGGCTGGCGACCGCCGCGCCCGTCCATGTTCCATCGCTCGAGAAATACACGCCCGGCACGGCGAAATACGCGTTTCACCGCGGCAAACGGCAGATCAACGCGATAATCGGGAACGAAGCGCATTTCACGCGTCGCGGGATAACCCTGTCGGAGTGGAAAGGCGCGATGGCCCCGTCCGGCCCCGCGCCGAAAGTGACGGTGACCCCGGTTTCCGACCTGGCAGGTCCCGGCGATACCGTTTTCGTCCTTGGTGCGTTCTGGGCGGACCCGGCGCTTCCGGGACACTTGCTGCGGTTGCGCCAGGCCGGGGTCGAGGTGGCCACGCTGGTCCACGACCTGATTCCGATCCTCTTTCCCCAATACGTCGCCGGCCATCACGGCCAGACCTTCCACGCGGCCCTTCACGGCTCGTTGGCCTATACGTCGCGCTATATCGCAAACTCGGACTGCACGGCACGGGATCTGCAACAGTTCCTGGAGGTGCACGACGCCGACACGCCCGTCGATACGGTTCCGCTGGCCCAGACCGGCTTGGATGACGGGTCCACCACGGCGCCCAAACCGGCCACGCCCTATGCGCTGCTTCAGGAAACCGCGCGCGTTCGGGGCGAAATCAAGGCCCTGCTGAAGCAGCCCTACGCCCTTTACGTCGGGACCTGGGACATCCGGAAGAACCTCTGGCGGCTGGCGCGGGCCTGGGACCGGCTGATGGCGGATCGCGATATCGAAGTTCCCAAGCTTGTCCTGGCCGGTGCGCCGGGCTGGGGCAACGACGATTTCGCCAGAATGATGGAGGCCACGGGCAACCTGGGCGGGCTGATCGAGCTGATCCACGCCCCCAGCGACGCGGAACTGGACTTCTTGTACCGGCATTGCGATTTCACTGTGTTCCCAAGCCTTTACGAGGGGTGGGGCCTGCCGGTCGGCGAAGGGCTGAGCTATGGGAAGACCGCGCTGGCGGCCGAAATATCCTCGATCCCCGAGGTGGGCGGCGATCTGGTGGCGTATTGCGACCCGACCTCGGTCCGCAGCATTGCCGACACGGCGCGCCGCCTGATCGCTGATCCCGGCGCCCGTCGAACACTGGAATCGCGGATTTCGCAGGCCCGGCTACGGCAGTGGAGCGACGTGGCGCGGGACGTCCTGTTCAGCAAACAGACCGTGGCGACCTGATCAATCCGAATGCCCGGGCTGGGCGGATTCAGCCGTTCCGCTCGCCGCCCCGGAAATCGACAACCGTCCCGCCATGCAGATCGGCCTGTGCGAAAGCCTGCACGCGGGTGGCAAACCACGCCGCCATGGTCTGAGTACGCGCGGGCCAATTCGCTTGCGGCCCGTTTGCCTCCTTCATCGCTCCGGTCACTTCACTTTGGACACCCTTTTCAAGGCTCGCCTCCGGCGTCTTTCGAAGCTCTTGCGTCTCATTGAGGTTTTGACGCCGCGCGATGAAGTCGTGGGCACTGGGCCCCTTCAGATCGCATTTCGGATCAAGTCTGCGATCAAGGGCCGTTCCGCCGGTGGCCAGATCCTGCAGGTCGACCCCGTGATCCAACCCAGTCTTCGCGGACTGCTCACCGGGTCTGTACGCGATCTGCTTCTGGTCCAGCACATCGGCCAGCCCGGCAAGGTCGCTGGAGGGAATCGCGAACCGATCTGTCAGTTTCAGGATGGACGGGGCATCGAATCCCGAAGATGTCATCTTGTGCCCGTCTGCGTCGAAATAGTTCACGCGCGCGACCCGGCCGTCTTCGACATCCACGCCGATGCGGCCGTACCCGGCATCGCTGTCGCCGACGAAAGCCGCCGGTTTTCCACCTTTGTCCGCACCTTTTGCCATCATGTCGGCAAAACGTGTGTCGGGCGCACGATCCGGGCGCTGCGGTTTCTGACTGGCTGGGTTGGCGTGGTGGGCGGTGGCGCCCGCTGCGATCTCGATCATGAAGGCTCCTTCGGGTTTCCCGTTTACGCTAGGGGACCTTGGTTACCAAAGGTTGAAGATTGAAACGGGACCGCCCTCGCGCGGTTCTGGTGGTCTTGCCGGCAGATTTTTACACCCGCGTCAGAAGCGACCCGCCACGGATCAGAAACTCGCGCCAAGGTTGATCCGGCCAGATCCCGAAATATGCCTGGGTTGTGGGCATGCCCCGAGAATGCACAGTCTTGCCAAATTACGGGCACATTCCGGCGCCATAGTTGCAGAAATATTTGATCCGGGGTGATTGTATAGTATTCACGCCGGCGACGCAGCTTTGACCCCCGGCCCTGGCGTCCGCGGGTTTGTGCATGAGGAAAACGCCGATGATCGTGAACGACTACACCGCCCTGCTGTCCGACTGGCGGTGGCAAGTGGATCCGGACTATGGGCGGATCGTCGTGACCTACTCGATGCCGGCCAACTTGCCCGATCACGTCAGCGTCTACGACAGCAGCGGGTCTGTCTTTCACGACACCTTTTCAGCGGTCCGGGGCATCGTGGCCGAGGTGGCGCGACAGGCCGCCGACATCTGGGAGGGCGTGGGCAACATCCAGTTGGTCGAGGTGCACCCCAGCCGGGGCAACGCCGACATCATGATGGGCGTCTACGATTTCGGCGTCTTCGGTACGAATACGATCGGGTATGCCTACTATCCCAGTATATCGCCCATTGGCGGGGATATCTTCATCGACGAAGGGTATGCGACCAACCTCGACCTCTGGCTTCACGAGTTCGGGCACGCGCTGGGGCTGGATCACCCCCACGACGGTGAGAATATCCTGGCCAGCTATCTCGACAACACGTACTCCACGGTCATGAGCTATAATGGCCCCGATACCGGCGGATTGGGGACCATGGACGCCCAGGCCCTGTCGGCGATGTATCCCGGCGGCATTGAACAGAATATCATCGTGTCCGAGTACGAAATTCGCACCAAGGACGCCGCGGACACCTTCGCGCGCCTGCGCGATTTCGACGGCAACGACCTGGGATCGGATGGCGAATGGCGCCTGATCTCTTCAAACGATGTCGATGGCGATGGGCGGACCGACCTCGTGGCCGTGAACGACGCACTGGGTCGCTGGGCCACCCTCGGGGTGAAGGATGGCGGGCTGATCGATTTCTCGGATCATTCTTGGGGCGGAGACACCCGCGTCGTCGGAACCTATATCGACCCTCTGGTGCAAAGCGGTACGGTCACGCGGGGCAGCCCTTTCGATAGTCAGCAGCGTTTCACCAACGACCTCAATATCGGGAACCTCAGCGACGTCATCGCCGCCGGTGATTTCGACGGCGACGGTCTGCAGGAACTCTATTTCGCTCTTACGGACGAAACGGCGTATCTTCACGCTTATATGCACGCCGACGGCAACATTCAGTACGCCAACTACCAGTCCGAGGATCAGATGGCCGACTTCCTGGATGACAACGGCGTCACCGGATACGACGATTGGTTTTACGTCTGAGGCTGTGCGACCTCAGCCTGTAAGGGCCGCGGCGATCTCTGCCGCGGCGAAGGCGGCGATAAGCTCGGGGCGCTTGTCCCCGCTTCCGGCCGCGCCGATGGGGCAGGTCAGACCGGACGTGGCGACCCCACGTTCGGCCGCGAAGCGCTGGAACCGGGCCCGCTTCGTGGCCGACCCGATCAGCCCGACATAACGCGCGTCCCCCCGTTCCAGCGCTTCGCAGGTCAGCAGAAAATCCAGCGCATGGTCGTGGGTCAGGATGACATGGGCGGCACCGGGAGGCGCCTCGCGCACGCAGGCCTCGGGCAAAGGGGTGAGGCGATGGGCGACGGACTTGGTCCCCAGCGCCAGTTCGTCTGGCCGCGAATCGATCAGCGTGGTGGCAAAGGGCAGCGCGGACATGGCGGCCGCCAATGCGCGCCCGACGTGTCCCGCGCCATGGATCAGGACGGCCGGACGGTCGGCGACCTCGCGGGCGGCGGCTGAAAGGGTCGCGCGGCGCAAGTGGTCGTCCATGAGGGCGATCTCGACCGCGACCCGCCCCCCGCAACATTGGCCGATCTCTGGGCCCAGGGGGACGTCCAGATGCGCTGTTTCGCGCCCTTTGGCCAGCAACTCTCGCGCGGCCTCGATCGCCAAATATTCCAACTGGCCGCCGCCGATCGTCCCGAACCGATCCCCGGCCGAGACATGCATCGTCGTCCCTGCCCCACGGGGCGATGACCCGGCGACATGCGACAAGCGGATTTCGGCAATCCTGTCATGCCGGGCCAGGAAGTCGGCCAAGGGCGGGGATCCAGTGGTCGGGGGTGTAAGGTCTGCCATGACACCATGATCGGCGGAATCGGAGCGAAAGCTTGCCATGGTTGGGCGCCGTTCGCCAGCGGCGCCCAACCGGTGCGGCGCCTGGGTCAGCCCCCCTGACCCACATTCACGACCACCTTGCCGCCCTTGGCACGAAGCGCATCCGGCAGCCGGTCCATCATCTCGCCCAGGGACAGCTCGGCCGAGACATCCGTGCTCCACCGCCCGTCCGCAAACCGGGCTTGAACCTCGGCCACGGTCTTGGCTTGCACATCAGGTGGGGTATCGCGGAACCACATGTTCAGCCAGAACCCCTCGATCCGCTTCTGCTGGAAGATGAACTGGCCGGTATTGGTCAGCTCGGGCGCCCCTGCCCCCAGCTTGCCATACGTGATCCAACGGCCGCCGAACGGCATCGACAGGAACATCCGTTCCGAGAGCTGGTCCGTCACGGCATCCAACATCACCTTGGGCTTCAGGTCGCGGATGATCTCGCGGGCCCGCGGCTCGAACCCGCCGTCCTCGGTGTTCAGAACCTGCGTCGCACCAAGCGCCCGCAGCTCGTCGATTGGGCCGTCGCGGCGCACGGTTCCGATCAGTTGAAGGCCCTTGTCCTTCGCCAGTCCGCACATCAGCTTGCCCAGTTGCGAGCTCAGCGCGGTGGCGATGAACGCGTCCCCCTCTGCTTCGGCGATGCCCACCATCGCCATGGCGGTCAGCGGATTGACAATCTGCGCGGCGCCGTCGGTGTCGTTCAGATCGTCGCGCAACGGGATGCAGGCATTGGCGTCGGCCACGGCGTATTGCGCCCAGGCGCCCGAGCCGCCCGGCCCGGCAACGAAGGCGACGCGCTTGCCTTTCAGGTGATCCGGTCCTTCGATGACATCGCCGCAGCCTTCCATCCCCGCGGGACGCCCCTGCTCGCGCTTCTGGCCGTATTCGCCCTTGATGAAATGAATGTCGCTGGGGTTCACGCTGGCCCGGCGCACAGCGATCAGAGCTTGGCCTTCACCGGGTTTCGGCACCTCGACCTCCTTCAGCTCCAGCCAATCTTCGGTCCGGTCGATCATGGGACCGCTAGCCGTAGCGGCGAACCCGTCCTGGGTCAGGATGAGGGCTTGCATCGTTTCGGGAAGGCTCATCGGGGGGTCCTTTCATCTGCGTTCGATGCGGGAACCAAGACCTTCTTTAGTTGTTCCGGCGGTTCCGCCGCGTCGCAAACGAAAAAACCTTCCCCGCGGGGAAGGTTTCAAAGGCCGTGCGATCTTCCCCGCGGGGAAGGTCAGTCCAGCTTGTCCAGCATCTCTCGCACGGCACGTTCGAGCTTTCGCGGATCGATGGAGGAGAAATCGCGGTCCAGCCGCACCTCCAACCGCCCGGCGGAGGCAGTGCATTTGGCCCGGCCCTCCTCGCCCCGATCGAACTGGAAGCTGGTCTTGGCCTTGCTGCCGGGCCTTGGTGCGCGCGGCTTTTCGGGTCGATCCAATGCTTCACCGGCATGCCGGCGCAGGATCGCAAGCTCATCCTCGGCAGAGGTCACGCGGGCCAGTTCCCCCCGGATCGTCACCGCAAGCGCCGGCGCGGCTTCGATCTTCTTGACCAGCGCTGTACCCAAGGCGCGCGGGATCTCGGTCGGGTGAGAGACGTCATGCCCCAGCGCCAACATGAGCTTGATGAACCCACGGATATAGCTGCGCTTCTGATAGCCCGCCGACTTGAACAGATCCGCCACCGCGCGGTCTGGGTCCGTCTCGGCCACCTGCGGGTCTGCGGCATAGGCGATCGCCAGCTGGGCCATTTCCGCGAAAGAGATGTCCTTGCGGACGAGGTTCTCGTCCACCATCCGCCGATAAAGGCCGTCCATCGTCTCACCCGGGCGCATGACGGCGGCCGGAATCCGGCCATAGGTTTCGGCATCCCCCGTCTCGGCCAGCAATGCGCGATACGCGGACAGGCGGCGGAAGCCCTGGACCAGCTCGTACGCCCCCTCGCCCGCCGCCTCCAGTCGAATCGGGTTCGACAAACCGACAGCGCGGATCGACTCGGTCAACTCCTCCAACTCGGGATCCTCACCCATGGCCCGATCGCGGGTCAGCTTCTGGACATGGATGGCGTCCAGCGGCACCAGTTCGACCACCAGCCCCTTCTCGCGAAGGTCCACCAGTTCGAACGCCAGCGCGTCGTTCTCGGCGCGGATGCGGGCCTCGATATCCTGGCGGGCGCGGGCGGACTCGGCCGTCTCGCGAATGGCCGAGGCCATGGGACCGCGCCGCCTCTCAGGCTCAGGCACGGGGGACGGCGTGTCCTCTTCGGGGATGTCGATGTCGAAGGTGCGGCGTTTCTTGACCATGTCTCGGCCCTCCTCAGATCTCGTCCCAGACGCGCAGAACGCAATCCCGGAACTCCATATACGCCCGATCGAAACTTGCGCGCGCGCGGCGCCAGGTCTCTCGTGTCATCTCGCGGTAGTCGATCTCGTAGACCGAGGACAGGAACCGTCCCGACTGCTCGACCGCGCGCGTCATCTCGACCGGGTTGTCCAGCACATGTTCCCCGAAAACCTTACGAAAGGCTTCGAACATCGCACGGTGCAGCTCGTTCCCGGGCTCGTACCGGGTCATCAGGAATCGGACATCGTGGAAGGCCTTGGGCAGGTCCATCTTCCCCGCGGGGAAGGATCCGTCGAAGCCGTGCGCCAGGTCCTCCAGCGCCTCGGCAAGCTGCCCGATGAAAGACGTGGTGGAATCGTATTCCCAGTAGCCGGGGCCTGACGGGATATAGAGCATATCGGCCGCGAAGACCGCGTTCATCGATTGATAGCCGATGGCGGGCGGGCAGTCGAAGATGATCAGGTCGTATTCGTCGTCGGCCAACCCGTCGAGGTACCGCGACACCGCCGCGAAGAACGACCATTCGGGGTTCAGGTGGCGGTACTGCGCGCTGGCGAACTCGACGAAGGCCGCGTTCGCGCAAGAGGGCACGACGTCGATCGTTGACCACGCCGTGGGCTTGATGAAGTCGCCATGCCGCAGCTCGTCCAGGCCCATCTCGCGGATCGCCTGGGGAATGCGGCGCTGGGGCAGGGCGGTCCCGCTGGCCGCGCCCCGCCCGGCGCTGTTCATGCGGTCGGTCTCGCGGATCAGGTCGCGGGCCATGATCCCCCAGACGGTGAAATCCTCGGCCACGTCGGACAGGCCCATGGAATGGGACAACGTCGCCTGCGGGTCGAAATCGACGGCCAACACGCGGTAGCCGTCCAGTGCCGCGGCATGCGCCAAGTGCAGCGCCACCGTGGACTTGCCCGCGCCGCCCTTGAAGTTGGCGACCGCGGCGCGCACGGCGCGCTTGCCGGCGGGGCGCGGGGGCATCAGGCTTTTGCGGTTCACGCGCATGCGGCGACGCAGCTCGGTGATCTCTTCCAGGCTGAACCAGCGCTGCCGCCCGTCCTGTTCGACCTCGCCCGAGGGCAAAGAGGGGTCTGCCGTCAGCCGTCCGCGGAAGGTCGACTGGTTGATCCCGAAGATCAGCTCGGCCACCTCCCAACTGGAAAAGCGGCGCAGCGTCTTGGCATTCTCGGGCGAGAATGTCTGCTGCCTGATAAAGCTTTGCATCTTCAGCGATTGCGCCTGCAGCTTCGCCAAATCCTCGTGAGTGTACATCTGCGCCTCCGGTGGACGTTAATTCCTGCTCGAAACCGAAATACGCTGAATTCTGGTTTTTCGTAAAGCGCCGGTATGCCGATATGACGAGGGTGTGGTATCTTCCCCGCGGGGAAGGATCCGGCCTTGTTACGCAGGGCTCCACCATTCGGACCGATTCGGGCGAAAGCCCGGGCCGCGGTGTGCAACCGCCCCACCGATTGGGGGACAGGTCGTGCCCCACCACCCCAGATTGGGGGACATCCGCCCCCTCATTAGGGGACAGCCAGAATGTCCCCCTATACCATAGAACCCTCCTGACGGAGACATCGGAATAGGGTTTTGGAAGACGATCCCCGACCGCTCTTGACAGAATCGCCCCACAGGACGCTAATGGCGGAAGATTGGCAAAGAACGCCGGGGTAACGGTGTCTTAACCAAAGAAGAGGCCAGATATGGCCCAAGACCGAGGCGGCAGACGCCCTTGGGGCGGTGAAGGAGCATGGGCGATGCAATTCGCACGACCCGTGGGACGCGAGGCAGCGTCCCGCAAATACGACCTGTTATCCGCGCTGGCGGCTTTCGCCTTGTCGCAGGACAGGACCCGGCAGCGCCGCAGCCTTCGACTGATGGCCCTGATCACCACCCGGTACAACTGGCAGCGCGACGAGCTGACGCTGGGCCAGACCGAGATTGCGAAGCTCTGGTCCGTCGATCCCCGCACCGTCAAGCGCGAGATGTCGGCGCTGCGCGCCTCCGCCTGGCTGGTTCTGAAGCGGCAGGGCGCGCGGGGGCGGGTCAGCGTCTATGGGCTGGGGATCGACGCGATCCTGGCCGACACGCGCCCTGCTTGGGACCGGATCGGCCCGGATTTCATCGACCGCATGTCCCCGACACCGGCGCCCGACACGAATGTGGTCCCGCTGCGCGCCGTGGCGGCCCCTGTCTCGGACGGCAGCACTTGGGCCGCGGCACAGGGGCGGCTGCACGAGACGGCGCAGGCGCAATACGGCGCCTGGCTGGCCGCGCTGACAGAAATCGCGTGCCGCGAAGGGGTGCTGAGCCTCATGGCGCCCAGCCGCTTCCACGCCAGCTATGTCCAGACCCATCTTGCGGGCACGATCATGGCAGCGGTTCGTCAGGTGGATCCGTCCCTGCGCGAGGTGCGAATCGAAGCGGGGTAGGGGGCCTTCCCCGCGGGGAAGATCAGCGCGCACCGCCCGCCAGTGCCTCGGCTTCCGGTAGACGTCGCAGGCGCAGCATGGCCAATGTTCCGATCACCGGGCCGGGGACGAGGATCAGGAACGCCCATTGCCACCCGCCAAGCAGTGCCGCGATCACCGGCACGACCCAGATCGCCACCACCGTCAGCGCAAAGCCGATCCCCAGTTGCAAGGCCAGCGCTGTGCCCACGAAGGCCGGGTCGGCCAGTTCAGTCACCGCCGCCGAGAATTGAGCGCTGTCGCCGATCACCGACATGCCCCAGATCAGCGCAACAGCACCCAGAAGCCAAGCCGGTCCGTCGAACGCCGCTCCGATGGTCAGCGCGCACACCCCCGAGGCGATCATGAACCCGGCCGTCGTCCAGCACCTTCCGATCCTGTCGGACAACACGCCCCCCAGAACGCAGCCCAACGCGCCCGAAGCGACGACCACGAAGCTGAGCATCGAGGGCGTGCCGAAAGGCACCCGCTCGGCCGCGGTGGCGAAGGCCAGGATCCACGCCCACATCGCGTAAAGCTCCCACATATGGCCGAAATAGCCCAGGTTCGCCAGCATCAGGGGCTTGCGGGTGAATACCTGCGCGGCCTTGCGGGGGTCGAACACGGCACGGGCGAAGGCATGCGGGCCTTCCTTCAGCGCGACCGCGAACAGGATCGCACCAAGCGCGGCGGTGCCGCTGCTGGCCCAGACGACGGCGCGCCAGTCCACGCCCTCGGTCACGGCGCGGATCAGGTGGGGCAGGGACGATCCCAGCGTCAGCGCCCCGATCAGAAGCCCCAGCGCCAGTCCGCGCCCACGAACAAACCACGTCGCCATCAGCTTCAGCGCAGGGGGATAGACCCCCGCCAGCGCGATGCCGGTCAGGATGCGCAGGGCAATTGCGGCGTCAGGCCCCGTCACCAGCAGCCCCAGATTGGCCAGCGCCGCCACACCGGCCGACACCGCCATCAGCCGCTGCATCCGCACGATGTCGGGCAGGTTCACCAGTGACGCCCCCAGCGCCCCAGCGACGAAGCCGATCTGCACCCCGTTCGTCAGCCACGCGCCCTGCGACGGCGACAGGGCCCAGAGGCGCGTCAGCTCGGGCAGGATCGCGGTGGCCGAGAACCACGTCGCCAGCACCCCCACCACGCCCACGCAGAGGATCGTCAGCGCGCTCCACCGTCCCTCAGCCACCCGCGATCACCCGGGGTAGCCACAGCGACAGGGCGGGCAGCGCCAGAAGGATCGCGACGCGCACGATCTCGGCCCCGAAGAAGGGGGCGACGCCGCGGAAGGTGGTGGCCATCGGCACGTCGCGGGCCAGCGACGAGATGACGAAGACATTCATGCCCACGGGTGGCGTGATCAGGCCAAGTTCCACCACGACCAGCGCAAGGATGCCGAACCAGATTTTCAGATCCTCGGTGGACATGCCGAAGCCCGACCCCTCGGCCGTTTGGTAGAGGCCGCCATTGATCTCGGACAGGACGGGCCAGAAGAAGGGCAGGACAAGCAAGATCATGGACAGCGAATCCATCAGGCAGCCCAGAAGCACAAGGGCCAGAAGCAGGATCAGCAGGACGGCCATGGGGGTCAGCCCCGAATTGATCGCCCAATCGGCTGCCGCTTGGGGCACGCGGGCGCGGGACATGAAGATCTTCAGAAGCTCGGCGCCCAGGAGGATCAGGTAGATCATGCCGGTCGTCGCGGCCGTCTCCAGGGCGCTGTCGCGCAGATCCCGCAGGCCCAGAGTGCCGCGGAGCAGGCCGAAGACGAAGACGGCGAAGACCCCGATCGCGGCGGCGGGGGTCGGGTTGTAGAGGCCCGCATAAATGCCGCCGATGACGATGCCGAAGACGATCAGCGTCGGGATCACCCCGCGCGTGGCGGCCCAGAAGGCGGCGCGATCCTCGGCGCCTCCGGCGGGGCCGGATCCGGGGAAGACGCGGACATAGATCGCGATGGTCACAAGGAACAGCACGACCGCGATCAGGCCCGGGACCAGCGCGGCGGCGAACATCGCGACGATGTTCGCCTCGACGATGATGGCATAGATCACCAGCGCGACCGAAGGCGGGATCAGGATGCCCAGCACACCCCCCGCCGCGATGGAGCCTGTCGCGAGGGCAGGGGCATAGCCATAGCGGCGCAGTTCGGGCAAGGCGACCTTGCCCATGGTCGATGCGGTGGCCAGCGACGATCCGCAGACCGCCCCGAAGCCTGCGCAGGCGGCGATGGCGGCCATGGCGGTGCCGCCCCGCATCCATCCGAACCACGCATTGGCGGCGCGGAACAGGTCGCGCGACAGGCCGGTGCGGGTCGCAAGCGCGCCCATAAGGATGAACATCGGCACGACCGACAGGTCGTAGATCGAGAATTGCCCGTACGCCAAGGTCTTGAGCTGGTTCAGCAGGATCCCCGGCCCGTTCAGCCACGCGATCCCGCCCGCGCCCACGACGATCATGGCGTATGCGATGGGCAGGCGCGCGGCGATCAGCAGGATCAGCGCCAGAAGCCCCAGAAGACCGATGGTGACGGGGGCCATTCAGCGCGCCACGTCGAAGTCGTCGCGCAAGGTTGCGATGGCAGCGAGGCACAGCATCCCCAGAGAGACCAGGATCGGCACGAAGGCCCACCAGATGGGGATCTGCAAGATCGTCGTGGCATAGCCATAGGACTGCTGGTCCATCAACCCGGCCGACATGCGCCACAGCAGAACCGCCCCGAAGACCAGCGCCAAGGCCGAGCCTATTGCCGACAGCCATGCGATCGCGCGGGGGCTGGCGCGGGCGGTGAAGATCTCGGCGGTGACGTTCTGACGGGTCAGCTGGCAATAGGGCAGGAAGGTGAAGACGGCGACGGCGGTGCCCATCTCGGTCAGTTCGAAATCACCCGCGAAGGGGATGCCTACTGCGCCGCCGATCACGGCCCACAGGTTCACGGCCACGATCCCGGCCAGAAGCCCGCCGCCCAGAAGCGCCCAGACCGTGACCAGTCGGCCGAGGATCCCCTCGGCCGGGCCGGGCTGCGCATCGCCGCTCATGCCTGCGTCACCGCGTGGCATTGTCCGCGATGGCCTGCCGCGCGGCTTCGACCAAAGCTTCCCCGTCGATGCCCGATCCCGACACCTCGTCCTGCCAGCGTTCGACTACCGGTGCGACGGCATCTTCGAACGCGGCCCATTCGTCGGCGCTCAGCATCAGGTGCTGGTTGCCGTTCTCGACCGCGATGCGGATGCCGGTGTCGTCGGTCTGCCGCCACACGTCGCCGATCTGGTGCAGGAACTCCTCGTCCGAGGCATCGCGGAACGCGGCTTGGATATCCTCGGGCAGGGCGTCCCAGCGGGACTGGGTCATCGAGACCTGAAAGACCGAGGTGCCCAGACGTTCGGCGTTCGGCCCTTCGATCTGGTATTCGGTCTGCTGGAAGATGCGCAGGGCAGGGATGATCTCCCACGGGATGAGGGCGCCGTCGACGACGCCCTTCGACAAGGCCTGCGGCAGTTCGGGGACGGGCATCGCAACGGGCTGGGCGCCCAACGCCTCGATCACCCAGGCGCCGGTGCGGGTGGGGATGCGCAGCGAGGTGCCCTCCAGATCGGAGGGGCTGCGCGCGGCGATGTCGACCATCTGGATGCCCTGGCCGGCATGGGCGTGCAGGAACATGACCTCCAGCCCCTGGTATTCCTCCGCCAGATACTCGTCGAACAGCACGCGCATGGCGAGGTTGGCGGCCGGTATGTCGTTTTCGAACACGGTGGGAAGCTCGAACACCTCGGTGCGGGGGAAAAGCCCGGGGGTATAGCCGTTCAGCGTCCAGATCAGGTCGACCACGCCGTCGCGGGCCTGCTGGACCAGTTCGGTCGGTCGCCCGCCCAGGGTCATGGACGGGAAGATCTCGATGGCGACCCGACCGTTCGAGTTCTCTTCGACCTGCCGCGCCCAAGGCTCCAGCATCTGGCTGTGGGCGGGTGCCTGCGGGCCCAGAAAATGATGCAGGGTGAAAGTATGCTCCTGCGCGTGGGCAGCTGTGGCGAACAGAGCCACGGCGGCGGCGGCGATCGGTCTGGCGAACATGGAAAACTCCTCCCGAAAGTTTGGCGGGGTGCCCGCCCTGACGGTATCGTCCACATCCCGGGGAAGGATTGAAAGCCGAAAGTGCCCGGCGCGGTTCGGTTGCAGGTCTGCCCGAAGCGGCAAGCGGGGGGTGATGCAGGAAAATGACGGGCCAGCGTTCCTGCGCTGTGCAGGAACGCCGACGCCGCTCCGGGGTTGGCCGATTGTCGCGCTGGTCGGCGGGCGATCCGCCAGCCGGGGCGCAACCCCGGTCCCCTTCCAGAGGTCCCTCAGACAGGACCGTTCAGGGGGATATCATCGACCGATGGACAATCGGTTAATTGACTCAATTCTATCGATTTTCCGTCAGTGGCCCGTGGTGCGCCGATACAGGTTGGACCTTGCGCCCGCGATGGCGCCCAGACGCCCGGCAATCCACCCGGTCGTGCGTGCCAGGTCCAGCATCGTCGTCCCGTTCGACGGGATCAACATCAACCCAAGGCCGAACGCGCTGAGCCCCTTCAGCGGGACCGTCACGAGGACCGTCCAGCGCGCGGCCGGATTGGCGGCGATCTTGCGGCGGAAATTCGTGTTGGACTGGTCGCGCCCGCGGGCGAACTGATAGCCGAAGCTGAGGCGTTCGGGGGGCACGATCTCGTGGACATAGGCGTCGGCGACCCACGCGGTGGGCAGTCCGGCGTCCTTCACCTGGGCCGATAGTTTCGCGTCCGTCCCGCCGGTATAGCGCATCGCCTCGTCGAACCAGATGCCGTGGTCGGTGAAAAGGCCGGTCTCGGCCAGCCAGTTGTTCGTGACGATGGTCACGCCCGGTGTGCCGGTCAGGTCCGCCCGTCGCGCAGCGCGGGCGGCCTTCTTCGCGTATCGACGGCGGATGCAGTCGTGCATCTTCGTCTGGATCCAGCTCAGGCCGTCCTGCGGGGGATGGATGCCAAGGGGGGCACCCAGAAGCACGGCGCCACTTTGGCGGTACCCGGCGATCAGGTTCACCAGCCAGTCATCGGCGACGACCTCGTCGTCATCCACGAAGGCCAGCAGGTCATGGCCGGCGGCGATGGCCTCCTTCGCGGCGCGGTTGCGGCCGAAGGGGATGCCGGGCTCAGGCTCGAGTACGTAATCCAGCCCGCCGCCAGGCAGGGGGGCGCGGCGTTCGACCGCCTCGCGCGAGAGGGGGTCGGTGTCGTTCTCGACGATCAGGAACCGGACCGTGCAGCCTTCGGGGATCCGAAGCGCGGCGAAGCTGTCGATCAGGCTGGACAGCATCCTGGGGCGCCGCCGGGTCAGCGCGGCGACGGTGACGGACAGCGGGCGCGTCATGTCGCAGGCTCCGGCGTAGCGGACAGCATCGTAGGCCAGAACGGCGGCACCGCGTCGTGGGGGTGAAAGCGCGGTTTGTGGTCCGCGATCGCGGAATCGCCGGGCCGAACCGGGCTGGCAAGCCCCAGATCGGCGGCCATCAGCGTGATGGGCGCGTAGCGATCCGCGTCGAACTCGGAAATCTGGGGATAGGGCCATTCGGCATCGCGATGGGCGCAGAACCAGGCCAGCCCGGCCTCGATCCGGGCCATCTCGGGCTGGGTGTGGATCGGCAGGCCGCAGCCGCGATATAGATGCAGAAGCGTCAGCCAGCCTTGCAGGTTGAAGGCGCAGTAATGCTGGGTCAGCGTGCGCGTCAGCTCGTGCGGTTGCGCGCCGGTCTGATCGAAATGGCCATCGATCCGCCCGATCGAGTGCATGTAGCAGTCCAGCAGCATGTCCGTGTCACCCAGGAACGCCGCGATGGCGGCAAGCTGAAGGTCGAAATACAGCCCGTGATTGTTCGGGGCACGCCGTTCCCGTTGACCCTGGGTCGAGGTCAGCAGCCAATCGGCATAGGGGCGCAGCCAGTTCGATAGCGCCGCCGTCAGATCCGGGTCCTCGATCAGTCGCACGGCGTCGAGGAGATAGATCAGATCCTTGAACTCGATGATCCCGGTGGCTGCCCCTTCGTTGTTGTTGTGACCTAGCCGGACCTGCGCCATCCGCAGATGCGGGGTCATCGCGGTCTCAGGGGTGATGAACCAAGTGCGCACCAGTCGCGCGGCATGATCGCGGGCGGCCGTGTCGCCGGTCGCCGCCCAGGACAGCGCACAGGCGACGGTGTCGTCACACATCATCTGAAAGCGCGTCCGGTCGAACTTGTCGCTGTCGGGACTGAACATCTCGGTCCCCGGCAAGCGCTTGCCGTCACGCTGGACATACGGCAGGCCGTCTTCCGTCTTGGGGTTGGGCCACCAGTAGGGGGCGGGGTGGTAATAGTCGTGCGCATTGCCCGAGGGCGGACGTTCGGTCTTGTCAATGACGCTGTAGGGGCCGCGGGCCATGGCCTCGGCGGCAGCCGTGGGGATCGCGCCCGCCGGTGCGGTCCCGCGCGGCCTGCGGTCGAAGAACACCGGGACGGCGGGATCATAGCCCCGCGCGGAAAGCATCAGGCGGTCGGCGTCGGCAAGCCGTGCAAGGATGGCCGAGGCGCGGGCCGTACCACGTGAGCGCAGGGCATCGCGGCTGCCCGCTTCGAGATCGGCGCGGCCCGAGGCGAGACGGCGCACCATCCCCGCGCGGCCGACGCGGTGGGCGTCCGGGACGACCGGGCCGCTAGGAAGGTCCCACGGGTCGTTGGCGTAGTAGGTCCACGGCCCCTCGATCCCCAGACGGGCGAACAGTTCGACCTTGGGGCGGCGGCCGTAGGGGTGCGCCTCGTCGAATTGAAGGGGGGCGTCGCTGCGGAAGGCCATCTGCGGCTCTTCCTCGGCTTGCTCGGGGCGCATGTCGTCCAGTGCGGCATCGTTCGTGCCAAGCCGCGCCATGGGGACGATGACATATTGACGGTCCGGGGCCGCAGCGATGTCGCGGCGCAGGCGATCCCAGTCGCCTTCGGTCAGGAAGCAGTTGCCGTCGAAGGGCAGCACCCATTTCGCGCGGTCCCGCCCCATGGCGAGCGCGGCGTTCCGCGCGCCGTTGTTGTGCATGACATAGGCGTTGCGCAGCCGGTGGACTTGCAGGACCGCGCGGGTCTTCGGGCCCTCGTCGAGGGTGTCGAACGCGCGGGATTCCAGGAATTGCTGCGCGTCGAAGCGCGAGAAATCCAGCGGAACTTGAGCATATTCCTCGGGGTCGAAGGGGATGACCTCGAACGTCTGTCCGGCGGCCTGAAGGCGGGAGACGATCTGCGCCTCCTCGGCCTTGTCGACGATGCGGTTGACGATCCACAGCTTCTCGCAGGCTTCGAACGGGGGTTCGTGGCGCAGGACGAAGTCGAGGTTCTCGCGCGCCTGTCCGGTCGCGTGACGCGGGGGCAGGTCGTTGCCGATGACGCGGACCAGGCAAAAGGTGTCCGGCTGGGCCTTCATGCGCGCCTCGACCGCGCGGTCGGGCCTGACCGCGGGGGGCAGGGCGGTGGAGGTCACGAAGCGGGGTCCGCGCGGGCCCTTGGGCTTTTGCCGCCGGAACAGCTTTCCGTTGGCCGCCCTGACCCCGAAATAGACGGGCACGGTTACGGGCAGCGAGATGAGGACCCCGGCCGCCCAGGCCGCCTTTTCGACGCGTCCGGCGCGGCGGAAGCGTCTTTTCGCGCCATGGAACAGGTCGGACGCCGTTCGCCCGGGCGTGCTGTATTTATTCGGCGGCGGCATAGTTCAGTCCTTCGAATTGTTGATCGAACAGGCTGCGGAACGGGCCCTGGTGGCGCAGCAGATCCTGCACCGCCCCGCTTTCCGCGACTTCGCCGTCTTCGATCACGTAGACATGGTCGGCTTCCAGGATCGTCGACAGCCGGTGCGCGATGACGATGGTGGTGGTCCGGCCGGTCAGGCGGGCCAGCGCCTCTTTCACCAGCGCCTCGGAGGTGGCATCCAGCGCACTGGTCGCCTCGTCCAGCAGCAGGATCTGCGACCCGCGCAGGATGGCGCGGGCGATGGCCAGACGCTGGCGCTGGCCGCCCGACAGGAAGATGCCGTTCTCGCCCACCTCGGTGTCATAGCCCTTGTCGAGCGCTTCGATGAAGTCGTGCGCATTGGCCTCGCGCGCGGCGGCCTCGACCTCGGCATCCGTCGCGTCGGGGCGCGAAAAGCGGATGTTCTCGCGCACGGTGCGGGAAAACAGGAACGTGTCCTGCCCCACGAACGAGATCCGGTCGCGCAGCGAGGCGAAGGTGGCAGCGCGGATGTCCTGCCCGTCGATGGTGATCTTGCCTTCCTTGGGGTCGTAGAGGCGCATGATCAGGTTCAGGATCGTCGACTTCCCCCCGCCCGAGGGGCCGACAAGCGCGGTCGTCTTCCTTGCCGCGAATTCCATGTCGAGGGCCTTCAGCACATCCGGCCGGTCGCCATAGCCGAAGCTGACGCCGGTCATGCGAACGGTGCCCGGGCCGGGGTCCAGCTTGGTGGCGTCGGGCGCTTCGATCAACGGCTCGTCATAATCCAGAAGCTCGAACATCATGCGCACGCGAACCATCGCCGCTTCCAAGGTGACGCGGACCTTCGACAGCCGCTTGGCAGGCTCATACGCCATCATGAAGGCGGTGATGAACGACATCAGCTCGCCCGCGGTCGTAGGCTCACCGCCGAACAGCGACAGGGCGCTGACCGCGACGATTCCGGCGATGGCGAACCCGGCCAGCGTCTCCATCAGGGGGCTGGTGACGGCGCCGATCCGGGCGATGGCATTGCGGCGGTGTTCGACGTTGCGCACCGCGGCGCCCATCCGGCCCTGCATCTCGCCCTCAAGCGAGAAGACCTTGACCACCTGGATGCCCTTCGACGTCTCCTGCACGACCTTCATGATCTCGGCCGTGGAGGCCTGTTCGCTGCGCATGATGTCGCGGATCTGGCGTACCAGACCGCGGACACCCAGGATGGCGATGGGGCCGACGACCAGTGCGAAGATCGACAGGAACGGCGCCTGATAGACCATGACGCCCAGCAGCCCGATCAGCATCAAGGCGTCGCGGCTGATCGAGGTGACGATAAGCTCGATCACCTTCTGCGCCGCGGCCGCGCCCGAGGTCAGACGCATCAGAAGGTTCGACGATTCCTGGCTGTTGAAGAAGGACACGCCATTCTTCAGAAGCTTTCCGTACAGGTCTTCCTGCTGGTCGGCGATGATCCGGTTGCCCGCCCGCGACAGGGCGACCGTCTGGGCATAGTTCGCGATTCCCTTGACGGTAAAGGTTGCGGCCACGGCACCGGCCACCAGAAACACGACGCTGCGGTTGTCGTAGGCAGTCAGCGCATCGACGATGTATTCCATCAGAAGGGCTGTCATCGCCGTGGTCGCGGCGACGACGATCATCGCGACGATGGCGATGGCATACCATTTCTTCTGAGAGGCCGCCTGTTCGGTCAGCAGACGGCGCAACATCTCCTGCCGTTTTTCGTCGGCCGAGAACAGGGCCGCGAGCGCGCGTCTGAAGGATTTCAATGCGGGACCTCGCGTGTTTTGTCCGTGCATCCGACACGTATGTCATGCCGCAGCAAATTGCGATACCATCGGTTAGGGGCGTCTGGATCAGGTCAACAGGGTCATTCCGCCTTGCGCTGCGGCCTTCCGGTCGAAGGTATAGACCGTGGCGCACCCGGCGCGGTCGGCGGCGATGCGGATCATGTGGTCGGCCATGCCGGCGCCGCCCTTGCGATAGCGTTCCAGCGCCAACGCAATATCCTCGCCCGCCTCGATCACAAGCTCGGCGGCGTCCAGCATTCCGGACAGGGCACCGGCGATCTGCGCCCGGTCGAAGCGGTAGGCGCGTTCCAGAACCCAGACAGTCTCGATCATCACTTCGCGGGACAGGAAACCCGGATCGCCCTCGGTCAGGCGGTCGAACAGGGCGCGGGCGGCGCGTCCCTGTTCGGGGTCGTCGTCGACCAGAAAGCGGACGAGGACGTTGGTATCAAGGCCGATCACCCCTCGGACGCGCCTGATGCAATGGCCTCGTCCATATCGTCCAACGTGACGGGGCGGGGCGCTTTCAGGCAGCCGGCCAGCTCGGACACGGGGCGCAGCTTGGACACTCGCACCTCGCCACCGTCGAGGACGACATATCGCACCCGGTCGCCCGCATGCAGATCCAGCAATTGCCGCACCTTGCGGGGCAGGGTGGTCTGTCCCTTGGCGGTGACGCCCGATTCCAGCATGGCCTTACCTTTCCGCGTGCGTAATGCGTTCGTCTGAAATGTAATGCGTCCCGGTCTGCGTGGCAAGGCCGCTCAGGCGGCCCGTCGCATGCCCGAGACCACCGTGGACAGCACGAACAGCAGGGCCGCGACGCAGACGATGGTCGGCCCGGTCGGCGCATCGAAGCTGTACGAGGCGCGCAGGCCCCCGAAGGCCGAGGCCATGCCCACCAGCGCGGCCAGGATCCCCATCCGCTCGGGCGTTGTGGCGAAGGGGCGAACCGTGGCCGCGGGGATGATCAAAAGGGCGGTGATCAGAAGCACGCCCACCACCTTGATCGCTACGGCCACGACCAGCGCCAGCGCAAGGGTCAGGACCAGCTGCTCTCGCCTGGGATCCACCCCGGCGGCGCGGGCCAGGTCGGGGTTCAGCGTCGCGGTCAGAAGGGCCGACCAGCGCCAGCCGATCAGGCCCAGCACCAGAAGCGCGCCGCCCCAGATCACGCCCAGATCCATGCGCGACACCGACAGGATGTCGCCGAACAGATAGGCCATGATGTCGATCCGCACGGTGTCCAGGAACGACACGCCCACGAGGCCGACGGCCAGCGCGGAATGTGCCATAACCCCCAGAAGCGTGTCCATCGCGTAACCCCGCCCCGAGATCAGCGAGACCGCCGTCGCCATCACCAGCGCAACCACCAAAGCGCCCGCAAAGACCGGAAGCGAGAAGGCCAGCGACAGCGCCACGCCAAGGATCGCGGCATGGGCGGTGGCGTCGCCGAAATAGGCCATGCGCCGCCAGACGACGAAGCAGCCCAAGGGGGCTGCGGCCAGCGCGGTGCCGATGCCGGCAAACGCGGCGCGGGTCATGAAATCGTCAAGGATCATTCGGCGGCATCCCGGTCGGCTGGTTCGTGATGCGTGTGCGCATGGCCGTGGTCATGCCCGTGGGCGTGGTCGTGATCATGGGCGTGGCTGTGGTCGTGCGTGTGCCGATACAGGGCCAGCGCGCCGCGCGTGCCTTCCCCGAACAGGCGGCGGTAATCGGGGGCGGCGGCGACGACCTCGGGCGTGCCTTCGCAGCAGACATGCCCGTTCAGGCAGACGACCCGGTCCGACGCGCTCATGACCACGTGCAGGTCGTGGCTGATCATCAGAACGCCGCACCCCGTTTCGGCCCGAACCTCCTCGATCCGGCGATAGAAGGCGGCGGCGCCGGGTTGGTCCAGCCCCGCGGTCGCCTCGTCCAGGATCAGCAGGTCGGGGGTGTCCAGAAGCGCGCGCGCCAGAAGCGCGCGCTGGAACTGGCCGCCCGACAGGACCGACATCTGCCGCCCGCCGATGCCCGGCACGCCCGCACGCTCCAACGCGTCGTGTGCGCGGGATTTCGAGACGCGGCGCGGCAGGCTCAGGAACCGTTCGACCGTCATCGGCAGGGTGGGATCCAGCACAAGGCGCTGCGGGACATAGCCGATCTTCAGGCCGCGCGGTTTCTCGACCCAGCCGCGGCCGGGGGTCACGCCGCCCAGGATCGCGCGCAGCAGGGTCGACTTGCCCGAGCCGTTGGGCCCGACGATGGTCACGATTTCGCCCCGCGCGACGCTGAGGCTGACGCGGTCCAGCACGGGGGTGCCGCCGTATTCGACCGTCAGATCGTGCGCATGGACCAGGGTCGCGGCCACGATCAGGCCGCGTCCACGCAGTTCGGGCACAGCCCTTCGGCCTCGCGCACGGCGCGTTCGATAACGAACCCGGCCTCGGACGCGGCGCGCCCCAGTTCCCCGCGCGTGGGGTCCGATCCGGCCTCGACCACGCGGTCGCAGGACCGACAGATCAGGAAGACGGGCGTGTGGCCCCCGGTGAAATGGGTGCAGGCGATGAAGGCGTTCAGACGCTCGATCCGGTGGGCGAAGCCATGGGCGGTCAGGAACTCCAGCGCGCGATAGGCGACGGGGGGCTGCGATCCCAGCCCTTCGGCGCGCAGGATGTCGAGAATCTCGTAGGCGCCGATCGCCTTGTGTTCGGACAACAGGATTTCCAGAACGCGCTGCCGGGTCTTGGTGAATTGCAGCTTCCGGTCCGCGCAATAGCTGGCCGCCGCCTCGACGCCTTCCGCGATGCACGAGCCGTGATCGTGCGTTTCGAATGCTTGGCTGGACATGGGAACCTCCGGGCGGAACGGGCTTGCACTGTAATAGTATATCATCTAATCGGCGTCGAACTGTTATATAATCACAGGAGCTTCCGATGTCCACGCCCCTTCGCGCCGCCGTCACTGGCGGGTTGCTTGCCTTCGGTTCGGCTGCTGCTGCGGATGTGCCTGCCGTCGCCGCGGATATCGCGCCGGTCCATGGCCTTGTCGCCCGCGTCATGGAGGGGGTCGGCACGCCCGAGCTGATCGTCCGCCCCGGCGCGTCGCCCCACGGCTATGCCCTGCGCCCGTCCGAGGCCCGCGCGCTGGAGCAATCCGACGCGGTGTTCTGGATTGGGTCCGCGCTGACCCCGTGGCTGGGCCGCACGCTGGATACGCTGGCCGCCGATGCCGAAACGGTGACCCTGCTGGAGGCCGAGGAGACGCGGACCCTGTCCTATCGCGAGGGCGCGACTTTCGGGGAGCATGCGCATGATCACGGGCATGACGATCACGACGGCGACGCGGATGCCGGGGAGGACGATCACGACGCCGCGCATGGCGATCTGGACCCCCATGCCTGGCTGGACCCTGAAAACGCGAAGGCTTGGCTGGGCCTGATCGCCGACACTTTGGCGACGCTGGACCCGGAGAATGCCGAAACCTATCGCGACAACGCCGCCGCCGGCCGGCAAGAGGTAGACGCCGCCGCGGCCGAGGTGCGCGAGACGCTGGACCGGATCGGGCCGCTGACCTTCGTCGTCTTCCACGATGCCTACCACTATTTCGAGGCGCGGTTCGACTTCGAGGCGGCCGGTGCCATCGCCCTCAGCGATGCCACCGATCCCAGCCCGGCCCGCGTCGAAGAGGTGCGCGAGACGGTGGCGACCCTGGGGGTGGAGTGCGTCTTTGCCGAACCCCAGTTCAACCAGACCCTGGCCGGGGTCGTGCTGGAAGGCACGGACGGACGGCCCGGAACCATCGACCCCCTGGGCATCGACATCCCCACAGGGCCGGACTTCTATCCCGCGCTGCTGCGATCCATCGCGGATGAGATCGCGGCCTGCCGGTCCTGACCCTTAGTCCTTCAGGCGGAAGCGCTGGATCTTGCCCGTTTCGGTCTTGGGCAGCGCGTCGATGAACCGGATGATGCGGGGGTATTTGTAAGGCGCGATGGTGGCCTTCACGAAATCCTGCAGGGTCTTGGCCAGCGCGTCGTCGCCCGTGTGCCCTTCGGAAAGGACCACATGGGCGGCGACCACGGCGCCGCGATCCTCGTCCGGCTGGCCGACGACGGCGCATTCCGCAACGGCATCATGGGACAGAAGCGCGGCTTCGACCTCGGGCCCCGCGATGTTGTAGCCCGAGGACAGGATCATGTCGTCGTTGCGCGCGGCGAAGTGCAGATAGCCGTCCTTATCCATGGTGAAGGCGTCGCCGGTGATGTTCCAGCCGTCCAGCACGTATTTCTCCTGCCGGTCGTCGGCCAGATAGCGGCACCCGGTCGGACCGCGCACGGCAAGGCGCCCCACGGTGCCGCGCGGGGCTTCGGCGCCGTCCTCGTCCACGATCTTCGCCTCATAACCGGTGATGGGCTTGCCGGTGCAGGCGGGGCGGTGGTCATCGAACCGGTTCGAGATGAAGATGTGCAGCATCTCGGTCGCGCCGATCCCGTCCAGCATGGGCTTGCCGGTCTTTTCGATCCATTCGTCATAGACGGGGGCGGGCAGCGTCTCCCCGGCGGAAACGGCGGCGCGCAACGACGACAGGTCCGCGCCTTCGTCCATCGCGCGCAGCATGACGCGGTAGGCGGTCGGCGCGGTGAAGGACACGGTGGCGCGGTAGGTCTCGATGATCTCGATCATGTTGGGGGGCGAGGCGGATTCCAGGAGCGTCGCCGCCGCCCCAAAGCGCAGTGGGAACACCGCCAGCCCGCCCAGCCCGAAGGTGAAGGCCAGCGGGGGGGATCCGACGAAGATGTCGTCGGGCGTGACGTTCAGCACTTCCTTCGCGTAACCGTCCGCGATGATCAGGATGTCGCGGTGGAAATGCATCGTCGCCTTGGGCGATCCCGTCGTGCCCGAGGTGAAGCCCAGAAGTGCCACGTCATCGCGGCCTGTGTCCACCGCGTCGAACTGCACGGGCTTTTGCAGCGCAAGGCGGTCAAGCTCGGCATCGTGGTTGAGGGTGCCATCGAAGCCGACGACCGTTTTCAGATATTGACTGGTCTTGGCGCAGGTTGTGATCTCGTCCATCAGGCGGGTGTCGCACAGCGCGAATTCGATCTGCGCCTTGTCGACGATCTGCGTCAGCTCGCCCGCGCGCAGCATGGGCATCGTGTTGACCACCACCGCGCCCGCCTTGGTCGCGGCCAGCCAGACGGCCACCATCGCGGGGTTGTTGGCCGAGCGGATCAGCACGCGATTGCCGGGCTTCACCCCCAGATCCGCGACCAGCGCATGGGCCAGACGGTTTGTCCAGTCCGACAGCTCTTTATACGTGCGTCGCCGCCCGTTGCCGATCAGGGCGGTGCGGTCGCCGTGACCGCGTTCGACCATCGCGTCGGTCAGCTCGACCCCGATATTCAGCCGGTCGGGATAGTCGAACCCGTCCAGCAGGAAGTCGGGCCACTGGTCCGGCGGGGGCAGGTTGTCGCGCGTGAAGGTGTCCACATGGGCCGAGGGGCCCAGGATGTCGTCGAAAGACCGGTCAGGCATTCGGTCCACTCCATGTTGGTGGCCCGGAACCGCGGGCCGGGTGATGGACGGGTTGGCCCGCCTCTTTTCTTCGTCGGTCAGGCGCCCATCGTCTGGCGCGCGATGATGACCTTCTGCACGTCCGAGGCACCTTCGTAGATGCGCAGCGCGCGGATCTCGCGATACAGGCGCTCGACCACCTCTCCGGATTTGACGCCGTCGCCGCCGTGAAGCTGGACGGCGGCGTCGATGACCTTCTGCGCCTCGTCCGTGGCATAGAGTTTCGCCATCGCCGCCTCGCGGCTGACGCGCGGGGCGCCGGAATCCTTGGTCCAGGCGGCGCGATAGACCAGAAGCGCGGCCGCATCGACGCGCAGGGCCATGTCGGCGATATGGCCCTGGACCATCTGCAACTCGGACAGGGGTTTGCCCTGCACCTTGCGCGCGGCGACCCGGGACAGGGATTCGTCCAAAGCGCGGCGGGCGAAGCCCAGACCGGCCGCGGCGACGGTGGTGCGGAAGACGTCCAGAACCGACATGGCGATCTTGAAGCCCTGACCGGGGTCTCCGATCAGCGCGGATTTCGGCAGCCGCGCGCCGTCGAACCGCAACGTGGCCAGAGGGTGCGGGGCGATGGTCTGCAACCGCTCGGCGATGGTCAGCCCCGGCGTGTCGGCGGGGATGACGAAGGCCGACAGGCCCTTGGCGCCGGGGCCTTCGCCCGTGCGGGCGAACAGGGTGTAGACATCCGCGATCCCGCCATTCGAGATCCAGGTCTTCTGCCCGTCCAGCACCCAGGCGTCGCCGTCGTCGGTGGCGGTCATCGTCGAATTGGCGACGTCCGAGCCCGATTGCGGTTCTGTCAGCGCAAAGGCCGAGATTGCCTTGCCACTGCGCGTCAGGGGCAGCCATTCGTCCTGCTGCGCTTCCGATCCGAACAGCGACAGCGCCCCGGTGCCAAGGCCCTGCATGGCAAAGGCGAAATCCATCAGGCCGTCATGGCGGGCCAGCGTTTCGCGTGACAGGCACAGGGTCCGCACGTCCAACGGCTTTGGGTCGGCGGGGTCCACGGCGGTGGGCTGTAGCCAGCCATCCGCCCCCAGCTTGGTCACCAGATCGCGGCAGGCGGCGTCGGTATCGTGGTGATCGACGGGGCCAAGACCGCCCGCCCAGTCGTCCAGTGCGGTGGCATGGGCGCGGTGGCGGTCTTCGAGGAACGGCCAATCGAGATAGGAACGGTCGGGCATCAATCCCCCTGGAAGGCTGGTTTTTCCTTGGACACGAAGGCGTTGTAGGCGCGGGTGAAATCCTCGGTCTGCATGCAGATCGCCTGCGCCTGCGCCTCGGCCTCGATGGCCTGGTCCAGCGACATGGACCATTCCTGGTTCAGCATGGTCTTGGTCATCATGTGCCCGAAATTGGGGCCGTCCGCGATCCGGCGGGCCATCTGTTGGGCTTCGCCCTCGAGCGCGCCCGCATCGACGACCTTGTTCCAGAAGCCCCAGGCGGATCCTTCGTCCGCGCTCATCGACCGCCCGGTGTAAAGCAGTTCGGCCGCGCGGCCCTGGCCGATGATCCGGGGCAGCATGGCGCAGGCCCCCATGTCGCAGCCGGCAAGACCGACGCGGGTGAACAGGAACGCGGCCTTGGTGTCGGGCGTGGCGATGCGCAGGTCGGACGCCATGGCGACGATCGCGCCCGCGCCGACGCAGACCCCGTCGGCTGCGGCGATCACGGGCACGCCGCAATGGATCATCGCCTTGACCAGATCGCCGGTCATGCGGGTGAAGGCCAGAAGCTCCTTCATGGTCATCTTCGTGAGGGGGCCGATGATGTCGTGCACATCCCCGCCCGAGCAGAAGTTGCCCCCGTTCGACCCGAAGACGACCGCCTTCACGTCGTCGCGGTAGGGCAGGGCGCGGAACCAGTCGCGCAGCTCGGCATAGCTGTCGAAGGTCAGGGGGTTCTTGCGATCGGGCCGGTCCAGCCGAAGCGTGGCGATGCCGTCCTCGATCTGACAGCGGAAATGGGTGGGGTCGGTGGTCACTTCGTCTTCTCCCGTTGGGTGACGGCGTCGAACCGTTCGACCGCGTCGAACCGTTCGGACAGGGTGTCGGCCTCGGTCGCGTCGAAATCGGCCAGAAGCTCGTCGATCCAGGTCTCGTGCGCGGTGGCTTGGCGGGCAAATTCCTCTTGCCCCTTGCGGGTCAGCCGCACCAGCGACGCCCGGCGGTCGCCCGGCACCTGGACGCGCACGACGATACCGTCCTCGACCAGCCGGTCGATGATCCCGGTGACGTTCCCGTTGGACACGCGCAGGATCCCCGAAAGCGCGCTCATCTTCAGGCCGTTTTCGTACCGGGCGAGGGCGGCCATCACGTCGAAGCGGGGCAGGGTGGTGTCGAACTGGGCGCGCAGACGCTCGCGCAGCTGGGATTCCACCATGCGGGTGCGTTTCAGCATCCGCAGCCACATGCGCAAACGCGCCTTCGAGGCATCCCCGGCCCGGTTTTCGGGCGTCGTCTCCGTCCCACGTTGCGCCACGCGCCTGCATCCCCCGCATCTGTGCCGAACCGATAAGCAAAGGCTAGGCGGCGCCCAAATTTGGTTCAAGCAAAAAAAGTTTGAGCTTGAAATACTATTTCCCCGGCGTCAGCATCATCATTGTCAGGAGGGCCCCGGATCAGAACGGGGTTGCGAAAGAATGCCATTCGCGCCCTGAATGCAGGATTACGGCACGACGCCCGCAAGACGGCGCGGCCAGGACGACAACCAACAAGGGATGACCGCAATGACCACCAAGACAATGCTTCTGGCGACCAGCCTTCTGACGCTGCCCGGCGCCGCGCTGGCGCAGGACGTTCCCCCCGCCGCAGAGGACGACGTGCTGAAGATCGGCCTGATCTATACACTGTCCGGCCCCGCCGCCGCCCTGGGCGAGCAGGCGCGCAACGGCTTCATGCTGGCCGCCGAGCGCATCGGCGATCTGGGCGGGATGGAGACCGAGATCGTCGTGATCGACGACGAGCAGCGCCCCGACAAGGCCGCCGACGATGCGCGCGAGCTGGTCCAGCGCGAGGAGGTCGATTTCGTCGTCGGCCCGATTTTCTCGAACATTCTCGTCGCGATCCACCAGCCCGTGACCGAGACGGGAACGATCCTGATCTCGACCAACGCGGGCACGTCGAATTTCGCGGGGGCCGAGTGCAACCCGAACTTCTTCGTCACCTCGTACCAGAACGACCAGAACCACGAGGTTATGGGCGCCTATGCCGAAAGCCAGGGCTATCAGAACGTCTTTCTGATGGCGCCGAACTATCAGGCCGGGCGCGACAGCCTTGCGGGGTTCAAGAACTCCTACACCGGCGGATTCGCGGGCGAGGTTTTCACGGAAATGGGGCAGCTCGACTTCTCGTCCGAGCTGGCGCAAATCGCCGCGTTCCAGCCTGACGCGCTGTTCACCTTCATGCCCGGCGGCATGGGCGTGAACCTGGTCAAGCAGTTCGACCAGGCGGGACTGTCCTCGATGCCGTTCCTGTCGGCCTTCACGGTGGACGAGACCACGCTTCCCGCCACGCAGGACGCGGCCGTCGGCCTTCTGGGCGGCGCCAACTGGGCGCCGGATCTGGAAAACGAGGCGAACGAGGAGTTCGTCGCCGCCTATATCGAGGAATACGGCGCCGTTCCCGGCACCTATGCGATGCAGGCTTACGACGCGGCGCAGCTGATCGATTCGGCCGTCAGCAAGGTGAACGGTGACCTGACCGACCGTGACGCCCTGCGCGCCGCGATCAAGGAGGCCGATTTCGACAGCCCGCGCGGCGACTTCTCGTTCGGGGTCAACAACTATCCGGTGCAGGACTTCTATCTGGTCGAGGCGGTCAAGCGCGACGACGGGATGTACGGCACGTCCGTACAGGAGAAGATCTTCGACGACTACGTCGATACCTATGCCGACCAATGCCAGATGGACGCGTCCTGATCTGAGAAAGGGGCCACGTCCATGGCTAACCTGTTCGTTCTGCAACTTCTGAACGGGGTGCAGCTTGGTATCCTGCTGTTCCTGATCGCGGCCGGCCTGACGCTGGTCTTCGGGATCATGGACGTGGTCAACCTGGCCCACGGTGTCCTTTACATGGTGGGCGCCTATTTCGTCGCGACCTTCGCGGCGCTGACCGGCAGCTTCTGGTGGGGGCTGTTGCTGATGTTGCCCGCCGCCATCGCGGTGGGGCTGATCCTTGAAGTCGTGGTGATCCGAAGGCTCTACGCCCGCTCGCACCTCGATCAGGTGCTGGCGACCTTCGGGCTGGTGATGATCGCGAACGAGACGGTGAAGATCGTCTGGGGCGTCTCGCCCCTGTCGGTCCCGATGCCCGAGATCCTGTCGGGCTCGGTCCCCCTCATGGGGCCGCTGCGATACCCGGTCTATCGCATCGCCATCATCGTCGCGGGGCTTGCGGTGGCGCTGGGGCTGTTTCTGGTCATCAACTATACCCGCATCGGGATGCTTCTGCGGGCGGGCGCCACGAACCGGGCCATGGTGTCGGCGCTGGGGGTGGATATCGGCAAGCTGTTCGCCATCGTCTTCACGCTTGGCGCCGTGCTGGCCAGTTTCGCGGGCGCGCTGATCGCGCCGATCCTGTCTGTGGATACGGGCATGGGGGAAAGCGTGCTGATCCTGACCTTCGTCGTCGTGGTGATCGGCGGCATCGGGTCGATCAAGGGCGCGTTTCTGGGCGCGATCCTTGTGGCCGTGGTGGATACGCTGGGCGGGGTCTTCGGCCCCATCCTGCTGCGCGAGGTGCTGGATCCGTCTGCCGCGAACCAGACGGGGCGGATGCTAGCGCCGATGCTGGTCTATATCCTGATGGCGGTGATCCTGTTCGCCAAGCCCGCGGGCCTGTTCGGGGCGAAGGCATGACCGACGCAACGGCCCCCACCCCCCGCACCGCAGCGCCCGCGATGGCGCCAAGGGTCAAGGTCGCGCTGGTCCTGTTCGCCGCCTTCGCGCTGTTTCCCCTGCTGGCGTTCGCGCTGGACGATCCGTTCTTGATCGTGATCGGCACGCGCATCCTGGCCTATGCGATCGCCGCCATGGCGCTGGATTTGATCCTTGGCTACGGCGCGATGGTGTCGTTCGGGCACGCCGCCTATCTGGGCTTCGGCACCTATGCCGTCGCGATCCTGTCGAGCTATGGCGTGACCGACATCTTCGCCCAGACCCTGTTCGCCATCGCGATCTCGGCCGTGTTCGCCTTCGTCACGGGGGCGATCTCGCTTCGGACGAAGGGCGTCTATTTCATCATGATCACGCTGGCCTTCGGGCAGATGGCGTTCTTCTTCTTCATCTCGCTGTCGGCCTATGGGGGCGATGACGGGTACGGGTTGTCGGGGCGGTCCACCGTTCTGGGGTCGGACATGCTGGAAAACGACACGACGCTTTACTACGCGACGCTGGTCGCCCTGATCGCGCTGTTCGGCCTGTGCCACCGCATCGTGGCGTCGCGCTTCGGGCGGGTGCTGACCGGCATCCGCGAAAATCCGACGCGCATGGAATCCATCGGCTTCCCACCCTTCCGCTATCAGCTGACGGCCTTCGTGATCTCGGGCTGCATCACCGCCGTCGCGGGGGTGTTTCTGGCCAATCAGGCGCAGTTCGTGTCGCCCGCGTTCATGTCGTGGCACCGATCCGGCGAGTTGATCGTGATGGTCGTCTTGGGCGGGATCGGCACGCTGTCGGGGGCCATCGGCGGCGCGGTCGCGGCCCTGTTGCTGGAGGAAGTGCTGGGCATGATGACCGAACACTGGCGGCTGTGGTTCGGTATCTTCCTTGTCCTGATGGTGCTGTTCAGCCCACGCGGCCTGACCGGAGTGTTCGAGCAGATCCGGGGGCGGCGGGAATGAGCCGTCTGGACATATCGCACCTGTCGAAAAGCTTCGGCGCGCTTAAGGTCACCGACGACGTGACCCTGACCGTTGAGCCCGGAGAGGTCCATGCGATCATCGGCCCCAACGGCGCGGGCAAGACCACGCTGGTGGCACAGCTTTCGGGGCAGTTGAAACCCGATGCCGGGAAGGTCGCGCTGGACGGCCGCGACATCACGCGGCTTTCGATGCCCGACAGGGTGCGCGCCGGGTTGGCGCGCTCGTTCCAGATCACGCAGGTCCTGCCCAGCTTCACCGTGTTGGAAAACGTGGCGCTGGGCGTGCAGGCGCGTAAGGGCTCCAGCTTTCGCTTCTTCGCGCCCGTCGCTTCCGAGGCCGCGCTGAACGATTTGGCGATGCGGGTGCTGGACGGGTCCGGCCTGTCGGACCGCGCGCATGTGCGGGCCAGTGCCCTCAGCCACGGGGAACACCGCCATCTGGAACTGGCACTTGCCCTGGCGACCGAACCTTCGGTCCTTCTGCTGGACGAACCGCTGGCCGGCGTCGGCGGCGCCGAGGCGGACGCCTTCGTCGAACGCCTGCGCGCCATGAAGGGCCGCATGACCATGCTGCTGATCGAGCATGACATGGACGCGGTCTTCGCACTGGCCGACCGGGTGTCGGTGCTGGTCAACGGCGCGATCATCGCCACCGGCGCGCCCGAGGATGTGCGATCCGACCCGCAGGTGCGCACCGCCTATCTGGGCGAGGAAGAGGAGGCCCCGGCATGCTGACGGTCGAGGGGCTGGAAGCGGCCTATGGCGACAGCCGCATCCTGTTCGGCATCGACCTGCACGTGAAGGATGGCGAGGTCGTGACCCTTCTGGGCCGCAACGGGATGGGCAAGACCACGACGATCAAGTCGATCTTCGGGATGCTGAAGCCGCGCGGGGGCCGTGTCGCCGTGGACGGCACCGACCTGACAGGGGCCGAGCCGCACAGGATCGCGCTGGCCGGTCTGGGTCTGGTCCCCGAGGGCCGCCAGATCTTCCCCACCCTGAATGTCGAAGAAAACCTGCGCGCCACCGCCCGACCCGGCAAATGGGATCTGGCGGGCATCTACGGGCTGTTCCCCCGCCTGAAGGAACGGCGGCGCAACATGGGCAACCAGCTTTCGGGGGGCGAGCAGCAGATGCTGGCCATCGGCCGCGCGCTGATGACGAACCCGCGCCTCATGGTTCTGGACGAGGCGACCGAGGGGCTGGCCCCCCTGATCCGCGCCGACATCTGGGCCTGCCTGACGAAACTGAAGTCCGAGGGCGAGGCCATTCTGGTCATCGACAAGAACGTCGATGCGCTGACGAAATTCGCCGACCGTCACGTGGTGATCGAGAAGGGCCGCGTGGTCTGGACCGGCTCGACCACCGAAATCCTAGCCACCCCCGACGTCAAGGACCGTTTCCTGCACGTCTGACCCCTTTAAGGAGCGCCCACCATGGCCATGCTGCCCGGCATCACGAAATCGAACTCCGGCATCGAGGATATCTCGTGGAACGTGATGGGGCAGACCTATGTCCCCAAGCAGCGGTCCGAGAACTCGATGGCGTGGCACGCGACGCTGCCCAAGGGCACCTTCATCCCGCCCCATATCCACCCCACGCAGGACGAGTTCATCTATGTCCTGGAAGGGCGGTTCGACCTGCAACTGAACGGGGTCGAGACCTATGCCGAACCCGGCGACCTGATCCGCCTGCCGATGAAGATCCCGCACGGGATCTGGAACAAGACCGACAGCACGATCAAGTGCCTGTTCTGGGTCGCGCCCACGCGGCGGCTGTTCGACCTGTTCTGGGCGCTGCACAACCTTGGGCCCGATGCGAACCCCGCCGACGTGGTCGCCGTCTCGGCCGAGCACGAGGTCGATTTCCTGCCCCCCGAGGAGGACTGAACCATGCGCGTCGTCATCGCAGGCGCAGGCATCGGCGGGCTGACCACCGCCCTGATGTGCCACGCGCGGGGCATTCCCTGCACCATCTTCGAAGCCGCGCGAGAGGTGCGCGAGGTCGGCGTGGGCATCAACGTGCTGCCCCATGCCATCCGGGAGCTGGCCGCGCTGGGGCTTTTGCCCGAACTTGACACCGTGGGCGTCAGGACGCGCGAGCTGACCTATCTGACCCGCGCCGGGCAGGAGGTCTGGTCGGAACTGCGGGGCACCCATGCGGGCCACGATGTGCCGCAATTCTCGATCCATCGGGGGCGGTTTCAGAAAGTTCTGTGTGACGCGGTGCTGGATCGGTTGGGGCCGGATGCCGTGAAGACCGGACGGCGGTTGTCGGGCTTCGTGCAGGACGAGGCGGGCGTGACCGCGCATTTCACCGATTCCGTGGATGGCGGCGACGGGCAGACCGTGCGGGCCGAGGTTCTGATCTGCGCAGACGGGATCCACTCGGTCGGGCGGCGGACCTTCTATCGCAACGAAGGGCCGCCCTCGTGGCAGGGCGTCGTCATGTGGCGCGGCGCGGCCGAATGGCCCGTCTGGAAGGACGGCGAGAGCATGGCGATCGCCGGGGGATTGGGGGGCAAGTTCGTCCTCTATCCCATCGCGCCGCGGATGGGCCGCACGCAGCTGATGAACTGGGTGGTGAACGTGCGGATCAAGGATCCGGCCGTGTCCACGCCGCCGCCCGATAGCTGGTCGCGGCAGGCATCGCTGGCGACCGTGCTGCCCCACGCGCGCCGGTTCGCGGTGCCGGGCATGGATATCGAGGGGCTGGTCCGCGCGTCGCCCGCGATCTTCGAATATCCCATGGCCGACCGCGATCCCCTGCCGCGCTGGACCTTCGGGCGCGTTACGCTTCTGGGCGACGCGGCGCATCCGATGTATCCCGTCGGCTCGAACGGGGCCAGCCAGGCGATCCTGGACGCGCGGTGCCTGACCGACGCGCTGGCCCGGGCCGAGCATCCGCGCGCCGCACTTTGGGCCTATGAGAAGGAGCGTCTGCCCAAGACGGCCGAGGTCGTGCGGACGAACCGGATCGGTGGGCCCGAGCGGGTGATCGACGAGGCCGAGAAGCGCGCCCCTGCTGGCTTCACCGATATCGAAAGCGTCCTCAGCTTCGAGGAGCGCAAGGCCATCACCGGCGGCTATGCCACGATGACCGCCGGTCCGAAGATCCGCCGGGTGGTCTGACGGGTCAGAGCGCGTTCAGGAACCGCGACATCCGGTCCATCGCGGTCTCGAGCACCTCCAGCGTCTGCGCGCCGAAACAGATGCGCAGGCGCCCCTCGCCCTCGGGGCCATAGAAGCTGCCCGCCTCGACCACGACGCCTGTCTCGTCCATCAGCCGCTCGGCCAGGGTCTGCGCGGGCAGGCCGGTGCCCGAGACGTCGGGCCAGGCATAGATCGTGCCTTCGGGGCTTGGGCAGACGACGCCGGGCATCTGGTTCAGCCGCGACACCACCAGATCGCGCCGCGCGCGGTCGTCGTCGACCATCTGGGCCAGAACCTCGGTCGGGCCGGTCACGGCAGCCAGCGCGCCGTGCTGGATGAAGGTGTTCACGTGAGTCACTTCCGAGGTCGTGATCTTCATCGGCCCCGGCATCAGTGCCTTGTCGCACGCCAGCCAGCCCAGACGCCAGCCGTCCATTGCATAGGCCTTGGTGAAAGCGGACATGGTGATCGTGCGTTCCCGCATCCCCGGCAGCGACGCGATCGAGACATGCCGTGCCCCGTCATACACGATGCGGTCGTAAACCTCGTCCGACAGGATCAGCAGGTTATGCTCAACGGCCAGATCCGCCAGCTCCTGCAACTCCGCCCGGGTATAGACGCGGCCCGTGGGGTTGCAGGGGTTCACCAGTGCGATGATCCGCGTGCGGTCGGTGATCTTCGGCTCGATCAGGGCGCGCTTGATGGAATAGTTGTCGTCCGCATCCAAGGGCGCGAAGACCGGGACGCCGCCAGCCAGTTCGATCTTGCCGATATGCTGGGGATAGTGCGGCGACAGCAGGATCGCCTCGTCGCCCGGGTCCAGAAAGGCGGTGAAGGCGGCATAGCTGGCCTGCGTCAGGCCGTTGGTCACCAGGATCTCGTCGGGCGACAGGGTCAGGCCGTTTTCGCGGCCCATCCGTTCGGCCAGGGCGGCGCGCAGCTGAGGCAGGCCCTGAAGGTCGGAATAGTGGACATGGCCCGCGCGCAGGGCGGCGACGGTCGCTTCCTTGATGTGGTCGGGCGTATCCTCGACCGGGCGGCCGAGTTCTAGGTGGATCAGGTCGCCACCCGCGGCCATGGCACGGGCGAACATGCCGAAATTCTTGGGCGAGGTCTGGGTGATCCGGCGGGCAAAACGGGGCATCGGGGCCTCAGGCATGACGGTAGCGTTGTTCGAAATAGGACACCAACCGCACGGCGGGCAGCAGGAAGATCAGGTACATCACCGCCGCCGCGATCAGCGGCGAGGGGTTCGCCGTCAGTGCCTGTGCGTCTGTCGCCTGCTTCAGAAGGTCGGGCATGGCGACGACCGACGCCAGCGAGGTGTCCTTGGCAATGGCCACCGCGTTCGAAGTGTGCGGCGGGATCGCGATCTTCAGGGCCTGCGGCAGGATCACCTTCCAGATCGTCACGCGAAACGGCAGGCCCAGCGAATTCGCCGCCTCGACCTGGCCTTTCGGGATCGCCTCGATGCCCGCGCGGAACACCTCGGCCGTGAAGGACGAGAACACCAGCCCAAGTGCGGTCACGGCGGCGAAGAAGGACGACAGCCGGATGCCGACGAAGGGCAGGGCGTAGTAGACGAGGACCAGCAGCACCAGGATCGGGATCGCGCGGAACACGTCGATATAGGCGATGGCCAGCCAACGCACGGGCCGGGGCGCGTAAAGGCGTACGAGGCAGATCAGCACGCCGATGATCCCGCCGCCGATGATCGTGGTGAGGGCCAGCGCCAGCGTGTTGCCGACGCCTTTGACCAGCATCGGCCAGACGCGGATCATCACGTCGAAATTCAGGAAGGTCTGGAAGAAGTCCATGGCA
>Ga0114903_1000071_pt1 | contig 76997 bp, 61 predicted proteins | sample MalvirDeepMed_s2_FD_87289 | JGI IMG/M metagenome (GOLD analysis project Ga0114903, IMG submission 87289) | Marine viral communities from the Global Malaspina Expedition - Malaspina viral metaG DeepMed_s2 | ecosystem: Environmental > Aquatic > Marine > Oceanic | place: Mediterranean Sea...
GCCGCCGCAGCTGCGGCGGCAGAAACCAGTGAAGGCCTGATCTGAGCCGCTACAGCCTCTGGTAAATTCCACAAAACCGCGCAACCCGCGCGGTTTTGTGTTTCTGGGCAATGGGCTTTTTTTACTGCCTTCAGAGACTGTTATTCTGAGGAGAACCACTCGTTTCGGGTTTTACCTGATGACGAACGCCAGCCTGAACACTTGTCCTGAACACATGTAAAGGAAGACAAGCCCGTGTCGACCCCTGACGCTAAAACCAAAACCCTCCTGATTGTTTCCCATGCGCCTTCACCTAATACGCAGCGACTGACAGAAGCGGTGAGTGCCGGCGCCGGCCATGAGGACGTCGAAAGCGTGAAGGTGGTCGTGAAAGCGCCCCTCGAAGCTGGGCCTGAGGATATTCTTGCCTGCGACGCCATCCTGCTCGGTACAACGGAAAACCTCGGCTATATGAGTGGTGCGTTGAAGGATTTCTTCGACCGGAGTTATTACCCGTGCCTGGAGAAAACTCAGGCGCTGCCGTTCAGCTTCTGGATAAGGGCAGGTCATGATGGCACGGGCACCAAACGTGCGATTGAGTCGATCACCACCGGGTTGCGATGGCGGTTGGCCTGCGAGCCGGTGATGTGTCGGGGCGAGTTTGATGATCGCTTCGAAGAACAGTGTCGGGAACTTGGGCTTTATCTGGCGGCCAGTCTCGACGCGGGGCTGTTGGGCGGGTGAACAATTGAGCCTGGCAATACCCGAATATCACCCAGGCGAATGGCGCGGGCGGCCATTATGCCTGGGCGTAGAGCAGCCTGCCGCGTCGGTCCTCCAGCGCAGCCTCTTCCCCCGTTCTCGGATCCAGCAGTAGTGGCTGGCGCCGATGGCGTCTTTTTCGACGGTCAGGTCCGTTAAACGCCTCCTGCCGGCGCCGTCGGTCCGGGCGCAAGCGGCGCTCTCGTCGCGGTTCCTGTTTGACTGGCGGTGGCGGATCCGAGGCCGTCGGACGCTGGGTCTGTTCGGTCTTTGGGCGTTGATCGATGGTGGTAAGTGAATCCATCACTGCCCGATATAAGTTCATAGGCTTCACCGTGGGTTATGCCTTCTTTCCGTACCGTGAAATACGGACATCCAGAGCGCTTAACGGCAATGTGCGGTGAAACTTTAGGCCTGGAGAGGCAATCCGGAGCGAGTCAGAGGCTCCCCAGATAGTCGATTCGATAGCAATTCCATCAGATGATGGGGCGATGAAGCGCGGGTGTCGCGATCAGTGGCGACATCGGAGCCGTCACCTTTTACAATTCGACCATTCCGGCCGACCCTTCGGCCCGCCCAGTGACGTCACTCAACACAATAACCCTCAGGATAACGCTTTGAAGTCTCTGCCTATCAGCCAGTTGTACAAAGCCTGCGTGCTCAAGGATTTCACCTTCAAGACCACCCGCCAACTGGAACCTTTGGCCGAGATCGTCGGACAGAACCGTGCTCAGAGTGCGGTTCATTTTGCGCTGGCCATGCCTCATGGCGGCTACAACGTCTATGCCGTAGGGCGCACCGGTCTGGGCAAGCGGACCATGATGCTGCGCTATCTGGAGAATCACGCCGATCATTCCCAGGCGCGCTATGACTGGTGCTATGTCGCTAATTTCGAAGAGCCCCGCGTACCCCGAGTGCTTAAACTGCCTGCGGGCAAAGGCCAGACGTTGCGCCAGGATATGGATCGGCTCATCGCCCGCCTGGTGAAGTTGATCCCGCAAACCTTCGATAGCGACACCTTTCTTGAACGCGCTGAAAAGCTGAAAAACGACTACGCCCAGCTGCAGGAAGACGCGCTCGAAAACCTGGCCGATTCTGCCAAGCGGAAAAATGTACAGCTCAGCGTGACAACGCCGGGCGGCTACCGGCTGGTGGCAATGAACGGCGATGAGCCGCATACCCAGGAGAGTTTTGATGAGCTCGGTGAAGACGCCCGCGCCAAGTTCGAAGCAGACATCGACAAGCTTGAGAAAAAGTTGCGAAAAGCCCTGCGCACCGTAGCGGACCTTGAACAGGAATATGCCGAAAAGCAGCAGGCGCTGAATACCGAGACCGTGGAAAGTGTATCCGCTCACCAACTGGATGAGCTGACTGAGAAATACAGCGAGTTCCCGGATGTCATCGGCTATCTGGATAGCGTCCGCAAAGATCTGGTGGAAAGTCTCGAGGTGTTCCTGGACGAGAACGAAGAGCACGCCGCGATCGCCTACGCCGCTCTGGACCGCAAGATGCCGCGGCGCTATCAGGTGAACGTGCTGGTCAGCCAGAAAGAAGATCAGGTGCCGATGGTGGTCGAAGATAATCCCAACTACCACAACCTGTTCGGTTACGTTGAAAACGTCACGTTCAAAGGCAGTGTGTTTACCGACTTTTCGCTGATCCGTCCTGGTAGCCTGCACAAGGCCAATGGTGGCTACCTGCTGATGGATGCCATAAAGGTACTGGAGCAGCCTTACGTCTGGGATGGGCTCAAGCGTGCTCTGCGGGCCCGCGCGATATCCATCAATTCTCTGGAGCGCGAGCTGACTCTCTCGGGGACCATCTCGCTCGAGCCGGAGGCTATCCCGCTTGATGTAAAAATCGTCCTGTTCGGGGACCGGGAAACCTGGATGCTGCTGCAGGAATACGACTCAGAGTTTTCTGAGCTGTTCCGGATTACCGCTGACTTCGAAAACGAGATGGACCGAAACGCCGACACTCAGCTTCAATATGCCAAGTTCATTGCCAGTCTGGTGATCGAGAAAAATCTCCTGCATTGCGACCGCAAGGCCGTCGCCCGAATCATTGAACACAGCGCCCGTATGGCAGAACACCAGGACCGCCTGTCGTTACAGGCTTCTGATATTGCCAACCTGTTGCGTGAATCAGATTACTGGGCCCGACTCGGCGAATCGACCCTGATCAAAGACAGCCACGTGGATCAGGCTCTGATCAGCGCCCAGTACCGCAGCAGCCGAATCCGGGACAGGCTGTACGATGGAATCCGCGACGGCTCGACGCTGGTCAGCACGTCGGGCAGTCGAGTGGGGCAGGTCAACGGCTTGTCGGTGCTGTCTACGGGCGGCTTTGAATTCGGCCTTTCCAATCGTATTACCGCGACCTGCTACTTCGGTGACGGAGATGTTGTCGACATCGAGCGGGATGTGAAGCTGGGCGGCAACATCCACTCCAAGGGCGTGATGATCCTCACGGCCTGGCTGGCTTCTCATTTTGGGCGCACTGAGCCATTGAATCTATCGGCGAGTCTGACGTTCGAGCAGAACTACGGTGAGGTCGACGGAGACAGCGCTTCGCTGGCGGAGCTCTGCGCGCTCGTATCAGCCATGTCAGAAATACCGGTACGCCAGGATCTGGCCCTGACTGGGTCAATTAACCAGTTTGGTGAGGTTCAGCCCATTGGCGGCGTTAACGAGAAAATCGAAGGGTTTTTTGCCACCTGTCGCATTCAGGGTTTTAATGGCACTCAAGGTGTCATTGTTCCCCAGACCAACGTTCAGAACCTGATGCTCAGCGCAGAGGTGCTGGACGCGGTTCGGCAGGGACAGTTTGCGATTTACGCGGTGAGTCACGCCGAGGAAGCCATCACCATGCTGCTCGGTAAACCCGCAGGCCGCACGGATGATAAAGGCCACTATCCACGTCAGACCGTTTTTGGCGCCATCCAGGCGAGGCTTGAGAGCCTGCGTGAACAGGACAGGCCCGAACCGGACAATCGTGGTTCATCCATTCACTGATCATTTGGCCGATACCGGAAATCCGGCCAGTCACGAAAACCGGAAGGAGAGCACGGGTATGACTGAACAGCAACAGACCGTCTTTGTTGTCGAGGACGATGAGGCCGTGAGGGATTCGCTGGAGTTGCTGCTGTCGTCGGCACGGATGACCGTCGCGACCTATGCAAGCGCGGAGGCGTTCCTGAAGGACTACTCGGACAACATGGAGGGCTGCATAGTGCTGGATATCCGCATGCCGGGTATGGACGGAATGGCTCTTCAGAAAAAGCTCAATGATCGTCACTCGCTGTTGCCGATCATTTTCGTGACGGGTCACGGCGATGTCCCGCTGGCGGTGGATGCCATGAAGGAAGGCGCTGTCGACTTCATTCAGAAGCCATACCATGAAGATGCGCTGCTTGAGAAAATCGAGCAGGCGCTCGAACAGGATCGTGATCAACGGAAGTCGTTGGGAGAGAAGCGCGAAATTATGCGCCGTATCCGTACATTGACTCCCCGCGAAACCGAAATCATGGATCGCATGATCGCCGGCCAAGCCAACAAAGTGATTGCGATTGAGCTGGAGATCAGTCAGCGGACTGTAGAGATTCACCGCTCCCGCGTCATGCACAAGATGGAAACTCACTCTCTGGCTCACCTGGTCCGCATGGTGCTGTCAGTGAAGGACCTTATGGAAGCCGAGTCCGGAAAGCCGTCATGATGTAAGGCGACTAATCCCCCGGAATCACAGAGGTACTATGATCGACGAGTCTGCACCGGCAGAGGTCACCGTGTTGCTGGTGGACGACAACGCCCAGAATCTGAAGGTCCTCTACGAGACTTTGAAGGATCAGGGCTACCGTCTACTGGTTGCGAACGATGGCGAAAAGGCGCTTGCGCTGGCGGATCGCGATCAGCCTGAGGTCATTCTGCTGGATATCATGATGCCAGGGTTAGACGGTTACGAGGTCTGCCGCCGACTCAAGAACAGTCCCCGAACGTCGGATTCCGCTGTCATATTCCTCTCTGCTCTGGACGATGTGGGCGCCAAGGTCGAAGGCTTCGAAGTCGGCGGCGCGGACTATGTCTCCAAACCTTTCCAGTCTCAGGAAGTCATCGCAAGGGTAAGGACTCATGCTCGCATCGTCCGGCTCGAGCGTGAACTCCAGCAGCGCAATCGGGACCTGGAAGGCGACCGCAGCCGCATCCTCAACGCAATCAGTGAAGGCATCTACGGGCTGGACGCTCGCGGCATTATCATTTACGCCAATCCTGCCGCTGCTGAAATCTGTCATGGCTCTGCCGCCGAACTGGTCGGTCAGAGTTTCTGTGCGCTTCACCAAACCGAAGATAGCCAGCCTGCGGCTGTTTCAGGTCCATTTGCCCAGTTGACCTGCGAGCAGGGAATTGCCGAGCACCGCCGTGGCGTGCCGATGCGCAGGCTCGATGGGACTGTGTTCTTCTCAGAATACCGCTCTTCGCCGAAGTACGACGGCGACACTTTGCTTGGTGCGGTGGTCGTGTTCAGCGACATCACCGATGAACTGGAAAAGGAGCGGGAACTGATTCAGGCCGAACAGGTTATGCAGAGTCAGCGTGACCAGCTGGCCCACTTCGCGCGCGTTGGTACGATGGGCGAGATGGCGGCGGGTGTTGCGCATGAGGTCAATCAGCCGCTCACGGCTATTGCGAATTACGCCCGGGTCGCCCGGCGCATGATTGGCGATGGCTCAGGTGATTGCGAATTGCTCAGAACAACGCTCGAAAAGATTGAGGCCCAGTCGCACCGCGCCAGTGAAGTGATTCGTCGTATCCGGCAGTTCGTCAAAAAGCCTGCGATGGGAAAGGAGTGGGTAAAACTGCCAGAGCTTCTGGAAGACACCCGCCAGTTTGCGGAGGTGGACGCGCGCAATAATCGTGGCTCAGTGCAGCTACACGTCCCGGCTGATCTGCCGGCGCTTCTGGTCGATCCTATCCAGGTGCAGCAGGTTGCTCTGAACCTGATCAGGAACGCGCTGGAGGCCACGCGCAGCGTCGATTCCAGTGCACCGATAGACGTTACCGTAACGAAGCTTTCTGACGGCAAGTTTGTGCGTGTTGCAGTGACCGACACAGGCCCTGGTGTCGATCCCGAGGTGGAATCCGAGTTGTTTCACCCGTTTTTCACCACCAAGGAGAACGGCATGGGCATTGGCTTGGCGATGTGCCGAAGCCTGATCAATGCTCAAGGTGGAGAAATCGGCTTTGAGCGGCCAGATAACGGCGGAGCCCGGTTCTTCTTCACCCTGCCAGTCGGTAGCGATGGCGAAACGGGCGACGAGGCTGAGGTTTCAGGGTAACTGCTGGCAGGTGGCGGGTGGCAGGTGGATAAACGGGCGTCTCGTCCCATGACGAGCCACCCATTTATCGCAGCGTGGCGCGTACCTAGCCGAAGATCACTTCACCACTCAGATGTGGCGCGTCACCACGGGCATTGAGGATCTGGTAAGGCCAGGTGCTGCCTTCTTCTTCCCAGTTCAGCTGAGCGCTACCGGGCAGCAGGAGAGGCTTCTTGAAGCTACAGGTGACCGTGACTTTGCCGTCTTTCCAGTGCTTTGACTGGCTCAGGCGAGCAATCGCATTGGCCTGACTCCACATGCCGTGGGCGATGTTTTTCGGGAAGCCGAAAGCCTTGGCCGTCAGCGGATGCATGTGGATCGGATTCAGGTCTCCAGACACTTTGCCGTAGCGACGACCGAGGTCCTCTTTTGCCTTGATGGCGGCATACTGGGTGTACTTGGGCAGTTCCGGAATTTTCTTCTCGCCGCTGGACTTGGAGGCACCGCTGGACTGACGGAACAGGAATGTGCTGGCTTCTTCCCAGACCAGCTTCCCATTAACGTGGGCTTCGGTGGCGATATCAAATTCGATACCACGGTCTGTTTGCGTCTGGTTGGCGAATCGGACCAGCAGATCCAGGCGCTCACCAAGACCAATCGCGCGGTACTGGGTTATCTTGTTACCCATGTGTACCAGCCCCATCGCAGGCAGGGGGAACCGGTCGTCGGTCATCAGTTTCATGTGAAGCGGGAAGGCGAGGATGTGCGGCCAGGTCATCGGTAGCGCTAGTGCTGGCTGGAAGCCACAGACTTTCATGTACGTCTTCAGATCGCTGGTATCAGTGTCGACGCCGATCAGTTCCGCCTTCAGCTCCGGAATGGTGGGTGATTTGCTTTCCGGCTTTTTGGGCTTGAGAGCTTTGGCATAAAGGGGAAGCATTTTCGGGGGCTCGTTGCGAAAGATCATCTCACTTTCCATGGTCATTGTGACTCCTGAGTTGAGAATCTGCTGAAATCTGGTACAACTCTGCGCTTTGCGCCGCAAAGTGCGCTACCATAATTCAGTGATTTGCTGACGAAAGTCTGTCAAAAGCGATTCTGCCGGACATTGACCGGGCCTGCCCGGCTTCGGGGCAGGCAGGCCAACGCCCAGACGATTGCTGTATCTAACCGGAATTAAGCGGATATCTATGCAGGAACTTCGCGACGCAGGTGTGATGCTGCGTCTGATCTACCAGGCCATGAAGTCCAAGGGTGTAGATACCGACGCCATCTTCAGCCGTCTTGGCGTTGATGAAGAATACGTCTATACCGACCAACTCCGTACCCCTCATAGTGCCCAGCTTTTTTTCTGGCAGGTCGTCGAGGATGTGACTGATGATCCGGATATTGGTTTGCATCTCGGACAGGCGATCCCGGTCTATAAAGGGCAGGTTCTGGAATATCTGTTTCTCAGTAGTCCAACCTTTGGTGAAGGCCTCCGGCGGGCCCAGAATTACCAGCGTCTGCTAAGCGATGCAGCCAAAACGGACTTTGAAATCCTTGGCGACGAAGCCTGCCTGATTGTCGATACGGCCTCAGACGAGGTCAGTCGTCTCAAGCACTTCAATGAATGCTTTATCCAGGGTCTGACTCACTTCTTCAAAAGCATCACCGGTGGCGAGTTTCACCCGTCGCGTATTGAGTTCGAGCATGATCGCACCGAGCGTCAGGACTACGTGCGCCAGATCCTTGACTGTGATGTGCGCTTTGGCTGCAGAGAGAACCGTCTTTATTTCCCGGTGAGCCTGCTGGCTCTGCCATCGCCACACGCGGAACCTGAACTTCTTGCCTTGCATGAGCGGTTCGCAAGCGAGCAGGTGGCTCGCCTGGAGAAAAAGGACATTGTTGGCCAGGTGGAGCGCATTGTGGCCGAGCTGCTGGACAGCGGGGACGTCACCCTTGATGCGGTCGCAGAGCGTCTGGATATCAAACCCAGGACCCTGCGAACTCGTCTCACCGAGGCGGAGACGAGTTTTAATCAGGTGCTGGCAGACTTCCGTTATCGTCTGGCTCGCCAGTTGCTGGCGAATACCGATGAATCTATCGATGAAATCGTTTACCTGACCGGTTTTTCAGAGCCCTCGACTTTTTACAGGGCGTTCAAGCGCTGGTCAGGCATGACGCCCATCGAATACCGCAAGGGCGCGCAGTCCAGAGACGCCTCAGTAGACGCGCTCTGAGTGACGGTTCTGGTTCTGGTGAGGGCTAGCATCAGCCCAGAATGCCTCTCGATTTTCACGGCTTTGCCCAGCCTGTTTCGGTGAGTTTCGAAAAAAGCGTTGACATGCCTTCGGCCCTCCTTATAATGCGCCCTCGTTGTCAGGGCATAGCCAGGGCAGCATCAGCGCGGAGCGGTAGTTCAGCTGGTTAGAATACCGGCCTGTCACGCCGGGGGTCGCGGGTTCGAGTCCCGTCCGCTCCGCCATTTTTCCCTCCTTTTTTTCATTTCGTTCCAGTCGGTTTCCTGTCCGAATCTCGTGAAGATTCTCTGAAATTACTGTAAGCCACTCGCATTCTGTCACTTTTTTGCCATATTCTTCGGTTATCGTTGACTGGCTTAAACGGAGATTTGCCATGCACGAGTACGAAGAAGAGCTGCTCGAGACCCACGTCGAAGACTACGACGATGATGAGCTTTTTGATGATGCCTGGGAGCTCTGAGCTCCCAACGGTTACCCCCCTCTATCGGTCTTACCAAACTCAGTAATCGGTCACACCAGCAATCAGCAGGGCATTCTCCGCTTTGCGCTGTGCGGTCTTTTAATGGGCTTCGATTACCCCAAGCCCCGTGCCCCGTGTCCCAAAAAGGAATTTCGACCCTCTTTCGACTTGGCTTTCAGCAATCTGACTTACGCTTCGTTACGTTACTCGCCCCTCAGATTCAAACACTCACCAAGCCTTGCGCTGTTTGACCTTTCTCCTCAGCTCAAAAACTGCCTAAAGCGATAGACTTCATAGAATATCGGACGATGGTTCAAAGGCTCCCCAGCGACAGGCGGATCCAGGGCGGCCCCGTTCGGCTCCTTTCGTTTTCCGTCGATACCCTAAGGAAGCTCTATGAATGCGGTTGGCACCGAGGAAGCGGTTCAAAGCGCTGTTCTGTTTTTTGAAGGCGCCCGTGTTTCACGTCAGTTGAAGTGGTCAGAGTTCCAGGCCTACCTCGATGGCTATCTGGGGATACCTGAGTTGGCTCGCCAGCAGGTGAGGGCGGTCTACATGGAAATCGATGGGCAACTGAATATTCTTGCTCAGGTCTTTTTTACTATTGGCTTTGATCGTGAAGGTGTTGCTGATGGCCGTTGGAATCTACCAGTAGAGAAACTGGCCAAAGACGCCCGATCGCGATCCTGCCCGGACCAGCCGGGTTCGGTTACCCAGAGCCTGTGCAGTAAAGAAAGCTATCGGCAGGGTCTCTGGGAGCCAGAACTCGCCGGACCTGACGGACTGCAGACCAAACTCAATGCCTTGATCCGAAAGAATACCTTGAAGCTGTCGGTGACCGCTCCGAATACCCAGCTGCGGACCGCGAGCAAACCCGCTGAAGACTTGCCTCTTCTGGTTCAACTCGCACCCGGCGATGGCTCTGACGACCGCGATGTCTGCGAGCTGGAAGCGGCCGTAGCCGAAAGCTGCCCGGAGCTGACCGAGGCCACGGACCAGCAGCAAAGAATCGAAGTGTTACTCAGGCTGCAGTACCTGCAGAAGCTTCGGATCGAAGAGCTTGAAGATGAGACCAGCCGTTACCAGCAGGATCTTGAGGCTGCAAGAGAGCAGCGGTCCGAATCAGAAGCCCTGGCAGAGCGTATCAAGTCGCTCAATGAGCAGCTTCGGAGCCGGGTCAGGGTGCTCACTGATGCCGTGGAAGTAGGACAGGCCACTGAGCAGCAACTGGCAGGACTACTTGATCGGATTGACCAGAAAAACCACGAGATTGGCGAATTGCGAGATGAGATTGCCCGTATGAAAGCGGACATGCTCAAACCCCGCAATGACGACGACGCCAGTATTCTGGGCCAACTGGGTGCTCAGAAAATCTTCCTGACGGCCTATCAGCCGGGCGCGGGCCATATTCATCTGCGGCATGATCAGTTAATCGACTATCTCCGCAATCCGGCCGCCTACGCTGCGCGCAAGTGCGGAATCGAAGAAGAGGCCTACCGTCGCTGGCTCGTCCATTTCGAAAACCCGGTCTGCAACTGCGGCGACGTAAACTGTCGAAATCAGGTTCAAAGAGTAGAGGTCCCTGCCCAGTTTGAAGCGGGACTTCATGATCGCTGTGAAATACATCGCCTCAAACCGGTTGCCGACAAGGCGCCGGCTATGGCGCGCGCATGAGCCATACACCGGCGCAGCCAAGCTGAATCGCCGGCTATTTTCGGCCCTAGGCTGTACATGGAGTTTGTTCCCGTCGCCCGCAGATCGCTCTGCGGGCGCGTCTTTTTGATGATAGACCGCATTCCAAAGGCCCCCGAGAGTTTCCCGCGAGGCTGCTTACCGTATACTGTCCCATTCTTGAAAGTTCAATCGGACGTGGCTGCCCAGGCTAGCCCTTTCCCGTGAGAGTGGGCAAAGACGGCAATGAGCCGGTCGCGTTAGTTGCTACGCATTGATGGAACGGTAAGCCGCATGGAACAGTTCAGAAATATTGGCGTTGTAGGCCGGATGGGGAGCGTCAAAGTGGTGGAGACGCTGCGACAGCTCAAGCAGTACCTCCTCGGCGAGAATTACCACGTGATTCTCGAAGAAGAAACCGCGACGATGCTGCCAGGCCATGGCCTGCAGGTGTCCAGCAAAAAACTGCTGGGTGAAATCTGTGATCTCGTCATTGTGGTGGGTGGCGACGGCAGTCTGCTGGGCGCCGCCCGCGAGCTGGCCAAAGCGAAAATTCCTATTCTCGGTGTTAACCGGGGCAGGTTGGGATTCCTCACGGATATTTCTCCTTCCGATCTCGAGGTTCGCCTCGAGGCGGTGCTCCAGGGCGAATACATCGAAGAGCAGCGCTTTCTTCTGGATGGGCATCTGGAGCGGAACGGGACACCTGCCGGTTTTGGCTCAGCACTCAATGATGTGGTTCTGCATCCTGGTAAGTCGACCCGGATGATCGGGTTCGATCTGTATATCGACGGACATTTCGTATACAGCCAACGGTCTGACGGTCTTATTGTGTCCACTCCAACGGGGTCAACCGCCTACTCACTCTCCGCGGGCGGGCCCATCATGCATCCTAAACTGGATGCCATCGCTCTGGTCCCGATGTTTCCTCACACCCTGAGCAGCCGGCCGATCGTTGTTGATGGCAAAAGCGAGATCAAACTGGTGATCGGCGACACCAACGAGACTTACCCCCAGATCAGTTTTGACGGCCAGATGGATATTCCCTGCGCGCCGGGTGACATCATTCGGATTACCAAGAAACCTTTCCGGATTCGTCTCATTCATCCCAAGGATCACAACTTTTACGCCACCTGTCGGGACAAGCTCGGCTGGGCCAGCGAAATATCAGCGAGCTGAGCATGATAGCGAAACAGTCCCGTAGCCGAGGCTTCGATCTTATCGGCGACATTCACGGGTGTGCACTGACTCTGACCCGCCTGCTTGAGCAAATGGGCTATCGGAAAATCAACGGGGTTTATGAGCATCCCCGGCGTCAGGCCATTTTTATCGGCGACATCATCGACCGTGGCCCCCGAATTCGCGAGGCGCTGCATCTGGTCTATGACATGGTGCGCCATGGTTCAGCGCAGATTGTGATGGGCAACCATGAGTACAACGCGTTGTGCTATTGCACGCGAGCCAGGCCCGGTAGCGGCCAGCAATGGCTTCGCGAGCACACGACTCGCCACAATCGTCTGATTCGCGAAACCCTGGAGCAGTTCGATCACTATTCCCGTGAATGGAACGAGTTTCTTGAGTGGTTCTATGAAATACCGCTGTTTCTGGAAGAAGAGCACTTTCGGGCGGTTCACGCCTGCTGGGATGGACACCTGATTGAGCAGTATCGCCAGCAGCATGGCAAAAACACGATTGATGAAGACTTTCTGCATGCTTCGACAGTAAAAGAATCGTTCGCCGGTCAGGTGATGGATACGCTGCTCAGAGGCACTGATTTGCCGTTGCCGGAAGGGGTCGCCATCACCAGCAGTGACGGTTACACCCGACACTTTTTCCGGACTAAATTCTGGGCAGAGTCTCCGAAAACCTACGGCGATGTGGTTTTTCAGCCGGACCCGTTACCAGAGGAGGTGGCAGCGCGGGAGTTGAATGAATCAGAGCGACGCCAGATTCTGAGTTATCCCTCGACCGAGCTGCCGGTTTTTGTGGGTCATTACTGGATGCAGGGTAAACCTGCCCCATTGAAAACCAATGTAGCCTGCATCGATTACAGTGCCGTGAAATACGGCAAGCTGGTGGCTTACAGAATGGATGACGAGCGCGAACTTCATCCGGATAAGTTTGTCATGATTGACGTAGAGCGCAGCGACCGCCGCGCTCCTGACGCGAGTAATCGCAACGCAGGCTGAATTCGGGCGTGAGCATGTACAGGGTTAAAAAGATAGATGGAACTCAGGACCTGGGACCGTTCAGCCGTTGGCTCGACTCGCAGGGCGTAGCGCATCGGTTCTCGGAAGAAAACGGTCAGCAGGTATTGTGGTTGACCCATGAAGAGCACGTGAATCCAGTGCTGGCTGCTCTGGACCATTATCTTTCTCAGATCAGTGATGACGGTGGTGTCGGCGCATCGGTTAAGAAACCGGGAGGCGCCTTCGTGCGCGGTCGCTGGCAACCGCGACCCGCCCATGCGCCACTCACGTTCGGCATTCTGGTTCTGGCGGCGATACTGGCCTGGGTGACCGGGTTAGGCCAGTCGTCGCTGTCTCAATATCTGTTTTTTGCTGATCTTGCGAATGGTCCGTTCAGTACATTCGGACAGCGAGTCGACGCCTGGCTGTTAACGCTATCCCAGGGCCAGTTCTGGCGGTTGCTGACACCGGAATTTCTGCACCTCAGCGTGATGCATATTCTGTTTAATGCCGTGATGTTCTGGTTTCTGGGCAGTCAGATCGAATATTTTGAAGGTAAAACCCGTTTGCTGATCATGTTTTTCGTGACGGCGATGGCGGGCAATCTGCTGCAGTATCTGATTAGCGGGCCGCTGTTCGGAGGTTTATCATCGGTAGTTTACGGGGCTATCGGCTACTGCTGGCTGTCACAGGTACGCTACCGGCGCTTCCAGTTTCCACCGGCACTGGTCGGCTTCTCGCTGGTCTGGCTGCTGATCGGATTTACACCGATTCCGGAATGGCTGGGAATGGGCCGCATGGCCAACGAGGCTCATCTTGGTGGTTTTATCGCGGGCGTGCTGTTGGTGGTTGCCTGGCCAGCGCCCAAAAAAAACCTCGCCTGAAAAGGCGAGGTATAAAGGAGCGGACACCGCTCTGATGAGAGAGACCAAATGTAAACGACCATTGACACCTGGTTTTTGAATGATAATCGTTATCATCTAAAAGTGTCAACGCTGCTCGGGATATTTCTGTTATGACTTACGAAGAATTGATTTCACGACTGGACCCCGCAACCTACATGAGCCTGCGCAAAGCGGTCGAACTCGGCAAGTGGCCGGATGGGCGGGTGTTGTCCAAGGAGCAGAAGTCTCTGTGTCTCGAAGCGGTGATCTGGTACGAGGAAAAGCATCAGGTTCCTGATGACCAGCGAGTCGGTTACGTCGATCGCGGCGCCAAAGCCTGCGGCACGAAAAAAGACGACGACGGCCCCGATCCGATCCGGATCCTCAACTGACCGCCTCGCCGAATAGGCGATTTAGACTCCATCTAAACAAAACGTCATGCGTCGAGCCCTCTGTTATGCGTAGATGAGGGCAACTACCCACTATTTTCATTTCTCACGGCGTGGCCTGATTCCGCCACAGCCGTCTTAGGAGAAGCCCAACATGCGTACCAGCCAACCACGTACGATCTACTTGAAGGAATACCAGGCACCGCGTTTTCTGGTTGATGAAATTGATCTGCGGTTCGAGCTTTTCGAGGAGGGCGCGCGGGTTCACAGCCGTCTCAAGGTTCGTCGTAACCACGAATCGGATAACGCTGAGGGTTCTCTTGTGCTTGATGGCGAACACCTCAAGCTTGAGTCTGTGGCCATCGATGGCGATAGTCTTGATGAGTCGCGATACGAGGTTACGGAAGAGCAGTTGACCATCAATGACGTTGGTGACGACTTTGAGCTCCAGATCACGACCTGGATTGAGCCACAGAACAATACGCGGTTGCAGGGGCTTTACAAGTCCTCAGGAATGTTCTGTACCCAGTGCGAGGCAGAGGGCTTTCGAAATATCACCTATTTCCCGGATCGCCCGGATGTCATGAGCCGCTACCGGACTCGCATTGAGGCAGACAAATCGCGCTATCCGGTGCTGCTCTCAAACGGTAACGATGTTGAGCGCGGTGATCTGGAAAATGACCGCCACTATGTGACCTGGGAAGATCCGTTCCGTAAGCCCAGCTATCTCTTTGCACTGGTCGGCGGCGACCTGGTGGAAATCAAGGATTCGTTCCGGACGGTCAGCGGCCGGGATATTGATCTGCGGATGTATGTCGAGCCGCGCAACGCCAAGAAATGTGACCACGCGATGGCGTCGCTCAAGCGCGCGATGCGCTGGGACGAAAAGACCTTTGGCCGCGAGTACGACCTGGATATTTTCATGATCGTCGCCGTTGACGACTTCAACATGGGCGCAATGGAAAACAAGGGTCTGAATATTTTCAATTCTTCCTGCGTTCTGGCGAGTGAGTCGACCGCCACCGATCAGGCTTTCGAACGTATTGAATCCATCGTTGCCCACGAATACTTCCACAACTGGTCGGGCAACCGGGTGACCTGTCGCGACTGGTTCCAGCTCAGTCTGAAAGAAGGCTTCACGGTTTTCCGCGATAGCGAGTATTCGTCCGATCTCGGGTCCCGCACCGTTAAGCGGATCGAAGATGTCACGTTGCTCAGAACGGCTCAGTTTGCCGAAGATGCCGGCCCGATGGCTCATCCGGTTCGGCCTTCGTCATACATGGAAATCGCCAACTTCTACACGCTGACCATCTACGAAAAAGGCGCCGAAGTTGTGCGAATGATTCGGACGCTGCTCGGTGCAGAGCTGTTCCGCAAAGGTAGCGACCTTTACTTCGAACGGCACGATGGCCAAGCAGTGACGACCGATGACTTTGTGCAGGCGATGGAAGACGCCAGCGGCATCGATCTTTCGCAATTCCGGCTCTGGTACGAACAGGCGGGGACGCCCGTACTGACGGTCTCTGATGAGTATGACGAGTCCGCAGGCGTTTATCGCCTGACCATTGCTCAGGAGATCCCGCCCACGCCAGGCCAGAAAGACAAGAAGGCCCAGCATATTCCCTTTGCTCTGGGCCTGCTCGATGCCGAGACCGGCAAGGACCTCCCGTTAAAAATGGACGCGGATGACGACTTCGCGCCCAAGCATCGGGTGCTCGATGTTCGCGAAGCCAGTCAGACGTTTGAATTCCAGGGCCTGAAGCACTGCCCCGTGCCATCGCTCCTGCGAGGATTTTCTGCCCCGGTTCGTCTGCGTTATCCATGGACTCGGGATCAACTGGCGTTCCTGATGGCGAACGACAGCGATGGCTTCAACCGTTGGGATGCTGGTCAGCGACTGGCGGTCGACGTCATTCTGGCTCGCACCAGCCAGAAAGAGAGCAAGCAGAGAGAGAACAAGGCGCTGGATCCACAACTGATCGAGGCCTACCGAACTTTCCTGACCGATGATTCTCTGGATAAAGCACTGGTCGCGAAAATGCTGCAATTGCCCTCTGAGAGCTACCTGGTCGAAGTATCGGATTCGGCAGATGTTCCTGCTATCTGCCAGGCTCGGGACGAAGTCCTGCTGGGGCTTGCCAAAGCGCTGCACGAGGAACTCATCGCCTGCTACCACGCCAATCTGATTGAAGGCCCTTACGAGGTGACGCCGGAAGCCATCGCCAAACGCAGTCTCCGCAACACCGCGCTGGCCTGGTTGCTGCGAATTGACGACGATGAAGCCCGAGCCCTCGCCGAGCAGCAATACAGTGAAGCAACCAATATGACAGACCAGGCGGGCGCGCTCCGGGCTCTGGTCAATTCCAGCTTCACAGAGAGTCGTGAGAATGCGTTGAGTGACTTCTATGATCGCTGGCAGAACGATCCGCAGGTGGTCGAGCAGTGGTTGGCCATCCAGTCGTCCAGTAACCAGACGGGCGACCTGATGTCGGTAAAAACGCTGCTCAAGCACCCCGCCTTTGACTGGAAGAACCCAAACAAGATCCGTTCGGTCATTGGCGCGTTTGCCAACCAGAATCTCTCCCAGTTCCATCTGGCAGACGGTAGCGGGTATGAGTTTCTTGCCGAGCAGATCATCCGTCTGGACGAGAGCAATCCGCAGATTGCTTCCAGGCTGGTGACGCCGCTGTCACGCTGGCGGAAGTTTGCTCCTGCGCATGCCCAAAAAATGAAAGCAGCCCTGGAAAAAATTCAGGCCAAACCGTCTCTATCGAAAGACGTTTATGAGATCGTTCACAAAAGTCTCGAAGAGTAACGTCATTTCTCACAACTCCCCTCGTTTTCTCCGCACAGGGTCTACACTTCAGAGAGCCGGTTGATTCCGGCTTTCTGATCTTTGCACTGCGGAGCCGCCACTTTTTGAGCTTCAACTCTTCCTCTCTCATTGCTGGCTCCCTCATGGGGCTGGCCACACTGTTTCAGGCTTCTGCTGTCATCGGAGCCGAAGAGCAGCTACTACCCAGTGTTCTTGATCAGCCTGCGCTGATCAGTGATCTCGCCAGTGCGCATTTGCTGACCGATCTCACCAATGCGGGTGAGCGCCTGGTTGCTGTGGGAGAACGGGGCCATATCGTGTACTCAGACAACCAGGGCGAAAGCTGGCAACAGGCGGCCGTGCCTTCGTCCGTCCTGCTGACCGGTGTCAGCTTCCCTACTCCTGAAAAAGGCTGGGCGGTAGGGCATGGCGGTCTGATTCTCCATTCAACTGACGCCGGCGAAACCTGGCAGCGCCAACTGGATGGAAGGGGTATTACCCGTTTACTGATCAAGGCCCGCGAAGCGGCCATCATAGCGATGGAGCAGACGATCGAGCAGGCGCCGGAAGATGAGCAGCGGGATCTGGAATGGGCGCTGGACGATCTGCGTTTTAGCCTCGAAACCTTGCAGGCGGAACTAGAATCCGAGCCCGTAAACCCTTTGCTGGACGTCTGGTTTGCCGATGAGCTGCACGGATTTGCGATCGGCGCCTACGGCGCGATTATTGAGACGCTCGATGGCGGTGAAAGCTGGCGAGCGAGAACCGCTGACCTCGAGAATCCCCAGGGCTTTCACCTCAATGCCTTTGAGAATCTGGGTAATGATCATCTGATTATCGCCGGAGAGGCAGGGCAGATCTTTATCTCCGCCGATCTGGGTAACACCTGGACATTCTCACCCGGGGACTACGAAGGCTCGCTGTTCGGAGCCCTGCCTGGTCAGGCCGCCGGGGAAGTGTTGGCCTTCGGTCTTCGAGGCACCCTGCTGTATTCCACGGACTATGGTCAGAGCTGGCAGTCGCTCAAGTCACCCACAGAGGCGACGATTAACCGCGGCTACCTCAATCAATCCGGTCAACCGGTGCTGGTCGGCAACGGCGGGGCAATACTCAGGGCACCAACACTGGCCGGACCTTACACGGTCACCTATGAATCCGACCGCCAGGGGTTGATGGGCGCACGAGTCTATCCGGACGATAGCTATCTGCTCATCGGCGAATCGGGCGTGCTGCATAAGCGAGCATCAGCAGATCAACCCGCCGGGAAAGGCCGATGAAATCACGTTCCAGTGAAGTGCCGACCATAGAAACCTTGATGTTCCGCTTTCGTGGCATCCTGCTCGCGTTGTTCGCTGTGGTCACAGTGGCACTGGGCTACAACGCCAGTCGCATTCAGCCCGACGCCAGTTTTATCCGGATGATCCCCGCTGAACATCCCTATATCGTCAACATGATCGAACACCGCGACGACCTGGAAAACCTCGGTAACTTCGTCCGGGTTGCGGTGGCGGCGCGTGAAGGTGATATCTTCGAGGCGGATTTCCAGGAAACCTTGCGCCAGATCACCGATGAGATGTTCTACCTGCCGGGTATTGATCGCTCAGGATTGAAGTCCATCTGGACGCCCAATGTCCGGTGGGTGGAAGTCACCGAAATGGGTTTCCAGGGCGGCAAGGTCATTCCCGATGGCTACGATGGCTCAGACTACTCGCTTGAACAACTTCGCCAGAACATCCTGCGCTCCGGCGAAGTAGGCAGCCTGGTTGCCGATGACTTCCGCTCGGCAATCGTTTATGCGCCCCTTTACGAAACCAATCCGGAAACCGGCGAGCCCCTCGATTATCGGGCGCTGTCTGAGGCGCTTGAGGAAAAGATCCGGGATCAGTATCAGCAGAGCAATCCTAACGTTTCCATTCACATAGTCGGCTTTGCAAAGAAAGTCGGAGATCTGATCGAAGGCATTGGTGCCATTGCCTGGTTCGCTGGCATCACCATCATGCTGACCGCAATCCTGCTGTTCTGGTATTCCCGCTGCAAAGTCAGTACGGCTGTCCCCGTGCTCACGTCCCTGATTGCCGTTATCTGGCAGCTCGGACTGCTGCGCATCCTGGGCTACGGGCTGGATCCCTATTCGGTGCTGGTGCCGTTTCTGGTCTTCGCGATAGGAATAAGTCACGGCGTTCAGCTGATCAACCGAATGGCCTATGAGGCAGCGTCTGGCCGTGACCGGACGATGGCGGCACGCCACGCTTTCCGTGCCCTTTATCGGGCGGGCGCTCTGGCGCTGGTTTCAGACGCGTTCGGTTTTCTGACGCTGCTATTTATCGGTATCGCGGTGATTCGGGATTTGGCCGTTTCTGCCGGTCTGGGCGTTGCCATAGTGATACTGACCAATCTCATTCTGCTGCCACTGCTGATGTCGCTTTTCGGTGTCAGCCGGTCCGGCATTGCGCACGCTCGGAACCGCAAGAAGAGTCAGGATGTAAAGTGGCGCCGGTTGTCTTACCTGGCGCATCCCACCGTTGCGCCAATCTCGCTGATGTTGGCGCTGATTGGGTTTGGCCTCGGGCTTTCCCTCAAGCAGGACCTGAAAGTGGGCGACCTGGAGCGGGGTGCTCCTGAGCTGCGCCAGGATTCCCGCTACAACCGGGATAACGCGTTCATCATCGATAACTATTCGACCAGCGCCGATGTATTGGTGGTGATGGTTGAGACCCAGCCCCAAGCCTGCACCACCTATCCGGTTCTGCGAACCATGGATGAACTGCAGTGGCGGTTGCAGAATACGCCAGGCGTTCAGTCCAGTGTCTCAATTGCGGACGTTTCCCGCATCGTCACCAAGGCCCTCAACGAAGGCAACTGGAAGTGGTTCGCGCTGTCACTGAATCAGGACATCATCAATGCGTCGCTGCGTCAGGTGCCGTCCGGATTCATCAATTCAGACTGCAGCCTCACGCCACTGCTGGTGTTTCTGGAAGACCACAAGGCAGAGACTCTTGATGCTGCCGTCGCGACTGTCGAAGCATTTGCCGCCCAGTACAACAGCCAGCAGGCGACATTCCTCCTGGCCGCAGGCAATGCTGGCGTTGAAGCTGCGACCAATCAGGTAATCAGCCAGGCCAAAAATCAGATGCTGCTGTTTGTTTACGCAGTGGTGAGTCTGCTGTGCCTGCTGATGTTCCGCTCCTGGCGCGCTGTGTTGTGTATTGTGATTCCTCTGGGCCTGACCTCGATCCTGTGCGAAGCCGTCATGGCCATTACCGGTATCGGCATCAAGGTGGCCACGCTACCGGTGATTGCGCTGGGTGTCGGTATCGGTGTGGATTACGGTATCTATATCTACAGCCGTCTCGAGCATTACCTGAATGAGGGAATGAAACTTCAGGAGGCCTACTATGAGACGCTGCGATCCACCGGCAAAGCCGTGGTATTCACAGGCATGACGCTCGGCCTCGGCGTGGTGACCTGGATTTTCTCTCCCATCAAATTCCAGGCTGATATGGGCCTGCTGCTCTTCTTCATGTTCATCTGGAACATGGTCGGCTCAATCTGGCTGTTGCCGGCGCTCGCGAGATTCCTGCTCAAAGAGCGTAGCGTTCCAAGAAACTGAAAACGCTGACGATTAGCCCAGACTCGCTGGTCTGGGCTCTTTGTGTTTTCGTAGTAACTGGGATATTTTCAGAAAGATCTTCGTCAGGTCGGCGTCCGATTGGGCTACGGTCGACGGTAGGCGCAGGAAGTTAAAAGGGGCCGCAAGGAGCCCACAGGCTGGTGAGCCCGACTTCCTGGAAATGATAAAAACCAGAAAGGGATCAGGCTATGGCATTTGCTCGTACGTTCAGAAGCTCCTTCTCAACCTTCGCCCTGGCGTCCGCCATCGGATTCGCCGGTATGGCCGGGACGGCGTCGGCAGCGGACCAGAAATTCGTCACCATCGGCACCGGCGGTGTCACGGGTGTTTACTATCCCGCAGGCGGTGCAATCTGTCGTCTGGTCAATATGAATCGTAAAGACCACGGTATTCGCTGCTCCGTTGAGAGTACCGGCGGTTCCATCTACAACCTCAACGCGCTGCGTCAGGGTGAGCTGGATCTGGCGGTCGCCCAGTCCGACTGGCAGTACCACTCCTACAACGGCACCAGCCAGTTCTCAGAAGATGGCCCTTTCAAGAAATTGCGTGCCGTTTTCTCCCTGCACCCCGAGCCGTTCACGGTGGTAGCCAGCAAAAACTCGAAAGTGAAAAACTTCGATGATCTGGCTGGCAAGAAGGTTTCTGTGGGTAATCCCGGCTCTGGTCAGCGTGCGACCGCAGAAGTGTTGATGGAGGAGATGGGCTGGTCCATGGATAAGTTTGCTCTGGCAGCCGAGCTGAAAGCCGCTGAGCAGAGTCAGGCGCTGTGTGACGGCAACATCGATGCCTTCTTCTATAACGTGGGTCACCCGTCCGGCGCGATCAAAGAAGCGACCACCTCCTGCGATAGCGTGCTGGTAAACGTGAACAACGCAGCCGCTAAAAAACTGGTCAAAGATAATCCTTATTACCGCACCGCGGTCATTCCCGGTGGCATGTATCGGGGCAATGACGAGGACACCACCACTTTCGGTGTTGCGGCGACGATTGTCAGCTCTGCTGATGTGCCGGACGACGTAGTCTACGAAGTGGTCAAGGCCGTGTTCGAAAACTTCGATAACTTCAAACGTTTGCATCCGGCTTTCGAAAACCTGACCAAGGAAGACATGGTTAAGGACGCCAACAGTGCGCCGCTGCATCCGGGCGCTGAGAAGTACTACAAAGAAGCAGGACTTCTGTAAGTCTCGGTCGGGCTAACCAAGCCATTTCCAGGGAGTGCGAGGCAGTCGCTGTGGCTGCCTCGCCGTCGTTTTTTTCAGCAGTAAAATTCAGACGGGAAGCGCGCAGTCATGGTGGAAAGCCAAAAGCAAAATTCGGGTGGTGGCCAGGGCAGGGGAGTCGAGGAAATCCTCAGCACGGAAGCCGGGGGACGCCAGCCCTCGGGAGCCCCAGCGGTTATTCTTTTCGTTGTTCCTGTTCTCTGGTCACTGTTCCAGCTTTGGATTGCCTCACCGCTCCCATACATCGTTGAATTCGGTATTTTTAACTCTACCGAAAGTCGCGCCATCCACTTGGCCTTCGCGACGTTTCTTTCCTTCACGCTGTTCCCGCTGATCCGCGGGCGAAGCATCGACCATGTGCCGGTCTACGACTGGATTCTCGCACTCGCTGGCGCCTTCGCAGCATCCTACCTGTTCCTCTTTTACCACCAGCTTTCAGAGCGACCCGGCGCACCGATCCTGCAGGACCTGATTGTCTCTTTGGGCGGCCTCGTACTGCTTCTGGAAGCAACTCGAAGAGCCCTTGGCTTGCCGCTGACGGTCGTTGCCGGAGTCTTCCTCGTCTACGCCTTAGCCGGGCCTTATATGCCCGACGTTATCGCCCACAAGGGTGCCAGCCTTGAGAAACTTGCCAGCCATATGTGGCTGAGTACTGAAGGCGTGTTTGGCGTTGCGCTTGGCGTGTCCACGAGCTTTGTATTTCTGTTCGTACTGTTCGGCGCCATGCTCGAGAAAGCAGGCGCAGGGCATTATTTCATTCAGGTGGCCTATGCGCTGCTGGGCCATATGCGAGGCGGCCCGGCGAAAGCTGCCGTCGTTTCCAGCGGGCTGAGCGGTATTATCTCCGGTTCGTCGATTGCCAACGTCGTCACCACCGGCACCTTTACCATTCCGCTGATGAAGAAAGTCGGTTTTCCGGGCACCAAGGCCGGGGCCGTTGAAGTGGCTGCGTCTACCAATGGTCAGTTGACGCCGCCAATCATGGGCGCTGCCGCCTTTCTGATGGTTGAATACGTGGGGATTTCCTACCTCGAGGTTATCAAGCACGCGATTCTGCCGGCGATGATTTCCTACATTGCCCTGATTTACATCGTTCATCTTGAAGCCTGCAAGCTGGGAATGGAGGGCATTCAGCGCACTCACAAGCCAACGCTGGCCCAGCGGATGCTGACTTGGGTAACGCTGCTGCTCGGACTCTGCGTTCTCACCTTCGCGGTCTACTACGGCATCGGTTGGCTCAAGACCCTCTTCGGCGCTAACGCCATGTGGATTCTGGCGCCTGCTCTGGTGCTCTCGTATGTCGCCCTGGTCTGGTACGCCTGCCAGTTTCCCTCGCTGGAAGGCAAAGAAACGGATATGTCGGTTCTACCGCCGGTCGGCGACACCGTTAAAACCGGTCTTTATTTCCTGCTGCCAGTCGTTGTACTCGTGTGGTGCCTGACGGTCGAACGCTTCTCTCCACAGCTCTCCGCTTTCTGGGCCACGGTGTTCATGATCTTCATCCTGATCACCCAGCGTCCGCTGCAATCCCTGTTCCGTAAGCAGGGTGCGATGGCCGGGCAGATTCGCACCGGCTTTGTCGATCTCGTTGAATCGCTTTCCATTGGTGGGCGCAACATGGTGGGCATTGGTGTGGCCACTGCCACTGCGGGCATCGTCGTGGGCACCGTCACCCTGACGGGTATCGGCCTGGTGATGACTCAGTTTGTCGAGTTCATCTCTGGCGGCAACCTGCTGCTGATGCTGATTTTTACGGCGGTCATCAGTCTTGTTCTCGGTATGGGGCTGCCGACGACCGCCAACTACATTGTGGTCTCCACGCTGATGGCCCCGGTCATTGTCACCCTTGGCGCTGCCAATGGGCTGATCGTGCCGCTGATTGCCGTTCATCTGTTTGTGTTCTATTTCGGGATTCTGGCGGATGACACGCCGCCGGTGGGTCTGGCCGCCTATGCGGCGGCCGCTATTTCAGGCGCTGATCCCATCAAGACCGGTATTCAGGGTTTCACCTACGATATTCGAACCGCAATCCTGCCGTTCATGTTCATTTTCAATACCCAACTGCTGCTGATTGGCCTGACTGGCTGGTTTGATCTGGTCGTCACCGTTGTCAGTGCCATTCTCGCCATGCTGGTGTTCTCGGCCGCCACTCAGGGCTACTGGCTGACCAAGACCCGGTGGTGGGAAACCCTTGCGCTGCTGTTGATCACCTTTACCCTTTTCCGCCCCGGTTTCTGGTGGGACAAGGTTTATGAGCCAACCGAGCAGGTGCCAGGTTCTGAGCTGCTGCAACGGGTAGATGGCATCGAGCCGAATGGGCAGATGATCGTGAAGGCATCTGGTATGGCGCTCGACGGTACCGATACTGAGACGTTCCTGAATTTCACGCTACCAGAAGGTGAAACAGCGGCGGCCCGTCTGCAGGCTATTGGTCTCGAAGTGACGCCCGCCGACGGACGGTCTGAAGTCGACTACGTGGAGTTTGGAAGCGAGGCAGAGCAGGCTGGTCTGGCTTTCGGCTGGACGATTGACGCTGTCCAGGTCGAGAAACCTCGACCGCCGAAAGAACTGATGTTCATACCCGCAGTGCTTCTGCTGGTGGTTATCGGATTGCTGCAGAAAAAGCGGGCCAGACGTGAAACCCAAGGTCGAGCCGCTGCTGCTTGAGGCCCAGTCCTCAAAATCCCGGTAGCGCCGACCAGTAAAGTTGCTACACTGCTCCTCCCGGCGGGCCACGACAGTAGCGTGGCCCCCGATTCGACATGTGATCCTTGGTACGGATCACCTCTGGGACAGAACGTGAGGAGCACGACATGCCCGTAGTTACTCTGCCTGACGGCAGCCACCGCAGTTTTTCTGAAGCCGTATCCGTTCACGATGTTGCCGCTGACATTGGCGCTGGCCTGGCCAAAGCCGCTATCGCTGGCAAGATCAATGGTCAGCTCGTCGATACCAGCTATCGCATTGATGAGGACGTCGACCTCGCCATTGTCACCGAGCGTGATGAAGAAGGCGTGGATATTATCCGTCACTCCACCGCCCACCTGCTGGCCATGGCCGTTAAAGAGCTGTTTCCCGAAGCGCAGGTCACGATTGGTCCGGTCATCGACAACGGCTTCTATTACGACTTCAAATACGAGCGTCCTTTCACCAATGAGGACCTGAGCCGTATTGAAAAGCGGATGGAAGAACTGGCGAAGCAGGATATCTCGGTCTCTCGCTCTGTCCTGTCCCGGGACGAAGCCGTCGCTCTTTTCGAGCAGATGGGTGAAGATTTCAAGGTTCGGATCATTCAGGACATTCCCGGCAACGAAGATCTCTCCTTCTATCGGCAGGGCGATTTCATTGATCTGTGCCGCGGCCCTCATGTGCCCAACACCGGCAAGCTTAAAGCCTTTAAACTGACCAAAGTGGCAGGCGCCTATTGGCGAGGTGACACCAGCAATGATCAGTTGCAGCGTGTTTACGGAACCGCCTGGGGCAATAAGAAGGATCTGAAGGCGTATCTGCATCGCCTGGAAGAAGCGGAAAAGCGCGATCACCGTAAAGTAGGCCGTAAGCTTAACCTGTTCCACATGCAGGAAGAGTCTCCGGGCATGGTGTTCTGGCATCCGGCAGGCTGGACGCTTTACCAGCAGGTTGAGCAGTACATGCGCGGCCAGCAGAAGCGCCACGGCTACCAGGAGATCAAAACACCGCAAGTGGTGTCGCGAGTGTTGTGGGAAAAATCCGGTCACTGGGAAAAATTCAGTGACGATATGTTCACCACCCAGTCTGAAAAGCATGATTACGCGATAAAGCCTATGAACTGTCCCTGTCACATCCAGGTGTTCAATCAGGGACTGAAAAGCTACAAGGATCTTCCTCTGCGTCTGGCTGAGTTCGGCTCCTGCCACCGCAATGAAGCCTCCGGTGCTTTGCATGGTTTGATGCGTGTCCGTGGCTTTACCCAGGATGATGCCCACATTTTCTGTGAAGAAGATGCCATTCAGGATGAGGTTTCAGCCTTTATCGCCATGCTTCACGAGATTTACGCGGACTTCGGTTTCAGCGAAATCCTCTACAAGCTCTCGACCCGCCCGGAAAAGCGTGTGGGTTCCGACGAAGTCTGGGACAAGTCTGAGGCGGCTCTGGAAGAAGCCCTGAATCGTGAGGGTGTTGAGTGGGAGTTGCTGCCAGGTGAGGGCGCTTTCTACGGTCCGAAAATCGAATTCTCTCTGAAAGACTGTATCGGCCGGGTGTGGCAGTGCGGCACCATTCAGGTGGACTTCTCCATGCCGGGTCGTCTTGGCGCTCAATATGTCGCCGATAACTCCGAGCGTAAGACGCCGGTGATGCTTCACCGCGCCGTGCTGGGCTCCTTCGAGCGTTTCATCGGGATTCTTATCGAGGAATATGAAGGCAGTTTCCCTACCTGGCTGGCGCCACAGCAGGTTGCGCTGATGACAATCACCGATAATCAGCAGGAATATGTCCGGAATCTTGCAAAAAAATGGCAGGCGCAAGGCGTTAGAGCGAATGCCGACTTGAGAAACGAGAAGATCGGCTATAAAATCCGCGAGCATACTTTAAACAAGGTGCCCTACCTCGTTGTTGTCGGCGATAAAGAAGTCGAGCAAGGCCTTGTGGCGGTGAGAACCCGCAAAGGTGAGGATCTGGGTACCATGACGCCGGAAGCGTTTATGAATCTCCTGAACGAGGACATTCAGCGCAAAGGCAGAACCAAGACGGAGATCTGATTATCAAACAGCGAGCGAATCGGGGTGGGCGTTCACCTAAAGCGCCAATTAACCAGAACATTGAAGCTTCAGAAGTTCGTCTGATCGACGAAAATGGCGAGCAGGTTGGCATTGTTTCCATAGAGGACGCGCTGGCCAGAGCCGAAGCAGCGACCCTTGATCTGGTTCAGATGACCGACTCCGATCCGATCGTCTGTAAGATAATGGACTACGGCAAGAAGATCTTCGAAGACAAGAAGGCCAAGGCAGCTGCCAAGAAAAAGCAGAAGCAGGTCCAGGTCAAAGAAGTCAAGTTCCGTCCAGGAACTGAAGAAGGGGATTACCAGGTCAAACTACGCAACCTGGTACGTTTCCTTGAAAATGGGGACCGCGGCAAAATCACCGTCCGCTTCCGTGGTCGTGAGATGGCACACCAGGAAATTGGTATGCAGCTCATGGATCGCATCGAGCAGGACATTGAGGCGCTGGCTCAGGTTGAGATGAGGCCGAAAATGGAAGGCCGTCAGATGACCATGATCGTGGCTCCCCGCAAGAAGAAGTGATCCTTGCCGAATGCTCGGATCCCCCGCTCGTGCGGGGGATTCTTCGTTCAGGGTCACTACTGTTTTTCTAACTATAGAATGCGGAGTTTTAAAAAATGCCCAAGATGAAATCCAAAAGCGGGGCCACCAAGCGGTTCAAGAGAACAGCGAATGGCTTCAAGCATAAGCAATCCTTCACCAGTCATATTCTGACCAAGAAGAGCCAGAAGCGTAAGCGTCAGCTGCGGGGAACCAAGCTGATCGCCAAAGCGGATGTCGCTTCTATCGAACGTATGATTGCCAAGTAACCCCCAAGGTCAGAAGGATTGAATTATGCCTCGCGTTAAACGTGGCGTTGTAGCACGCCGTCGTCACAAAAAGATTCTGAATCAGGCCAAGGGTTACTACGGTGCCCGTAGCCGTGTATTCCGTGTAGCCAAGCAAGCCGTTATCAAGGCTGGTCAGTATGCGTACCGCGACCGTCGTAATCGCAAGCGCGCATTCCGTGCACTGTGGATCTCGCGTATCAACGCTGGAGCCCGTGCTAACGGTCTGTCATACAGCCGTCTGATTTCTGGTCTGAAGAAGGCTAACGTAGAAATCGATCGCAAAGTTCTGGCCGATCTGGCCATGAACGAACAGCAGGCATTTGCAGCTGTAGTTGAGAAAGCCAAAGCGTCCCTCTGATTCGCTTAGCAATTTCATCAGCTGTTGATGACCTTCGGTGTCGTGGTTTACGGCACCCGCTATAGCAGGGGAAGGGCGCAGGCTCTTCCCCTGTTTTTCTTTGAACTGCCAGCAGCGCAAGTGGAGCAGGGAACATGGAAAACCTGAAGCAACTGGTTCAGGACGGTCTGACCGAAGTTGAGCAGGCCACGAGTCTTCAGGCACTGGATCAGGTGCGGGTTAATTATCTGGGCAAAAAGGGCGTGCTGACACAGCAGCTTAAATCGCTGGGACAGCTCTCAGCGGAAGAGCGTCCAGCCGCAGGTCAGCTCATTAACGAAGCCAAAGTTCAGGTTCAGGACGCTATCACAGCGCGCCGCGATCGCCTTGAACAGGCCGCTATTGATGAAAGACTCGCTTCGGAGTCCATTGATGTCACGCTGCCTGGCCGCGGCCAGGATCTGGGTGGTCTGCATCCCGTGACTCGCACTCGCCAGCGTATCGAACAGTTCTTTGCCGCTGCCGGTTACACTGTTGAGCAGGGTCCTGAGATCGAAGATGACTACCACAACTTCGAAGCCCTCAATATTCCGGGACATCATCCCGCCCGGGCCATGCACGACACCTTCTATTTCGATCCCGGAACCGTTCTGCGTACCCATACGTCGCCGGTCCAGATCCGCACCATGGAAAGCTCCCGTCCGCCGTTTCGCATGATTTGCCCGGGACGGGTTTATCGCTGCGATTCCGATATGACTCATACCCCGATGTTCCACCAGGTAGAAGGCCTGCTGGTGGATCAGAACGTGAGCATGGCGGATCTCAAGAGCACTATCGAGGAATTCCTGCGCGTCTTCTTCGAACGCGATCTGAAAGTTCGCTTCCGTCCTTCCTACTTCCCGTTTACCGAGCCTTCAGCAGAAGTGGATATTGAGTGGGGGCGTGAAGCGGACGGCAGTATCAAGTGGCTGGAAATCATGGGCTGCGGCATGGTCCACCCGAAAGTCTTCGAGCATTGCGGTATTGATCCGGAAAAATGGCGAGGATTCGCCTTTGGTCTCGGGATTGAGCGCATGGCCATGCTCCGCTACGGCGTGAAGGATCTGCGTATGTTCTTTGAGAACGATCTGCGCTTCCTCCGCCAATTCCGCTGATACCCATCGTTTTTTAGTTACGCATCTGACAGAGCAAGGACAACCATGAAATTCAGTGAACAGTGGCTTCGCGAGTGGGTGAATCCGGAGCTGGACACTCACGGACTGACCCATCAGATCACTATGGCCGGACTGGAAGTTGACGGCGTCGAACAGGTCGCGGGCCAGTTTAGTGGCGTGGTGGTTGGCGAGGTCCTGTCCGCCGAGCAGCATCCTGATGCGGACAAATTGCGGGTCTGCAAAGTTTCAGATGGTGCTGAAACGTTTGATGTGGTCTGCGGCGCGCCGAATGTCCGCGCCGGCCTGAAAGTGCCCTTCGCCAAAATCGGCGCGGTACTGCCCGGCGATTTCAAAATCAAAAAGGCCAAACTGCGGGGGCAACCCTCTCACGGCATGCTTTGCGCAGAAGCCGAGTTGAGCCTATCTGAGCGCAACGAAGGGCTGATGGAGCTGCCTGGCGATGCGCCTGTCGGCGAAACACTGAATCAGTATCTGGGGCTGGACGACGTCGCCATTGATGTCGATCTGACGCCCAACCGGAGTGATTGCCTGTCGATTCGTGGTCTGGCTCGGGAAGTGGGCGTACTGAACCGTCTGCCCGTTTGCGAGCCGGTGATTAAGGTGGTTCCGCCCGCCCATGATGAGCGCGTGACCGTCCGTCTGGACGCTCCCGCTGCCTGCCCGCGCTATCTCGGTCGTGTTCTGCGCAACGTTGACCTGAGCCGTCCGACGCCGCTGTGGATGCAGGAACGTCTGCGTCGTTCCGGAGTACGTTCGATCGATGCAGCTGTTGATGTCACCAACTACGTGATGCTGGAGCTGGGGCAGCCAATGCATGCGTTTGATCGTCGCCAGATCACCGGCGGGATCGTCGTTCGCATGGCCTCAGCCGGTGAAAAGCTGGTGTTGCTGGACGGTCAGGATGTAGAGCTGACGGCCGAGACCCTGGTGATCGCCGATCACGAGAAGCCCATTGCCATCGCCGGCATAATGGGCGGTGAGCACTCCGGTGTGGCTGACGACACCCGTGATCTCATTCTTGAGGCAGCCTACTTTGACCCGATCACTCTGGCTGGCAAGGCCCGTCACTACGGATTACACACCGATGCTTCTCATCGATTTGAGCGCGGTGTGGATCATGAGCTGGCGCGGACGGCAATGGAACGCGCCACTACATTGCTGATGGAAATCATCGGCGGTGAGCCGGGCGAAATCGTAGAAGTAGTGGATGAAGAGCATTTGCCCGTGCCCGCAGTGATCGTTCTGCGTCGCCGGCGGCTGGCCGAGGTGCTGGGCGCTGAGCTGCCCGACAGCCGGGTGACTGAAATCCTCAATCAGCTGGGCTTCGAAATCGTCGCGACTGAAGCCGATCGCTGGCAGGTCAGGGTGCCCAGCTTCCGGCCCGACGCCTCGATTGAAGAAGATCTTATCGAAGAAGTGGGCCGGATTTATGGTTATGACAACCTGCCGGTCACCGAGCCGTTCGGCTCTCTGGGCCTCAAGCCGGTTGACGAGGCCGTCCGGCCACTGACAGCCGTTCAGCGCTATTTTGTTGATCAGGGGTATCAGGAAGCGATCACCTACAGCTTTGTCGATCCGAAGGTGCAGGCGATTCTCGACCCGGATCGGGAGAGCATCCCGCTGGCCAATCCTATCTCGGCTGACCTGGCCGTGATGCGAACAACACTCTGGAGCGGCCTGGTAAAAACGCTGGAATGGAACCAGAAGCGTCAGCAACCGCGCGTGCGCCTGTTCGAAACCGGTTTACGGTTTGTCCGCGACGGCGACGGTAAAACCTTGCAGGAACCTATGCTGGCGGGCGTGGTTTGCGGAAATCAGGTGCCCGAAAACTGGACCAATGGCCGCCGGCCAACCGACTTCTTCGATGTGAAAGGCGAGCTCGAAGGCCTGTTCAGTCTGCTGGGGCTTTCCGTGGAATTCCGGCGTGGCCGTCATCCCGCACTGCATCCGGGGCAGAGCGCAGAACTGGTTTGCGGGGATGAATCTGTCGGATGGCTTGGAACCCTGCATCCGGTGGCGGCCAAGTCCTTGGATCTCAGCGGACAGGTCCTGCTCTTTGAACTCCGATTGAACGCAATTAGCACAGGTTATGTGCCTAATTACAAAGAATTTTCAAAATATCCTGAAGTTCGGCGGGATTTGGCTATTATTACTAACGATGCTATTGCATTTGCTGACGTGCAGCGTATTGTCGAGAGCAACGCTGGTGAATTCCTGACCGCTCTGCGCGTCTTCGATGTCTATGAAGGTGAGAGTCTCGGGGCTGGAAATAGAAGCCTTGCCTTGAGTCTTGTCTGGCAGCACCCTGAGCGCACGCTGAACGAGGAAGAAGTCCTCAAGCAGTTTGAAACAGTAGTGGCGGCGCTTCAGTCTGAGCTTGGAGCAAAATTAAGGAGCTGACGCATGGCGGCTTTGACCAAAGCAGAAATGGCCGAGCGGCTTTACGAAGAATTGGGTCTGAACAAGCGCGAAGCCAAAGAAATGGTGGAAGCGTTTTTTGATGAGATCCGCGAGGCGCTGAGCCATAACGAACAGGTTAAGCTGTCTGGATTTGGAAACTTCGATCTGCGTGATAAAAAGCAGCGGCCGGGTCGTAATCCGAAAACAGGTGAGGAAATCCCCATCAGCGCGCGCCGGGTAGTGACGTTCCGGCCGGGGCAAAAACTCAAGCAGAAAGTAGAGAGCTATGCTGGAACCCAGTCATAACAACGAATTGCCGGTCATTCCCGGCAAGCGTTATTTCACCATTGGTGAAGTGGCGGAGCTTTGCGCGGTTAAGGCTCACGTCCTCCGCTATTGGGAGCAGGAATTCCCACAGCTCTCGCCCGTAAAACGCAGGGGTAATCGCCGCTACTATCAGCGGGCTGACGTCCTGACAATCCGCCAGATCCGTAGCCTGCTTTATGATCAGGGCTACACCATCGGCGGAGCCAAGCAGAAACTCAGCAGTACGGAAGTCAAAGACGATACTTCCCAGTATCGGCAGATCATTCGCCAGATGATTACGGAACTGGAAGACGTGCTGCACGTCCTGAATAGTCCTCTTTCCTGATCTTCCCGTATCGTTGCCAAAGCCCTGGCGCATTCCGTCAGGGCTTTATTATTTCTAGGGAGCCTCCGAACAACCCCGAATCACCTCTGGCTTTCAGAGCGCTTCACTCCCTAGACCCCCTCAACTGAATCGGAGCCGATCTGGCCATGACCCCGGACAGACATGACCTCTGGTTTCTGCCGCTTGGCGGGACCGGTGAAATCGGCATGAACCTGAATCTGTACGGCCACGACGACGCCTGGCTGATGGTGGACTGTGGCGTTACCTTCCCAAGGCAAGGAGAGCCTGGCGGTGGCCGCGGCCAGCCGCACATCCAGATGGCCGATCCGGAATTTATCGTTGATCGCCGAGAGCGTCTGGTAGGTCTTGTGATCACTCATGCTCATGAGGATCACATCGGCGCAGTACCCTACCTGTGGCCGCTTCTGCAGTGCCCAATTTATACCAGCGCCTTCACCGCCGAAGTCCTGCGCCGAAAGCTGGCCGAGTTTGATCTGCTGCATCGGGTGCCGATCCATGTCGTCGAAGTCGATGGTGTCCGGCAGATAGGGCCGTTTCAGGTCCAGTGGCTCGCATTGACCCATTCTATCCCTGATCCCAACGCGCTGATGATCCGCACGCCTGCAGGCAGTATTTTCCATAGCGGCGACTGGAAGCTGGAAGATCAGCCGCTGGTAGGCCATGGGTATTCCCGTGCGCAGTTCGAGCAGCTCGGCGATGAAGGCGTCGATGCGATGGTCTGCGACTCCACGAATGCCACTGTTTCTGGCCATTCCGCTTCCGAAGCCAGCCTCATACCCGGTCTGACCGAGGTAGTAAAATCGGCCGAGGGCCGGGTGGTGGTGGCCTGTTTCGGTAGCAACATTGCGCGCCTGCACACCCTCGCGGAAATTGCTCTAGCCACGGATCGCTACATGGGCCTGATAGGCCGCTCCCTGATCAATATGGCCGGAGCCGCCCGCGCCGCAGGGCTCTGGAATTCACGTCATTCACTCATTGAAGCCAGCCATCTGGGTTATCTTCCCCGTCACGAAGTACTGGCTGTCGCTACGGGTAGCCAGGGAGAGCCGCGAACAGCTCTCGCCCGCATGGCCAGTAACAGTCATCCCCATATCGAGCTTGAGGCGGGTGACACTGTGATATTCAGTGCCCGCGCCATTCCCGGAAACGAAGAAGCCATTGATCGTCTGATTGAGCGCCTGCGACAGATGGGCGTGATTGTGATTACGGCAGAGGAAGCCAAGCTGCCGATTCATGCGTCGGGTCATCCCGCGGCTGACGAGCTGGCGGCCATGTATCAATGGATCAGACCGAACATGGCGATCCCGGTGCATGGCGAAGATCATCATATGGCGGAACATGCATCGATAGCCAAGGCGCAGGGTGTTCGTCGCCAGCTGGTGGGTCGTAACGGTGATCTGTTCATGATCAGACCGGTGCCGGGGCTTCGTCGGGCAGTGGTAGAAACGGGCCGGCTGGGATGGGACCGTGGCCAACTGGTACCGATCCGGGTCGAGCGAGAAATGATGGATCAGCCGGGTGTGAGCTAGGCCATCGATACTCTGAATAGTTATAGCTTGGACTGCAGAAAGTCTCCGCAAGGGGATTCAGCCACTCTACGCAACCGCGCCGGACGGCACCTCACCGGTTTTCTGGTTCACCATGCAGTTTGCCATGATTGCCGGTTTCGCGACGGCTTACCCCATGAACTGGTGGCTGATCCGCCGGGGCATTAAAGAAAAGATGTAGCGCTCGGCTGATGCTCCGAGACCGGTCTTTTGCCAAGTCCAAACGACTAAATGGCGTGCGCTTGATCTAGATCAAGTGGCCCTTTTCTGGTTTCTCTAAAGTAGGTTTCAAGAGAAACAGAAACCGAGGAGGTCGCCATGTTTCTGGACGATACCGTGCTGGCTGGATTACTGGCTGTCGCTGCAACCTGTGCATTTTTTGGCGGGGTAGGCTGGTTCATCTATTCGGATATTCAAAAGCATAAAAGAAAAAAGCCGACCCGGTAGCGGTCGACTCGAGCGAGAGGAATCTTGAGGCCGGCTTTGCGTCGGCCTTTTTTCTTTCCCGCAACCCCGCGCTCAAATGGTCGGGCCCAGTCAGCCCAGGTGTCGCACCAGAAAGTCGATTTCTTTGCTGACGACGTCTTCAAACAGCTCACCGTTGTATATCGCAAAGTGTGAGGTGTCGTACCGGTGCAGTTCGACGCGATCGCCGCCGAGCTTGGCAGCCTTGAGCATTGGACCCAGGGGCGTCAGATCATCCTGATCGGCGGTGATGATCATCATTGGGCACTTGAGGGTAGCTGCGTGACGCACAGGCCTGAATAGTTTTGGATTAACGAAATCCCGCAGAGCAATCCGATTCTGCCAGGCAGGACCACGAATGAGCTGAGTGTGCTCCCAGGAGGTATTGTTGGTGTAAGCAGCCCATTCACCTTGCCGTCCGATGGCCTTCGTGTAGACCGGCGGCAAGCCCAGTAGGCCGGAGCCGGCGTCCATGACGGCCCGAGCACTTAACCAGAGCCCTTGCATGGGCGCTTTGAGGGCGAGCTGACGCGCCAGGTATAGCGCGGTGGCCGCGTTGTCCAAATTCGGAACTTGCATCACAAGGGCCGTCACCTGGCCGTCTTCGTGGGCCGCCTGAAGGGCGATGCCCCCGGAATATGAGGTGCCCCAGACCGCCACCCGCCGAGCGTCGACATCGTCCCTCGATCTGATGAACCCCAGGGCGGCTCGGTAGTCCGCAACCTGCTGTTTCACCGAAACCAGTTCGCGGGGCGTACCGGTGCTGTCGCCAAAACAACGATAGTCGAAGAACAGGACGTGAATCCCCGCCTCGGCGAATCGCTGCGCATAAAGATGAAGACTGCTGTCGCGAGTCATCGACAGCCCATGGCCCATCACAACGGCAGGATAGCCTTTATCAGACCGCAGTTCGGTTTTCCGGGCCCTGATCAGCGTACCGACAATGGTCTCTCCACCAACGGTAAAGCGGACGACTTCAGATCCGGCTGCGCTCTGGTCTGCCTGCGAAGTAGGCTGTTTGTCTGTACGGGTATCCATTCTGACGTCCTTAATCATATCGAAGGAGCGAGACCTAGGCCGCTACCGGAGGGATTAGATCACGGATTGAACCATGGCGTCTGCGCAGCAAAGATTGGCCAGCAGAATTGGCTTGGTAGCCGATGCAGGAACCGGCGCTATTCGACGATTCGCACACTTCAATTGGCTGGATCTTCTCAAACTGAGCCAAAAATGATCTGACCGAACAAAAATGACCGGAATGGTTGCCACAGGAACCTATTTCGAATACAACAGAGAGCGGCTCAAACATTAAATATTGGTATATCGTTTAAAAAGCGAACAATATGATGAGTGGGCTCTTTGGGATGGGCGGATCCTTTTGAAAGCCTTACCCCCAGAGGGGCTTCTGAGTGAGAGGCTTCCGAGCCAAACCGACAACGTCGGAACCCAGAGTGAATGCGATTCTGGTCAGGTTCATGCCTACGACAGACAAAGCGATGGCTAGCCGCCGGCTCGGCAGCTGGAAACGAAACTGACTGCGATGCGGTGCAAGTGAGATGTTCCGTAAACTGACATTTATATTGATGCTGGCGGTGCCCGGTATCGGTACTTACATTGCCTACCACTGGCACGTCTGTGGTCTCTTTCTCTATGGGGTTGACGCCTCCGAACTGACCGAGAGGAACGGACTGGTCTATTACCGGGGAGAGTCGCACCCCTTCACCGGAACCGCCCATGCGACGCTAATTGCCGAAGAAGGTGGCTTTCTGCACTGTCCGCCTGTGAGATGGCGCGCTCAGTTCAGAGATGGTCGTCTCGACGGGCGATTCGATGCGCCGATTCAGGGAATTGGCGAGGACAAAACCTTCCTGCCCGGGGAAACTACCCAAGTCTGGATTTATGACAGCGGACGACGAGTTGGAGGCGGCCCTTCACTCGGCGATCAGCCGATTCTCGTTCCCGGCAATTCAGATCAGACCTGAACAGATTACCCGCAACCCGCTCGGCACCGCTCCCAGGCTGCAAACCCGCCAAATTTTGAATTCCGGAAAGCTCACTATTCCCTATAGCGGCTAAGTGCTCCGAACCCTTCGTGAAAGCAGAGGCTTTCGGGCTGCGATTCGGTTCGCAAATGCTGAATTGTTTGTAGGTCTTGTGACGTCGGAACTGGAGTGCTGAAAGGCTGGGGAGTAGTGTCGCTGGATCCGGGAACGGGTGCGACGTTCCCCTTTTTCAGGATCCAGGATGTTGCCATGAGCTTGAAACAGTATTTCCTTTCCATGGTGTCTGCCGTCGTTATGGTCGGCCTTGCCGGCGCTGCGGTGGCGCAGCAGGCCTCTGATCAGTCGGGGAAACCCAAGCCGTCTTTCAAAGAAGTCTCCATGTGTGTCTACGACCCGATGGGCAAGAGCGGCATTCTGATGAAAGCGTTTCAGCCGCTGCAGATTGGCGCTCTGAGTTACGGGGTCAAAGTTGAACTGCTGCCCTATTTTGACGAGCGGATCGCAGCCGAGGATTTCCGGGCAGGGGTCTGTGATCTGGTCAATCTGATCGGGTTCCGTGCCCGACAGTTCAATCGCTTCACCGGCACCATTGATTCGGTAGGGGCGCTGCCGACTTACGATCAGATGGAAAAGGTCGTGAGTGTTCTGGCCTCGCCGAAGGCAGAACCGCTGATGAAGGACGGAGAATATGAGGTGGCGGCGGTCATCCCGGCGGGCAAGGTGTTCATGTTCGTCAACGACCGCGCGATGAATACTCCAGACAAAATGGCGGGCAAAAAAATCAGCGTGCTGGATGGCGCTCCGGAGCTGCCGGAGCTGGTCAGCAAGGCGGGCATGACACCTGTAGCTTCCACCATCGCCAATGCGTACAGCCGTTTCAACAACGGTAATGTCGACATCACCGCTGGGCCTGCGCTGGTTTTCGAACCGATGGAGCTGGAGAAGGGGCTGAGGCCCAACGGCGGGATTATCCGTTTTCCGCTGTCTCAGGCCACCATGCAACTGATCATCCGTCATGAAAATATTCCGGCCGAAATGATTCAGGAGATCCGTCGACGCTCCAAGGATATCTACGCCCAGGCGATGACGATGATCACGAGCGCCGAGGAGCGAATTCCTGACGATCTGTGGATTGAGGTGCCTGAGGACGTGAAGATTGCCTGGCAGGAGGCGTTTCGTCAGAACCGCATTGAAATGAGAGACAAGGGAATCTACGACGCCAAGGCGCTGACGCTGTTCCGGCGCATTCGCTGCGATGCAGATCCTGGCTTACCAGAGTGCAGCGCTGCAGATCGTGAATAAGTCGTTCCTCGACCGCCTGGCGGTCGGCTGCTCAATTGCGCTGATGCTGTTTGTAATAGTCATGACGACTGGCGAGCAGCTTCACGCCCGCATCATTCAGTGGGGCGCCGATCTCTGGCCCATCTACGGCACTCTGCGCGAGCCGACGCCCGAACCGCAGTGTCGCGTCATCAGCGATATTGAGGGCAGGGTCGATGCCCTGGAGCAGCAGCATGAAGAGGAAAATGCTTCTGCGCTGTTTGCCACGGAGTTTGATCGCCAGGCCGCTGAACAGTCGGTCATCAGTCAGAACGGCGTTTGCCAGGAGCTAAAGCGTCGCTGGGCAGCGGCGGAGGAGCAGCGAAGTCCGTCGCTCAGTGCCTATCTGTTGCTTGACCGCACAGTGGGCTACGTCGCCAGCCTGACCATCAAGGCCGGAAAGCTGATTCTGGCGCTGGTGATATTTGTCAGTGCGCTGGTCGCCTGTATCAGACAGCATCACATCAGCTTCAGGCCCATTCGCTCTTCCGTGGGCTACCGGATCGCCACAATCACTCAGGCCGCCGTTAACGGTGTTCTGACCTATTCCGCCTGGGCCGTTTATCAACAGGCCCGAACGTCCGGTACGACCAATGGGCATGATGTCACGCTGGTTCTTCTGGTCGGCTTTGCCGCGCTGACCCTTGTGAACCTCGTGCAGAGCCTGCGGCCTCCCGAGGGGCTCACGGCCCGCGCTCGCCTGGGCGAAATTCTTCTTGCCATCCCGCTCTATGCCTGGCTCGGCGTCTTCGCAGCCGGCTATTTCCTGTTCGTGGAAGGCTATCCTGCCGGGTTGGCGCTGCACTTTGGCGCCATCTTTGAATTATCGAGTCTGTTTCTGCAGATTGCATTGTTCCTGTGGGTGGGAATGCTGCTCAAGCAGACCCGGCTGGCTGAGAGAATCCTTGCGGTCTTCAAACCCTGGAACTTTCCGCCTGAAGTGTTGTGCGTCGTGATGGTCGCGCTGATGGCGCTTCCCACCGCCTACACGGGTGGTTCCGGCATTATCGTCCTGGCACTGGGCGCTCTGGTCTACGAGGAGTTGCGAAGAGTCGGTACTCGCCGGCAACTGGCCATGGCCACCACCGCCATGACGGGCAGTGCCGGCATCGTCCTTAATCCCTGCATTCTTATTCTCATGATCGCCATCCTCAACAAGCAGGTTGTGACTGGCGATCTTTACCATGAAGGCCTGAAAGTTTTTGTGGTGAGCCTGGTGGCGTTTGCGGCTGTGGTTCTGCTGACCCGCAAAGGTCCGCTCACCGTTGCGCCTTGGCGACACGCCTTGCCGGCGATGTTCGGCGAGTTCCGTCACCTGGTGGGCTACGTTGTGGTGATCGCTGTGGTGGTGCTGTTCTACGGACTGGCGCTGGGCGTGTGGATGGACGAATTCACCGCAGCCATCATGCTGCCCGTCATTATTATTGGCATGCTGCTGTGGGAGAAACGTTCCGGACAGGTCGCTGAAGGCCGGGTGATGCATCGCATCGGCCGTTCGGGAGATGAGTCGGTTGTCCATATCGGCGCGCTGTTGATGTTTATCGGCGCGAGTCTGCTGGTAGGTGGAGTGGTTCAGCGCGGTAGCGGTGACACAGGCATGATGACTCTGGCATTCGAGTCACCGCTGGTCTGTATTGCCGTACTCATGGTGGCGCTCGTTCTGATCGGGATGATCATGGAATCCATGAGCGGCGTTGTATTCGTTTCCGCCACTCTGGCACAGCTTGCTTACGACAGTGGCGTGAATCCTCTGCACTTCTGGATGGTGACGCTGGTGGCCATGGAATTGGGCTTCCTGACTCCGCCTATCGCTCTGAATCAGCTCTACACACGGCAGGTGGTTGGCGAGCTGGAGGCGGAGCTTGCCAGCGCGGAAGAAGGCAGTTTCTGGTACCGCCATGAGCGTTACCTGTTGCCCGTAGCCATCATGACTCTCGTGCTGCTGGTGGTGACTTTTGGGCCGTTCCTGACCGGCTATGGCGGTTGGTATGGCGGCTAGCGTTTTGAGAGGAACGCAGGGGATGGCTTCCGCCCTCTATTAAATTCAGTAACTTCCGCGCAGTTTTTGGCTGGCTTCCTATACTTTGAGCTTCCACGGGACTTTGAGCCTCAACGGGAACTCAGCTGGAAAGTCTTCCTTACATGAAAGCCTCTTATCGCCGCGCCATATCCGCCCATCTGATGCGGTCAGAACGAGCAGCTCCATACCTTCTGCGGCTAACGGCGCTGGTTTTGCTGGCACTGCAGACGGCGCAGGCGAGCCAGTTCACCGCCGAAGGATCAGACACCGGCTCCGCGGTCGGTAGCCGCTATATGGCCCTGGGAGGCACCGGAGCGGCCTTTGCAGATGATGCCTACGCGGTTTACTACAATCCTGCCGGGCTGATGGACGTTGACGGGTTTACTGTTTCTGGCGAACGGCAATTGAACGCTGAGCTACGTCCGGTGAGCTTTTTGGGAACAGCGTTACGGTTGCCAGTGCCACAGAGCTGGGGTGTGAGAGTGGCGGTGGGCGCGGCTTACTTTCCTCGCATCCACGCTCGCGCCAATGGTGCCTTCGCGGCCGATGACGTGGAAAGCGTGTTTCTGCGCTACCTCTTACCCGGCTTGAGCAGCACTTTCGACGGCGATATCAATAGTAAAACCAAAGTGTATCGCCTGGCAGCCGGCTTCAGCCCTGAGAGGCAGGACCACTGGTCAATAGGAATCAGCGTCGATCACATCGACTGCCAGACGGATTTCTGCGGTGTGCACGCGACTTCTGACGGATACACGGTGATTTCTGCTGGTGCAAAAGCCACAAGTTTGGGAATCAGTGGTCGATGGCGGGCGACGTCAAAACTGAATCTTGGCGTTTCCGTTTCCGACCTGGGGGCGACGCTTTCCCTCGACACCGTCACCACAGATAACGCCGGCACACGCGAGAACAGCTACGACGTATCTTTCCCGATCAAAGTGATCGCCGGCGCCTCCTACCAGTACTCTTCAAGGTTAATGCTTGCTACCGATCTCGACTGGATGACTGGCGACTATGGCTCGGAATCCATTAGTGTCGCGATTCTCCGAGCCGGCAGCGAATACTGGTATCGCCCGTGGCTGGCATTTCGCGCCGGCCTTGTAGCGCCAGTGCATCTGGAATTTGGAGAGACCGGTACGATTTCACTGCCTTTCCCGGTCGCGCCAACCCTGGGAATCGGATGGAAACAGCCACACTGGCGAGCCGACCTGGCCATTTACGCCAATCCACTGCAGAGCGCCCACGAGGATAAGCCTGCCGCCGCAGCTAACCTCACACTGTCTCTCGATTTCTGAACTCGCCGGTCAGGAAAGCCGGTGCTCAGGCCGGCTCGGGGATCGTGAGGGATGGTGCCTCGGGAACAGATTCCAGCGCCAGCTCGCCTAGCGTTTTAAGGGCGTCCTCAACCTGGCGGGTCCAGGGGTTGGCGGCGTTGATGCGGAGACAGTGGTCAAACCGGCCAGAGACCGAGAATATCCGGCCTGGCGCCACGTGGATGCCTCTGTCTCGGGCTCTCATGGCGAGGTCTTTTCCCGAAATACTCTCCGGCAGCTCGACCCATAAGACAAACCCACCCACTGGGTCGCTCACAATCGTGCCCTCCGGAAAATACCTGAGTATTGCGTCTCTGAACTGCTGGCACAGCGTCCGGTAGATGGGCCGCACCTGGCGCAAGGCCCGGTCATAGCTGCCTTGCTCCAGAAAATGCGCAACGGCTAATTGGGGCAGGGAGGCCGTAGCCAGATTGCTGAAATATTTGTGCTTGCTCACCAGGTCATGATGCTTCCCCGGGACCACCCAGCCGATCCGCAGGGATGGCAGAACGGTTTTCGAAAACGAGCTGCAATAAATGACGTTGCCAGTCCGGTCAAAAACCTTGGCAGGACGGGGGCGTTCGCCATCATGGCCGAGATCGCCGTAAATATCGTCCTCGATGAGCGGAACAGAAGCGGCTTCCAGCATTCGCACCAGCGCCTTCTTACGCTCGTCAGACATCCGGTTACCCAGCGGGTTGCTGTGGTTGGTCACCACAATGCAGGCTTTTACCGGCCACTGGTCGAGCGCCATCTCCAGAGCTTCGAGGCTGATGCCTTCGCCCTTGCGGCTCGGAATTTCGATCGCTTTGAGTCCCCGAAGACTCAGCGCCTGAAGGACGCCAGGAAAAGACGGTGCTTCAACCGCGACAATGTCACCGGGGCGTGTCAGGGCCCGGAGCGCAAGAAGAATCGCTTCCTGAGCGCCGTTGGTGACCAGAATGTCCTCGGTTGAGCAAACCACGCCAATGTTCGCCATCCGCTGGGCAAGCTGGCGTCGCAGAGGTTCTTTGCCCGGGAAGGCATATTCCACCAGATCGTTGCTCTGACGCGCGGCCCACAGCAGTGCCTGCTGGATCTGCCTTACCGGCAGCAAGCTGGCATGAGGGATGGCTCCGCCGAGAGGAACCTCATCGGAATCCTCCCGAGAGCATAGCTCCAGAGTCAGATCCATATCGCTGACCGCGACCTTGCGTGGCCGGCTGGTCCTTACGGACAGCATCTCGGCGCCGTGATTCAGGCAGGCATAGTAACCGCTGCGTTCGCGAGCGCAGACCAGCCCGCGGGCCTCCAGAAGCTGGTGGGCCTGCAGAACCGTCGATACGCTGACCCGGAACTGGCGGCTCAGCGCCCGCACGCCGGGCAGACGCTCGCCATCGCGGAACACGCCCTCGCGAATCAGTTTTTCAATATCCGCAGCCAGTTGCTGGTAAAGGAGCGACATGGATCAGGTTCCAGTGCAGGGTGGCTTTGCAGTCAGTATGGCAAACCTCTGTGTGTAACAGGCAGAACAGTTTGCGGGCGATTTTACGGTACAGATAGAAGAGGCACGTGTACTGTGCTGCAGCCATCTTCGTCCTGGGCATATTCCCGTGAGCGTGGCCTTTCATTCTGACGAATGTCGACCATACTTTTTAAATCATTAGCAACTGACGTGTTCCTTCCGTTACCTGTGATGCCTGTCTCCTGGAGCCAGACATCACTCAGGCGCGAGACCTGTGCCCATTCTCACCGCGAAGGACTCACCGGGAATTTGGGAACCTATGAGTATTCCAATCCGTGTCCGGGAAATTTTCATCCGGAACCGGACTGGTTCAAACCAAAGGGTCCTCAACAGAGGAAGTGTCCCCGTGGTTCGTATTCTGTATTGCATCTGCTTTCTGTCCTGCCTGTTGGCGGCGACGGCGAAGGCGGAACTGGCTTCATTTAACAGCGTTGATGGCGACTGGTCCTATCATTGGGGAGATTTGCCGCGTAGCGACAGCGGTAACTGGCTCTTCAAGCGCGTTCAATGGAATCGTTTCTATCCGGATGAGGGCGCTCCGGGACGTCATGGGCAAAACATTCTCTGGTTAAAGCTCGATCTGCAGCCCCAGTCCTGGCGCGATCCCTACCTTTTTATCTCCAGCGTTGACCTGACCCTCCAGGTTTTTGAGTCAGGTCGTCAGGTCTATCACTTCGGCGAGATCACGCCGGACGGTCGTAGCAGCTTCGCCGGCTGGCCCTGGCACATGATCCCGCTTGAGGTGGAGGACAGACCTCACACACTGTATTTCCGGATTTACTCCAATTATTCATCGATTGGTCTTTTTGGCGAAGTGATTGCCGGAGAGCGGGCAGACCTACTCGAACGGGTCTACCTCCGAGGCGTGGTCGGCGTTCTTTTCATCGTCTGTCTGCTGGTGTCCGGTGGGATGGTTGTGGCCCTTGGGTTCACCCGAGGTGAGCGGCGAGTCGCCCTGACGATTGGTCTGCTGGCGTTCGATCTTGCATTGATGATGTTTGCCGAAAACGAGCTAAGCCAACTGGTGATTTTTTCGCCGCTCACGTGGCGAATGATTGCCGCCTACTCCTACTTCCTGATTCCGTTCTTCCTCGCTCTGGTACTGGGTGCCTGGTTTGGTTCTGCTATACGTCGGATCAGCTGGGTGGTGGGCGGCATTTCCGTCGGCTTCGTTTGTGTCCTGTCGCTGCTCACCCTGCTGCCCGGCGTCTCCTTTGTGGACGGCTACAGCTACTTTGACGGGCTTTTCATTGGTCTGTGCCTGATCCTGCTGATGGGGTGCTTTAACGCGAGCAAGCGCGCGATATTTGAAAACACGCTGGTGTTCGTTGCGGTACTGGCACTGTTCGTTTCTCTGTTGATTGACATGCTCTCAGCTCACTCAGTCATCGATTGGATTGCCCGGGCAGGCCAATGGGGGCTGGTGCTGTTTATGGTCGCGATGCTGGCGGTTTACCTCGCGAAATACCGCAAGCAGCAACGACAGCTGCTGATGTTGACCAACGATCTGGAAAGCCAGGTGGAGGAACGTACTCGCGAGTTGCGCGACAGTCAGCAAAAATTTGCGGATCTTGCTAACAAGGATTTCCTTACTGGCCTGTTGAACCGCCGCTCGTTCTCTGTTTTGGCTCGTCAGGCCATTGAGACATCGGTGACCCTGCAACAGACCATTTCGCTGGTGCTGTTCGATATTGATCACTTCAAGCGCATTAACGATTCCTATGGGCATGCCATGGGCGATCTTGTATTGGAGAAAGTGGCTGAGGCAGTTCAGAGCGTGGCGTTCAATCGTGATCTGGTCTGCCGGTATGGCGGTGAAGAGTTTGTGATACTGATGCCAGGCGTCGAGGAACATGCCGCCCGTGCCCAGTGCCATAGACTCCAGGCAGCGCTGAGAAAAGTAGGGCAGGAGCTTTTCGATGGCGACGCTCATGTGACCATGAGCGTCGGGCTCGCCTGTATACGCGGGCCTTATATCGATGAAGGAGCCGTTCCTGTCAATGAGATTTACGAGCAGCTGATTACCCAAGCGGACGAGGCGATGTATTCCGTCAAGCAGGGCGGTCGTGATGGCATTGCTTTGAGAGCGCTTTAAAGCCTCTTAGAGCAGTTCAGAAAACTAGAGAGCAATACAAGCAGTACAGAACACTGCAGAGCAATAAAGAGCAAGACAGCGAGCCAGCTACTACTGACTCCGTTGCCGGAGGGAATAGCTCGTACACCGGGAACGTCTCTCGGTGCACGAGCTGAAGACATGTTTACAAAGGCTGTACCCGCAGTTTTTCGATGACCCGCGAAGCCAGCGGCGCAGTGAATACGATTTCGCCGTTGGAGTCTGAGCTTACCGATGAAATCGGCGTACCACGATTGATGTCCAGCACCTGATAAGCGGTATCCGGTAACAGGTCGCCGATGCGGACGGTTACCTCAACACCCGCCGTGTAGGCACGCATCCACAGCTCCTTGGCGTAATCTCCCTCAAGCTTCCAGCCGCGAATATAGGCCTGAACGGCGTCTGCGTTGGATTGCAGAAACAGCGGGCGGGGATTCACTGTTGTGTAGCCTGCCACCATGGCTGGATCCACCGCCAAGGCGCTGGCGCTGTCATCAAAGGTGCTGATGTCCCTGCCTCTGCTCAGGTCATAGATCTGACCTTCGGCAGAGACGAACTCGGTCACACTGTCGCCAGTGGTCTGCAGAAAAAATGGCGAAATACGCTCGAACTGAGAGGTCGAGCTTTCGCTGACGACCGTCGCGTTGTCGCCGGCCAGGCTCGTATTGAAGAACACCGCATCGTGGCTGTCGCGCAGGGTGATCGGGCCGTTATCGACAAAGATGTTGTCAGAAAACAGATGATCTTCGCCCTGCTTGAGCAGAATGGCGTTTTCCGCATTCCCGCTAAAGAGGTTATCGGTCAGCGTGTTACCGCGCGGGCGGCCATCGCCGTCGACATAATCCGCCTTACTCAGATAGGTGACGTAGCCCTGCGCGTTATTCTCAATCACATTGTTTTCGATCAGATTGTTATCCGCTCCGGCGGAAAGACGGATGCCTATCTGATTGTTATAGATATGGTTGTTCCGGACGACGGTATTGTCCGCATCGAACAGCGCTATACCGGCAACCCGGTTGTTATAGACAATGTTGTCGGCCACCAGCGAGTCAGTAATTTTCGAATGCAGCATGATGCCGTGGCCATCGTTGTTATAGGTGATATTGCCGGTGATGGTCAGATGATCGCAGCGAATTGAACAGATAATGCCGTTGGCGCCATTGTCGTGGGCGATGTTGTCGACGATCACCAGATAGTCGGAATCATCGTGCGGGTCCAACCCGTATTTGACGTTGTTGCGAAAGACGTTATTACTCCACTCCATCGCCTGTCCGCCGTAGGAGTAAGAGCCGTAATAAAGGTGATGAATGACGTTGTTGCGGATGGTGCCGTAGACGCCAACCGTGTCGAACACTGAAACGTCAGTGGCGGTCTTGCCATTGACCTTCCAGGCTAGGCCCTGGGACTCCGCGGCGTTGTAGCCGAGGTAGCCAATATCCGAGTTATACACGTCCATGGTGGACTCGCGGGGCACCGGATTTGCTGGGTCCGAGCTGTCCAGTTTTGACTTGGCGCTAAGGAAAGACCGTCCATTCGACCAGATTTCGTCCGGCCCGCCGGTCATATCGTCCCAGGACGAGATTCGAGTGCTATCAATAATAAGAGTGCCGTAATCGGCGGTGATCTGAAAAAACGGATGGGCCGCTTGCGGGGCATTGCTGCTCAGAATCCTGAGTTCTGCCACCGTACCACCGGCCTCGGGGCCCTGGATGGTGACGGTGCTGCCGTCTCTGATATACAGATCGCTACTGAGGAAAAACAGGCCCGGTTCCAGTATCTGTAACAGGTCGGTCGGCACCAGCGTCGCAAGTTCCTCAAGCGAACAGACAACGGCCGAGCCATTGCCCACTTCGATGGTGGCCCGATCAGACGACCAGAGCACGCTCTCGGAATTGCAGGACTCGTCCGCCATAACGGGCGTGACCAGGAAACTGGAGACGACAGGTAACGCCAGGGCGACATCCCGTCGCGCCAGACGGCTAAGTAAAGCAGGCATAGTTAAGATCCTTTAGGAGCCTGAGAGCGGGAAAAGTTAGCAGACCCAGCGAAAGCCGGTAGGTTCGTACATCAGGAATCGCGCGCTCATCAGCGGTAGTGTGGCCGGGCGGCGCCGCATTCCAGAGGGCGAGATCCAAGCTGCACAGTTTACCGCCAGGTGTCGTAAAACGGTATTGAAAAGTCGCGACAACAGGCTCCGAATACCGGAAGTTGATTCTGAGGCTCCCCAATTCTGCATCCGGCGTTCACAATAAGGTTTCCGTCGTCGCGTCGCTGGTTTTTCGTCAAGGTAAGCGATGGCGCAGATATCATCGGGCAAGGCATTTTTACTCAGGTAGCACCAGCACATGCGTCTTCTGCCGATCGTTCAGATTCTGGGTTTCATTCTGGTTCTCCTCAGTTTTTTGATGACTTTGCCGGTCAACCTTCTGATGTTCGGCGCGCACGCCGACTGGCCCGCGTTTGTGAAGGCCGCCTCTATCACGCTTGCTATTGGAATAGTGTGTCTGCTTTGCACTGGCCGTCAGCGTCACGCCCTTCGTCCCCGTCAAATGTTTATCCTCACCGTGTCGGCCTGGGTCGTGACGCCCCTGTTCTCGTCACTGCCTCTGCTTTTCAGTGACCTGAATTTATCCGTCACGGACGCCTTTTTTGAGAGTATCTCAGGGGTAACCACCACCGGCTCTACGGTGCTGACTGGCCTGGATTCCATGCCTGCCGACATCCTTCTCTGGCGTTCGGTGATGCAATGGGTGGGGGGTATCGGGATCATCGGCATGGCTGTAGCCGTACTCCCGTTTCTACGGGTTGGGGGTATGAGACTGTTTGCCACCGAATCATCAGAGTGGACAGAAAAGGCGGTGCCTCGAACCAATTTGCTGGCCAGAGGGCTGCTCTTCAGTTATCTGATGCTGACGATGGCATGTATCGTCGTTTACTGGTGTTTGGGCATGGATCTGTTTAACGCCGTTAACCATGCGATGACAACGGTTTCGACTGGCGGCTACTCAACATCGGACTCGTCCATGGGCCAGTTTTCCGGCAGCCCGATTCTGCTCGCTTCCACGGTGTTTATGGCGACTGGAGCGTTGCCGTTTTTCCTGTACGTTCGGCTCTTGAACGGTCAGGTGCAGCCGTTACTGCGAGATCGACAGATCCGATTCTTCGTGGGGTTTCTGCTGGCTTCAGCTGTCGCTATCACAAGTTACCGGGTGGCTGTCGATGGCTACATGCCTTCTGAGGCCTTTGTCCATGCACTATTTAATGTGACGTCAGTCGTCACAACCACCGGTTATGCTTCTGAAGATTACAGTCTCTGGGGGCCGTTTGCGGCCATGATTTTTTTCTTCCTGACCTTCGTTGGAGGCTGTTCTGGTTCCACTTCCGGCGGTTTGAAGATCTTCCGGTTTCAGTTATCCATGTTGCTGGTAAAAGAGCAGGTGCTACGTCTGTTGCACCCACGAGTTGTATTCTCGCGTGAATACAATGGTCGGCTCATTAGCGACGAAATTGTGGCTTCGGCGGTGGCCTTTACCTTCCTGTTTCTGGCAACTTTTGCCGTCGTTGCCGGAGCACTTGCGTTATTGGGCCAGGATCTCCTTACCAGCCTCACCGGCGCAGCCACAGCCTTGGCCAACGTCGGGCCAGGAGTGGGAGAAGTGATCGGCCCTGCGGGAAATTTCAGACCTCTGCCCGATGCCGCCAAGTGGGTACTGATGGTGGCTATGATTTTGGGTCGACTGGAGTTATTGAGCGTACTGGTGATGTTTTCACCAGCTTTCTGGAGAGACTGAGACAGAGCAATGTCGACCGAGGACCGCGCCCACCTCAGTGAAATGATCTGGCAGGTTGTTGCGACCATCCCCCATGGACGGGTTGCCAGCTATGGTCAGATCGCCCGGCTGTGCGGTTTTCCGAGGCATGCCCGATATGTGGGTGCGACCCTAAAGCAGTTGCCAGAGGACAGTGAATTGCCCTGGCACCGGGTAATTAATGCCAAAGGCGAGGTCGCCTTTCGTGCTGACAGCGAACAGCGGCGGCGACAGATTGAGCGCTTGCGCGCCGAGGGTATCGCCGTCAGCGATGGTCGGGTCTCGCTGCCTGAGTTCGGCTGGCAGCCCTAGTCCTGGCGGTCGAGATGGTCCGCTCATGCTGGCTTCGCTGACATCTTCTCCGCTAAGGTGCGGTAGATTCCCTCAAGACCTGTGGAAAGGCGTCATGCTGACTGCACTGGCAATTGAAAATTACCGCTCCATCCTGAAGCTCACTCTGCCGCTGGGACCGGTAACCGTTATCACAGGCCCCAACGGAAGCGGGAAATCAAACCTTTACAAAGCGCTGAGACTGCTGGCTCAAGCCGGCAAGGGCGGTGTCGTTGGGGCGCTGGCTGCGGATGGCGGGCTGGACTCGGTTTTCTGGGCCGGTCCGGAAAAGATCACTGAACGGATGCGTAAAGGCGAAGTGCCGGTGCAGGGCGGGCCCAGGAGCCGCGTCAAGCGACTGCGCCTGGGTTTCGCCGGTACGGAATACGGCTATGCGTTATCGGTGGGCATGCCGGAGCCGGTGCCCCGCTCCGTCTTTAATCTGGACCCTGAGATCAAGCGGGAAATCATCTGGCACGGGGAAGTCTGCCGGCCCGCTACGCAGCTCGTTGTTCGCTCTGGCCCACTGGTCCGGGCACGGCAAGATCGGAGCTGGAAGGTGGTCGCCCAGCATCTGGCTGGTTTTGATTCAATGTTTGATCAGGTTGCAGACGCCCAGTCTACACCTGAGGTGATAACGGTCAGGGAGAAGATCCGGCGCTGGCGCTTCTACGATCATTTTCGAACCGATCGGCAGGCGCCTGCCAGACAGCCTCAACTGGGCACCCGGACGCCTGTTCTGCATCACGATGGACGTGATCTGGCGGCAGCTATCCAGACCATTCGAGAAATCGGTGACGAGGCAGCACTGGATGCTGCCATCGACTATGCCTTTCCCGGTGCCCGTCTGCTGGTGCATCGCCATGACGACGGTCGTTTCTTCCTCGAGCTGCTGCAGGAAGGACTGCTGCGGCCCTTGACGGTGGCGGAGCTGTCCGATGGAACCCTTCGATACATTCTCTGGGTCGCCGCTCTGCTGACACCTCGCCCGCCAGAGCTGATGGTGCTCAATGAGCCAGAAACCAGTCTGCATCCGGATCTGTTTCCAGCCCTTGGTCGACTTATCCGCCAGGCCGCAGAGCACTGCCAGGTCTGGGTGGTTTCCCATGCCCCGCGGCTGATCGCGGCTCTTGAAGAACATCCAGGCTGCTGTTCGATTAATCTCGACAAGTCGCTGGGCGAAACTCAGGCGTCGAATCTGGGTATGTTCGACGCCCCGTCGTGGAACTGGCCAGAGTGATTTTGCAGTAGCGGCGATTTAAGAGTTCTCTGGTTAAGGAGTCTGTGAATAACTCATGTTTCGCACTGTTCAGTAGCAGGAAGCTCCAAACAACTTCGGATTACCGCTTTAAGCCCCGCAGGGCGCACTGGGAAGCAAACGTTTGCCACTTTCGAAACTCGCCCAGCTAATTCATAAGTAATTAGATGAACGTTAAAGGTTTCTGTAGGACGAATGGCCGCGAGCTTACGTTTGCTTCAGATTCGCACCTATTAACATATGATAATTACAATAGGGCCTCCTTAGGGCTCACCATGCATTTGTCGGGTGTGATTTCTGACATCCGTCGATCTTTCAGAAACACGGAGGAAAGAACGATGAATATCAAAGACATCATGAATTCCGATGTAAAACTTGTTAGCCCCGATACTTCATTGAGCGAGGCGGCGCAGATCATGGCGGAAAAGGGGATTGGCTTTATCCCTGTTGGCGACGATCAATTGCGTGGCTCGCTCACCGACCGGGACATCGTGCTGCGAGCAGTCGGTAAGGGTAAAGATGTGGCCGGCACCCACGTAGCCGATGTGATGAGCGACAAAGTACTTTACTGCCGCGACAGCGAATCTCTCGAGGATGTGGCTCGCAACATGGCCGAAGTAAAAGTTCGGCGGCTGCCGGTGGTCGACGACAACAAGCAGCTGGTTGGCGTAGTCAGTCTTGGCGACTTGGCCCAGCATCTTTCCGCCGATCATATTGCCGAAGCGTTCCGCAGTGTTACCTCGCAAGTCAAAGCGGCTTAACTTTCTCATCGTTTGAAGTAGAGCCGAGCGGCTCTATCGAAACATAGGAGAAACAGTGATGGAGACTCGCCATCAGGAGATCATCGAAGCTTTAGAACGCTGCGCGGCCGCCTGCGATCACTGCGCGGCTTCGTGCCTTGAAGAAGACAATGTAGCCATGATGGCGCGCTGCATTAGCCTCGATATGGATTGTGCGCAGATTTGCCGTTTTGCAGCCGGAGCGCTTACCCGCAACAGCGAGAACGCGGGAGCAATTGCCCGGTTATGCGCTGACATTTGCGGAGCCTGCGCTTCCGAGTGCAGCAAGCACGATCACGATCATTGCCGTAAGTGCGCCGAGGCCTGCGAGCACTGCGCCGAAAGCTGCAGAACCATCGCAGCCTGATAACGACAGCGTTTGAAACGAATTACGCGGCTACTCCCCACAGTGGCCGCCAACCATTGACACCAGAGGATGTAAATATGCCTACTGAAACACTTAATTCCGATTCGATTATCAAGAAACTCAGTGATGTTGTAGAGCTCGATTACGACGCGATTGCGGCGTACGACGCTGCGATTGAACGGCTGGAAGACTCTGGCCTGAAGGCCAAACTCCAGGAGCTCAAAAAAGATCATGAGCGTCACGTCCGCGAATTCAGTGAAGTGATTCGTAGTGAGGGTGGAACTCCGCCCGACAGTGGTGACGCCAAAAAGCTGCTGACCAAAGGTCAGGTCGTCATTGCGGATATTGCCGGAGATAAAGCCATTCTCAAGGCCATGAAAATGAACGAGGACCAGACCAACAGCAAGTATGAAAGCGAAGAGGATGAGGCTTATCCTGAGCACATCCAGACCTTGGTCGACCGAGGTCTGAAGGACGAACGCGCCCATCGCGCCTGGATCGAGAAGGCAATCGATTCGCTCTGATTGATTCGGGTTTGTTTGCCCCCTTGGGTGGGGGCCTTTGCCTTTTCGAGACCTGATTCTCGTCTGAACCCCGCCGTATGGCGGGGTTTTTTATTCTGGATGGGGCTGGTTCAGCCATTGACCAAGCAACTGTCTTTCTTCCTCGGTCATCCCCGTCATGTTACCGAGCGGCATGTAATGGGTCGTCACAGCCGCCTGAATGATCTGAGCTCGGTGAGCCACAAGAGCTGACAGTTGGTCGAGCTCGATACCCAGAGGCGCAGACTGAAAAGCAGGATTGCTGGGCTCACGGGCATGGCAGGAAACGCAATGCGTCTGCACGATTTGCTGAATCTGTGAATCGGCAACCCTATTCTCTGATAGCCCTGTCGCTGGCTTATGAACGGGCGCCAGAACCCAGATCAGAAGAGCGGCAAGGGCCGCGGATACCACCAGAATCGAAGGCTTGATTATTCCCCGGTGGCGAAGGTTGAAAAAATGTCGGGCGTAGGCGGTGATGAAGCCGATAGCGGCGAGAATCAGCCAACCCTGACTGTGCCCGTAGAGCATCGGGTAGTGATTACTGATCATGATGAAAATGATCGGCAGGGTGAGATAGTTGTTGTGTATGGATCGCAGTTTGGCGAGATCAGCCAGTCGCTGGACGTGAGCATCGGGCTCCCGGCCCGCAGCGACAGCATTCACCAGTGCCCGCTGTGACGGCATGATGCCGAGGAACACATTGGCGACCATTAGCGTTCCGATGGTTGCGCCCACATGAATGAAGGCCCCCCGGCCGGCAAACAGACTGAAAAACAGCCAGTCGACGAACACGAGAATAGCGAACAGCACCAAGCCGAACAGTTTGCCGTTATTTGCCAGTGGGCTTCTCAGCAGAGCCTCATAAACGGCAAGAACGACGCTGATGATACCCAGACCTATCGCGATGGCACTGCCGGCACTGATATCCGCCTTGGCGGGGTCAATCAGATAACCCGGTGAGCCAAGGTAGTAGACCAGGAACAGCAGCGCCATGCCGCTCAGAAAGGTGCTATAGGCCTCCCATTTGAACCAGTGAAGCACGGACGGCATTTCTTCCGGTCCCAGCCGATACTTGGCCACTTCGTAGAAACCGCCGCCGTGAACCGCCCATAGATCGCCTTTGATGCCTTTCTTTTTCTTCCAGTCCGGCGGGTCCATCAGATGATTGTCCAGCCAGACAAAATAGAATGAGGCGCCGATCCAGGCGACGCCGGCAATGACATGGAACCAGCGGACTATCAGTCCAAGCCATTCGTAGAGGTATGCGGCCATCCGATTAGCGGTCTCCTGCCTGGTTTACCGTGTCGTTCCCTGAGTGAGCGCCAGAGCTCTCGATCTGTCGCCGGCAGAACTGCTGCTCGCCATTGACCCAGGTGGCGATCACGGCGCGGTCGTCCCCCAGGATCATCAGATTAAACAGCCTCTCCTCAAGCGTCTCACTGAATTCGGCTTTCATCCTCAGCATCGGCGACTGCTCCGGGCTCAGGACAACAAAGTCTGCATGACAGCCCTCCCGGAAGCTGCCCAGTTCGGTTTCCCTGTGAAGGACCCGCGCATTGCCCAGCGTGGCCAGGTAAAAGGCCTGCCAGGGCGTCAGGGTTTGGCCTCGCAGGCGGCAGACCTTGTAGGCCTCGGCCATAGTGGCCAGCATCGACAGACTGGTGCCGCCGCCGACGTCCGACGCCAGGCCGACCGTAACACCCGAGGTGCGGGCCGCTTCGAAATCGAACAGGCCACTGCCGAGGAAGGTATTTGAAGTAGGGCAGAATGCGATCCGCGTGCCGGTGTCTTTCAGGCGCAGGCGATCTTCCTCATTGATATGGATGCCGTGGGCCAGCACGGTGTGATCGCCCAGAAGACCATAATGATCGTAGACATCCAGATAGCTGCTGCGCTCCGGGAAAAGTTCGTGGATCCACTGGATCTCGTTGCGATTCTCGGCCCAATGGGTCTGCACCAGGGCGGAGGGAAAGTCATCGGCCAGTCGCCCGACGAGTTGCAACTGTTCAGGCGTCGACGTGGGCGCAAACCGGGGCGTGATCGCATAGCGCAGACGGCCTTTACCGTGCCATCGTTCCAGCAGCGCCCGGCTGTCGTCGTAACTGGATTGGGCTGTGTCCAGAAGCGCTTCCGGCGCGTGACGATCCATCATGACCTTGCCTGCCGTCACCGCCATGCCACGGGATTGAGCCGCTTCAAACAGAGCATCAACAGAAGTGGGGTGAGACGTACAGAAGACCAGCCCTGACGTGGTGCCGTGAGACAGCAGCAGGCTGATAAAACGATCCGCCTGAGTCTGAGCCCAGTCCGCGTCCACAAAGCGGGCTTCGTGGGGGAAAGTGTAGGTGTTTAGCCAGTCCAGCAGTTGCGTACCGTAACTGGCGATCACGCCCAGCTGGGGCATATGGACATGAGTATCAATGAAGCCGGGCACGATCAGGCTGTCGTGCCAGTGATGGACGGTACAGGCTTCATGCAGCCGCGATGAGAGACCCTGCCAGTCCCCAACTGCGATCACCCGACCCGCATCGGTCACCAGCAGGCCATCCTGGAAAAAGGCGACGCTGCCGGCGACCGGCTCAGGCTCATTTCCCGGATCCTCCATGAAATGCAGTATCGCCCCCCGGTGAGCCACCGCGCTGGCCGGAAAGTGGGTGGTGTTGTCTGAAGAATGAGGACGGGTGAATGACATGCCTCAGCTCCCGCGATATGTGGAATAACCCCACTGATTCAGTAGTAGAGGGACATGGTAGTGAGCGGTGATATCAGTCACCCGGAAATCAAGGCAAATCTGCGGATAAAAACTGGTTTCGCCTCGGGATTCATACCATGGGCCAGTGGCGAAGGTCAGACGGTAGTGGCCCGCCGTTATTGCACCGGAAAACCAGTCAGCGATCCGGCCATCGCTGTCGGTTTTCGCCCCTGCGATTCGTCGCGGCTCGCCTGCCGGCATCTCTCCAAGATAGTCCAGTGTCACGAACACATCAGCCGCTGGTGTGCCGTTACCGAGGTCAAGAATGTGGGTGGTGATGGGGCTTCGACTCATACCAGTTTTTCCAGTCGCAATTCGGTGATTTTGGCTTGCTCACAGGCTGCGTTCTTGAGTTCCTGCTCGCGGCTGTTGCCGAGGCGGGCTTCCAGCAGCGCCAGCATTTCTTCAGCCGACTTTCCGGTCGCACAGACAATGAAGATAAAGCCGTGCCGTTTCAGGTAAAGATCATTGGCCGCTTTGAGGCGCTGCAAAACGTCGTCGCTCGCGAGGCTGGTGCCGGACTGTTCACCACTCGCCAAAGCCTTGGTGCCGGCATACTTCTGTCTCAGAGTCTCGACGTTACCGATCTGGGGGTGAGCTTCAAACGCCTGCAGCCAATCGGGCTCGGTCAGTGAATCCCAAAGCGAACGGGATTGAGCAATGAGTGACTCGCTGTTGCGATAGGGGCGACCGGCCAGCATGCCTTCAATCCACTTCTCTGCCGCGCAGCAGTTTTCGAACTGCGAGCGGGCTTGGGCCGCGGGTAATCCATTCAGCTCTTCAAGATTCATGGGAAGAATTCTTGTTCTGTATCGGTTCCTGGCTTTCGCTTTCCACAGCGATCTCCGACTGAAGCTTCGGGTCCGTCTCCGTGATTAGCGTTTTCAGAGTGCTCCAGGAAATGCCGCGACGAGGGTTCTGTTCCGGCACCGGAGGGGATAGGGCTAAAAGTTCAGCCACGATCGACACCGCGACTTCCATCGGCCGCTTGCCGGGTACGCTGGCCAGACCCACAGGGCTTCTGATCACACCAATGGCTGCCTCGGAAAATCCGCGATGGCTCAGGCGATGACGGAAACGCTGGGCTTTGGTCTCGGAGCCGATGAGTCCGATTCCCGCCGGTTTGTCTTTCTGTTCTGCGGCGAGCAGCGTCCGGCACAGCTCAAAATCCAGTGAATGGTTATGGGTGAGGATCAGCACCTGTGCGCCGCGACAAAGCTCCAGCGCCTCGGCGACCGGATCGTCCGTGCAGTGCATTCTCACGTTGGCAGGCATGTGTTGCGGGAACTCTTCCCGGCGCTGATCAATCCAGGTGACCTGCCAGGGCAACTGGCCGACAATGGTGATCAGTGCTTTCGCCACATGGCCCGCACCAAAAATCACCAGCCGCTGGGAAGAGCCGGGCATTGCCTCAAAAAGCACCGATACACTGCCGCCGCAACATTGACCGAGGCTGGCGCCAAGCGGAAAGTGGGCGAGGTGACTGGTGTAGTCCTGCCGGGCGAGCGCTTGGCGAGCCTGAAGAGTAATTCGGTGCTCCAGATGGCCACCGCCAATCGTGTCGTAGCAATGCTCGGCGGTGATCACCATTTTGCTGGAGGGCTCGCGGGGGACCGAGCCGGTTACCCCCAGCACAGTCACCAGGACGTAAGGTTCGCCACGCCGCTCGCAATCGGCGATCGCTTCGTACCAGTGCAGGCGATTGTCCATCAGCAGTCCTCCGCCTAAGCCTTGAGCGATGTCAGTCGCGGCCAACAGGCATCTTCATGGGTGAGTATGTCCGTAGGTTGTCACTGTCATCGGCACATCGTCACCGGCTTCAGAGATCATCAGCGCACGAACCAGCAGGTTGCCCGCGACTTCCAGGCGATAGGCTGCGGATGCCCGGGCATCGCTCATGGGCGTGAAATCCTCCGGGAGATGGGTAATAGCGGCATCCACACTGTCTTCTGTCCAGGGCTGGCCCTTCAGGGCTGCTTCGGTGTTGGTGGCGCGCTTGGGTATTGCAGCCATGCCGCCGTAAGCAAGCCGGCAGTCCGTCACGACGCCGTCTTCAACAGTGATATTGAAAGCGCCCAGCACGGCCGAAATATCATCGTCCAGACGCTTGGATATTTTGTACATAAACAGCCGCTCGCTGGGCTTCGGTAAGGGTATGCGTACAGAATGCACAAACTCTCCGGGCCTGAGGGCGGTTTGCTTGTAATCGAGGAAAAACGCTTCCAGCGGCATCATGCGCTGACCGTCACCGCCATCAAGCACCAGGGTGGCGTTCAGGGCGATCAACGGAGGCGGCATGTCACCAATCGGTGAGGCGTTGGCGATGTTGCCGCCCAGGGTGCCACGATTGCGGATCTGCAGTGAGCCCAGCCGTTTGAGCATGGGCGAAAAGTCAGGCCAGTGGTGGCTGATGGCTTGGTGCATATCAATGTAAGTACAACCGGCGCCAATCACCAGGTGACCGTTCTCTTCCTGGCAGCCCTTCAACTCCTGAACTCGCTCGACACTGATCAGATGCTTCAGGGTCTTCAGTTGCTGGGTGATTTCCAGTGCCAGATCCGTACTGCCGGCGACAAGCCTCGCGTCGGGGGCATCCGCCAGTAACTGCTTCAGTTCGGCCAGTGAGGATGGACTATCGAATCGAAGGCCATCTGCATTCTCAAAACCGGTAGGGCCGGTTGCAATGTCGGACAGCAGAGAGCTGTCGGCGCTATTGCAGAGGCTGGCAGCAGGATGGGTTTCGGCGTCGGGCGTCCAGCTCTTAACAACCGCTTCCTTACCCGCGTCGATGATGGGCCGATAGCCGGTGCAGCGGCACAGATTGCCGGACAACGCTTCAACAATCGTTTCACGATCTTTAGTCGGAAGATCATCGCGCGCGTGCAGGGCGATCAAAGACATCACAATGCCCGGTGTGCAGAAACCGCACTGAGCGCCGTGGTGGGCAATCATCGCATCCTGAACCGGATGGCCAGGTTCGCTCTGAAACGCATCGACGGTAATGAGATGCTTGCCATGCAGACTGCCCAACAGGCTGATGCAGCTGTTCACCGACTCGTATCGGACTCGACCACCGCTGGTCAGAGAGCCAATGATCACAGTACAGGCGCCGCAGTCTCCCGATGCGCAGCCTTCCTTGGTGCCGAGCAGACGCTTTTGCGTGCGCAACCAGTCGAGGATGGTCAGATTAGGATTGGCTTCCTTGAGCTGTTCGGGACGGCCATTGAGTACAAATTCGATCACGCTGATCTCCCGGTTGCTGCGTGGGCTCGCTGCCTGGAGCACGCCACACGGCTGTATGACTCATAATCTTTCAGAGGCTGCCTAGCGCAAAGTGCAAAATTCTGACCACTCTGCCAGTTTGTCCGGATTCAATAGCTTGTCAATCGTCTGCTCAGCCTTTATTGATGTAGAGGAGCCTCTGAACAACTCCGGATAACCTCTGGCCGCCAGAGCGGTTCACTCTCTAGGCGTGGCTTCGCGGGAAGGCTGGTTGCCTTTCAAGAAGCAACAACGACGAGAGTGGATCGCTCTGAAAGCCCCGGAGGGCGCGCTCTGAGGGCCGCGTCTGCTGCGTTGCGACTTTTGCAAAGGGCTACGGCCATTTGCTGCAAATCGCGCCTTGCATCTGCAACCCTCAGAGCACGCAGAGGCGATTCGGAGTTATTCAGAGGCTCCTAAGCGTCACCTCTTGCCTTTTCGTCTTAGCAACGCTCGATCACTGCCAAGGAATGAATTTATGGACTATGCGCTGACGGATCTAGCGGCCAACGTGGTCAATGCCCTGAGATTCTCGCCCCCGGACTATCTTCGCTCGATCACTGGCCGGCCTTCGACCTGGTACGCCCCAGGTCTGCCCCCGACCGAAATAAAGGCACTGGATCCCGCCAGGCCACTGGAGACGCTCAACACCCTGCGCCAGGCCGTTATCCCATCCTGGCCGGGCCGACCGAACTGGTTACCCGACGGGCCCGTGGTGGACTACCTCTTTCGCCCCTCCAGTGTGGATCAGTATCCCCGACATTCTCTAGACGCAATGACCGGTGAAGGCGAATCCTGGATGTTCCTCAATGGCATCTGCACCGACATGGCGGTTGCCGATATTAATGCCGCCAGTATCAACGCACTGTTTGGACTGCCGGTGCTGACGCAGCTTCATAACCAGACCCATGGTGCCGCAATTGATCTTGCCGAGTGCGCACTGGGGAAGGGCTGGCTGGCTTCGACGGAGGCTGTCTGGCGGCTCTTCCCGGCGTTCTATTCAGAATTGCTGAGGCCGGATATCAGCAAAGTGATCCTGCTGGCCCATTCCCAGGGCACCATTCTTACCGGCGTTTTCCTGTCACTTCTGAAGAAACTCAAAGGCCTGCCGCTGGCGGACATGCCCGAGGCTCGCAAGGCAGAAGCCATGCTCGACAGACGCGCGCCCACCAACAAAAAACTGTGGGTGCTGGAGCCAGGCACCGGACTGAAAGGCGCAAATCTCAGAAAGGTTTCTCAAGGCCCCCAGGAGCTGCTGTGGCTGGACTGGAAGCCCGGAAGCGCTCTTGGCCTGCCGCCAATAACGGAAGCCCAGGTCCGCAAGCTTGAAGTCTATTGCTTCGCCACCTGCGCCACCCATATGCCGTATCTTTTCGAAGGTGAGTCACCAGCGCCCTACATCGAACACTTCGGTAACGCCCGCGATCTTGTTGCCCGAATGGGACTTTTCGCGCCCAAAACTGGCCCAGGCCGGACCGAGATTGCCGGCCTCCGGTTCATCCGTCGCAGGGGCTGGGGCCACCTTCTCAACGCCCACTACCTGAATGTACTGGCTGAGCAGTGGCAGCAGGGAAGGGAGGACGGATTTTTTGACCCGGACAATCCCGCGCGGCTATCGCGGCTGAGCGGCTATCACGCCCGAGCACTTGTTTGATGGTGCTTTCGTGCCTCATTCACAACGCCGGCGTGCGAAGTGTGCACCCCGTGGGCACAAAGGCGGCCTTTATGCACCGTTATGAGCCGTAAATTCCGCTCATCCGACTCGCGAATGTACGAGGTGGGATTGTGCCGAGGGTGCGAGAGACTGGTTTTGGTGTTTTGGGTCACAACCGGGGCAAATCAGGCACTGAAACAGTCGTTGATTAACAATTGGGCATGAGGCTTGCTGAACTTTCTAGAATTCTGCTGTTCGAAGGGGTAGGTCGATGACGCTGGCCACCTGTTATCGAATGGTGGCGAGAAGCGGTTCCTCTGACAGAATTCCCCCGCACGGGAATCGGGGGCTGAGCGCCTGAACCGGGGCGATTCGTCGCCTCAAAGCGTTGCTTGAATGACTGAATACCGTTGGCTCAGATTCGCCGCCCCCTCGCCGGGGCGGCTTTTTTTTGTTCCGGATTAGGGTGCTTGAGGCCATAGAGCCTCAGGTTCGATTGGTTGTTGATAAATTCGATAGGGTATTTGAATTTATTGGTACGGTCGCGGCTCATTATTATCGCTGGTCATCAGGCTTAGCAGCCGCGGGTTGAGGAAAAGTTTTTCGTTCCCTGCGGTTTTCTCTTCAAGTATGCCTATGTCGACCAACTGCTTCAGGTAGCTGGAAGCGGTCTGCCGTTTGGCGATTTTTTTCTCAACCAGGTTATTGATGCGGCAGTATGGCTGCTCAAAAATGGTCTGGACCAATTCGTGGCTGTATATCTTCGGCAGTGCATGCCTGACATGGCTCTCTGTTTCGTGGATCAGTTTGCGCATCGCAGTGATTTTTGCGCACGTCCAGGACGACACTTGTTGCACGCCGTTCAGCATGAAGATAATCCACTCCTGCCAGTTTCCGGTGCGGGTAACCCCAGTCAGCAAGCGATAGTAATCATTCTTGTGCTGCACAATGTAGCGGCTGAGGTAAAGAATCGGCAGGGTAAGTAGCTGTTGCTCAATCAGGTACAGTACATTGACGATGCGGCCTGTTCGCCCGTTGCCATCGTGGAATGGATGAATGGCTTCAAACTGGTAATGGCTGATGGCCATTTTAATCAGTGGGTCGGTGCCATCATCCTGATGCAGGTAGTTCTCCCAGTTGGTAAGCAGGTTTCGGATAACGGTCTCGCCGACAGGAGGGGTGTAGATGGTGGTACCGGTGGCCTGATTACCAATTATCGTGCCTGGCACCTTACGTACGTCCATATTTACACCCTTGAGTGTGCTGCATACCTCAATGGCGGTAGTGGCACAGAGGGGTTTACGCTGAAGATGAATAAAGCCTTCGTATAGGGCTGTTCGATATCGTAATGCTTCTTTAGTGGCCGGATCAGCGCCTTGTTCTTCCTGCGAATATTGAAACAGTTTGTCGGTAGTGGTGACAATGTTCTCGATCTCAGAGCTGTCTTTGGCTTCAAGCAATGGCATCAGGTTTATCAGAAGCGATTGATTTGGTATCAGTTCTCCGGCCTGTTTAAGTTCAGCGAGAGCAGCCCGTGCAGGGATACAGGCTTTGAGAGTATCGATCGTTTCGATTGCTTCGCACTTGGGTGGAAGCGGTGGTAAGTGGTTGTAAGGCTGATCCGGCTGCCAAGCCATGTTTAAAACCCTTCATATTTTCGACATGGTTTCGTGTTAACGGCAGTCTATGTTCACACAATCAACATGGCAACAATCTATGTCGAAAAAAACCAATAAAATCGACATAGATTGGATGGGGATCGCCCCGATAAACATGCCTGAAACCACCACGCGCTCTGCGTGGGTCGCATGGTCTCGTTCAGTTACCGGTGGTGAGGCTGGGAGGAGTACCAGGGGCTTTTGAGCGTAAAGATTGCAGGCTTAGCCCAGGAGAGATACAGATCCATTCCAGAAACAACAAAGCCCGGCTCTTTCGAGACCGGGCTAAGTGTTTGATCTGTTTGGTCGGGACGGCAGGATTTGAACCTGCGACCACCTGCACCCCATACAGGTGCGCTACCAGACTGCGCTACGCCCCGAGATTGCTGATCGCGTGGCTCTAAAGAGCCTTGGCTTTACTCAGCGGGAGCGAAGTCTACACGAGCAATGCGCAAAAGAAAACCGCTTTGAGTCTGCCGCCAGGGCTGTTGATAGGCGGCCCGCCGAAGCGGGGCGTGATCGGGATTCTTGTGGCGGATTTTATGCACTTCCTGCCGGTTTAATTTAGACTCCTTAGCGACTTATCGAAAAACAACAACGCCCGGAACGTCAGGGCCGCTCAGGTATGAGCGGATGTTCCAGACCGGGTGCCCACCCGGAACTGGCTTCTGGAGTCACGGGGGGCAGAGATCCTTGAGGAGGATTTTGTGAAGCGAGCGGTTTACTCGGGCTTGGTGTCAGGGTTGATGATCACTCTTCTCGCGGGCTGCGCCCAGGTCTCCGTGAGGCCGGTGGACGACATAACACCTTTGACCAATACCTATTGGATGCTTCAGGAAGTGGCCGGCCAGTCGGTCCCCGCCAATATGCAGCCCAAGCCGAGTCTGCTGATGGCGGATGACGGCAATGTTTACGGCAACACCGGTTGCAATGAAATCCAGGGGCGTTATCAGGTCGCGACGACTCAGGTCCGTTTCACTGCGATGTCGGCGACTCGCAAGTTCTGTCAGAACAACTCGATAGAACAGCCGTTTCTTCAGGCTCTGGAAGATGCGGCGGGTGTCACGCTCGACGGTGACACGATGATTTTGCGGGAAGCCGATGCCACTGCGCTGGCGACTTTCAAGGCGGCCAAGAGAAATCGATGAAGTAGTGGCGTGATTTCGCGCCAACTTCAAACCTGCAGCCTATTGAGTAAGTTAGTTCAGTGGCTCGCTGAAAGTGAGCAATTTTTTACGAGTCCCGTATAAACGGCCAGTAGCCGGTGCGCCTTGGGGTGGAACCAATGTGGTTCGCCCCGTCATTTGTTACCATTCCGCTATTATTTTAGGAATCCTGCGGCTCCCGCTGGACATAGTTAAGCCCACGCTTGTGTCGGAAATGGTTGGGCTTTTCTTGCGCCGTCGGGGGCAGCTTTAACCTAGTCCAGAGTGGGGCGGGTCGAACGGCCCCTCATGGACATCCAGAATTCCGGAAACGGGGAATCCCTGAAGCCCGGGTGGAAAACTGGTTGAACGGCCGCCGAGTCGGTTAATTGATCTGAAGCGCTTTCTGCTCACATTCAGAGATTCTCTGGCTCTGGTTTCGTGGCAGGCGCCGAAGTCGCGCCTGTTCTGTTGTAAAACCATAAGAACGGAGACTTCCCCCTTGGGCCAGAAAATAAAGGACGAATACCAAACGGATTACGTGGCGGGGCAGGATAATATCAATCCTCTCGGCCTCGATATCCACGCTCCTGTCTTTCCTACCACCGCCATACTGGTGGTGCTCTTTGTCGTCGGAACGCTGCTTTTCCCTGATGTAGCGGGTGGGCTGCTCAATGGGGCCAAAGCCGGCGCCATTGCGATGTTTGATTCTTTCTTCCTCATCAGTGCCAACATATTCGTGGTTTTCTGTCTTGCTCTGATTGTGCTGCCGGTCGGCAAAATCCGGTTAGGCGGTCAGGACGAAAAGCCGGAATTTTCCACGCCGTCCTGGTTCGCGATGCTGTTCGCAGCAGGCATGGGGATTGGCCTGATGTTCTGGGCCGTGGCCGAGCCGGTGGCTTACTACACCGATTGGTATGGCACGCCGCTAAATGCCGAGCCCGGCACCGAGGAAGGGCTGCGAATGGCGATGGGCGGCACTATGTACCACTGGGGTTTGCATCCCTGGGCGATCTATGCGGTTGTGGCGCTGTCTCTGGCGTTCTTTGCCTTCAATAAAGGCATGCCGCTGACCATTCGTTCGGCCTTCTTCCCCATCCTGCGTGACAAGGTCTGGGGCTGGCCGGGACACGTCATTGATATTTTTGCCGTCATTGCGACCATCTTTGGTCTCGCGACGTCTTTGGGTTTCGGAGCGCAGCAGGCCGCTTCCGGTCTCAATTACCTGTTCGGAATCGATGCTGGCGTGACCACTCAGATGATTGTCATCGCCGGTGTTACTGCGGTCGCTCTGATCTCGGTACTGCGCGGCCTCGACGGGGGCGTGAAGCTGCTCAGTAACGTCAATATGGGTCTGGCTGTGCTGCTGCTCGCCTTTATCTTTTTCGCCGGGCCGACTCTAACAATCCTTGAAACCATGGTGACGACCAGCACCGCCTACGTGGCTAATATTCTGCCTCTGAGTAATCCCTTTGGCCGCGAAGATCAGACCTGGTTCCATGGCTGGACTGTGTTCTACTGGGCCTGGTGGATTTCCTGGTCGCCTTTCGTCGGCATGTTTATCGCGCGGGTTTCGCGGGGCCGTACCGTTCGTGAATTTGTTACCGCCGTGCTGATTATTCCTACTCTGATCACGATCGTGTGGATGAGCGCCTTCGGCGGCACGGCTCTGGAGCAGATCCAGGATAATGTCGGGGATCTGGCCGCCAATGGTCTCACCGACGTTTCGCTGGCCATGTTCCAGATGCTTGAAAACATTCCGTTCGCGACGGTCACTTCACTGATCGGTATTGTCCTGGTGCTGGTGTTCTTCATCACCTCCTCGGATTCCGGCTCTCTGGTGATCGACGGTATTACGGCCGGCGGTAAAACCGACGCACCGACGGCTCAGCGTGTGTTTTGGGCCGTTATGGAAGGTCTGATCGCCGCAGCGCTGATCTTCGGCGGCGGTGAGAATGCCTTGAGTGCTCTCCAGGCTGGTGCCGTGGCGGCGGGCTTGCCATTCACCTTCATTCTGCTGGCCATGTGCTGGGGGCTGATGAAGGGGCTGGCGCAGGAGCGTAAGCTGCTTATGGCTGCGGGTCGCCTGTAATCACTAGTGCGACTGTGAACGAAAACGGCGCTCAGTAATGAGCGCCGTTTTTTTGTTTGTGCGTTGCTGACCCTAAGTCCGCAGCTCCGTCAGTTGGGCGTGCGGAAGATGTCGCGGTTGTCTTTCAGCGTGCGGTTTCGCAGATAGTTCTGGAGCAGGGGCGGACAGTTCAGATAAAACAGCAGTAGTTCCCGCTGGATATCCCGGTCCTGAATTCTCGCAGCTACGCTGATCATGGCGGAGATGCCTTCAGACGTCTTGATGTTCCAGCGTCTGTCAAAGCGACGGCTCAAGCACTCTTCAAGACGAATGAGATGAAACTCGCCGGTGTGCGTGATTTGCTGAAGCATGTCGTAGTCCTCGATTTCCCTTGCGGACAGTTTTCTGGGACCTGATCGGAAATACGCACCCAGGGGAACGGTTCGGGCCTTGTACCACCAGTCTTTGAGCATAACCAAGCCTGCGTCTCGTACGGGTGTACTGGTTAGTCCCCGCTCCGGGGTAATCAGGTACGGTACCGGTTCAGTTCTGTCCCTGTTCACTGCATCATTGGACTCGGAAGCAATCGGGTGCTTCCTAAACGCAAAACTGCGTGCACGCAATTTTACGTAGTCTAAAAATACATAGGACAGAAGCGGGCAGTCGTCCAGTCGAGTCACCCCTAAAAGATGGCTCTGGGCGCCTCAGTTTCTATAATTCTCCGTAATTCTCTAATCAGGTCTCACTTTTCATGTCTTTTGCAATTTCTCCGGAGTTTTTTGCCCAGCCTGGGGTTATCCCCGGAGTCCTCGGAATTGTCGGGCTTCTCACCCTGCTGGTTCTCGCTATGGCTGTGGTCCTTGTCCGGAGAAATGCAGCACTCAGGGATCAACAGCTGGCCTTTGCTGACCTGCAGAAGGAAGAGGCTCTCAAGACCCATCGGCTCGAGACTATGGCCCAACAGCTTGAGCGCGGGGAGCGCGACGCTGAGATTGCGAGCGATCAGCTTGAGCAGTTACGTCGACAGCATGCGGAACTGAGCGCTCGCCTGGCCACGGCCGAATCCATGGCGGCATCACGTGGTGACCGCGTCCGCGAGGTGGAATCCGAGCGTGATCAATACCGCCAGCGGGCAGAGGAGAGAGAATCATCGCTCAGCCACGCACAACTGCAGCTGCGAGAAGCTCAGGTCACCCTGGAAAAGGAGCGCCGCGCTGCGGCCGAGAAGCTCGAACTGCTGGAGCGCAATCGCGAGGCACTGAAACAGGAGTTCGAAAACCTCGCGAACCGTATCTTCGAGCAGAAGAGCGAGCATTTCAGTGCTCAGACCAAATCCAATATGGATTCTCTGCTGAATCCTTTCCGCGAACAGCTGTCTGATTTCCGTAAGCGGGTGGAAGATGTATACACCTCGGAAACCAAAGATCGGCAGGCCCTTCACAGCCAGATCCTGCAACTGAAGGAAATGAATCGCCAGATCACGGAAGAGGCCCAGAACCTCACTCAGGCGTTGAAGGGCGACAAGAAAATTCAGGGCAACTGGGGCGAACTGATTCTCGAACGTGTTCTTGAGCGTTCGGGACTTCGCAAAGGCGTGGAGTACGACACGCAGGGTTCTTTCCGGGATGGTGATAATCAGATGTTCCGGCCTGATGTTGTGGTGCATCTGCCAGACGAACGTAATCTGGTGATCGACTCCAAGGTATCGCTGGTGGCTTACCAGCAGTGGGTGGTTGCGGAAGATGACACCGAAAAGCAGCGGCAGCTGCGAAATCATGTAGAAGCTATTCGTCAGCACATACGGGGACTGAGCGAAAAGGACTATAGTGAGCTGAGCGGTTTGAGATCGCCGGACTTCGTTTTCCTGTTCATGCCGATTGAACCGGCGTTCGTCGCCGCGTTTCAGCATGATGAACAGCTGTTTGCTGAAGCATTCGAACGAAAGGTCGTGGTGGTAACGCCAACGACGCTGCTGGCGACGCTCAGGACCATCGACAATATCTGGCGCTATGAGCGCCAGAGTCAGAATGCGCGAAAAATTGCTGACCGGGCAGCCAGGATTCTCGACAAGCTCAGAATCTTCTGTGAGGCCATGGAAAAGCTCGGGGCCAACATGCAGACCGCCAACAAGACCTACGATCAGGCCATGAACACCCTGACCGAAGGCCGCGGCAACCTGATTTCCCAGGCACGCTCGCTTCAGGATCTGGGCGTCAGGATGAAAAAAGAACTGCCCCGGGCGATTACTGACCGGGCCGAACTGGAATTTGATGACGACGAAGACGAAAGCCAAGAAGGTGAAGACAAAACCTGAAGCCGCCGCGGCCGGATCGATCAGGCTGGCGGTGGATCAGCTTCTGAAGACTGAATCTGGAGAATGCTCATGACCACTCATCGGCTCCGTAAAGGCGCATCAGCGGCCTTGCTGTTAGGGATGCTGCTGACCAGCCCGTGCACGTTCGCGCTACCCGAAGAACATGAAGTCCGCCGCCTGATGATGGCAACAGAGCAGGCCGTGGACGCCGGACGGTGGGAAGAGGCGGGGGATTATCTCAATGAACTGGCGGGTATGCCCACGCCCAAACCTGATGATTTTCTGTACTTCCGGGGTCGAGTCCAGGCTGAGAGAGAGAATTTTCTTGCAGCTCGCAGTGCATTGGAGGATTACGTTGAGGCCGCGGGCGCTGAAGGCGCCCATTACTCAGAAGCGCTGCAGGCAATCACGCGGATAGACCGGCAAAAAGCAGCCGCGGAAAGCAAAGAAGCGGAGATCACCCGGGCCGGCAACGGCCAGAATGCCGCGAATCAGCCCGCGATGACCATGATGATTGAGCCGTCCGGATCGGGGTCCATTGAAAGTCTCAAGAAACTTTACCTGACAAGCAGTGCCACCAAGGCTCTTCAGTTGCACATCAATGGTCTGCTCGATCTGGCCGGGTGGACTCCGGATCAGAGAATTATCCGCATGGATGAGCCAGCTCAGATCAGTTACCAGATTGATGCCGGTAATGGTCAGCTGGGAGTCGTAACCCTGGATCGCACCAGCGGTGTGAGCCGCATGACCAGCGAATCGATAGACGTTTTCGGTATCAACCCCAATCTGAAATCAGATTGCATCGACAATGCCTGCTGGATTTACGATCCTCGTGATGGCGACCGTTGGCTCAAGCTGGCCGGTGACCGCGAGCGAGCTCGGGAAATCGCTGACAATCTTGGCTTGCTGATACGCGAAATGCAGAAGGGCCAGTAAACGCCGGCCCTTCTGGCTCTCCCGTCACGCTGGCTCGGTCGCCTGGCGGGATCGTTTGAGTACGGCGACAAGCAGGGCTGGCAGGAACGTCAGGGTCACGATGGTGGCACCGATCAGTCCGAACAGCACAATCGCACCGACGCCGCGATACAGTTCGGTTCCTTCGCCAGGTATCAGAACCAGCGGCGCCAGGCCGCATGCGGTTGTCGTCGTGGTCATGGCAATGGGCCGGAGCCGCGCGGCGACGGCCGCCTGGACGGCTTCCACGACATTTACCGAGCTGTCAGCAAGGTTTCGTCTCGCCTGGTCCACGATCAGAATCGGATTGTTGACCACCGTCCCCATCAGGATCAGAAAGCCCAGCATGGTAATCATGTCGAAGGGCTGACTGAGCGGCTGCATGCCCAGCGCTGGCAGTATGCTGCCTCCCACCCAGTTCATCAGCACCAGCCCGACAATACCGCCGGCAATCCCCAGCGGAATTGAGGTCATGATCAGCAGCGGATAACCCCAGTGAGCGAAGATGGCGACCATCAGCAGGTAAATGATGGCCAGAGCGATCAGGAAGTTGCCCGAAAGCGCCTTCTGGGTCGCTTCAAGCTGATCGCTGGCACCGGACAGGCTGACGGAGACAGTCGCAGGCCAGTCGCCGCTGGATTTGAGCGACTCAATCAGCTCCGTCCTTACCCGTTCTACACCTACTTCCAGCGGCACATCGTCCGGCGGAATGATGTTCAGTGTCACGGTACGACGACCGTCCACCCGCCTGACAGTACTGGTGTCGACGGTTTCTTCTATGGTGGCGACCGAGGCCAGAGGCAGGGTCGCCCCAGCCGGCGTGCGCAGTGTGAGCCGGTTGAGATCTTCCAGCTGCGGATTCAGGCCGCTATCGCCATAAATGGTGATGTCGACTTTATCGTCATCCTGAAAGAAGTCGTCGACATAAGCCCCTTCTGTCAGAGACGCGACGGTAAAGCCCACCGCCTCAGCGCTTACGCCCAGCTCGGCAAGCCGATCCCAGTTGGGCAGAACCTGCACCAGTGGCTGCGACAGTGAAAGCGTTGATGGCTGGCTCTGGATTCGCGGCTGGTCGAAGATTTCCTGGGCCCGGTTATAGGCTGAGGAAGCGACCTGATACACCGGCTCCAGAGCTGGCCCGGAAATGTCGAGATTGATGCTGCGGGTGCCGCCATCGTTGCTGGAAATGATCGAGCCCTTTGCGGCAAACGCGCGCATGCCAGGGAACTGCCGATAGGAGTCGGTCAGGGCGGTCATCAGCGCTTCGATATGATCCGGGTTGGGTGTTTCTGAAATAATCCGAAGCCGTCCCGCCTCAATGGACATGTTCAGGTAGGCAATTGGAGGAATGTGCGTTTCCCCGGCGGCATAGGCTTCGCCATCGGCTCCGACATGGGGCAAAAATTCGTCACGGACTTTCTCGCCAATTTCGGCCATGGTCGAGAGGTTATAGCCCGGCGGCGGTGTCATTACCGCAAAAGTCTTCGGCTCTTCGCCTTCGGGCAGGTACTCGGCTGGTGGCGTAAGGAACACAATTATGGCTGCGGCCGCCATCACGGTGGAAACAATGATGGTAAAGCGTTTGGCGGGATGCGTGATCAGTTGCCCCAGCGCATGGGCCAGCTTTGACTCTGATCGTTGCTTCTCCTGCTGGCCCTCAGCGGCGTCGTCCGTCGAACGAGCTTTGCGACCGAATGACAGGCGGGCACTGAGCGTAGGTATCAGCGTGATGGCCACCAGCATGGACGCCAGAATGGCGCTGGAAATTGCGATAGCAACGTCTGAATAGAGCTGTCCGGCTTCTTCCTCGATAAACAGTATCGGCAGGAATACCAGCATGGTGGTCGCGGTGGAGGCCAACACCGCCGGCCACACTTCCCGTACACCTTCCACCGCAGAATCAAACTTTGAGCGGCCCAGGCGCCGGTAGCGCTCAATATTCTCCAGCACCACGATGCTGTGATCGATGGTCATGCCGATGGCGAAAGCGATACCAGCCAGCGAGATGACATTGATCGTCCGCCCAGAAACCATCAGGCCCAGAAACGCTGCGATGGCGCACAGCGGAATACCGACGACTCCGACAAAAGTCGCTTTGGCTGAGCGCAGGAACATAAACATCACGAGTGTCGCAAAGACGGCACCGATCCCCAGATTAGTCCAGACATTGCGCACCGACGCCTGCACATAGCGGGCATCGTCGGCATTCAGACTCAATACCAGACCGGCGGGTTCCAACACCTCGCGGTTGATCGCCTCAACTTCTTCCATCATGGCTTTTTTGATGGCGATGACATTCGACCCGCTTTGACGTCGAACCGACATTCCCAGCACCGGCTCGCCATTGACCGTGTCCAGTTCGCGGATCGGCGCGTGGCCTAGCTCGACTTCAGCAACGTCACCCAGACGAATGATCGAATCGCCTTCACGGGACAGCACCAGAGAAGACAGTGATTCAGCCGACTCGAATCTGCCCACGGTGCGCAGCAGGTAGCGGCGCTTACCGGCCACAACTTCACCCCCGGAAATATCCCGGTTACGGGAGCGAATGGCATCGCGAACGTCGATCAGTGTGAGGCCGCGCTGGGCCAGTTCTACGGCATCAATACGAATCTGCAGCTGACGGGCCGAGCCGCCACCCACGCGCACCTCAGAGACGCCAGTGACGCTTTCCATACGAGGTCGCACGCGATCCTCGACGAAGTCCTGCATCAGTTTGATATCGAGTTTGCGAGGATTGCCGGGCAACAGGCCGACGCGGAAATACATGAAAGCGTTGGAAGAGAAGGACGCCGCGACGATGCGAGGCTCATCCACGTTGGTAGGGTAATCGGATACCTGGCTGAGCGCATTATTGACCTGAATCAACGCCTCAGTGATGTCGGTTCCGAAGGGGAATTCCAGTTCTATTTCTGCCGCGCCACTGTTGGCCGTGGCGATCATGCGGCTGAGGTTCGGAACGTTGCGCAGGAATCGCTCCTGCTCAATAAGAATGTCCTTCTCGATATCCTGTGGGGTAGCGCCGGGCCAGCGGGTTTCGACAGAGATGGTGCGAACATCCAGATCGGGAATCATCTGGACCGGGATGCGCATGGCGGCAGCAATACCCAGGATGCTGATAATCAGCGCGATGACGGTAACCAGTGTGCCGTGACGTACTATCGCTGCGAACATTACTCAGACCTCGCAGCCGATAGCCGAACCAGGCTGTCTGGGCGGAGGTTCTCGTTGCCCTCAGTGATGACTTTCTGACCTGCTTCCAGGCCACTACTGACAAAAAGTTCGTTTTGGGACGCGCCTGCAACTTCCACCAACGCTTCGCGGACTGAGTAGAGGTCGTTGTCGTTGGCCTCGCCCAGCACCCAGGCCGTCACACGGCCATCGGGGTGACGAATCGCTGCGTCTCTCGGTATCACCAGACTCTCGCCTCCGGTGCGCAAAAGCAGAGAGCCGTCGACGGACATACCCGGTTGTAATTTCAGCGCTGGGGGTGCCCGGGCGCGTAACAGGAAGGTACGGGTCTGCGCATTCACCACGGGAATCCAGGTATCGATTTCGGCTGCCAGTGGCTTATCGTTCTCAGAGCCGTGTTTGAGCTGAATCTCCGGGTCCTGATCCAGCTGGTCGAACAGGCGCTGGGGAATCGGAAAATCGAGCAGCAGCCCGTCAAGACTGACCAGCTCTGCCAGAGTGTCGCCGGGACTGACCCATTCACCGACTTCCACGTTGCGAGCAGCAATGACGCCTGTGAACGGGGCGCGTATCAGGTGGCGATCGCGTTCTTCGGTTCTGAGGCGAGCGTTTGCCTGTGCCTGGGCCAGCTCAGCCTGGAGCCGACTGACTTCCGATTCCCGGCTGGCGACTTCACTGGCCGCGATGTTGACGCCAGCGCCAACGCGACGGGCTTCTTCGACCCGACGACGGGCGTTATCAAGTTCCGCCTGGGCGGCGTCTGCCGTCGCCACGCTGACCTGCTGTTGCAGCCGCGCCAGCTCCGGGTCCAGGGAGATGAGGAGGTCGTCTGCATTCACCCGGCTGCCGACGTCAAAGCGGCGCTCGGTTACCAGCCCTGCTACGGATGCGGAGAGATCCGAGCGCATTGGGCTGGTGACTGATCCGGTTATCGGGACGGTCTGGACGAACGGTTCGCTGCGCACTTCTGCGGCGGCCACCAGCGGCTTTTGCTGGGCAATCGCCGACGGAGCCATCAGCGCGAGAACTGCCAGCACAAGGACTGTAAGGAGGATGAAACATCCAGCAGGCAGGGAAGACGCGAATCGTGTCAATCGAAAGCGAAACTGGCCTAGCTCAGACCGCAAATTTTTATACGCGTCCATTGCCCGGAATCTCCTTGTCGTAGGCTGCCTGGAAGTCAAAATTACGAAGCTGTCAGTTCTTCGGATGAGCCTGGCTCTGTTGGACCGACGACAGGGGCCGGGGTTCCTGGAGCCGAAGACCGGGCTTGCGTGAGGACAGAAGGGTATGGGATCTGGAAAAAAGAAAACCCCGGAAACCGGGGTTTGAGAGACTGAAAGATCTATACGTGACTTTCGATCTGCAAGATGGCGCGCGCTTTTTAGTCGGAGTTTCCAAGCCCAATCAGCGCAAAAAAACGGGCGGGCCGAATAATTTCGGCCCGCCCATGGTTGGGCTTACTGGCCCAGTACGTCGTCGATGGTTGCGCTGGTGCCCAGTCGCGCGAGCAGATCAGGATCGGCCTGAACACCGCCGAGAGTAACGCCCACGGTCAGGCCAACCATTTCCCCGAACGACAGGCTGGTATCAGCCGCGCCACCAGGGCAATTAGCATTCGGGGCGACTGGCGCAACGAAGGTGCCATGGTTCGCATCGGAGCAGGGGTTGGTTCCGGCGAAGATCACGCCTACCGGAGCCGGCACAAGGCCCGGCGCGGTGTCCGCATCCACTACGGTTACCCCGGCAGCGCTGTCGGCCAGAGGTGCGCCACCTGCGCCGATGTCCACCAGCGCCATCAGAGGTTCAGTACCGGCCAGCGGCGCCGGGAAGGCATTGCCAAGCGGGTTGGTGTAGGCCTCATTGGGCACCGTGGTGTCACCGGTCACTTCCGTCATCAGCACATTGGTCTGATTGTGGCCAAGGCTCACGGCGTAATTGACCGGGTCGACCGTGTCGATCACCGACTGGTACACGTAGAGGAAACTCTCGAAGGGAGAGGTTCCCTGTGCCGGCAAGGCAGCCAGCGCCGAACCGCTGAGCGACGGTGAGTTTTCGATGATCCGCGTCAGCTGACCGCCGCTGTTCATCAGAGACACTGAGTTGAGCGATGGGAACTGCTTGGGCAGTCCTCCGAGCGGCGCACCGTACGATCCGCCCACGACTGGGTCATTACTCAGTTCTGCAAACACCGAACCAGTGATACCACCCAGGGAATGGCCGACCAGGTTCACCGGTAGCGCCGAGGTCAGATCAGGATCGGTATCGCCAGTGAAATCCAGGCCTGCAACGCCGGAGGGCGAGGTGCTGCCGTCCAGACTTGAAGCCAGATTCAGCAGATCCATCACGCCTTGAGCCAGATTATCCCGCGTGCCGTCGAAGCTCTTGAGGTTGACGAACAGGCTGCCCGACTTGATTTCAGTGGGGTCTGTCTTGGCGACGGGCGTGAGGCTACCGCCGTCGGTGAAGCCGAAGTGGCGCTCACCTATGTATGTCAGGCCACCGGGCACTGCGCTGAAGGCAGTTTGTACCGGGTCGGGAATGTCTGTTGGTTCAAGTACATCGAGGCCAGCGATGGTACCCAGGGTCGCGCCGGCAAGACCGTGCAATGGCTGATCAATCGCCACTACAGCCTGACAGTTCTGAGCCGCCAGGAGAATGCCCGGGAGCATGGAGACACTGCGATCAACCGTGATGCCGTGCTGGAAGATCGTGACGCCCTCGATACCGCTACCACACGCCGGTGCGATGGATTTGGGATAGAACACCACTACCGGCACGGCGACGTTGCCCTGCAGAGCCGGGTAGGGGTAATGCTCGTTCAGGTTAAGCACATCCGGGGAAACGTCGCGCAGGAAAGTGAATACATCACCGCCGAGTTCGGTGTTGAGCTTGGTTTCGAGAGATTTGTCGGCTTTCCAGCCGCCGCTCACCAGCTTGCTGCCATCGCTGCCCGGAATGGGCTGGTAGTAGGGCAGAACAATGGTGCCTTCGGAATAGCTCACCACGCTGGCTGCACTCTTTATTCCGTTACCGTCGGGCAGCGCCGCAATGGTTGCCAGAGAGCTAGCGTCATTGTCTTTGCTGTAAAAGAACGAAGGACGGGTGGTCGGGAAGGGGAAGCCGCCATCCGCGAACACGGCGCCTATCGCATTGCTGATATTGGTCGGCGTGGCGGTGGCTGCTGCGGCCTGTACGGCTGCGGCCGTGGCCTGGTTTTCAGCAATGAAGGCACTGTCGCCCGCCTGGATCTTGCCCAGAATCTCTGTCAGTTGGGAGAAGGTTTTGCCGGGATTGTTGTCCCGCACCGCTTTCAGCAGAGCATTGAAACCAATCTTCTGACCCAGCTCCTGGAAGTTGGTGGCAGGGGAGGCCAGGTTGGTCAGTACCTTCTGGTAGTCATTGGTGGTGAACGTATAGGCCAGCGCGGTCTTGCTGGGGCCTGAGGCCAGGATCGTATCGCCAAGACCAAACAGGCCGTTGAGCAGATCGCGGACCGTCGTCAGCGAGTCGGTTGCCAGTGCGCCTTCGGTCAGATAACGGGTGGCCAGTGATTTATCAATCGGCTTGCCGTTAGCGCCTTTCACACCGTCCGACACCAGCACCAGAAATTTGGTGTTGGCCTTTAGTGGCTCCAGGGGCGAAATGCGGATCGCGTTATTGGTGCCGCCGTCGACACTCACCACATCCACCTGGTAGCGAGTCTCGGCAGCCGTCGCGGTATCAATGCCGGTAATGTCCGCCGGATTGATGGACGGCAGTGCGAGCGGCGCACTGTCCACGGCCGGGTCAACAGACAGCGGGTACAGGAAAACGGTCGCGCCCTTGATCACGGTGGCCGGATCAAGCTCGCCGTCGAAACGGACGTTAAACGCCGAGGTACCGGAGAAGCCTGGCAGGCTGTTTACGGCGACTTCCGCCGGATTTTCTGGATTAGGCGAAAGCCCGGTGAAATCGTAATACGGGCTCTGGCCGGCACCGAGCAACAGCACCAGATCGAAATGTGCTGGGATATCCAGAGTCGGAGATATCGGGTTGGGATCAAAAATGGGCCGGACGATGCTGCGGTCGACAGTGGTATCGGTGATGTCGTAGTCAGGAGAGCCGTTGCCGCCGTTACCTCCGTCGCTGAAGCATCCGGTAAGGCCGGTTGTGGCGATGGCAATACTGAGAATTGTTTTTTTTAGCATGCTAGAACCTGCGGCTATTGTTGTTGGCGGTTTCCAGGCCGGAAACAGGGCACTGCCGGGAGGTCGTAGCGGCATAACGGGTGTAAAAACCGAGCGCGCCACGTTACTCCGTCATTCCTCAAAAAATAGTTGTGGTCCGGGGGTTTGTCGAGGTTGGGGCGGCGGCTGAGCGTGTCGGTTGGTTGTGGTTCTGTAACCTGGCGAGCGTGGCTGCTAAAATCGCGCCCAGTGAATCCCATGATCCCGCGTTTCAGGGCAAAGTCCCCCGCCTGAAACCAGAGGTTCCCTAGAGCCCGTTTTTGCTCAACCTGATGAGAAGCCCTATGACCGTTATCCGCCAGGAAGACCTGATCGAGAGTGTAGCGGACGCGCTGCAGTTTATTTCCTACTACCACCCCAAGGATTTCATCCAGGGTGTCTATGAGGCTTATCAGAAAGAGGAGTCCCAGGCGGCTAAAGACGCCATGGCCCAGATTCTGATCAATTCCCGGATGTGTGCCGAAGGCAAACGGCCGATCTGTCAGGACACCGGTATCGTCACCGTGTTCGTCAACATCGGCATGAATGTTCAGTGGGAAGCGGACATGGCGCTGGACGATATCATCAACGAAGGCGTCCGCCGTGCCTACACCCATCCGGACAATGTTCTGCGGGCCTCGATCCTCGCCGATCCGGACGGCAAACGGACCAACACCAAGGACAACACCCCAGCGATTATTCACTATCGTGTCGTCCCGGGTGACACCGTCGAAGTGCACGTCGCAGCCAAAGGCGGCGGCTCGGAAGCCAAGTCCAAGTTCGCCATGCTCAATCCTTCCGATTCGGTCGTGGATTGGGTGCTGAAGATGGTGCCGCAGATGGGCGCTGGCTGGTGTCCCCCGGGCATGCTGGGTATCGGTATTGGTGGTACCGCTGAAAAAGCGATGGAGCTGGCGAAAGAGTCGCTGCTGGACCCCATCGACATCCACGATCTGAAAGCGCGCGGCGCCAGCAATCGTGCTGAAGAGTTGCGTCTGGAACTGTTTGAAAAGGTCAACGAACTGGGTATCGGTGCCCAGGGCCTCGGCGGCCTGACCACCGTTCTGGATGTGAAGGTCAAAGACTATCCGACCCACGCCGCCAACAAACCGGTCGCCATCATCCCCAACTGCGCCGCCACTCGCCATGCCCACTTCGTATTGGATGGCTCCGGCCCGGCATTGCAGACCCCGCCGAGTCTGGATGACTGGCCGGAAATCACCTGGGAAGTGGGCGATAGCGTTCGCCGCGTCAACCTCGATACCGTGACTGCGGAAGACGTCAGAGACTGGAAGCCGGGTGAGACCATCCTGCTCTCCGGCAAGATGCTGACCGGTCGCGATGCCGCCCACAAGAAAATGATCGACATGCTCAACCGTGGCGAGAAGCTGCCGGTGGACCTCAAGGGTCGCTTTATCTACTACGTTGGCCCGGTCGATCCGGTCCGTGAGGAAGTCGTCGGGCCTGCTGGTCCCACCACAGCCACCCGCATGGACAAGTTCACCCACCAGCTGCTGGAAGCCACCGGCCTGACCGGCATGATCGGTAAGGCCGAGCGCGGCCAGGTCGCCATCGACGCCATCCGCGAGTTTGGAGCGGTGTATCTGATGGCAGTCGGCGGTTCGGCGTATCTCGTCTCCAAAGCCATCAAGGCCGCCAAAGTCGTCGCCTTCGAAGAGCTGGGAATGGAAGCCATCTACGAGTTCGAGGTAGAAGACATGCCCGTCTCCGTCGCCGTCGACTCCAAAGGCATTTCCGTCCACCAGACGGGCCCGGTGGAGTGGCACGACAAGATCATCGCCGCGAAAGCGGTCTGATAGTCGAGTCCGTAACTTCGTCGAAAAAGCCGCTATTTAGCGGCTTTTTCTATAGAATTTCGGCGATTATCGCCGAAGTTAAATGATTAGGCATCAAGGATGATGCCGAACGGAAAGGGACTTCCTATGAGTATGCAGCCATGCGTCTATATTCTCGCCAGCGGCCGCAACGGAACTCTGTATGTGGGAGTGACCAGTAATCTGGTTAGCCGAGTCTGGCAGCACAAAAATGAGGTCGCGCCGGGATTCACAGAAAAGTATCACGTTCACTGCCTGGTCTATTACGAGCCATGCGAGGAAATGGCGGCGGCGATCCAGCGCGAAAAGCAGCTTAAGAAATGGAAGCGGGCCTGGAAAATAAACCTGATCGAGAGTCGCAACCCGGACTGGGAGGATTTATATCCTTCGCTGCTCGCCTGACTCGGGCTTGTTTGAAGAAGCGGCAGACGGACGGCTTTTGCTTCTCGTGCGGAATTCGTCGAGTGTGCGTTCTGGGAGTTACCACTCCTGGATACCCGCCTTCGCGGGTATGACGACCGAAAGAAAGCACACCGCCGTCTGCATCGGTGAACGCAAGAGTCAAAGCCCATCGATAAAAACCAATACGACCCGTCACACCTGCGAGGGCAGGTGTCCAGTGCGGTGGACACCATCGGATCAGCAGTCTTTGACTTCGGTGGCTGGCGCCATCCGTCGGAAGGCTGGTGCAGTTTTCGCTCGTTCAGCAGTCTACGTGTGAGGGGGCTCCTTCTCTGGATACCTGCCTTCGCAGGTATGACGTAGGGGCGGCCAGCGGTGTGTTGTGTTGGCGTTTGGCTGGGAGTTTCCTTCACTGGATACCCGCCTGCGCGGGTATGACGACCGGAAGAAGGC
>Ga0114903_1000072_pt1 | contig 76989 bp, 72 predicted proteins | sample MalvirDeepMed_s2_FD_87289 | JGI IMG/M metagenome (GOLD analysis project Ga0114903, IMG submission 87289) | Marine viral communities from the Global Malaspina Expedition - Malaspina viral metaG DeepMed_s2 | ecosystem: Environmental > Aquatic > Marine > Oceanic | place: Mediterranean Sea...
GACGGAAAGCCCGACCCCTTGCGCCCCCCCGTCCGGCCCCATAAGAGGCACGCGATCGAAAAGGGGGCCCGCGATGTCGCGTCTCGTCATGAAATTCGGCGGCACGTCCGTCGCCACGCTCGACCGTATCAAGCGGGCCGCCAAGCGCGTCGCGCGTGAGGTTGCGAACGGCCACGAGGTCATCGTCATCGTCTCGGCCATGTCCGGCAAGACAAACGAACTGGTCGGCTGGGTGAACGAGACCTCGCCCTTCTACGACGCGCGCGAATACGACGCCGTCGTCAGCTCGGGCGAAAACGTGACCGCGGGCCTCATGGCGCTAACATTGCAAGAGATGGAGATTCCCGCCCGGTCCTGGCAGGGCTGGCAAGTGCCGCTGAAGACGAACGGCGCCCACGGCGCCGCCCGGATCGAAGAGATTCCGACCGCCAACCTGGACGCGCGCTTCGCCGACGGGATGAAGGTCGCGGTGGTCGCGGGCTTTCAGGGCATCAGCCCCGAAGGACGGATCACCACGCTGGGCCGGGGCGGATCGGACACCACCGCCGTCGCCTTCGCCGCCGCCTTTGATGCGGTGCGCTGCGACATCTATACGGATGTGGACGGCGTCTATACCACCGACCCGCGCATCACCGCCAAGGCCCGCAAGCTCGACCGCATCGCGTTCGAGGAGATGCTCGAGCTTGCATCGCTCGGCGCCAAGGTGCTGCAAACACGCTCGGTCGAGCTGGCGATGCGCTACAATGTGAAACTCAGGGTGCTCTCCTCGTTCGGAGAGTATGACGAGACCGCGGGAACGCTGGTCTGCGCGGAGGACGAGATCATGGAATCCAATGTCGTGAACGGCGTCGCCTATTCGCGCGACGAAGCCAAGATGACCCTTCTGGGGGTCGAGGATCGCCCGGGCATCGCCGCGGCCATCTTCGGGCCGCTGGCCGATGCGGGGATCAACGTGGACATGATCGTCCAGAACATCTCGGAAGGCGGCAAGACCGACATGACCTTCTCGTGCCCCGTCGACCAGGTGGCCCGCGCGAAGAAGTCGATTGAGGACGCCAAGGCGTCCGGCGCCTACGAATTCGGCGAGCTTGTGGCCGATCAGGACGTGGCCAAGGTGTCCGTCGTGGGCATCGGGATGCGCAGCCATGCGGGCGTCGCCGCGCACATGTTCAAGGCGCTGAAGGACGAGAACGTCAACATCAAGGTCATCACCACGTCCGAGATCAAGATCTCGGTCCTGATCGACCGCAAGTACATGGAGCTGGCCGTTCAGGCACTGCACGACGCGTTCGAACTGGAAAAGATCGGCACCGCCTGATCCCTGCCCGGCGGCCTCTCGCCCGGGTGAAATTCCCGGGCACCGGGCACCCCGGTGCCGCAGGGGCATCCCTTGGCGTCTTTCCAGAACGGCTCACGTCCCCTAAGAGCAGTTAGGGTTAATCGGGCCGCGAGCGGTCGAGAAAGGTTGCGGGGACGCGCGCCATGCCAAATCGCAGCGAGAGCGAAAGCGAAAGCCGCAAGCTGCTGAAGCGCTTGCGCGACACCCTTGCCGAGGAAAGCGAGGGGCAGGAACGGCTCGACCATATCACCACGATCATCGCGTCATCGATGCAGACCGAGGTCTGCTCGATCTACCTGTTCCGCGACCCCGAAACGCTGGAGCTCTGCGCGACCGAGGGCCTGAACCCCGCGGCCGTCCACCAGACCCGGATGCGTCTGGGCGAGGGCCTGGTGGGGCGCGTCGCCCGGCTGGGGCAGAACATCAACGCCGCCGACGCGCCCTCCACCCGGGGCTTTCGCTACATGCCCGAGACGGGCGAGGAGATCTATTCCAGCTTCCTCGGCGTGCCGATCCAGCGCCTGGGCGACAAGCTGGGCGTGCTGGTCGTCCAGTCGAAAGAGGCGCGCGGCTATACCGACGACGAGGTCTACGGCCTGGAAGTCGTCGCCATGGTGCTGGCCGAGATGACCGAGCTTGGCGCCTTCGTCGACGACAGCGCGGCCCTGTCGGCCCGCCACCAGCACCCCGTCATGGTCCGCGGCACCGTCGGACAGGAAGGCACGGCCGAGGGGCACGTCTGGCTGCACGAGCCCCGCGTCGTCGTCACCAACCCCGTGGCCGAGGATACGCAGGCCGAGATCGCGCGCCTGAACGACGCGATCCGCCAGTTGCAGGTCAGCGTCGACGACATGCTGGGCAGTGCCGGGATCGCCGACAAGGACCAGCGCGACGTGCTGGAAACCTATCGCATGTTCGCCCATTCCCGCGGCTGGATCCGGCGCATGTGCGAGAACATCGAACGCGGCCTGTCAGCCGAAGCCGCCGTCGAGAAAGAGCAATCCTCGGCCCGCACGCGCCTGCAATCGGCATCGGACGCCTATATCCGCGAGCGGATGCACGACCTCGACGACCTGTCGCGCAGACTCTTGCGCATCCTGACCGGCCAAGGGTCCGAGACGGGGGCCGAGATGCCCGCCGACCCGATCCTGGTCGCGCGCGACATCGGCCCCGGCGACCTGCTGGATTACGGGCGCACGCTGAAGGGCATTGTTCTGGAAGGCGGATCGGTCGGCAGCCACGCCGCGATCATCGCCCGCGCCCTGGCCATTCCGCTGGTCATCCACGCCGATCACATCACGACCGAGGCGCTGAACGGCGATCATATCATGCTGGACGGCGAACAGGGCATCGTCCACCTGCGCCCAGAGGAAAACATCGCCGCCGCCTTCCGCGACAAGATGGCGATGCAGGCGCAGGCGCAGGAACGCTATGCCTCGCTGCGCGACAAGCCCGCCACGACGCTGTGCGGCACCACCGTGTCGCTGACGATGAACGCCGGGCTGATGGCCGACCTGCCCTCGCTGGCCGGATCGGGGGCCGAAGGCGTGGGCTTGTTCCGGACCGAGCTGCAGTTCCTTGCCAACCGCTCGATGCCCCGGCGCGGCGATCTGGCGAAGCTTTATAGCCGCGTGATGGACGCAGCCCAAGGCAAGCCGGTGGTGTTCCGCACCCTCGATATCGGGTCGGACAAGGTCCTGCCCTACATGAAGCGCCCGGACGAGCCGAACCCGGCCCTGGGCTGGCGGGCCATCCGCGTCGGGCTGGACAAGAAGGGCGTGATGCGGATGCAGCTTCAAGCGCTGATCCGCGCCACGGCTGGCCGGACGCTGGATGTGATGTTCCCATTCATCGCGCAACTGGACGAGTTCCGGGCCGCGCGCGACATCCTCGACCGCGAGATCGAGCGCGAGCGTCGGCTGGGCCATACCCTGCCCACGCAGATCCGCGTGGGCGCGATGCTGGAAACGCCGTCGATGGTCTTCGCCCCCGATGCCTTCTTCGAAGAAGCCGACTTCATCTCGATCGGCGGCAACGATCTCAAGCAGTTCTTCTTCGCCGCCGACCGCGAGAACGAGCGGGTGCGTCGCCGGTACGATACGCTGAATATCTCGTTCCTGAACGCGCTTCAGATGATCGTCGACCGGTGCCACGCCTTCGGCACGCCCCTGAGCTTCTGCGGCGAAGACGCGGGCCGTCCGTTGGAGGCGCTGTGCCTTGCGGCCATCGGGCTGCGTGCCCTGTCGATGCGCCCCGCCTCGATCGGGCCGGTCAAGAACCTGCTGCGCCGGGTGGATATCGGCGAGGCGCGCGAGGTGATCGAAACCGCGCGACACAGCCGGCAGCAAAGCGTTCGCGAGCCGATCAACCTGTGGCTGACCGAAATGCTGACCCGAACCTGATCGGCCGAAGCCGGGTCGGTCAGGCGTGATCCAGGGTCAGTGTCACACGTTCGCCCACGAAATGGGACGTGCCGAACTCGACAGGGCGGCCGGCCGGATCGACGCTGAGGCTGACGCCATGGATCAGGGCCGTCCCGGCGGAAACCTTCAAAAGCGCGGCCTGCGCCGGGTCGGCCGTGACGGCGGTGATCCGGGTCGTGCGCCGGGTGTAGTCTGGCACACCCGCGCGGGCCAGCGCCTCGGTGACCGACGACAGTTCGGACAGGGCGTCCGCCAGCCCCGGCAACCGGTCTTCGGGATAGGCCGAGGCGAACAGGGCGATCGGCACCCCGTCCGACAGGCTGATCCCCTCGGTCGCGATGACGCGCCCGGACGTCGAAATCTCCAGCGCCTTGGCCTCGGCCTCTGTCGGATTTCGCGTCTCGATCAAGGTGGTGTGGCGCTTCGGGAAGCGCCCGGCGGCCGAAATATTGCGATGGAACCGCACCTTCGGGCCCAAGGCATACTCGGCCGGTCTTGACGCCACGAAAACACCGACGCCCCGCCGAGAGTGAAGCAGCCCCTCCTGCGACAAGTGGGCCAGCGCGCGGCGCACGGTGTGGCGGTTCACGCCGAACCGCTCGGACAACTGCGCCTCGGTCGGAAGGCGCGCGCCCGGTGCACGGACGCCCTGCGCGATTTCTGCGCGAAGCGTCTCGGCGATGGAAGACCAGATCGTTTCCGCCGTCATGGAGAATTTATGACACCTTCACGACCGCCTGTCTACTTGTCGATCCACCGTTGTCCACTTGTCGACACCCCAGCATGGGGGCCGTGCGGTCGTATGAAGGGCCCGATCAGTCCCGCCCGGCAATCGCCCGGTGGAGGTTCAGGACGGTCTGCGCCTGCTTCAGGTGGGGAATGTCGATCATCTTGCCGTCGAGGCCCACCGTCCCCGCCCCCGGTTCGGCCTCGAACGCGGCGACGACACGTTCGGCATGGGCGACGACCTCGGGCGACGGGGCGAAACTGTCGTTGATCGGCGCGACCTGCGCGGGGTGGATGGCTAGGCGACCCGCGAACCCCTCGCCCGCCGACCGGGACGAAGATTGGCGCAGCCCCGCCTCGTCGCGGAAATCGATGTGCAGGGTGTCGATGGCCGCCACCCCCGCGGCCTTCGCAGCCAGAAGCACCTGCACCCGCGCCATCCGGTAGATCAGCGCCCATTGCCCCGTTTCGGGATCCAGGTTGGTCGCGGCCCCCAGCGCGGCGGACAGATCCTCGGCCCCCCATGTCAGGCCGATCAGGCGCGGCAAGGGGATTTCCGCGAACTCGGCCAGCTTCAGCGTGCCGGCCGCGGTTTCGGTCGCGACGGGCAGGATGCGCGTGCGACCGGCGGCGATCCCGTGCGCCGCCTCGAACGCGTCGAGCCACAGCGACAGGATGCGCACGTCGTCGGCCCCTTGCGTCTTGGGTAGCACGATGCCGTCCGGCGCCCCAGGCATGACCGCCGTCAGATCGCCCAGCGCATCCTCGTCCAGCGGATTCACCCGGACATAGATCAGCGGTCTGCGTTCCTCGCGCGGACGGGCGGCCAGATGCTCCAGAACCAGATCCCGCGCCGCCGACTTGCCAGCCGGGGCGACGCTGTCCTCAAGATCGAGGATCAGGGCATCGGCGCCCGACATGTCGGCCTTGGCCAGCTTGCGCGCGCTGTCGCCGGGAATAAAAAGCCAGGATCGGGGCGTCATTTCGGGCATTCAATCCATCCTTGTGCAGGTCCCCATGTCTTAGCTGCCGGGCCCGCGTTCCCCAAGCCCCGCGCAGCGGCGGTTTCGCTTCGGGCCGTGGCGCAGTATGACCCCCACACCGGGGCACGGAGGATTTACATGTCGGAGATATCGACCCAAGGGGCGAACGCACCGCTCAGCGGTCTGCGCGTGGTCGAACTGGCGCGGATCCTGGCAGGGCCATGGATCGGGCAAACGCTGGCCGACCTGGGCGCCGAGGTCATCAAGGTCGAAAGCCCCGAGGGCGACGACACCCGCCGTTGGGGGCCCCCCTTCATCGACAGGCCGACACCCGAAGGCGGGACCGAACGGGTCGCCGCCTATTTCCACGCGGCCAACCGTGGCAAGACCTCGATCACCTGCGACTTCCGCGACCCCGCGCAGCTTGAACGGCTGCGCGACCTGATCGACGGGGCGGATGTCGTGGTCGAGAATTTCAAGGTCGGGGGGCTGAAGCGCTTCGGGCTGGATTACGATACGCTTTCAGCGCGCAACCCGGGCCTGGTCTATGCCTCGGTCACGGGCTTCGGGCAGACGGGGCCGCGCGCACGGCAGCCGGGGTACGATTTCCTGATCCAGGGCATGTGCGGCATCATGGACCTTACCGGAGAGCCCGAGGGCCAGCCGCAGAAGATCGGCGTCGCGTGGATCGACATCTTCACCGGGCTTTACGGCGTGATCGGAATCCAGGCCGCCCTGGCCGAGCGGGCCCGGTCGGGACGGGGGCAGCACGTGGACCTTTCGCTTCTGGATTGCGGGGTCGGTGTGCTGGCCAATCAGGCTGCGAACCACCTTCTGGGCGGAGCCGAGCCGACGCGCCTGGGCAACGCGCATCCCAACATCGTGCCCTACCAGGTCTTCCCCGCCGCCGACGGTTTTCTGATCGTCGCCTGCGGCAACGACCGCCAGTTCGCCGCTCTTTGCGACGTTCTGGGCCGTGGTGATCTGGCGGCCGATCCCCGGTTCGCCACGAACGAGGCTCGGGTCGATCACCGTGACATACTGTGCGCGGACCTCGCGCAGGCGACCGCCACGATGGACCGCGATACGCTGATCGGCCGGCTCGAGGCGGCTGGGGTGCCCGCGGGGCCGATCAACACGGTCCCCGAAGCGCTGAGCGATCCCCAGATCGCCGCCCGGGGCATGCGCGTCGCACCAGAGGGGATGGAGGGCCTTAGAACCCCGATCCGCTTCGGACGCAGCGACATGACGGTGGACCGGGCAGCCCCGGCCCTTGGGGCGGGCGATTGGGGGTTTCGCGCGCGCAAGACCTGAAGCTTTCCGCAAGGGTGTACGGCCGCGACATGATGCGGACATCGTCGTGTAGCCAAAGGCACGGGCCGCACAGACACCCGTCACCGGCCTAAAATTTCAAACGGTGTTTGGTGGAGCCGAGGGGGATCGAACCCCTGACCTCGTCATTGCGAACGACGCGCTCTCCCAACTGAGCTACGGCCCCGATATGGGCCGCTAGATGACGTAGCGCCCGGGGGTTGTCAAGCGTGGAACCTCAGCCGGTCTGGCACGTCTTTCTCTTATGATCTCCTCCCTTTTCTTTCGGTTCCGGCTGTTCTCGCGGCGTCTCTGGGTGCGCTCTGCGCTGATTTCCGGGCTGGCGTTGATCGCCGCGTTCCTGGCGCCTTTGGGCAATTACATCCCGTTTGGCATCGCGGCGAAGATCGACGAAGAGACGTTGCAGGATCTGCTGGACGTCATCACGGCGTCGATGCTGACGGTCTCGACGTTTTCGCTGTCGATCATGGTGTCGGCCCACTTGGCGGCCGATGCGAACACGACCCCCAGGGCGCACCGGATGCTGCAACAGGACAGCCGCACGCAGACGGTGATCGCGACCTTCATCGGCGCCTTCGTCTATGCGCTGGCGATGACGGTGATGATCGATTTCGGCGTCTTCCAGACGGGCGAATTCGCCCTGATCTACGCCTTCACGGTCGCGGTCGCGGCGTTGATCGTGGCCGCGTTGTTGCGGTGGGTCGGACACCTGGACGGCCTGGGATCGGTCGAGGCGACGCTGCGCCGGGCCGAGGCCCGCGCGGTCGAATCGATCGATGTCTATCGCCGCACGCCGTTTCTGGGCGGGCGCAGTCCGAAGGGAGACGTGGCCGGGGCCCTGCAAGAATTGACCGCCGAACGGTCGGGGTTCTTGCAAAACGTCGATACCGCCAAGCTCTCGAAGGATTTGGATCACTGGGGCGGCACGGCCTATCTGCGCCACCGGCCGGGGGCCTGGCTGGCCCAGGGGGACGTCTTGGCCGAGATCGGGATCGACCGGCTGGACGAGGATCGACAGGCGAAGCTCAGGGCCGCGTTCACCATAGACGACCGCCGTGAGCCCGGACAGGACGTCATCCAGTCCCTGATCGTACTGGCCGAGATCGGCGAGCGCGCATTGTCGCCGGGGATCAACGATCCGCGCACGGGACTGGATGCGATCTCGCGCATCACGCGGCTGGTGTTGACCATGCCGGCGGAACGGGAACTCGATCAGCCGCCTGCCCCGCGGGTCTTCGTCCCGGCGCTGAAGACCGAGGAAGTCCTTGCGGCCACGCTGGACCCGCTGGCCCGCGACGGGAAGGCGTTTTTCGAGGTGCAGATCTCGATCCAGACCGCCGCGGCACAACTGGCCACGCATGACGCGGCCGGGATCAGGGAGGCCGCCGTCGACCTCAGCGCGCGTGGGTTGGCCTATGCCGAAGACGGGCTTTTGCTGGCGCAGGACATGCGCAAGATCGCCGCGCGGGCGCTGGCGGACGGTCCTGCCGCAACGCTGGACGCGGACCGGGCCGCCTCGCCACAAGGGGATGGGCCCGACCCGATGCACGCCGAACGAGCGGCGCGGGACGCCTAGGCGCAGCGCAGCCCCCAGCGAGCCTAGTAGAGACCGCCCGAGCTGAGCGTGCCGAAGGTCGCCTTCTTCGTCGGGATCACCACCGTCTTGCCGGTGGCGTTCTGGACCTGCTGGCCCGATCCGCCGCCCGCACCTTCGACGAGGGGAAGGTTCGCGCCCATCTCGAAGCCGCCATCGAAGGTCACGCCGAAGATCGGCTCTTCGCCAAGGCGGAAATACTCGGCAACGACGTCCGGACCGGACGCGCTGTCAGGAAGACGGGCGCCGGTGAAGCGGTTGATCTTGATGAAATGACCGCCCGGGGGCACCTCGAACGGGCCGCCGCCGTATTTCTCGGTCGCGGCCTTCATCACCTTGTTGAAGACCGGCGCGCACATGCCGCCGCCCGACGCGCCCGAGCCCAAGCTTCGCGGCTGGTCGTGGCCGATATAGCAGCCCGCCGCGATGTTCGAGGTAAAGCCGACGAACCAAACGTCCTTGGCGTCGTTGGTGGTGCCGGTCTTGCCCGCCACGGGCACGCCCAGATCGACCTTGCCGCGTGCGGTGCCGCGTTCCACGACACCCTTCATCATCGACGTCAGCTGGTAGGCCGTGATCGCGTTCATCACACGTTCGCGGTTCGACACGATGGTGGGCGCAACGCCGGGCTCAAGACTGGCGATGTCGCAGTCGAAGCATTGGCGTCGGTCGTGGGTATAGACGCTGCGCCCCCAGCGGTCCTGCACGCGGTCGACCAGCGTCGGCTCCACCCGCTCGCCGCCATTGGCGAACATCGAATAGGCCGCGACCATCTTGTAAAGCGTCGTCTCCTCGGACCCCAGCGAGTTGGCCAGGAACCGCCCCATGTTGTCGTAGACCCCGAACCGCTCGGCATAGCTGGCGACCGTGTCCATCCCGACCTCCTGTGCGAGGCGCACGGTCATCAGGTTGCGCGATTGCTCGATCCCGGTGCGCAGGGGCGTGGGGCCGTAGAACTTGTTCGAGTAGTTCTTGGGCCGCCACAGGCCCTGGGGCGTGTTGATCTCGATGGGCGCGTCGACCACGACTGTGGCGGGCGAGAAGCCCGAATCCAGCGCGGCGGCATAGACGAAGGGCTTGAACGACGAACCCGGCTGCCGCGTCGCCTGCGTGGCGCGGTTGAAGACCGAATGCTGATAGCTGAAGCCGCCCTGCATCGCCAGAACGCGGCCGGTGTCCACGTCCATCGCCATGAACGCGCCCTCGACCTCGGGGACCTGTCGCAAGGTCCAGCGGATGAATGCACCATCGCCGTCCGCGGTCATCTTGCGCACGTGGACCACGTCGCCACGGGCGAAATTCTCGAAGAAATCGCCGCGCAGCCATTGGATGTCCTCGCGCGGGACTGTCTGGGTGCCCTGCCCTTCGACGCCCACGGTCAGGGACTGGTCGGCGATGTCCAGAACGACCGCCGGGAACCACGGCCCGTCCAGTTCGATGTCGCGGGCGATATTCACGCCGGCCAAAGCATCTTCCCAGTCGCCAAGCTGGTCTTCGGGGATGGTCTTGCCGCTGCCGCGCCACCGGCCCAGGCCGCGGTCGTAATTCTCCAGCGCTTCCTGCAGGGCGACGGCCGCGACCTTCTGCAGTTCGGGGTCCATGGTGGCACGCACCGACAGGCCGCCGCCGAAGAACTCCCCCTCGCCGAAATCACGGCTAAGCTGGCGACGGATCTCGTCGGTGAAATAGTCGCGCGGCGGGATCTCGTCGCGGAAGCTTTCGAAGTCTCCGCCCTGCACGGACAGAAGCGGCGCGACGCGGGCTTCGCGATACTCGGGCTCGGTCAGATAGCCGTTCTCGAACATCTCGCGCAGAACGAAGTTGCGCCGCTCGATCGCGCGCTCCTTGGCGCGCACCGGATGGTAGGTCGACGGTGCCTTGGGCAGCGCGGCCAGATAGGCGGCCTCCTGAGGCTCGAGCTCGGTCAGCGGCTTGTTGAAATAGCTCTGCGCGGCGGCAGTGACGCCATAGCTGTTCTGACCGAGGAAAATCTCGTTGAGGTAGAGTTCGAGGATCTTGTCCTTCGACAGCGTCTCTTCGATGCGGGCGGCCAGGATCAGTTCTTTCACCTTGCGCTCGGCCGAGCGTTCGCCGCCCAGAAGGAAGTTCTTCATCACCTGCTGCGTGATGGTCGAGGCACCGCGCACGGCCCCGCCCTGCGCCGCGTCGAGGGCGGCAGCCACCATGCCGCGCGGATCGTAGCCCTGGTGGGTATAGAAGTTCTTGTCCTCGGCCGAGATGAAGGCGTGCTTCACCATGTCCGGAATCTCGTTCGCGGGGGTGAAGAGGCGCCGTTCCTCGGCGAATTCGTCGATGATCTTGCCCTCGGCCGAGTAGATGCGGCTGATCGTCGGGGGCGTGTACTGCGCCAGCTGGTCGGTATCGGGCAGGTCCCGCCCATAGATCCAGAAGACCCCGCCGATGGACAGCGCCACGGCAAGGGCGCCCATGGTGACGAGCGTGAAGAGTCCGCCGAAGAGGGAAAGGATGGCGCGGATCACTGGCAGATCTCCGGGGTCGGGAACGGGAAGTGGGGTCTTCTAGCGTGAAGGCCGCGTGAAATCAAAACCGCATCGGCGGAATTATGTGCAGGAACACGGGGCCGTGATCCCGTCATTGCATCAATCGTTTCGCTTCGGCCGCGTCCGCCCTAGCCCAGGTTTCGACGCCTTCGCGAATGCCGTGCGCCGCCTCGCGCCGCCACGCGGCGTCCAGCAGGTTGTGGCGGTCGCGGTCACTGGACAGAAAGCCCAGTTCGATCAGGACAGACGGGATGTCGGCCCCCCGTAGCACCGAGAAATCGGCCGACAGGCGGGGTCGCTTGTGAAGATCGCCGGTCGCGCGGGACAGGCCGTTCACGATCTCGTCGGCCAATGCGGCGGATCGCGGTCCGGTCTCGGCGCGCACCATCTCTTGCAGGATCGTCGCAACCTCGTCGTCGGCGATCTGCAGATCCACGCCCGCCAGCAGATCCGTCCGGTCCATCCGTTCGGCCAGCTTCTGCGACGCGTCGTCCGAGGCCTCGGACGACAGGGTATAGACCGAGGCCCCCGAGGCCGCCCCTTCGGCCAGCGCGTCGGCATGCAGGGACAGGAACAGGTCGGCCTGCCTCGCGCGCGCCACGCCGACGCGATCCGGCAAGGGCACGAACGCATCGTCGGTCCGGGTCAGGCTGACCTCCATCCCGGCGGCGTTCAGGATCTCGGCCAGTTCCAGCGCGAATTGCAGCATCAGGTCGGACTCGCGGCTGCCGCCGACCTCGGCGCCCGGATCGAAGCCGCCATGCCCGGGGTCGAGCGTGACCCGCAACGGGCGGTCGCCGAGCTGGCGCATGACGGGCGGCGCGACTTCCTCGGGCTGGGGCAGCGCGAAGGCGGCGTCGTCCGGCAGGCCGACTTCGGCGTCGAAACGCTCCTGCGTGGTGGGGGCCATCTGCAGTTTCAGGACTGCACCCTCGATCCCGGCGATGGCGAGGCCCGCGGTCTCGATCCGCATGGGCGCGCCCAGTTCGATCACCAGCCGCGACCATCCCTCGCGGAACCGACCACGATAGAGGCCCGCCACGATGTCCGAGGCGACGAGGGCTTCAAGGTCCACCCCCGAAAAGTCGACTTCCGAGAAATCCATGACCAGCCGTCGCGGCGCGTCCAGGGTGAAGACGCGCCATTGCACCGGCTGGCTGAGGGCCAGTTCCACGTGCAGGTTGGCGCCGAAATCCTCGATCCGGCTTCTGTCGGGGTCGATGCGGGCCAGGGCCGTCAGTTGATCCTCCGCCGGGACCTGATCCAGCGACTGGGCAGCCGTGCTTTCGTCCGGAACGCCGTCCCAGACGTCAGATGTGTCTTCCTGCGGACGTGCCTCGGTGGACAAAAGCCCCACCGCCAGAAGGCCAATCGCCAGTGTTCTGAATCCCATGCATTCCGTGCCTCTTGTCATCCCGCCTCGGCCGGGGTCTTGGCGCCTCGGTCCTGGGGGTAGCCTAGCATTTCAGCGCCGATGCCAAAAGGAAAATCAGGCCCTTGCGGCCCAATCACGCAAGCGGTCCAGGCCCTCGGCAATGTCCGCCGTCGCCCGCGCGTACGAAAATCGCAGCATTCCCGCCCCGCGCGCCGGATCGAAATCCAGACCCGGGGTCACGGCCACCCCCGCCTCGTCCAGGATGCGCGTGGACAGCGACAGCGAGTCGTCCGACAAATGCCGGCTGTCGGCATAGACGTAGAAGGCGCCATCAGGCGGCGCGAAGCTGGGGAACCCCGCTGCGGCCAAACCGTCGATCATCAGCTGCCGGTTCGCCGCATAGACCGAGCGGTTGGCCTCGAGCTCGGCCGTGCAGTCGAAGCTGGCAAGGGCGGCGACCTGGCTGGCGTGGGACGGGCAGATGAACATGTTCTGCGCCAGCCGTTCGACCGTGCGGATATGGGACTCGGGGACGACCATCCAGCCGACGCGCCAGCCCGTCATCGAGAAGTATTTCGAGAAGGAATTGATGACGAACACGTCGTCCGTCAGTTCCAGCGCCGAGACGGCGGGGCGGTCGTAATGCAGGCCGTGATAGATCTCGTCCGAGATCAGCGCGACGTCTTCGGACGCGCAGCGGTCGACCAGCGCGCCCAGCCCGTCCCGCGACAGCATCGTGCCAGCCGGATTGCCGGGCGAGGCGACGATCAGCCCGTCCAGATCCGTGCCGATCTGGTCCGGGCGCGGCTGGAAGCGGTCCTCCATCGTGGTGGGGATCCCCACCGCCTCAAGCGATAGCGCGGTCAGGATATGACGATAGGACGGGTATCCCGGCAGCCCCAGCCCCACCAGGTCGCCCGCGTCGAAGAGTGCAGTGAAGGCCAACACGAACCCCGCCGACGCCCCCGCCGTGACCACGACCCGCGCCGGGTCCAAGTCCACGCCGTGCCAGTCGCGGTAATGTTTTGCGATCCGGGCGCGCAGTTCGGGCAGGCCCAGCGCCACGGTATACCCCAGCGGATCGGCCGCCATCGCCGCCGCCAGCGCGGCGCGCGCGCCTTCGGGGGCAGAGGTGCCGGGCTGGCCGACCTCCATGTGTATGATCCGGCGTCCCTGCGCCTCGGCGGCGCGGGCGCGTTCCATCACGTCCATGACAATGAACGGATCGACCTTGCCCCGGTTCGACTGTCGCATGTTGGATCCTCCTGTCGCGGCCCTGCCTGCCCCCCTGCCCGGCGCGCGTCAATCACGTTCCCGCCAATGGGTCCGCCAATCGGCTTGCCACACCGGCCCACTTCCCGCAGGGTCGCGCCCGAGTTTTGATGGAGCCCCGCCGATGCTGAAGACCCTTTGCGCCGCCGCCCTTGCCACGGGGCTGGCCCTGCCCGCCGCCGCGTTCGACATGACCGCCATGACCAAGGCCGAGCGTCAGGCCTTCGGCGATGAAGTCCGCGCCTACCTTCTGGAGAACCCGCAAGTCCTGATGGAGGCGATCGCGGTTCTGGAAAGCCGCGAACAGCAGGCGCAGGCGTCGTCCGATGCCGATTTGATCGCGCAGAACGCCGCCGCGTTGTTTGACGGCGACGACTGGGTGGGCGGCAACCCCGATGGCGACATCACCGTGGTTGAGTTCCTGGACTATCGCTGCGGCTATTGCCGGCGCGCTTTCCCCGAGGTGGAAGAGCTGATCGAAAGCGACGGCAACATCCGCCTGATCGTGAAGGAATTTCCGATCCTGGGCGAGCAATCCACGTTGGCCTCGCGCTTTGCCATCGCCACGCAGCTGGTCGCCGGCGACGACGCCTACGAGGCGGTGCATGACGGGCTGATGACGATGCGCGCCGACGTGACGCCCGACAGCCTGGCCGATCTGGCCGAGGAGGCGGGCCTCGACTTCGCCGAGATCGAGGCGCGGATGGACTCGGAGGAGGTGAACACCCGGATCTCCGAGACGCTGGCACTGGGTCAGGCAATGGGCGTGAACGGTACGCCGTCCTTCGTCTTCGGCGACCAGATGGTGCGCGGCTATGTGCCCCTGGATGCGATGCGCCAGATCGTCGAAGACGAGCGGGGCTGAGGCCCCGCCCCCCCCGGGATCACCCCTTGGCGAGGTGCAGGTAGGTCTCGTCATAGCGGCGCGACAGGTGGTCGCCCGCAAGGATCGTCCGGCCTGACCCCATGGGGGCCACGTTGGTGTCGTAGTTCGGATTGAAGAACAACGGCACCGACACACGCTCGGTCGCGGTGCCGATCACCCGGTGGGGCGTGGCGCGGACCAACTCGTTGGTCCACATCTCAAGCATCTCTCCGAAATTGACGACGAAGGTGCCGGGGTTGGCCGCGACGTCGATCCATGTACCGTCGCGCAGTTGAACCTCCAGCCCGGCGGTGCCGTCGGTGGCCAGAAGCGTCAGGCAGCCGTAATCGGTATGCGGGGCGATGCCGAAATCGCGCGCGCCGGCATCGTCGGGCCGCGGCGGATAATAGTTGCCGCGCAACAGCGCCATCGGCTTGTCGAACCGGTCCGCGAAATAGTCCCGCGGTTGACCGATGGCCGTCGACAGCGCTGCCAGAAGGTCCAGCGCCACGTGCCGGGCGCCGCCGTAATAGGCCTCGAGCGTTTCACGAAAGCCCGGCAGATCCGCAGGCCAATGGTTGGGGGCGTAGTATTTCAGCCCGTGCGCGGCCAGGGGATCGTCCGCCGACAGCTCCATCCCCATGTCGAAGACCTGCTTGTAGTCAGGGTTCGCGGCCGGGTCGACCTGCTCGGCCCCCGACGCGCCCCAGCCGCGGTTCGAGCCTGTACGCGCCATGTCGATTTGGGCCTTGTGCGCCTCGTCCAGACGGAAGAACGACAGATAGGCGGCGATCACCGCCTCGACCTGGGCGCGGTCGATGGCGGTATTCGTCAGCGTCAGGAACCCCGTTTCGGTCGCGGCATGGCGCAGCGCGTCCTGCGTTTCGGGTGCATGAAGGCGGGCGGCGTCGATCTGCGGGATCATGGGCACTCTCCTGGTCGCGTGTGCCGCGTTGACGTAATCGCTTTTGACACGGGCTGAAAGCCGCTACCTCTAGGCGCAAAAGGGAACGAAGGGGACCATACCATGGCCGAGCGACAGAAACTGGCTGCCGGAAACTGGAAGATGAACGGGACCAGCGCCGAGCTGGCAGAGGTCGCGGCACTGGCAGAGACCCACGCCAATGCGGGCTGCGAAATCCTGCTGTGCCCGCCCGCCACGCTGGTCGAGCGTCTTGCGCAGAAGGCCGACGGCACGGCCATCGCGGTGGGCGGCCAGGACTGCCACTGGGAGGAGTCGGGCGCCCATACCGGCGACGTCTCGGCCGGGATGCTAAAGGACGCAGGCGCCAGCTTCGTGATCCTGGGTCACTCCGAACGCCGCGCCGACCATGGCGAGACAGACGAGGTCGTGCGCAACAAGACCAAGGCCGCCTGGGCTGCGGGCCTGACGGCCATCGTCTGCGTGGGCGAAACGCTGAGCGAGCGCGAGGCGTCGAACACCATCGACATCATCAAGGGCCAGCTGGCCGGATCGCTGCCGACACAAGCGACCGGGCTGAACCTGGTCGTCGCCTACGAACCCGTGTGGGCCATCGGCACCGGCAAGGTTCCCACCACCGACCAGATCAGCGAGGTTCACGGCGTCATCCGGGCGCAGCTGGAAAAGCGGTTCGGCCCGGGCGTGGGGCGGTCGGTGCGGCTTCTTTACGGCGGGTCGGTCAAGCCGGGCAACGCGGCCGAGATCTTCGCGGTCGAGAACGTGGACGGCGCGCTGGTCGGCGGGGCCTCGCTGAAGGCGGCCGATTTCGGCGGCATCATCGAGGCGCTGGCAAGCTCCTGACGTCGATCACCGGGCGGTCACGTCGTGGCCGTAGAGCCAATCGAACCGCGACGGCATGAAAGCCGGGGCGACACGCCCCAGCACCCGCAGGCCGGCATGCCCGACAAGCCGCGTCAGACCCGACAGGTGATAATTGCGTGCGTTGGCGTTGGCGGCGGCGATCGCCCGTTCGACCCGGGGGCGGCGCGCGGCCTCCCACCCCGGCAGGTCGCCCGCGGCGTGGGCCGCGGCGAAGGTCCACGCATCCTCCAGCGCGAGGTTCGCGCCCTGGGCCAAGAAGGGCAGCGTCGGGTGCGCAGCATCGCCAATGATCGCGACACGTCCGTCCTGCCAGCGGCGGGCAACGGGATGGCGGAATAGGCCCCACAGATGGCAGGTGTCGATCTTAGCAAGATCGTCAGCGGCCGCGGGCATCCCGGCAAAGGTGGCGCGGAAGGCGTCCGGGTCGCCGGGTTGGCGCCATCCTTCCGCAGTCCAGTCCGCCCGCTCCTGAATCCCGACGAGGTTCACCAAGCCCCCCGGAAGCGGATACCGCACGAGGTGACGCGCGGCGTCCATGTCCACCCGCGCCTCGGGCGGACGGTCCCCGGGCACGACGGCCCGCCACGCGACCTGGCCGGTGAAGAACGGCGCGTCGGCCCCGTTCAGATGCGGCCGCACGACCGAATGCAGGCCGTCGGCCCCCAGAACCGCGCCCTCGGGCGGCGGAGAGTCGATCGGCCGGCCATAGGCGACATCGATCCCGGCGGCGTCGGCGGCCTCGGACAGAATGGCGATCAGGTCGGGCCGCCGCACCAGGCGGAACGGACCTGAAAGCGGCATCCGCAGAACTTGCGCCCCGGTACGACCGTCGGCCAGTACCACCGCAAGGTTGGCCAGCGACCGCGCCTCGATCGCGGGGCCGAGGCCAAGCGCCTCCAGAACCTTGTATCCATTGGGGCTGATCTGAAGGCCGGCGCCCAGTTCGGCGGGACCTTTGGCGCGTTCGACCACGCGGACCGGAACGCCCCGGGCCGACAGGGACAGCGCCGCGGTCAATCCGGCGATCCCGGCGCCTATCACGGTCACGGGCGTCATGCGCGGGCCCTTGCAGAAACGACAACGCCGGGACCCCTGCCCCGGCGTTTGCCTGCCATACGTCGAAACATGCGGTCAGTCGTCGCGATGAACCTTCTCGCGCCGCTCGTGACGCTCCTGCGCCTCGAGGCTGAGCGTGGCGATCGGCCGTGCGTCCAGTCGCTTGAGCGAGATCGGCTCGCCCGTGACTTCGCAATAGCCGTATTCACCGTTTTCGATCCGGCGCAGGGCCGCGTCGATCTTGGCGACCAGCTTGCGCTGGCGATCCCGGGTCCGAAGCTCCAGCGCGCGGTCGGTCTCCTCGCTGGCGCGATCGGCGACGTCGGGGATATTGCGGGTGCCGTCCTGAAGGCCCTCGATCGTCGAGCGGCTTCCGTTAAGCAATTCTTCACGCCAGTCGTGCAGCTTACGGCGAAAGTATTCGAGTTGGCGTTCGTTCATGAACGGCTCGTCCTCGGCGGGACGGTAGTCGTCCGACAAGAAGGTTTCGACCCTCATTCACCCTACTCCCTTTTACTGTGGACCGATCTGTCCCATCCCTGATCAGCCCATGGGCGCGGCATACTCCAAGGATTTTATGTTGTCACGTGACATCTTCGCCCTAGCGTCAACCGTCGGGCTGGATTGCCGCACTTTCTCGCGTTATACGTGTTTCCTCCAAAGCTCAGGCGGGATCCTTCCACTTTTGCGCGTATTTACAGGTCGCCCGGCGAGAGGCGGCCCGCTTGCATCGTCCCCCGCCCGCCACTAGGCCTTGGGCCGTCATAAGGGGGTGTTCCATGCAGTTCAGTTCGACCGAGACCTATGTCGCCACCGCCGATCTGGAGCTTGCGGTGAATGCCGCGATCACTCTGGAACGGCCGCTTCTGGTCAAGGGCGAGCCTGGGACCGGCAAGACCGAGCTTGCGCGCCAGGTCAGCCAGAGCCTGGGTCTGCGGATGATCGAATGGCACGTGAAATCCACCACCCGCGCACAGCAGGGGCTTTATGAGTATGACGCCGTCAGCCGCCTGCGCGACAGCCAGCTGGGGGATGAACGGGTCCACGACGTCAAGAACTATATCCGCAAAGGCAAGCTGTGGGAGGCGTTCGAGGCCGACGAACGCGTGGTCCTTCTGATCGACGAGGTCGACAAGGCCGATATCGAGTTTCCGAACGACCTTCTGCAAGAGCTCGACCGGATGGAGTTCCATGTCTACGAGACGGGCGAGACGATCCGTGCCCGCCAACGGCCCATCGTCATCATCACCTCGAACAACGAGAAAGAGCTGCCCGACGCCTTCCTGCGCCGGTGCTTCTTCCACTATATCCGCTTCCCCGACATGGACACGCTGAAGCGTATCGTCGAAGTGCACCACCCGGGCATCAAGGACGCGATGCTGACCGCCGCGCTGACCCAGTTCTACGAGATCCGCGACCAGCAGGGGCTGAAAAAGAAGCCATCGACCTCGGAAGTGATCGACTGGCTGAAGCTGCTTCTGGCCGAAGATCTGACGGCCGAAGACCTGCGCAAGGACGGCAAGGACGCGCTGCCCAAACTGCACGGCGCGCTTTTGAAGAACGAACAGGACGTCCAACTGTTCGAGCGGCTGGCCTTCATGGCACGGCGGCAGGGCCGCTAGGGCGCGGGCGTTGCCAGATACGCGCATCGGCGGGGAAGTTCTCATGTTCGGGTGCGCGCGGTTCACATTCCAGGTGCCATGATTGAGGATGCCGTCAATGCAGCTTCGCGCCCTCCTCATCTCATCGCTTCTTGCGCTGTCGGCCTGCGCCGCGCCTGAAACCGTATCCGAGCGTCGCGCGACCTACGACCTGGCCGATCTGCCGACGATGCGCACCTTCACGGCCAATCGCGTTACCCGCCCCGCGCGGTCGAATGTCGAGATCGCGCAGGATTTCCTGGACCTGTCCTTCACGTTGGAATCGGGGCGTGCCCTGCCCGTCCTGACCCGGTTCGAGGGGCCGATCAGCGTGCGGGTGACGGGGCCGGTGCCTGTCAACCTGGACACCGATCTGGCGCGGTTGCTGACCCGGTTCCGCAGCGAGGCGGGGATCGACATCGCCCGGGTGCCCGCGAACCGGCAGGCCAACATCACGGTCGAGGTCGTGCCCCGCGCCCAGCTGCAACGCGCGGTGCCCGAAGCCGCCTGTTTTGTGGTCCCCCGGATTAGGTCGTGGTCCGAATTCACGCGCAACCGCCGGTCCGATCGGATCGACTGGGCCACCCTGCCCACGCGCAAGACGCTGGCCGTGTTCATCCCCGGCGACGTGCCCCCGCAGGAGGTGCGCGACTGCCTGCACGAGGAACTGGCGCAGGCACTGGGGCCGCTGAACGATCTGTACCGGCTGACCGACTCGGTCTTCAACGACGACAATTTCCACACGGTCCTGACGGGCTTCGACATGCTGATCCTGCGGGCAACTTATGCGCCCGAACTGCGCTCGGGGATGAACCGCGATCAGGTCGCCGCGGTGCTGCCGCGGGTGCTGCGGCGGCTGAACCCGGCCGGCGCCCAGCGCGCCCCGCGGGTTCGCCCGGCGACCACACGCGCCTGGATCGACGAGATCGAGCACGCCCTGGGCCCGCGCACCCGCATGACGCAGCGCCGCGCCGCGGCTCGCCGCGCGGTGATCATCGCGCGGCAGGGCGGCTGGAACGACAACCGGCTGGCCTTTTCGCTGTTCGCGCTGGGCCGGCTGTCGCTGGGCGATGACCCCGAACTGGCGCTGAGCTCGTTCCTGCAAGCCGCCGGCATCTATGGTTCCGACCCGGCCACGCAGGTCCATGGCGCCCATATCGCGATGCAACTGGCCGCCTTCGCGTTGTCCTCGGGGCAGCCGCAGGCGACGCTGGCCATCGTGGACGCCAATACCGACGCTGTCATCGCGGCCGAGAACGCGGCGCTTCTGTCCACCCTTCTGCTGGTCAAGTCCGAGGCGTTGCGCAGCCTGGACCGCGGCTCCGAGGCGGATCGCCTCAGGCACGAGGCGTTGGGCTGGGCGCGCTATGGATATGGTGATACGGACGAGATCCTGCGCCGCGCCGAGGAAATCTCGGCCATCGCGCCAAGACGGGGGACAGGTTCATGATCGTCATTCTTTGCGTCGCCGCCGGCGTCATCCTGGGTATCCGCCTGGCCGGACGGCATGGCGGAAAACGCGCCGACAAGGTGCAATACGCGCTGGCCTGCGCCATCGCGGGCGCGCTTCTGGGTCTGATCGTCACCGTCACGCTGGAAAACCTGATCGCCTGATGTTCCTGCCCTTCTTCGACCAGCTCCGCCGTCACAAGGTTCCGACGAGCCTGCGCGAATTCCTGGACTTTCTGGGCGTTCTGAAGACCGGCCTCGTGACCTATGACGTCGACGGGTTCTACTATCTGGCCCGCGCCAGTCTGGTGAAGGACGAACGGCATATCGACCGCTTCGACCAGGCCTTCGCCGCCAGCTTCGCGGGCATAGAGGCGATCCCGCCCGAGTCCGTGATCGAGGCGATGGACCTGCCCGAGGACTGGCTGCGCAAGATGGCCGAGAAACACCTGAGCCCCGAGGAACGCGCCGAGATCGAAAGCTTGGGCGGCTTCGACAAGCTGATGGAGACGCTGCGCGAGCGGCTGAAGGAACAGGAAGGCCGTCACCAAGGGGGCAACAAGTGGGTCGGCACCGCCGGGACCTCTCCGTTCGGGGCTTACGGCTATAACCCCGAAGGCGTGCGCATCGGCCAGCATGAGTCGCGACACCGCCGCGCGGTGAAGGTCTGGGACAAGCGCGAGTTCAAGAATTTCGACGAGGACCGCGAGATCGGGACGCGCAACATCAAGGTGGCCCTCAAGCGCCTGCGCCGCTGGGCCCGCGACGGCGCCACCGAGGAGCTGGACCTGCCCGGCACGATCCGCTCGACCGCGAATAACGGCTATCTCGACGTCAAGACGCGCCCCGAACGGCGCAACGCCGTGCGGGTGCTGCTGTTTCTGGACGTGGGTGGATCGATGGACGATCATATCCAGGTCGTGTCGGACCTGTTTTCGGCCGCGAAGTCCGAGTTCCGGCACCTGGAGCAATTCTATTTCCACAACTGCCTGTATGAAGGCGTGTGGACCGACAACCGCCGCCGCTGGACCGAGCAGACCCCCACATGGGACGTCTTGCGCACCTACGGCCCCGAATGGCGCTGCATCTTCGTCGGCGACGCAGCGATGAGCCCCTACGAGATCGCGATGGCCGGAGGGGCAAATGAGCACTGGAACCCCGAGGCCGGCCATACCTGGCTGGAGCGCGCCCGCACCCAGTGGCCCGAGCACCTGTGGATCAATCCGGTGCCCGAAAAATACTGGGGCTACACGCAGTCCACGCAGATGATCCAACAGATTTTCGGGGCCGACCGGATGGTGCCGATGACCCTCGACGGGCTGACGCGTGGGATGAAGTTGCTGACCTGATCTGCATGCGAAAAGTTCGGAACAAGGCGGGGCGAACCGGTTTCATACCTTAGTCGATAAGTAAGGAGTGACACCATGTTCCACCATTCGTCGAAACTTCAGTATCAGGTCCGGGTCGACACCCCCGATCCCGTCTTCGCGAAGTACCTTCAGCAGGCCATTGGCGGCGTTGAGGGCGAAATCCGCGTCGCCATGCAGTACTTCTTCCAGGCGATGGGCGCACGCGGCGACGCGAAGTACCGCGACATGCTGATGATGACCGCGACCGAAGAGCTGAGCCATATCGAGTTTCTTGGCCACGCGGTCGCGCTGAACCTCGAAGGTGCCCCGGTCACGGCGCAGGAAGAGGCGGCGAAAGATCCCATCGTTCACGCCATCATGGGCGGCGCCAACCCGCGCCACATCCTGTCCTCCGGCCTGTCCGCGATGCCGGTCAACGCCAACGGCGTCCCCTTCGACATGAGCCACGTCTACGCCACGGGCAACCTGGCGGCCGACATGATGGCCAACGCCACCGCGGAAGGCGGCGGCCGCGTGCTGGCTAGCAGGCTTTACAACATGACCGACGATGCGGGCATGAAGGACATGCTGTCCTTCCTGATCGCGCGCGACACGATGCACCAGCAGCAGTGGCTGGCCGTGATCGAGGAACTGGGCGGTATGGAAGCGCAGCTTCCCGTCCCGAACTCGACCCCGCAGGATCACGAGGCGACCGAGCACAGCTATTACTTCCTCAACACCTCACTGGACGAGCCGACGCCCGAAGGTCGCTGGACCAGCGGCAAGTCTTTGGACGGCCGGGCCGAGTTCTCGATCAAGGAAAAGCCCGAGCCGCAAGGTCAGAAGCCCGACCTCGGCAAGGCCAAGCCGAACAGCGGCGCCCAGACCGAGCAGATTTGAGGAGCAACGGATATGGTTACGACAGTAGGTACCGAGAACGACGCCGAAACGCTGGTCCGCAATCTTCTGAAGCTCGAGCATGACGCGATCGCGGCATACGAGTCGACGATCGAGAGGATCGACGATCAGGCGTACAAGACCCAGATCGAGGACTTCCGGCAGGATCACATCCGGCATGTCGACGCACTGAAGGGGTTTGCCACGAAGCTTGGCATCGAAGCTCCGCAAGGTGGCGACATGAAGGAGATGCTGACCACCGGGAAGATCGCCCTGGCGGACCTTGCCGGCGACAGCGCCATCCTCAAGGCGATGAAGACCAACGAGGATGACACGGTACAGGCCTATGAACAGGCTTCGGGGAACGCCAAGGCCGACCCCGAGATGCGAAGCGCCTTCGAGACCGCGCTGGCGGACGAGAAGCGTCACCGCAGCTGGATGGAAAGCCAGACGGCCTGACACCCAAAGCCCCGGGGCCGGACAACTCCGGCCCCGGGGCCCGGAACGCCAATGCCCCCGGCGACGTTTCCCAATCCGCAAACGACGGCACCCGCCATCGTATCGAAACGAACCCGAGGGAGCATCAACATGGTCAAGAAGACAGGATCCGCCAACTGGAAAGGCAGCCTGAAAGAGGGCACCGGCACCATCAGCACGCAGACCGGCGTGCTCGACAAGGCAAACTATGGCTTCCAGTCACGCTTCGAAGGCGGCACGAACACCAACCCCGAGGAACTGATCGGCGCGGCGCATGCCTCGTGCTTCTCGATGGCGCTGTCGATGATCCTCGGCCAAAGCGATCTGGAGCCGTCGAACATCGATACCAAAGCCACCGTGACCCTCGACGAAGTCGACGGTGGCTTTGCAATCACCAAGATCCATCTGGACGTTACGGCCTCGGTCCCGAACGCGACCGAGGATCAGTTCATGGACGCCGCCAACGCCGCGAAGTCGGGCTGCCCGATCTCGAAGGCGCTGGGCGGCGTGAGCGAGATCACAATGGACGCCAAGCTGGCCTGATCGCGGAACTTTCTTAAGATTACGAAGGGCGCGTGCCGCAGGGTCCGCGCCCTTTTCACGTTCCCGTCCCGATGACGCAGCACCATTGCGCCGGACCCGGGACCGCACCATCTTGAGGTCATGCTGAAGCTGACCCCCATCCTTCTGGCCATTGGCTATGCTCTCGTCATGTACCGGTTTTCGGTGTGGCGGACGAAGAAGCAGCTCGACGGGCAATCGACCGAACTGGCCGATGCGCGCCTGAAGGCACTGACCGACAAGATGGCCCGCGCCTTGGATATCGACCGGATCAAGGTGCATATCTACGAGATCGCGCCGATCAACGGTCTGGCGGCCCCCGACGGGCGCATCTTCATCACCCGCGGCTTCTATGACCGCTACCGCGCCGGCGAGGTCTCGGCCGAGGAGATGGCGACCGTCATCGCACACGAGCTGGGGCATGTGGCCCTTGGCCATTCCAAGCGCCGGATGATCGACTTTTCCGGCCAGAACGCCCTGCGCACGGCGCTGATGATGGTCCTCGGGCGGATCATTCCCGGCATCGGCATCTGGATCGCGAACGGCCTCGCCTCCCTTCTGGCCGCGCGTCTGTCGCGGCAGGACGAGTACGAGGCGGACAGCTATGCCTCGGCGCTGTTGATCAAGGCCGGGATCGGGACGGCCCCGCAAAAGGCCATGTTCCGCAAGCTGGAACGTCTGTCGGGCGGCGGCGGCGGCAATCAGCCCGCCTGGCTTTTGTCACATCCCAAGACGGATGAGCGCATCGCCGCCATCGAAGCAAACGAGGCCAAGTGGTTGGGCGGCTGATGCTGGCACTCTGCCGCGAAGGCGCTTAGTTAGGGCGCAAACATCAGTTCCGGAGGAACCCATGGCCAGCAAACTCGACCAGCTTCGCGACATGACCGTCGTCGTCGCCGATACCGGCGACGTGGACGCCGTCCGCCGCCTGAAGCCGCAGGATTGCACCACGAACCCGTCCATCGTGCTGAAGGCCGTGGGATCGGACTATTTCAACGACATCGTGAACGAAAACATTGGCAAGGGCGGCGAGATCTCGGACATCGCGCAACGCCTTACTGTTGCCGTCGGCGCGGAACTTGCGGGCATCGTGCCGGGCCGCGTTTCCACGGAAGTGGATGCGCGACTGTCCTTCGACACCGAAGGGTCAGTCGCCAAGGCGAAGGCGATCATCGAAAGCTACGACAAGCGCGGCGTTCCGTCGGACCGCATCCTGATCAAGCTCGCCTCGACCTGGGAAGGCATCCGCGCGGCCGAGCGGTTGCAGAAGGATGGGATCGACTGCAATCTGACGCTGCTGTTTTCCATGGCGCAGGCGCGGGCCTGCGCGGATGCCGGCGCCTTCCTGATCTCACCCTTCGTGGGGCGCATCACGGACTGGTACAAGGCGTCCGAGGGCGTCGAAAGCTATGCGCCTGACGAAGATCCGGGCGTGAAGTCGGTGCGCGCGATCTATGATCACTACAAGGCGAACGGGATCGACACCGTGGTGATGGGCGCGTCCTTCCGCAGCGCCCAGCAGATCGAGGCGCTGGCGGGCTGCGACCGGCTGACGATCTCGCCCGATCTGCTGGATGATCTGGATCAGGATCAGGGCGATCTACCCCGCCGCCTGAACTCTGCCGGGGCCGAGAGCCAGGGCACCGCCGCCCCCATCGACGAGCCCAACTTCCGATGGGACCTGAATGAGGACGCCATGGCGACTGAGAAGCTGGCCGAGGGGATCCGCAAGTTCCACGCCGATTACGTGAAGCTTGAGAAGCTGATCGCCGAGCGGACCGGGAAATGAAGATCGACGGCGTTCCCTACCGCTCGCTGTGGTGGTCCGAGGCCGAGGATGCGCTTCAGATCATCGACCAGCGCTGGCTGCCGCATGACCTGCGGATCCAGACGGTGCGAACGTTGGACGAGTATGCCGACGCCATCGTCCAGATGCGCGTGCGTGGCGCCCCCCTGATCGGGGCGACCGCGGCCTATGGCGTGGCGCTGGCGATGTCGAACGACCCGTCGGACGCGGCGCTGTCGGCGGCCTACGACAAGCTGCACGCCACCCGCCCGACCGCGATCAACCTGCGCTGGGCGCTGGACCGGCTGCGGGATGCCTTGGGCGCGCTGGACCCCGACCGGCGCAAGGACGCGGCACTTGCCCTCGCGCACGAGATCGCGGACGAGGATGTGGGCATCAACCACGCCATCGGCGCCTACGGGCTGGATCTTCTGCGCGACATCGCGGCAAAAAAGGACGGCCCGGTCAACGTCCTGACCCATTGCAACGCGGGCTGGATCGCCACGGTCGACTGGGGCACCGCGACCTCACCGCTGTACCAGGCGCATGACGCCGGGATTCCGCTGCATGTCTGGGTCGACGAGACGCGGCCGCGCAACCAGGGCGCCCTGACCTCGTGGGAGCTTGGGTCCCACGGCGTGCCCCACACCTACATCACCGACAACGCGGGCGGGCACCTGATGCAGCGCGGGCTGGTGGACCTTGTCATCACAGGCACCGACCGAGTGACCCGCCGCGGCGACGTGTGCAACAAGATCGGCACCTATCTGAAGGCGCTGGCCGCGCAGGATAACGGGGTGCCGTTCTACGTCGCCCTGCCCTCGCCCACCATCGATTGGCGCGTGTCGGACGGCATCGCCGAGATCCCGATCGAGGAACGCGACCCCCGCGAGGTCACCCATATCCAAGGCGCGACCGAGGGCGGCATCGGAGAGGTGCGCGTCACGCCCGAAGGCACGCCCGCCCGCAACGACGCGTTCGACGTCACGCCCTCGCGGCTGGTGACCGGGTTCATCACCGAACGCGGCATCTGCGAGGCCAGCGAGGATGGGCTGACCGGGCTGTTCCCGCAGGAGGCGAAACGGTCCGCCTGACGTGGACCGCGGCCGCTAGCTGGCGAAGACGGCGTCCATCTCGCGGAAGCCCTTGATCTCGATCGGGTTGCCCGAGGGGTCGCGGAAGAACATCGTCCATTGCTCGCCCGGCTCCCCCTCGAACCGGACGGAGGGGGGCAGCACCCAGTCGGTTCCCGCCTCTTCCAGACGATCGCGCAGCGCCTGCCAGTCGGGCAGGTGCAGCACCAGCCCGATATGGGGCATCGGGACCATGTGATCGCCGACCTTGCCGGTGTCGGACGTGGCAAACGGCGTCCCGCGGTGCAGCGACAGCTGGTGCCCGAAGAAGTCGAAATCGACCCACGTGTCGGTGGATCGCCCCTCGGCACAGCCCAGCACGCCGCCATAGAAGGCACGCGCCTCATTCAGATCGGTCACGTGGATGGCAAGGTGAAACGGCGTCAGCATGGGGATCCTCCTGTTTCGCCGGACATAGGCCGCCACGCGCCGACGCGCAAATGAACCAACGGCCGGCCCGCGCATTGCCCCCGCATGAGCGACGCCCTTTTCCAAAGCTTCGGCGGCATTGCCCGCATGATCCTGTTCGCGACCATGGCCTATGTGTCGGTCGTGCTGATCCTGCGCATCTCGGGCAAGCGGACGCTGGCCACGCTGAACGCGTTCGACATGATCGTGACGGTGGCGCTGGGGTCGACCCTGGCCTCGGCCATCCTGTCGCGCAGCACCCCCCTGACCGAGGCCTTGGCGGCCTTCGTCACGCTGGTCGCGCTGCAATGGATCGTCGCCTGGGGGTCGGTGCGGTTCCGGACAGTGGCACGCATCGTCCGGTCGGAACCGGCCCTGCTGGTCCGAAACGGCGATGTGCTGCACGGCGCCCTGACGCGCGAGCGGATCACCGAGCGCGAGTTGGAGACCGTCGTGCGCCAAAGCGGCGCGCGCACTTTGGACAACACCTCTGCCGTGATCCTGGAAACCGACGGCTCGTTCAGCGTGGTGGCGCGGGAAGGGTCCGATGAGGGGTCCGACTACGCCAAGGCCGGGTTGCGCTAGACCCTCGCCCTCGTTGTGAAGCGAGAGGCCGTGATCTAGGGTTCGCGCAAATCATCGCGGAGGACCCAATGAGCGACCGGACCTACGGCTTCGACACCCTGCAAATCCACGCCGGCGCCCGCCCCGACCCGGCCACCGGCGCGCGGCAGACGCCGATCTATCAGACCACGGCCTACGTGTTCCGCGACGCGGACCACGCCGCTGCGCTGTTCAACCTGCAGGAAGTCGGCTTCATCTATTCGCGCCTGACGAACCCCACCGTCGCCGTCCTGCAAGAGCGGATCGCCACGCTGGAAGGCGGCGTCGGCGCGGTCTGCTGTTCGTCGGGGCACGCGGCACAGATCATGGCGCTGTTCCCGCTGATGGCGCCGGGCAAGAATGTCGTCGTCTCGACCCGGCTTTACGGCGGTACGGTCACGCAGATGACCCAGACCATCAAGCGCTTCGGCTGGTCGGCCAAGTTCGTGGATTTCGACGATCTGGACGCCGTGCGCGCGGCCTTGGATGACGACACCCGCGCGATCTTCTGCGAATCCGTGGCCAACCCGGGCGGCTATATTACCGACCTCGATGCGATCGGCAAACTCGCGGGCGAGGTCGGCCTGCCCCTGATCGTCGACAACACCTCGGCCACGCCGTACCTGTGCAACCCAATCAAGCATGGTGCTACGCTGGTCGTGCATTCCACCACCAAGTTCCTGACCGGCAACGGCACGGTTACCGGCGGTTGTGTCGTCGATTCGGGCAATTTCGACTGGTCGGCCAGCGGCAAGTTCCCGTCCCTGTCGGATCCTGAGCCTGCCTATCACGGCCTGAAGTTCCACGAGACCTTCGGCCCGCTGGCCTTCACCTTCCACGGCATCGCCATCGGCCTGCGCGACTTGGGGATGACGTTGAACCCGCAGGCGGCGCATTACACGCTGATGGGGATCGAGACGCTGAGCCTGCGAATGGAGCGTCACGTGGCCAACGCCCAGAAGATCGCCGCGTGGCTGGAGAAGGACGACCGCGTCGACTACGTGACCTATGCCGGCCTGCCCTCCTCGCCCTATTACGACCGGGTCGGGCGGATCTGCCCCAAGGGGGCCGGCAGCCTTTTCACCTTTGCGGTCAAGGGCGGCTACGACGCCTGCGTGAAACTGATCGAGGCGCTGGAACTGTTCAGCCATGTGGCGAACCTGGGCGACACGCGCAGTCTCATCATCCATTCCGCGTCGACCACGCACCGCCAGTTGGAAGAGAACCAGCAGCGCGCGGCTGGCGCCGACCCCGAGGTCGTGCGCCTGTCGATCGGGATCGAGGATGCCGACGACCTGATCGCCGACCTCGATCAGGCGCTCACGAAGGCCACCGCCTAGTCCGGCTGGTCGGGCAGCGCGAATCGCACCGTCACGCGGGCGGTCACGTCGATCTCTCCACGTGCCAGCGGGATGTCGGCGGCGCGCGCTTCCATCATCATCGGCTGCGGCCCGCCCAACGGGCCGCCGCTTTCAACCAGCTCGACGATGGGTCCCAGCGCGACGCCCGCCGCTTCGGCCATGATCGCGCCCTTGCGGACAGCTTCGGCCACCGCGGCGGCCAGCGCCGCGTCCTCGGCCGGCTGCGGATCGGACAGGGCCCATCGCAGGCCGCTCAGCTGGTTCGCCCCCTGATCCACCGCCGTATTCAGAACGCCGCCCAGATCGTCCAGCGCCCGCACCCGTACAGACAAATCCGTCACGGCAAGGTATCCGGTAATCCGCGGCCCCTGTTCGGGCTGGATCTCGGTCCGGTCCGCATAGATCGGCTGCAGGGACAGGGTTCCGCTCTGGATGTCTTCGGGGGCGATGCCCGCTTCGGTCAGCGCGGTCAGGACCGATCCCATCTCGGTGCTCATGCCGTCGATGGCCTCGGCCGGGGTGTCCCCTTCTGCGACCACGCCCATCTCGACCGTCGCGATATCGGGCGCGGCGGAGATCCGCCCCTCACCCGTGACCGAAAGGACCGCATCGGCCTCTTGCGCCAGTGCCGGCGCCGCAAGGGCAATCCCCACGGCCAGCGCACCACACCAAGTTTTCATGCCATTCTCCCAGATTGGCGGAAAAATCGAAAAATAGCCTTTGCGCATCAAACGTCTTGCGGTTTCTTTTCATGGGCGGGAAGTTGCGCTAAATTGTTGACTGGCCCGGGAAGCAGGTGGTGGCACGCCGCGCTTATGCTAAAGCAGGACCCATGACATACGACTACGCGCTCGACTTCACCCCCGAAGGGGTGCGCCTGCTCAAGGGATCGGGCAAGGATCAGATCGTCATGGGCGAGGTCGCGCTGAACGATCCCCATTTCGAAACCCGTTTGGAAGACCTACGCAAGGAGGTCGAGGCCGAAACAGGCGAACCTGTGTCGCCCGCGCTTCTGATTCCGCATTCGGAAATCCTTTTTCATACCATGAATTTGGGGGACGAAGACGATGCGGAACGTGAGGCGAAGGTCCGGTCTGAACTTGAAGGATTGACGCCCTACCGGATCGACGACCTGGTCTACGATTGGAAATCCATTTCCAAGACGCAGGTGCAGGTCGCGGCTGTCGCACGCGACACCCTGGACGAGGCGGACGGATTCGCCGCGCATAACGGTTTTGGCCCGGGCCCCTTCACCACGCATCCCAAGGCCGGGGCCTTCCGCGGCCAGCCGGACTTCGGCGCCTCGGCACGCCCGGCGCCGAAACCTCTGGTCGAACCGGAGCCGGAGCCCGCGCCCGAACCGGTCGCCCCCCCACCCGCGCTACTCGACACGAAGCCCGCGCCGGTCGAGGCACCGCCGAAAGCGGATGCGCCAGCCGTCCCGCCGCCGTCGAAAACGACCGAACCGGCCGCAAAGGGCACCATGCCCGCGAAGGAGGCGTCGGCCTCCCAGCCGAAGACCGGCGACGCATCCAAGTCCGCCGACGGCACGTCGGACAAGCCCACGGGGACGACACCGCCCGGAAAATCCGCCGGGGCGGCGGCGTCGAAGACCGGCTCCGACCCGGAAAAAACCCCGGAGTCGGACCCTACCCGGCCAGCCTTGATCGACGATTATGCCGAGATCGGCCCGACTCGGCAGCCGCTCTCGCCCCTCGATCCCGTGGATCCCACGGCACGGCAAGCCAGGCGCGGGTATGTCGCCCCGAGCCGCGCGAAGGCGTCCGAGGATGCGGCTGCCAAGGCCGCGCTGGCCCCGGGTGCCGCTTCGGTCGACGAGGGGAAGGCCCCGGCGTCGTTCAGTTCGCGGCGGCAATCCGACACCGCTACCGCCGCGCCGATGGCGCCCGCCGGGGCGCCGGGCTTGGATTCGATCGCCTCCCGTATCCAGATGCTACCCGACGGCGGCGCGACGCCGAAGGTCCCGCCGCGTCCGAACGGCGCCGGGATCGCGCCGGACAGCGCTGCCACCCAGAAGGCGCCCCCTCCACTGAACGCGCCGGGGGTGACGCCGCAGCCGCGATCCGGCGTCAAGCCGGGGCCGGGTGCGCCGACCCCGACGGTCCGCAAGGTCGAGGCGCCGGACGCGGCGACCGATGCGGCCCGAAGCCTCGGGGGGAACACTCCCGGCACGATCCGGTCGCGCAACAACCTGTCGGAGGCCGAGGCGCTGACGGTGTTCGGGATGCGCGAACCGCCTCGCTCTCGCTTCGCGGCCCTGCTGCCCGTCGCGATCGGCCTCGTGGTCGCCTTGCTTCTCGCGCTGGCCGTGTGGTCCGTCTTCTTTTTCCTGGTGGGCCCCGAAGAGCCGGTCGAGAGCGCGTCGCTGCCCGTCCAGCCGGTCGAAGAGCCCGCCCCTGCGGATCAGGCGCAGCCGATTGCGCCCGAGGTGACACCGGACGAAATCCGGCCGCCCGGACCGGAGTCGGACTCGGTCGACACGGCCCTTCTTGCACCCGCCCCGGAGACCGAGCCCGCGCCCCCGGCGGATGATGTCGATATCGTCGTCCCCGAGATCGAGATCGTGCCCGACACCAGCAGCAGCACAGCGTCCGATGAGGCGACCGCCGAAACGGAGGGGGCCACGGAGCAGGAAACGGATGAAGCGACCGTCGAGGAAGAAACGGCCGAACCGCTCGACCCCGTGGAGCCCGCGCTTCAGCCCGGTCCGAACGACCCCTTGAATCGTTCGCCCGAAGCCCCCGAGGCGACACGCTATGCCGCCACGGGCGTTTCCACCGAGGCGCCATCGGGATCGGCCGCACCGTCTGTCGAATCTCTAGACTCTGCGCCCGCGGAACTGTCCGACAGCACGATCCGCACTCTCGACAGCATTTCCGCCCCCTCAGCGCCCGAAACAGCCGCGTTCACCCGCCCCGCGGCCCTGATACCGCCGCCCCCGGCTGGCAGCCGGTTCGAGCTTGACGCGAACGGGCGTGTCCTTGCCACGCCCGAGGGAACGGTGTCGCCGCAAGGCGTCCGCATCACAGCCGGGCGTCCGGCCGCCGTTCCACCGGCTGCTCCGGGCCGGACGGCCGCGGCCCCCGCCGAGCCGGCGGCAGAGACGACACCCGAGGCCACGCCGGAAACCGACGCCGAACCCGCAGCCGAACTGCCGGTCGACGAAAGCAATCTGACGATCCCGGTGACCGAAGGACAGCCGTCCGCGACCCCGCCGGCACGACCCGAGGAAGTAACACCCGAGGCCGACGATCAGGCCGCGGCGCTCGACCAGGCCACGTCCCCGCAGATCGAAATTACCCCGGATATCCCCGTGACCGAGGTCAGCCGCGCCACCGATCCGATCCCGCTGGCCCGCCCGGGCGGGCTGGGCGGTACATCGCTCGCCGCACTGGCGGACGACGAGGCCGATCCGTCCTCGCCGGCGGAGGTTTATCTTGCCTCGTTCACGCCGCGTGCCCGGCCGCAGGATCTGGCCCCGGAGGTCGTCGAAGCCGCCGAGGCGCCCGAGGTCCCGCAGCTTTCGGAGCAGGAGACCACCGCACAGGCGGAAGCCGTCGCGGCCGCCATCGCGTCGATCATCCCCGAGACCGAGGAGATCAGCCCCTACGCCGTCGGCCGGTCCGTCCGCCCCGATGCGCGTCCGCGCAATCTGGCCAACCGCGTGGAACAGGCCCGCCCGACACAGGTCGCCGCGGCGGCCGCCACCGTCACGCCGCGCGCTCCCACGGCCGGGTCCGTTGCGTCGCGCGCGACGCAGTCGAATGCGATCCGTCTCAACCGGGTCAACCTGATCGGTGTCTACGGCACCCAGTCCAATCGCCGCGCGCTGGTCCGACTGCCCTCGGGGCGCTTCGTGAAGGTAAAGGTCGGCGACCGGGTGGATGGCGGTCGCGTCAGCGCGATCGGGTCCGATCAGCTTCAATACGTCAAAGGCGGGCGATCCGTCACCTTGGCGATCCCGCAGGGGTAGGAACGAAGGGCGATCCTGCTAGGTCTCTGACGATCGGACGCCCGATGCCGGAGAACATATGGAATCCTTTCTTTTTCAAGCCTTGATCTATCTCGGGGCGGCGGTGATCGCCGTTCCCATCGCCGCGCGTCTGGGGCTGGGATCGGTCCTGGGATATCTTGCCGCGGGCATTCTGATCGGTCCGGTTTTCGGGCTGGTCGGAGAAACGCAGGACCTTCAACACTTTGCCGAGTTCGGCGTCGTAATGATGCTGTTCCTGATCGGCCTCGAGCTGGAGCCTCGGGCCCTTTGGGATATGCGCCACAGGCTTCTGGGCTTGGGTGGCGCACAGGTTCTGGTCACGATGGGCCTTGTCACCGCGGCAGCCTATGCATTGGGCCAGCCAGGCACCGACTCGATCGCCATCGGCATGATCCTTGCCCTGTCGTCGACCGCCATCGTCCTTCAGACCCTGAATGAGAAACGGCTGATGCAGACGGCGGGGGGGCGGTCTTCGTTCTCGGTGCTGTTGACGCAAGACATCGCGGTCATCCCGATGCTTGCACTTCTGCCCTTGCTGGGGTCGGGGCATGTGGATGACGGCGGCGGACATGGCGGTGGGGCCGAAGTCGCAGGCGATACCACCGCGGCAGCCCATGCGCAGACCATGACGCAGATGATCGAAAGCCTGCCCGGCTGGGGAATCACGCTGATGACCATAGGCGCCGTGGCCGCGATCATCATCGCCGGCGTCTTTGGCACGCGCCCGGTCTTCCGCTATATTCACCGGGCGCGCCTGCGCGAGCTTTACACCGCACTGGCGCTGCTGATCGTCATCTCGATTTCCTACGTCATGACGCTGGTGGGTCTCTCCCCCGCCCTGGGTGCGTTCCTAGCGGGTGTGGTCTTGGCGAACTCGGAATTCCGGCACGAGCTTGAATCGGATATCGAGCCGTTCAAGGGCCTTCTCCTCGGGCTCTTCTTCATCACGGTAGGGGCCGGGATCTCGTTCCCGCTGCTATTCGAGCAACCGTTCACCATCATGGGCCTGGCGCTGGGCCTGATGCTTCTGAAGGGCGCCGTCTTGTATGGGCTGGCCCATATCTTCAGTCTGGGGCGGCGCAACCGCTGGCTGTTCACCCTGGGTTTGGCGCAGGCGGGGGAGTTCGGGTTCGTGCTGACCTCGTTCTCGGTCCAGACCGGCGTGCTGGGTCGCGGCATCAGCGAGCTTCTGCTTCTGGTCATTGCCATGTCGATGCTGCTGACGCCCCTGTTCTTTATCCTGTGGGAGCAGATCAACGCCCGCCTGTCCGACGGCCGCGAGGAAAGCGCCCCCGCCGACGAGATCGACCATCAGGCACCGATCATCATCGCGGGTGTCGGGCGCTTCGGGCAGGTGGTGAACCGAATGCTGCAGCTTGCGGGGTTCGAGACGACGGTGCTGGACCATGACCTCGACACCATCCAGCTGATGCGCAAGTTCGGATTCAAGGGATTCTTCGGCGACCCCACCCGACCTGAGCTGCTGCATGCGGCCGGTCTGGATGAGGCGAAGGTCCTGGTCTGCACAATGGACGAGCCGAAGAACGTCACCGCCCTGGTGAAATACGCACGCAAGGCCCGGCCGGACCTGCATATCATCGCCCGCGCCTACGACCGGAACCACGTCTACGAGCTTTACCGCGCGGGCGCCGACGACATCGTGCGAGAGGTCTTCGATTCGTCCCTGCGGGCGGGACGGTACGTGTTGGAGAATATCGGCCTGTCCGAATTCGAGGCGGCAGAGCTGGAAAAGGCGTTCTTCAAGATCGACCGGTCCGCCTTGCGCGAACTGGCAAAGCTTTGGAAGCCCGGGGTGCCTATCTCGAAGAACGAGCCCTACATGGAGCGCGCGCGGGCGCTGAACGCCGACCTGGAATCCGCTTTGTCGGCCAAGTACGACGAACTGCGCGGCCAGCGCGAGATCGATTCCAACGATGAGGACACGGACGAGGGGTTGGGCGACAAGGATGACGAAGCGGCACAAGTCGCTTAACTTCGCCAGCCCCGCATGCAAAAAAGCCGCGCTTCCAGGGCGCGGCTTTTTCGATGTTCGGCAGATGCGGTGGCGATCAGGCGGCCGCGGCGTTCCGCGCTTCCAGAACCGAATCGATCTGGCGCTGTGCTGCCGCTTCGTCGTCACCGGACACGGCAGCGATTTCACGGGTCAGACGCTCTAGCGCGGCTTCATAAAGCTGACGCTCGGAATAGGATTGCTCGCGCTGGTCGTCGGTGCGGTGCAAGTCACGGACCACTTCGGCGATGGCGATCAAGTCTCCCGAATTGATCTTCTGTTCGTATTCCTGGGCCCGGCGGGACCACATGGCCTTTTTGACCTTGGCCTTACCCTTCAGGGTCGTCATCGCCTTCGTCACCACGTCGGGCGAGGACAGTTGCCGCATTCCGACCTCGGACGCCTTGTGCGTCGGAACACGCAAGGTCATCTTGTCCTTCTCGAACGAGATCACGAACAGCTCGAGTTCGAGCCCCGCAATCTCCTGTTTTTCGATAGACAGGATTTGACCCACACCATGGGCGGGATACACAACATAATCGTTCGGACGGAATTCCGGCTTTTTTGATTTGCTCATCGCAGACAAAGTTCCTTTTCAGGCCCCAGGGTTACAACCGCAAGAATGACGCCGGGAACACACACATTTTCCCGTCGCCAAGGGTGCGCCGCACCCGATCCTGCTAATGTCCATATACTATAGCACAAAAATGGGCCCCGTGCCAGTGCGGCACAAGGGGCCTGAAACAGTCGCTGCGGTCAGCGGGTCAGCCGCCTTCGCCCGGCGCTTCCGAGAACAGCTCCATCTTGCCGTCCTTGCCATCCATCTCCTCCGCGTTGGGGAGGGGGTCCTTTTTCGTGACGATGACCGGCCACATCTCTGAATACTTACGATTGAACTCGACCCATTTCTCGGCCTCGGGGTCGGTATCGGGGCGGATCGCATCGGCCGGGCACTCGGGCTCGCAGACTCCACAGTCGATGCATTCGTCGGGGTGGATCACCAGCATGTTCTCCCCCTCGTAGAAGCAGTCCACGGGGCAGACTTCGACGCAGTCGGTGTATTTGCAGGCGATGCAATTGTCGTTGACGATATAGGTCATGCGTGCGTTCCGTCGGATGAGAGGTCGGGGGCGGGATAGACCTTCGTCGCTCGGGGTTCAAGCGACAGGTCGGCGCGGCTCAGTCGTGGCCTTGCTCGAACCGGTCAATCTCGCGCCGGTCGCGTTTGCTGGGCCGGCCCCCCTTGTCGAATCGGGGGGCGTCGGGGGATTTCGGCGGCGGCGGGGGCGAGCGATCGTCATAAAGGGTCTGCGCCTCGTTCGCCGGTCCACGGCGGTCACCGGGCGAAAGGACTTCGACCACCCGGATCGCACGGCCCTGGCTGAAGGTCAGCACATCGCCCACCCGGACTGAGGCCGAGGGTTTGGAGACCCGCGTTCCGTTCACCAGGACCCCGCCATCGGTGACCATCTTGGCCGCCAGGCTGCGGGTCTTGAAGAACCGCGCGAAGAACAGCCACTTGTCCAGGCGAATCGAGGGCGCGCCCTGCAAGTCAGCCCTTGTCCTTGAGACCCATCAAGGCCTCGGCAAAGGGGTTCGACGGATCGATCGCCTTCTCCTTGCGGGGTGGGCGCGATTCGGCCGTCTGAGGCTTCTTGCGATCCCCCTGCCCCTTGCCCCGGGGCTTGCCCTTCGGCTTGGAATTGCGATCCGCCCGTTCCCCGCGCGGCTTGCCGCCGCTGCGCCGCTCGGCCCGGCCACCCCAGGTGAAGGTATAGAACGTCTCGACCTCCGGCGCGGCTTCGGGCTTCGCTACCTCGCCCTGGGGAATAGCATCGGCCATCTCGGCATCAGTGACCGCCGCGACCTCGTCGCCGGCTTCGGATGCAGGTGCTTCGGACGTGGCGTCATCAGCAGGCGCGGGCGCCGGATCCGCGTCGGTTACCGCCGCGACCTCGGACTCTTCGGCGGGGGCGGGCGTGGCCTCGGGTTCGGCCGGGGCCTGCGGCATCTCCGACGGCGGCTCGGACACGTCCGATCCGGCTTCGGCAGGCGATTCGGACGTCGCTTCGGCGGGAGGCGTTTCCTTCGGGCCTGGCACTTTCTCGCGCTCGGCTTTTTCGGCCTTGTAGCCTAGGCCTTCCATGAGATTGGCGAACTGCTCCAGCGTCATGCCGGTAATCGACAGCATGTCAGGCGTCGCCTCGAACCCGGCGCGGCCGTCCTTGGCCCGCAGCAGATCAGCCAGCCGTTCCAGCATGTCGATGCGGATCGCCCGATCGCCCGCAGCGCGGTACCCGGCCATGGTGTAGGTGCCTTCGGGCACGTCCCTGACCACAGGTATGGTCACAAGACCCGGTGGCGGGCTTTCGGGAAACTCGTCGAAGCCCTGCGACAGCGACCACAGAACAAGCCGCAGCCGCGTGGGCGCGGGTTTCAGAAGCGCGGGCAGGAAGACGGTGAACTGGCCGAACCGCACCCCGTGCTTGCGCAACAGACCGCGGGCCTGCTGGTCCAGCCCTTTGACATCCGATGCGACATCGGCGCGCGGCACCACGCCCATGGCCTCGACCAGGCGGTAGGCGAAGCCTTTGGCCAACCCTTCAAGGGTCTCGTCTCGCTGCATGGCGACCAGCGGCTCGAACAGGGCGGCGATCTTGCGGTCGATGAAATGCTGCAGGCGGCGCTCGACCTTCTGCATGACCTCGGCCCCGGCCTCGTCGTCGACGAATCCCACGGCGCGCGGTTTCAGCGGATCGTCGCCCTTCGCCAGGCGGCCCACGGCTTCAGTGCCCCACATGAGACCGCCCTGTTCGGTAAAGTCGATCTCGGTATCGGGGGCGTTGTAGAACCGGTCTGCACGCAGGTGAAACTGGGGGGCCAGTGCCGCCGCGCTGGCCTGCCTCAGAGTCTTCGCCTCGTCGGGGCTGCCGGACTTGTCCTGACGGAACCGGAACCCTTCGATCCGGCCGACATACTGGCCCTCGACACTCACTTCGCCCTTGTCGTTCACTTCGGCCACCATGGCCTCCTTCTGCTTGAGCCGCCGCATCAGCACGCTGGTGCGCCGGTCCACAAATCTTTGCGTCAGTGCATCGTGAAGCGCATCCGACAACCTATCTTCTACCGCGCGGGTCGCCCCGCGCCAATGGTGCGCGTCGTCGACCCAGTCTTTTCGTTGCGCGACGTAGGTCCACGTGCGGATATACGCCAAACGTTTCGACAACGTATCAATGTCGCCATCGGTTCGATCGATTCGCTTCACCTGCCGCGAAAGCCAGTCGTCGGGCACCCGCCCCCACTCGCCCAGGAAGCCGTAGATCCGCTCCAGCATGCCGGCATGTTCGCCCGCACTGATCCCACGGAAATCGGGAATCCGGCAAACATCCCACAAAAGGCGCACGCCATGCGCGTCGCGGATCGTGCGCGCGACCTCCGGGATGGCCGAAAGGGTCTTCAGCGCGGCCAGATCGTCGGCCTCACGCGCGCGCTGCAATCTTTCGTGATCCGGCCGCTCTTCCAGCGAAGCGATCAGCGCGTTGGTCGACCCGAAATTCAGCCGAGCATTGCGCCATTGCAGTACCTTGAGCGGGGCGAACCGGTGGTCGCAGATCGCCTCGGCCACGCCGTCATCCAGCGGGGCCGCCTCTCCCGTCACGCCGAAGGTGCCGTCATTGGTATAGCGCCCCGCACGACCGGCGATCTGCGCCAGCTCGTTCGGTTGCAGCTCGCGCATTCGCCGACCGTCGAACTTCCGGGTCGAAGAGAACGCGACATGGTCGATGTCCAGGTTCAACCCCATTCCGATGGCATCTGTCGCCACCAGGAAATCGACATCGCCGTTCTGGTACATCTCGACCTGGGCGTTGCGGGTGCGCGGGCTGAGCGCGCCCATCACCACGGCCGCCCCGCCCTTCTGTCGGCGCAGAAGCTCGGCAATGGCATAGACGTTTTCCACAGAGAACCCGACGATGGCCGAACGCGGCTTCATCCGGCTGATCTTGCGGCTGCCTGTATAGATCAAGGTCGAGAACCGCTCGCGTTTGATGAACTGCGCCTCGGGGACCAGGGCCGCGATGGCGCCGCGCATGGTTTCGGCGCCCAGGAAAAGCGTCTCGTGGGTGCCGCGCGCGCGCAGAAGGCGGTCGGTGAAGACATGGCCCCGTTCGGGGTCTGCGCAAAGCTGGACCTCGTCGATGGCCAGGAAATCGGTGCCCATCGCCTCGGGCATCGCCTCGACCGTGCAGACCCAGTATTGCGTGCGTTCGGGAACGATCCGTTCCTCGCCCGTGACCAGCGCCACGACCGAAGGTCCGCGCAGCGCCACCAGCTTGTCGTAAATCTCGCGCGCAAGAAGACGCAGCGGAAGGCCAATGATGCCGGTGCGATAGCCCAGCATCCGTTCCAGCGCGTAATGCGTCTTTCCGGTATTGGTGGGGCCAAGGACCGCCGTGATCCGTCCCATCGGTGCCTCTTCTCTGCCCACCCCCTAAGTGAGGGCAGACGACCCGAGACTCAACCCCGCCCCCGGGAAGAACCGCCGCCGGGACGCCCGGCGGCGGGTGTCGTCACTGCCCCTCGTGGGGAAGCAGGCCCTTGACCCGCTTCACGTTCGTCACCCTGAGGAATCCATGGCCCAGCCCCTCGGACGAGGAGAGCTCCGCCATGGTGCCCCAGATCGCGTCGTCGCGTTGCGCCTTCGACACGGACATCGTGGAGGGGGCTTTCGCGATCCCGAACCCCAGCCCCGATGCCGGCACTTCGTCGGCCCGCGCCTGTCCCAGCGCAAGCACGACCAGCGCGGTCAAACCCGCGACTTTCGACATTTTCATGGTTTCATGCCTCGATCTGCCTCTGCCTGCATCTTGGTGCGCAGGTCATGAAGGAATCACATCACGGCAAGATCGCCGTGTGAATCGGTCATTTTCGTGACTTTTGCGAACGTGTCTTTCGAGTCACAACCGATCCGCGAATTTCACAGCCGGCTGCCATCCACCTCACGCTCGAGCAGGGGAATCGCGGCAGCGGCTTGCGGGCTGGCCGGATACAGCCGCTCGACCTCGCGCCAGGCCGCAAGCGCGGTCTGCGCCTCGCCAAGGTCAGACAGGATCACCGCAAGCCCGGTGAGCGCGCCAATATGGCGCGGGTTCAGGTCCAGGACCCGCCCGATATCGGCCAGCGCCGGGCCGAACTGCTGGGACTGGAAATAGGCCGTCGCCCGCGCATTATAGCCTTCGGCGAAGTCCGGCGCGTGATCGACCAGCGCCGAGAAATGGCCGATCGCGACCTGCGTCTGCCCCATCGCGAGCGCCTCGCGCCCCCGTTCCAGCAGCATGTCCATCGCGGGCGAGCCCGAACGGGACCATTCCGACGCGATCTTCCCCACGATCTGTTCGGCATCCGATCCTTCGGCCTGTTTCAGCGCGGCGAACAGATCGTCGAGTCGCGTATCGCTCCCTTGCGCCCACCCCAGACCGGTGGAAAGCAGAAGTGTCGCAACGACGTATTTGAGATTGTGGGTCATGCGGGCCATATCTCGACCTATCCTAACTCACAGGCGGCCGATGTCATTCCCTTCGTCCGTCATATCAACGGAGCGTGAAGATGAGCCAGATGATCGATGAAGCCGTGAAAGAGCTGAACCAGAAGACCGGTGGCAGCTTCGACGGGTCGGCCAAGTTCGTGGTCGAGGACGAGGGGACCATCATGCTCGACGGCGAAGGCGCGCGCGCCGCCGATGAAGAGGCCGAAGTCACCATGACCGCCTCCGCCGACACCTTCCGCGAGATTTTCGAGGGCGAGCTTGACCCGACCGCCGCGTTCATGTCCGGCCGCCTGACCATCGACGGCGACATGGGCCAGGCCATGAAGCTCGCCCAGGCGCTTTGATGACAGGGCCCGCCCCGTTCCACGGCGATGTCGCCGGCGGCCCCGAGCGGGTCGAGGCCGCGTGGCTTCGCACGCGGGACGGGCTTCGCTTGCGCGCGGCGACTTGGCCGGTCGATGGGGCGCGGGGCACGGTCCTGCTGCTGCCCGGCCGCACCGAATACGTTGAAAAATACGCGGGCCTCGCCGGTGACTTGGCCGAATGGGGGCTTTCCACGGTCTCGATCGACTGGCGTGGACAGGGTCTGTCGGACCGTCTGCTGGCCGATCCGCTGTCGGGGCACGTCAATTCGTTCTCGGATTACCAGGCCGACCTTGCGGCGCTGGTGGACCACGCCACCGCGGCGGGCATGCCCAAACCTTGGTATCTGGTCGCCCACTCGATGGGAGGCGCCATCGGCTTGCGCGCCCTGATCGACGGGCTAACCGTGGAACGCGCCGTGTTCTCTTCGCCGATGTGGGGCATTTCGCTGTCCGCGGCCCTGCGTCCCGCGGCGTGGACACTGTCCTACGCGGCCCGCAGCTTCGGCTTCCACGACCGTTATGCGCCTGGCACATCGAAAGGCGCATACCAGAACGCCGCCGCGTTCGAGGGGAACCTTCTGACCCATGACCAGGATCAGTACGCCCGCATGGCCCTCCAGACCGAGCGGCACCCTGAACTGGGTCTGGCCGGTCCGTCCCTGGGCTGGCTGAACGAAGCACTGGTCGAGTGTCGGCGCCTGTCACGTCTGTCCTCGCCCGCGACGCCGTGCCTGACCTTCGTGGGCACCGAAGAGCTGATCGTCGACACCCAGCGCATCACCGAGCGCATGGCGACATGGCGCAACGGAGAACTTCTGTCAGTCGACGGAGGACGCCACGAGTGTCTGATGGAAACGCCCAAGCGGCGCGCCCTGGTCCTCGACGCGATGCGCCGCCACCTTTCGGCACCCGCGCCCGTCGGGTCCTAGATCTCGATCTCGGCGAAGGCATCGCGCAACGCCTGCGACCACGCCACGCTCATCGCCTGAAACGTCTCGTCTTCGGCGCTGATCCGGCGGCGTTCGCCAATATCCTGCGTGTCGGTCTTGATGATGCACATATCAAGCGGCATTCCCACGCTGAGGTTCGACCTCAACGTCGAATCCATGGACAGCAGAACGGCTTTCTTCGCGTCCTCGATGGTCGTCTCGGGCGTGACCACTCTGTCGAGGATCGGCTTGCCGTACTTGTGCTCGCCGATCTGCAGATAGGGCGTATCCTCGGTCGCCTCGATGAAGTTCCCCTCGGGATAGATCAGGAACATGCGCGCCGCGCCGCCCCGTCTCTGGCCGGCCACGATCATCGACGCGCGCGCCGACTGTGCCTTGGCGCCCATGCGGTCTGCCACCTGCGCCGAGACCTCGGACAACGTCTCGCCCACGATCTCGGCTACCTCAAGCATGGTGCCCGCATTCATGATCGACCGCTTGTCCGGATCGGAATTGGCATCGTCCATGCGCGCCAGCGTGGTTTGCGTGACCGACAGCGATCCGGCCGTCAGGATCACGATCGCCCGTTCTCCAGGATCGACGAAGGTAAACATCTTTCGGTAGGTGGAGATATTGTCGACACCCGCATTGGTGCGCGTATCGGACAACAGGACCAGCCCCGCATCGAGGAGGAGGCCGACGCAGTAAGTCATTTTGGTGCCTTCAAAGGTTACTATGGGTAGGTAATGCCCCGTGGATCGTCTCGCAACGTTCAAATCACCAGATGTTTCCTAACAAATTGTGAGGAACCAGGCCCCGGGAGTGCTCATTGTTTAGGCGTAACAAGTCACAAAAGGAGTCTCGATATGAAGACTATTGCAACCAGCGCCATCGCCCTGATCCTTGCCAGCGGCACGGCCTTTGCCGAGAGCCACACGTCCAACGACGAGGCCAACATGAATTCCGACACCTCCATGTCATCGGGCGACAGCTATTCCAGCGATGACCTGATGGGCATGCAGGGCGACCTGATCCGCTCGCGCGACATCACTGGTGGTAACGTCTACACGACGAACGCAGCCAATGACGAAGGTTGGGACAGCGAAAACAGCTATACCTCCGTCGGCACCGATTGGAACCAGATCGGTGAGATCGAGGACCTGATCCTGACCCAAGACGGCCAGATCCGGGGCATCGTGGCCGAGGTCGGCGGCTTCCTCGACGTGGCCGACAAGCACGTCGTCATCTCGGTCGACGATCTGAACCTCGTCGCCGTCGACGATGCCACCTACGCCTACGTCACGCGCTACAGCGAAGAAGAGCTGGAAAGCCGCGAAGGCGTCGACGAAGGCTTCTGGAACTGATCCAGTCCGATTGAAGCTATGAAAGGGGTCCCTCGGGGCCCCTTTTTCATGCGCAGTCGAACTACATTCACCTCGAATCCGGCGTAAAGAACCGCACAGCGTTCAAGTCCTGCCCCGGTCTGGCCACGAAGTCGGACGAAGACCGGGTTCGAAGAGGACAGAACGGAAGGCGAACAGACCGGTGCGTACAGACCACTCGCGCGCAATGCCCCTGCGCGGCGCAATCCTCAGGCAAACTCTGTTAGCCGTCCCCTGCCTTGCCATCGCGTGGCTTTGCCTGTCGAACCTCGATCTCGACGCAGCGGCGGCGATCGCGGATCTGGGCGATTTCGGCACCTGGCGGTGGGGCGTGGCCGCGGCGTTCGCCGCGCTCGGGTTCTGGGCCATTGGCCGCTACGACCGCGTCCTTCACCGTCATATGGGCACCGCGACGCCGCCCGCCTTAGCCACCCGCGCGGGAATTGCCGCCATCGCAGTCTCGCAGACGACCGGATTCGGCCTTGTTGTCGGAGCGTTCATCCGCCGTCACCTGATCCCGTCCCTGGGGCTCTGGACGGCCGCACGCCTGTCTTTCTACGTCTCGATCAGTTTTCTCGCCGCGTGGGCTGTCCTTGCAGCAGCTGCAACCCTGGTCCTGTCGCCAGATTTGCCTGGTTTGCGCCCCCTCTCTGTGCTGATCCTGGCGCTGGCCGCCGCTGCGATCCCGGTCATCGCTTGGCGACCGGGTCGCATGGGGCGGTCCATGCCCAGTCTCAGGACGGCCGCGGCCATCCTTCCGTTGGCCGCGGCCGACCTTCTTGCCGCGGGAATGGTCCTGATCTGCTTCTTGCCCGACGCCCCCGGCACCCAGGTCCTCGCCGCTTTCGTGGTGGCCTATGGGGTCGGCCTGGTCTCGGGCGTGCCAGGCGGGGTCGGCCCGTTCGAGGCGACGCTGATCGCCCTTTTGCCCGGCGTCGATCCCGCAACCCTGCTCTCGGCCATAGTGGCCTACCGGGTGGTCTATTTCGCGGGACCGGCAATCCTCGGACTTTTGGTCCTGCTGCAGGGCCCCCGGGCGGCCGAAGCAATTGCCACGGATACGCCTCTATCGCCAACGGACTGGCGGCTGAACGACCCAGTCCAGGCCGAGGCCGGATTGGCGCGCCAGGGTCACATGGGCCTTCTGTGCACTCCCGAATCCGCGCGGCAGGTCGTGACGCGCACCGGCCACGGCCTTGTGCATCTGGCCTTCCTCGATCGCGTTCTGCCGGGAACCGTGCCTGATCTGCTGGCCGGATTCGCGACCGCGGCGAAGGAATCAGGGCGGATCGCCTGCCTCTACCGGATCGACGCGCGACTCGCCGCAGCCGTGCGGAAGACCGGCTGGACGGTGGCCCGCACGGGGGCCGAAGCCATCCTCGACCCCACCGGGTGGACGATCGACGGTCCGGCTCGGGCGCAATTGCGGCGCAAGCTGAAGAAAGCGCTCAAGGCCGGCGTGGTCCTGCGCGAGGTCGCCGACCTCGGCCCCACCCTGCCCGAGCTTGAGCGGATCGACCGGCACTGGGTCGCAGCCAATTCAGGGGCACGGGGGGTCACGATGGGACGGTTCGACGCCGAATACGTTGCTGCCCAACGCCTGTTCACGGCCGAGATCGACGGCCAGGTTCGCGCGTTCGTCAGCTTCCACACGTCGGCGCGGGAATGGGTTCTGGACCTCGTGCGGCATGACGGCGCGCCGGACGGGACGATGCACGCTCTCGTCGCGCACGCGATCGCTGCCGCCGGGTCGGAAGGATGCCACCGGCTCAGCCTCGCATCCGTTCCCACGGCCCCGCGCGTCTTGCCCGCCCGCCTGCGATGCATAGCCGAAAGAAAGATGGGCACCGCCGGTCTGCGGCAGTTCAAGACCGCCTTCGCCCCGGCGTGGGAAGGGCGTTATATCGCCGCCCCCAGTGCCCTGCAACTGGCCATTGTCTGGACGGACCTTGCGCGGGAAATCGCCCGTCCCGCCAAGCAAGACGAGGCGCCGACCCGAGCCGCACCGGCCGGGGCAGTGCCCACCGGGATCACTGTTGCTGCTGTTGCTCGTCCAGCACCCTGACATCCACGGACATGTCCTCGAGGCCCCCGCCCAGGGACCGCCCGCGAATGGGCGCGGCGGCATGGGCGTCGAGGCCCGATCCCAGACGGATATACTTCTCGTCCGGGCAGCATCCGTTCGCCGCGTCGAATCCGACCCAGCCCAGCCCCTCGACCCAGATTTCGGCCCAGGCATGGCTGGCCTGATGGGTCGTTCCGTCCGACGTGGCATGAAGATAGCCAACGACATACCGCCCAGGCATCCCGACGGCGCGGGCCACCGCGATGACCGCGTGGGTCTGGTCCTGGCAGACGCCCTTGCCCATCTCCAGCGCCTGGGTAGCCGTGGTATCGGCTTCGGTCGATCCGGGGGTATAGACGATGGCGCTGGCCACCGCCCGCGACAGAGCATGCGCCCGGGACAGTTCGTCGTCGATCCCCGAGACGGCATCCTGCGCCAGCTCGCGCAAGTCCTGGTTCAGCCGCGTCATGTTCGACGGCCGCAAATAGGCTTGCGGCGGCACCTTCTCGCGCAGGCCGCGCACGACCCCGGTCAGGTCGCGGGTCTCGACCTCGCCCGCGATCACGATCGCCAGTTGCGACACGTCCCGGGCCGAGACGGTCTCGATCCAGTCGCCCGCGCCGTCGCGGAAGGCCGCGCCGCGCTCGACCGCGGTTCCCTCGATCCCGACATTCCAGGCATGGACGTCCTGCCCATCGAACTCGGACGGCCACAGCCTGAGCGACTGAACCAGACTGCGGATCGGCGCGTCGTAGGTGTATTCCGTGCGGTGCGTCACATGAAGCTTCATCGCGCTTCTCCGTTCAGGTAGCTCGTCGTGATTTCGTGGCCCAACGCGCCCACCTCATTGAGGACCCGCTGCAGGAACGCATGCAGCCCTTCTTCGAAGATGTCCTCGACCGTGACTTCGGACAGCATCGCATTGACCGTCCGCGCCCGCGACGTGGCCGACGTCGTTCGGCCATATCCCCGCGACAGGCGTTCCAAATGCTCCATCACGCCGTCCGAGGAAGCGATCAATGACCGCGGCGACTGCCGGTTCAGCACCAGGAAATCCACGATCTTGCGCGCGGTCACCTCGCCGCCATAGACCCACGCGAAGGCCCGTTGCGCGTTCATGGCATGCAGCACCGTGCGCCACTGATAGTTGTCCAGCCCGGACCCCACCATCGAGACGTTGGGCAGCAGTACGTAATATTTCACATCCACGATCCGCGCGGTGGAATCCGCCCGCTCGAGATAGTGGCCGATATTCATGAAGTCATAGCCGTCGTTGCGCAGCTGCGTGGCCAGGATCGCGCCCCGGACATGGGCCATGTGGCGCAGCGCGAAATCCTTCATGAACGAGGTCGAAAGGGTCGAACGTTCCTGCCGCGCCAACTCGGTCATCTCGGCATGGGCGTCGTTGATCGCCTCCCACACTTGGGTGGTCAGCGCGGTGCGCACGATCCGGGCGTTCTCGCGCGCCGAATGGATGCAGGCCGCGACCGAGGACGCGTTGTCGCGGTCGAAGAACATGTGAGTCTCGACATTGCGCTGCACGGCATCGCGGCCGAACTTGGTGCGGTACGCGTCGCGCGTGCCCGCCGCCTGCAACACCGAATCCCACTCGTTGCGGTTGCCCCCGCCCGTATCGGGCAGCAGCGCGTTGCGCGCGGCGACCTCCAGCAGGCGGGCGTTTGTCTCGGCGCGCTCCATGTAGCGCGCCATCCAGTACAGGTTATCTGCGGTCCGGCTCAGCATGTCATCAACCCTCCGCCATGACCCAGGTGTCCTTCACGCCGCCGCCCTGCGACGAGTTCACCACCAGCGACCCTTCCGTCAGCGCAACCCGCGTCAGTCCCCCGGGCACCAGCGTGATGTCCTTGCCGACAAGGCAATAGGGCCTCAAATCCACGTGCCGCGGCGCGAACCCTTCCTCGACGAAGGTCGGACATGTCGACAGCGCCAGCGTGGGCTGAGCGATGTAGTTCTCGGGGTTATCCTCGATCTTGGTGCGGAACAGCGCGATCTCGTCCTTGGTGGATTTCGGACCCACCAACATCCCGTAGCCGCCCGATCCGTGGACCTCCTTGACGACCAGCTCGTGCAGGTTCTCCAGCACGTATTTGCACTCGTCGGACTTGGCGCATTGCCATGTGGGCACGTTCTTCAGGATCGGCTCTTCGCCCAGGTAGAAGCGGATCATGTCGGGCACGAAAGTATAGATCGCCTTGTCGTCCGCGACCCCCGCCCCGGGGGCCGAACAGATCGTCACCCCGCCCGAGCGGTAGACGTTCATCAACCCCGACACGCCCAGCATAGAGTCCGACCGGAAGCACAGCGGGTCGAGGAACGCGTCGTCCAGCCGGCGATAGATCACGTCGACGCGCTTTGGCCCTTCGGTCGTGCGCATCCAGACGAAATCGCCTTCCACGAACAGGTCCGAGCCTTCGACAAGCTCGACCCCCATCATGTCGGCCAGGAACGAATGCTCGTAATAGGCCGAGTTGAAGTGACCTGGCGTCAGCACCACCACGCACGGATCTCCGTCGCATTTCTTCGGCGCCACGGAATCGAACGTCCGCTTGAGCTGCATGGGATAGGTCTCGACCGGGGCGATCCGGTTGTTCTGGAACAACGTGGGGAACATCCGCATCATGATCTCGCGGTTCTCCAGCATGTAGCTGACCCCCGAGGGCGTGCGGCAGTTGTCCTCCAGCACGAAGAAATCCTCAGGGCCGGTGCGCACAAGGTCGATGCCCACGATATGGCTGAAGATGCCCTGCGGCGGCGTAAACCCGGTCGCCGCGATCTCGTACGCGTCGTTCTGATAGACAAGGTGCGCCGGGATCCGCCCCGCGCGCACGATCTCGCCGCGGTCGTAGACATCCGCGAGGAACGCGTTCAGTGCCCGCGCCCGTTGCTTGATCCCCCGGTCCAGCCGGTCCCACTCCCGCGCCGAGAACACGCGCGGGAACATGTCGAACGGGATCAGCCGGTCGGGGCTGCCCCCCTCGCCATAGACCGCGAAGGTGATCCCGATGCGCCGGAAAAGCGCCTCGGCCTCGGATTGTTTCATGCCCCGAAGATCGACCGGCATGTCGTTGGCCCAGTCTTCGATCCCCGCATAGGGCTCGCGCACCCGGCCGTCCTGATACATTTCGTTGAAATAGTCTGGCATATTGTTGCGGCCTGTCCCTGTTTGTTGCCTCTGAGCTTAGAGGTTGGCTGGCCGAGATCAACAAATCGCCCGCCGCGCGTTCACTTCGCATTAAGGGTCGGACAGCAGAATGCAAAGCAGCCTGTTGCCCATGCGTTATTTTCGAGCTTCCGAATGATCCGTCAGATACTCTACCTCAGCGACCCTTGCCCTGACGCCGGCACGCCGGGCGAGGTGCTGGACGGGATTCTGGCCGTATCACGGCGGAACAACCCGGCGCTGGGCATTACCGGGGCACTGACGATGACGTCGGGGACCTATGTGCAGGTTCTCGAAGGTGACCCCGAAGTCCTCGATCACGTAGTGGCAGAGATCCGCGACGATCACCGGCATACCGGCCTCGATATCGTATCCGACCGCATGGTCGAATTGCGCGCGTTCAGCCGGTTCGCCATGGCTTTCGCCGATCCGCAGGAAGCTGCGCGCGACGGGGTCGCCGATCTGGTCCGGCAGCTTCACGATGGCGCGGGCCCCGGTCCGGCAACCGCGCTCATCCGCGCGATGGCCCATCGCGCGGTCGAAGACGCGACCGCGTCACACTGACGACTTCAGGCGGCATCGACCGTCCGCACGGCCGCCCTACTCTCCGGTTCATGGCCGATCCCGTCCTGACCTTCACCGACCGCGGCATCTATTGTCCCGCCGCCGATGTCTTCATCGACCCGTGGCGGCCGGTGGACCGCGCACTGATCACCCACGGCCATGCCGACCACGCGCGGCCCGGCATGGCGCGCTACCTCGCCACCGACGCGGCGGCCCCCGTCATGCGCCACCGGCTGGGCGACGTTGCAATCGAAACGACCCGCTACGGCGAACAGCGTCGCATCGGTGACGCTTTGATCAGCTTCCACCCCGCCGGTCACGTGCCCGGAAGCGCCCAGATCCGGGTCGAGGTCGGGGGCGAGGTCTGGGTCGCCTCGGGCGACTACAAGGTCGAGGATGACGGCCTGTCCGAGCCGTTCGAGCCTGTGCGCTGCCACGCCTTCATCACCGAATGCACCTTCGGCCTGCCGGTCTTCCGGTGGGACAGCCAGCCCACCGTCGCGGGCCAGATCGACGACTGGTGGCGCCGGAACGCGGCCGACGGGCGTGCGACGATCCTCGGGGCCTACGCGCTGGGCAAGGCGCAGCGTCTTCTATCGGCGATCGATGCCTCCATCGGGCCGATCCTGACCCATGGCGCGGTCGAGAACACGAACGAGGTACTGCGCGCCCAGGGGATCGCCCTGCCCGACACCATCCGCGTCACCCCGGAGCTCGACCCGAAGGACCATCCCGGCGCGCTGATCCTCGCCACGCCCTCTGCCCTCGGCACTCCATGGGCGCGCCGCTTCGGCCCCGCCTCGACCGGCTTCGCCTCAGGCTGGATGGCGCTGCGGGGGGTGCGCCGCCGTCGCGCCGCAGACCGCGGCTTCGTCCTGTCCGACCACGCTGATTGGGAAGGGCTGAACACCGCGATCCGCGAGACCGGCGCGACCCGGATCTTCGCCACCCACGGATACACTTCGATCTTCCGGCGTTGGCTGGACAGCCAGGGCTACGACGCCGCCGTGGTGGAAACCGAGTACGAGGGCGAGAGCGTCGAGACCGAGGACGAGGCATGACCGCCCTGCCCGGCACATGTCCGGCGGTTGCCCGGCGCCTGTCCGACCGCCGCGGGGCGCAGGCCCGACGTTTGCCCGACCGATGTCCGACGGATGTCCGACGCGTGCCCGACGGGATTCCGGGGGGCGGGCGATGAAGCGGTTCACCGACTTGTTCACGCGGCTCGATCAGACGACGAAGACGAACGCCAAGGTCGACGCGCTGGCCGCCTATTTCCAGGACGCGCCCGAAACCGACCGCCTGTGGACCATCGCGCTTCTGTCTGGGCGCCGCCCCAAACGCGCGATCACCACGACCTACCTGCGCGAATGGGCCGCCGAACGGGCCGCTATCCCATTGTGGTTGTTCGAAGAATCCTACCCCATCGTCGGCGACCTGGCCGAGACCATCGCCCTGATCCTGCCCGATGCGACCCGCGAGAGCGACAACACGCTGACGCATTGGATCGACATGGTCCGTACCCTGCCCACCCTCGACGAGGCGCAGCGCAAGGCCGCCATCCTCAGCGCGTGGGACCAGCTTCGCGCCAAGGAGCGGTTCGTTTTCAACAAGTTGCTGACCGGCGGCTTCCGCATGGGTGTGAGTCAGAAACTGATGACCCGCGCCCTTTCACGCGCCACCCATATCCCCGAGCCCGACCTCGCCCACCGCCTCATGGGTGACTGGCGTCCCGAGACGACTAGCTTCGACGCCCTCATCCGCGCCCCGGACCCCGAGACGGACCTCTCCAAGCCGTATCCATTTTATCTGGCCTATCAACTTGATGGAGGACCTTCTTCACTCGACACATCAAGCAACGACTGGGCGGCCGAACGCAAGTGGGATGGCATCCGCGGCCAGCTTGTCCTGCGTGGCAGCCAGCATTTCCTATGGTCCCGCGGCGAAGAACTGATGACCGACCGGTTCCCCGAGCTTGCCCGACTGATCGACTACCTTCCCCCCGGCACCGTTCTGGACGGAGAGGTTCTGGCCTGGGCCGAAGACAGCCCCATGTCCTTCAATTTGCTGCAGAAAAGGATCGGCCGCAAGACCGTCCCGAAGAAGCTTCTGACCGAAGCGCCCGTCATCCTCTATGCCTACGACCTACTGGAATGGCAGGGCGAAGACATCCGCCCCCACCCCTTCCGCGACCGCCGCGACCGCCTCGACGATCTGGTGGCGCAGATCCCGTCCGACGCCCCCCTTCGCGCGTCACCTCTGCTGACGTTCGACGGCTGGGATGAACTGGCCGCGATCCGCGAGAAATCCCGCAAATACAACGCCGAAGGCATCATGCTCAAACGCTGGGACGCCCCTTACCGGGACGGTCGTAAGAAGGGCGACTGGTGGAAATGGAAGGTCGATCCCCTGACCATCGACGCCGTGATGATCTATGCGCAACAAGGCCATGGCCGCCGGGCGAACCTCTTCACCGATTTCACGTTCGCCGTCTGGGACGACGACAATTTGGTCCCCTTCACGAAGGCTTATTCGGGCCTGACCGATGCCGAGTTTCGCAAGATCACCGCATGGGTGCGCAAGAACACCCTCGAACGCTATGGCCCGGTTCGGCAGGTCAAACCGGAACATGTGTTCGAGATCGCGTTTGAGGGAATACAGGAAAGCCCCCGCCACAAGTCCGGCGTCGCCCTGCGTTTCCCCCGCATGGCCCGCTGGCGCCACGACAAACCGTTGGCCGAGGCGAATACGTTGAATGATCTCAAGGAGATGCTGGCCGCTTATGGTTGACGATGACAGAGACCTCCCCGACGCCACCCCGGACCGCGACTACGACACCGTTTCGGAACTGCCCCGCGGCATGTTCCCCGCGGACCGGCCCAAGGTGCCCTCGACCCTTCCGCCGCAGGGCGCTTGCGACACGCATCTGCACCTTGTCGGCGGCAAGAACGACTTCCCGCTCTGGGCCGAGCGAAAGGAGGATCCCGCCCCCGGCCGCGGTTTCGAGGACTGGCTGGACCTGCTGCGCACGCACATGAGCACGCTGGAACTGTCGCGCGGGGTGATCGTCCATTCCACGCTTTACGGCGACGACAACTCGGTCACGATCGAAGCACTGAAACGGCTGGGGCAAGGCTACGTCGGCGTCGGCCTTGTCCGGGACGACGCGAACGAAGACGTATTGGACCGGCTGGCCGAGGCCCGCGTGCGCGGCATCCGCCTGAACGAGGTCTTCGATGGCCCGCTCAGCTGGGAGGGGGCCAAGCACCTTGCCCACGGGCTGGCGGAGCGCGGCATGCATCTGGAACTGTTGCAACCGGCCGACCGTATCGCGGAGCTTTCCGAACAGATCAGCGAGTTGCCCTGCGACGTTGTGATCGGCCACCTGGGCTGGCCCGATATCGCGGCTGGCGCGGATGCTCCGGGCTTTCAGGCGGTGCGGAGGCTGGTGGCTGAGGGCAAGGCCTATGCCAAGCTGACAGGCCTCTACCGCCTGGCCGACGCGCCTTATGACGCCGCGGCGCCCTTCGTCGACGCGCTGGCGGCCACGCCGGAACGCTGCCTGTGGGGGTCGGACTGGCCCCACCTGATGCTGAACGGGGCATCGGTGCCCGACGCGGGCGTGCTTCTCGACCGGTTCTTCGACCACGTCACCGATGCCGAGCGGCGCCAGGCGATCCTCGTGGACGCGCCGGCCGACCTTTACGGCTTCTGACGGACGGGTTGGCGCGGCGCCGCTCAGCCCATATGTCCAATTCGACATTTCCGAGGAGCGACCATGCCGAGCCAGCCCGTTTTCGACGCCAACGCCACCGCCCAGGGCAGGAACCTGGGCAACCTTCCCGTCTGGGACCTAAGCGACCTTTATACCGCGCCGGACGCGCCCGAGATCGAGCGCGACCTGTCTTGGTTGCAGACGGAATGCGCCGCCTTCGCGTCCGAGTACGAGGGCAAGCTGGCCGATCTCGACGCCGAGGCCATGCTGAAGCTGATCGACCGCTACGAGGCCATCGACCGGGTGGGCGGCCGCATCATGTCCTATGCCGGCTTGCGCTATTACCAGCAGACGACCGACCCCGAACGTGCGGCCTTCCTGTCCGACTGCGAGGACCGGCTGACGACCTATACCGCGCCGCTCGTGTTCTTCTCGCTTGAGGTGAACCGGATCGAGGACGCGAAGCTGGACGCACTGTTCGAGGATGCCGCGCTGGCCCGCTACAAGCCCGTTTTCGACCGGCTGCGCAAGATGCGACCCTATCAGCTCTCCGACGAGCTGGAGAAGTTCCTTCACGACCAGTCGGTGGTGGGTGCCACGGCCTGGAACAAGCTGTTCGACGAAACGATCTCGGGCCTTGAATTCACCGTAAACGACGAGGTTATGGGAATCGAGGCGACGCTGAACCTGCTGACCGAGCAGGACCGCGCCACCCGCGAAGCCGCCGCACGCGAGCTGGGCCGCGTCTTCTCGGCCAACGTCAAGACCTTCGCCCGCGTGCATAATACACTCGCCAAGGAAAAGGAGGTCGAGGATCGCTGGCGCAACATGCCCACGCCGCAGACTGGCCGCCACCTTTCGAACGATGTCGAGCCCGAGGTGGTCGAGGCCCTGCGCGATGCGGTGGTCGAGGCCTATCCACGTTTGTCGCACCGTTATTACGAGTTAAAGCGCAAGTGGCTGGGCCTCGACCGGATGCATGTGTGGGACCGCAACGCGCCGCTGCCCATGGAAGACGAGCGCCGGATCGATTGGGACCAGGCCCGCGGAATGGTGATGGACGCCTATTCCGACTTCTCGCCCAAGCTGGCCGACCTTGCGCAGCCCTTCTTCGACAAAGGCTGGATCGACGCAGGCGTCACCCCCGGCAAGGCCCCCGGCGCGTTCGCGCACCCCACCGTCACCGATGCGCACCCCTACGTGATGCTGAACTACCTAGGTAAACCACGGGATGTCATGACCCTTGCGCATGAGCTTGGTCACGGCGTCCACCAGCGGCTCGCCGCGGATCAGGGAGAGCTTCTGGCCAACACCCCCCTGACCCTGGCCGAGACCGCCAGCGTCTTTGGCGAGATGCTGACCTTCCGCAAGCTTCTGGCGGGCGCCAAGGACCAGCAGCAGCGCAAGGTTCTTCTGGCCGGCAAGGTCGAGGACATGATCAACACGGTCGTCCGCCAGATCGCGTTCTACGATTTCGAGTGCAAGCTTCACGCCGCCCGCAACGAAGGGGAGCTGACGCCGGACGAGATCAATGCCCTCTGGATGTCGGTGCAGGCCGAAAGCCTGGGCGATGCGTTCGACTTCATGGACGACTACCAAGTGTTCTGGGCTTACATCCCCCATTTCGTCCATTCTCCCTTCTACGTCTATGCGTATGCGTTCGGGGATGGATTGGTAAACGCCCTCTACGCGGCCTATGAGGAAGGCACCCCGGACTTTCAGGAAAAATACTTCGACATGTTGAAGGCCGGCGGGTCCAAGCACCACTCGGAGCTTCTGCAGCCTTTCGGCCTCGACGCCAGCGATCCCGCATTCTGGCACAAAGGCCTGTCCATGATCGAAGGCATGATCGACGAATTGGAAGCCATGGAGGGCTAATCCCGAGCGCGCCGGGCAATTGTTCGGCGCGCGCCACGTCAGTTCCCTAGTTTGTCCACAATCTGAGTCAAAGCTGCGCGTTAACCGTCATTCGGGAAACGTGTCATGTTATCTGACCCTCACCTCTTCGGTAGTGCACTTTACGTCCTGTTCGCGGGCATGTTCGCCTTCCTCGACTTCTCGCCGTCCGAGCCTGGCCCGGCCGACGATGACAGCATTCCATCTGGTCGGCACGCAGACCTTTCCAGCCTTGCGTTGGGTGGCGCGGACGCTGGAACCGACCCTCTCGGGGCTGCGGAGGATGGCGTTCCCCACATGGATCTGAGCAGCTGGTACGACATGCTTCACAGCGAAGACCTCGCGCTGCCGATGCTGGGGGCGGAGGCAGAGGGCAATGCTACGAATGCCCAAGAACTCGGACTTTACGACACCGAGCTAGAGGTAACCGATTTCGAAGAGGGTATGGATACACTGGTCATCGAGTTCCCCGCAGAAAATGACCCCGGAAGCCTGTCGGTAAAGGAAGGGGACAATGGAATCTCGGCCGTCGTACTCGGTGGCGTGGTGGTTGCCATGGTCCGCAGCGATCGACCCGTAAACCTCGATTCCATCGTCCTGAAAGGGGTCTAACGGTTGGCATGCTCCCGTCCCAAGCGGATAGCGCTGTCGATCATGGCTTGTGTGCCCTTTGCGTTCTCAAGCGTCCAGAGATAGGTATCGCCGGCTTGGACTGATTGAACGAACGCCTCGACTTGCCGGACATACTGGTTCACCCCCGGCCATCGTTCGACCGTCCGCGCCGTCGCAGAGGTCTCGACGATCAGCTCCGCCTGATCGAAAGTTCCGGCGTTGAACGGAGCGGTCAGTTCGATCGTTCCACCCTCGCCATGGAAAACGACACGTTGGCGCGGCGCGATGCGGGTCGAGATCAGGCTGTGGAACGTGAATGACGGGAAGCGGGCGCGGACTTCGGCATAGACATCGAAATCCTGCTCGAACTCGGCGATGGCCGACATCTCCTCAGGCTCTTCGCCGGTCGCGAAACGCGCAGCACCAAACGTATAGACGCCGATATCGCGCAATCCGCCACCGCCCATTCCGGACCGGTTTCGAACGTTTGACGGGTCTGGATTGTTGTAGCTGAAGACCGACTCGACATGCCGGAGGCGTCCGATTGCGCCGTCGGACAGGAGAGCGCGGGCGCGCTGCCATTGAGGATGATGGACGATCATGAACGCCTCGGCCGCCAATTTCCCGGCCGCGTCCCGTGCCTCGATCATTGCGTCGAAATCGGACTCCTGCATGGCGATCGGCTTTTCGCACAGAACATGCTTGCCCGCCTTAAGCGCCCGGATCACCCATTCCACATGAAGATGATTTGGCAACGGAACATAGATCGCGTCGATATCTTCAGCGGACAGCAAAGAATCGTAGGTGTCTTCCACCCGCAGATCTGGTGCAAAGTCGGTGAAGCCTTTGGCTTTTGCCGGGTTCGACGTCGCCAACGCGGCCAGCTTCGCCCCCTTTGCAAGGTGGATCGCCCGAGCCATTGTCGTCTGGGCAAAATTCGACGCGCCTACGACGCCCCATCGGATCGGATCGGTCATCAGGTCCCTCCAAATTGCATCGGGCCGATCCTCACGTGCGAAGACCGGCCCGATGCCACAACTAGCAATTTCGCCGCGACGTCAAGCGTCGGCCATCATGCCCTTTTGACCCGCCAGTTCGGTCATGCGCTTCTGAAGCTTGTCGAAGGCACGCACCTCGATCTGACGGATACGCTCCCGGCTGACGTCGTAGACGCCCGACAACTCTTCAAGGGTCACAGGCTGGTCGAGCAACCTGCGCTGGGTCAGAACGTCCTTTTCACGGTCGTTCAGAACGTCCATCGCTTGGGTCAGCAGCGCGCGGCGGGTCTCGAGTTCATTACGCTCGGCATAGTCGTCGGCTTGGTTGGCATCTTCATCTTCCAGCCAATCCTGCCATTGCGCCGTGCCCTCGCCATCGTTCGAAATCGTGGCGTTCAGCGACGCGTCCGAGCCCGCCATGCGGCGGTTCATCGAGATCACTTCGTCCTCGGTAACACCCAGATCGGTCGCGATCTGCTTCACGTTCTCCGGCCGCAAGTCGCCGTCTTCCAGGGCGCCGATCCGGTTCTTTGCCTTGCGCAGGTTGAAGAACAATTTTTTCTGTGCGCTGGTCGTCCCGAGTTTCACAAGGCTCCATGACCGAAGGATGTATTCCTGGATCGAGGCACGGATCCACCACATCGCGTAGGTCGCAAGACGGAAGCCCTTTTCAGGATCGAACCGCTTGACCGCCTGCATCAGGCCGACATTCGCTTCCGAAATGACCTCGGCCTGCGGAAGGCCATAGCCGCGATAGCCCATGGCGATCTTGGCCGCGAGGCGCAGGTGGGACGTAACCAGCTTGTGCGCCGCCTCGGTATCCTCATGCTCGACCCAGCGTTTGGCCAGCATGTATTCCTCGTCCGGCTCCAGCATCGGGAAGCGCCGGATCTCCTGCATGTAACGGTTGAGTCCCTGTTCCGGGCTCGGTGCGGGAAGATTTGCGTAGCTCGCCATGGGGCCCCCTCCTTCGAACGGCTTTCCTGCCTGACAACTATTTGGTGAACCGATCGGTTCAGTTCAAGTCCTTGGCCGCAGTTTAGACTTCGTACTCTAACTGATTGCTAAGATTTCAGGTTCAGATGTCGGAATAATCTCACGCGTTTGTGTCGCCCGGCACATCATCCAGTTCGTCGACCAAACCTTGGAGATCAATAGGTAACCTACTGGTAAATATCATTCTTTCGCCGCTCCCGGGGTGGACGAAGCCCAGCTCACGGGCGTGAAGTGCTTGCCTGGCAAACTGGTTCACCGCCTCGGCCGCGCGCAGGCGCACAGAAACCCTTCGCTGGCCGCCATATGTCTGATCCCCGACCAATGGGTGACCCACATGGCGCATATGCACCCTGATCTGATGCGTCCGCCCCGTTTCCAAACGGCACGTAACCATCGCAACAGCGCCCCAGTCCCTTTGCAGCCTCACCCGCGTCACAGCGTGCCGACCGCCGTCGAACGTAACCGCCTGTCGTTGTCGATCCGTTGGATGCCGGGCCAACCCAGAGGAAATTCGGATGATCCCGTTCCCCTCGATATGCACGCCTTTCATGCCCGCCATACGCGGGTCCGACGGACTGGGAACCCCGTGGCAGAGGGCGAGATACTCGCGCATCACGCTATGGGCGGCGAACTGTTCGGCCAGACCGTGATGGGCCCGGTCGGTCTTGGCCACGACCAGAAGACCGCTGGTATCCTTGTCGATCCGGTGGACGATGCCGGGGCGCTTCTCTCCCCCCACCCCGGACAGCCGCCCGTCGAAGTGGTGCAAAAGCGCGTTGACCAGCGTGCCCGAGGGACTGCCGGGCGCAGGGTGGACGACCATGCCGGCCGGCTTGTCGACGACGACCAGATCGGCGTCCTCGTGGACGATGTTCAGGGGGATATCCTCGGCCCGCATTTCGGTCTCGGCCTCGTCAGGCACCACGACGGTAATCTCCTGCCCGGCCTCCACCTGCGCCTTGGGGCTGTCGAGGACGCGCCCGTCGCGGCTCACGGCGCCCTCGCCGATCAAGCGCGCGAGCCGCGAGCGGGACAAGTGCGCCTGCTCTGGCACGTCCCGCGCGAGTGCCTTATCCAGACGCGCGGGTGGATTTTCCCCGATCGTGACGACAAGGCGCTGCGACATGAGCGACGACTCCCCTCGGCCGGATCATACCATTCGCGTGGTGAAATGGATGGTGATTGCGTTGACCGCAACCATGATCGCACTGGGGATGGTCCTGATCTTCGCCATTCTGACGACTCTGAATGACGAGGCCCCCGCTGTTCCCGAGACGCTGGACCTGCCGGAAGGTAAGACACCAGCAGCCGTCACGCTGGCCGAGGACCTCACCGTCGTGGTGACCAAAGACGGCGACATCCTGTTTTTTGACCTGGACGGCACTCTGTTCCGGCATATCGAACCGACGCAGTGATTATTTGGGATTTGCCGCGTACCGAGGGGCGGTTTCGAACCGCCGACCCCCTGATCCACAATCAGGTGCTCTGCCCCTGAGCTACCTCGGCAACGCGTGCGCAGGACCTAAACAGACAATGCCATGCGGTCAAGAGGTTCACCGTCCATACCGGGCTGGGCGCGGGCGTAATTTCGACTAGTTCACGCCAAAAGAGAGGACATGATCAAAATGGAAGACCGCGACAAGGCCGATCCCCGAAAGGGCCCCGGATCGACGGACGATCCGAACCAAGCCAACCGGACGGATTTACCAGAAAAAGCGCCCGTCAAACCGTCAATCAAGAACGATCAGAGTGATCCGGACGACCCAAAGACAGGACCGGGAAGCACGAGCGACCCCAACCAGGGCAATCGGACCTGAGGTTGTAAGACGTCTAGGCAGAACGATCCGAGATCTCGACCGGCAGCGGGGCAAGGTTTCTGCGAGGCTTACCGCTCCCTCCCCCACCCGGCCGGTCTAGGGTCATCACGATGATGCTTGTCTGTACGCCGGCGAAGACAATTCCGTTCAGCATGAAAAAAACCAGGGCGGCCAGCCAGCCGCCTGAGACGGTTGTTACCAAGTGGCCAAGTCCCGCGACATCGAAGGCCAGAACCGCCGCAGTGAACGCGCCTGCCACGGCAAAACCAATGGCACAGTTGACGATATAAAGGCGCACGATACGGGGCAGCCTGCCGAAGTGGCTTCGCCGGTCAGGGAACGGGTTTGTCACGTCGAAGGGCATTGGCTGATGTTCCTTCTGCAAACGGTTCGAACCTTTACCTACCCCGTGGGCGAAGTGACCGGATCAGTCGAAGATCCGGTCGCCCTGCTCGTCGATCATGGTCCTGGCTTTCGCCACGGCGGCTTCGGCACATAACTCGGGATCGCGAAGAAGATCTGCGCGAACCAAGTGATGGCTTTGGGTTTCGCCTGCGATTTCTTTCTCGATGATCGCTGCAAGGCGATACTGCCCACCTTCTTCCATCGGGGCCGGATATATCGTGAAGCCCTTGTAGCTTTCGGACGGACGTTGTTCGGGTGCCGACGACTTCGGTTTGCCAAACAGCCTAGACCAGATACTCATCGCAGTTTCCCCCTATGCGCAGCCCAGCCGTCATAAGTCGATCAACGCTTTCGGCTTAGGCTAGGGCGACTTCGGCTTAGGCTAGGGCGACGTCGGGGCGGATCAAAAAACGCCCCGACGCGGTCCACCTATTGATCCAGGAAGGACCGCAGTTTCCGGCTGCGCGACGGGTGCTTGAGCTTGCGCAGCGCTTTGGCCTCGATCTGGCGAATACGTTCGCGCGTCACGCTGAACTGCTGGCCGACCTCTTCCAGCGTGTGGTCGGTGTTCATGCCGATCCCGAACCGCATCCGCAGAACCCGCTCTTCCCGCGGCGTCAAGCTGGCCAGAACGCGGGTCGTCGTTTCCTTCAGGTTCTCCTGAATGGCACTGTCGAGCGGCAAGACAGCGTTCTTGTCCTCGATGAAGTCGCCAAGCTGGCTGTCTTCCTCGTCCCCGATGGGGGTTTCGAGGCTGATCGGTTCCTTGGCGATCTTCATCACCTTGCGAACCTTCTCCAGCGGCATCTGGAGCTTTTCGGCCATTTCCTCGGGCGTCGGCTCGCGGCCGATCTCGTGCAGCATCTGCCGGCCCGTGCGGACCAGCTTGTTGATCGTCTCGATCATGTGGACCGGGATACGGATCGTGCGGGCCTGGTCGGCGATGGACCGGGTGATCGCCTGGCGGATCCACCAGGTCGCATAGGTCGAGAATTTGTAACCGCGGCGATACTCAAACTTGTCGACGGCCTTCATCAGGCCGATGTTACCTTCCTGGATCAGGTCCAGGAACTGCAAACCGCGGTTCGTATACTTCTTGGCGATCGAGATCACGAGTCGCAGATTGGCCTCGACCATTTCCTTCTTGGCCTGACGCGCCTCTTTCTCACCCTTCTGGACCTGCTGGACGATGCGGCGGAACTCGGTGATGTCGACGCCCACATAGGTGCCGACCTGGGCCATCTCGCCGCGCAGTTCCTCGATCTTGCCGGTCGACCGCTCGAACAAAGACTGCCAGCCGCGCCCCGGCTTCTCGCGCATCTTGTCCATCCAGGCCGGATCCAGTTCGGCGCCCCGATAGGCCTCGATGAACTCGCGCCGGTTAATACGGGCCTGGTCGGCGAGCTTCACCATGGCGCTGTCGATCGACATGATCTTGCGGTTGATCCCGTAGAGCTGGTCGATCAGCGCTTCGATACGGTTGTTGTGGAGGTGCAGTTCTTTGACCAGCACGACGATCTCGCCGCGCAGCTTCTGGTACTTTTCCTCGGCATCCGTGGTGAAGCTGCCATCCTCGTTCAGGGTCGCGGACATCCGCAGATCCTGCATCTCGGCCAGTTGCTCGTAGTCGCCGGCGATCGCATCCAGCATTTCCAGGACACGCGGCTTCAGCGCAGCTTCCATCGCGGCAAGCGACAGGTTCGCCTGTTCGTCCTCGTCGTCGCTGTCTTCGTCGTCGGACTTGCCGATCGGGTTACCGTCAGCGTCGACCTCTTCCTTGATGGTATCGGCCTTGGGAGAAGGCGCCTCGCGAATCTCCTGCGGGGTCGAGCCAAGGTCCGAGACGACAGGCTCCTCGCCCTCTTCGCCCATCGACCGGCCGAACGTCGTTTCGAGGTCGATGACGTCGCGCAGAAGAATGTCTTCGGACAGAAGCTCGTCACGCCAGATCGTGATGGCCTGGAAGGTCAGCGGGCTTTCGCAAAGCCCTGCGATCATGGTGTTGCGACCGGCCTCGATCCGCTTGGCGATGGCGATTTCGCCCTCGCGGGACAGAAGTTCGACCGACCCCATCTCGCGCAGGTACATGCGCACCGGGTCGTCGGTCCGGTCGAGCTTCTCGCCCTCCCCGGACGACACGGCAACTTCGCGGCTGTCGTTGCGGGTGACGACCTCGGTGGACTTCTTCTCTTCTTCCTCGGCCTCGTCATCCTCGATGACGTTGATGCCCATCTCGGACAACATGGACATGACGTCTTCGATCTGCTCCGAACTGACCTGTTCGGGCGGAAGAACCGCGTTCAGCTGATCATAAGTGATGTATCCGCGCTCGCGCGCGTCGGCGATCATCTTCTTGACGGCGGCTTGGCTCATATCGAGCATGGCCTCGCCGTCTTGATCATCCTTGCGTTCGTCGGTGTTGTCCTTGGCAGCCATTCGGCTCTCCCCTTAACGCAGGTCCCGCGCCGGATATAACGGCGCCGGTCAAACTTTCGCGAATCAGCCGACCGAATCAACTAATCACACGTTGTTACCGCGATTCTCTTACCAATTGCAGCACCCCGAACCCAGAGTCCCGCCTTCACTTTTCATCCGAGCCGCCATCGAATCCGATCTGGCTGAGCAGACGGTCGAAGGCACTCACTTCATCACGATCAAGACGCACGCCATTCGGCGCGACGTTGAACTCCCGTTTGTCCTCGGACTGGCTCTTGCCTGCCCGCTCCAGCGCCTGCGCCGCCTGACGCAGGCGCCAGGTCAATGCTTCGTCAGCAACTGCACCGATATCCGTCAGCGCCTCCTCGACCTCGCGGGCGGCCCCGCGACGGGCAACCAGTTTCGCAAGCTCTTCGGCGATGCATTGTCGTGCGATGTCAGGATCATTTGACCGCAGGGCTGGCACGACCCCGAGATGGCGCGTCGCATACAGCTTTTCAAGGGTATCACCGCCGACAATGCCCTCCACCTCGCGGCGGCATCCCTCGGCGTCCGACGCAACGACCGACAGCAGGCAGGACACAAGGCGCCGGTGGGTTGGATCGGCGAATTCCGCCTTTTCCAGAACTGGCTCGAACACCTCGATCAGATGGGGGTGCTTCATCAACACAGCAAGGACGACCGCCTCGCGCACCCGGTCCCCCTCCCCGCCCATTACAAGCTCCGAGCTGCGGGTGGACGTCACCGCCACCGGTGCGACCGCCTTGCCTTTCGGCACCCACGCCCGGCGCGGATTGAAGAGGTGATAGCGGCGCTCCCGAATGGCCTCGCCATAATGGCGCTTGATCGAAGGGTCCTTGATCCTGTTCAGCGCAGCTTTCAGTTTCTTATCGAGCGCGGCGCGCCGTTCCGGGCTATCCAAGCTCACGCCGTCGGTTTCCCGCGTCCAGAGAAGATCCACCATCGGGCGCGCGCGCCCCAGCAAGTCGCGCATCTTCTCGGGCCCCTCGGCGCGCAGCAGGTCGTCGGGGTCCTTGCCTTCTGGCATCAAGCAGAACCGCAGGGATTTTCCGGCCTCAAGCAAGGGCAGCGCCAGGTCCATCACCCGCATCGCTGCGCGCTGTCCGGCCGTATCGCCGTCCAGTGCGATGACAGGCTCGTCATGAATCCGCCACAGCAGGTTCAATTGGTCCTCGGTCACGGCGGTACCCAGGGGGGCAACGGTGGCGCCGAACCCGGCCTCGCTCAGCGCGATGACATCCATGTAGCCTTCGGCCACGACCAGCTGGGCATCCCGTCCGGCGGCGGCGCGGGCATTGCCGTGGTTGTAAAGTTGCCGGCCCTTGTCGAAAAGCTCCGTCTCGGGCGAGTTCAGGTACTTCGCCTGATCGTTCGGGTCCATCGCGCGGCCGCCAAAGGCAATGGTATGGCCGCGCGCATCGCGGATCGGGAACATGATCCGGTTGCGGAACGTGTCGTACGGCTCGCCGCCCTTCGCGCTCGTCTTGGACAGGCCGACCGCCGCGATGAGGTCGGGCGCGATCCCCTTGGCCTTCAGGTGATCGGTCAGCCTGCGCCAGTCATCCGGGGCGAACCCCAGCTCCCAGCGGTCGATCGCGTCCGATGTCAGGCCGCGGTTTTCCAGATAGGCCCTGGCGGCGGCCCCATCGCCCGTGCGTAACTGCAGACGGAAGAATTTGACCGCCTCGTCCATCACGCCAATCAGGATCGTCCGCCGATCCGCCTTTTCCTTGGCGCGGGGATCGCTTTCTGGGACCTGCATCCCCGCCTCGTCGGCCAGGATTTTCACTGCTTCGATGAACGGCACGTTCTCGCTTTCCATCACGAAGGTGATCGCGTCGCCCTTCGCGTGGCATCCGAAGCAATAATAGAAGCCCTTGCGGTCCTCGACGTGGAAACTCGCCGTCTTTTCCTGGTGGAACGGACAGGGCGCCCACATGTCACCCTTTCCCTGCTGGGACTTCCGGGTGTCCCACATGACCTTGCGTCCGACAACCTGAGCCAGGCTGACGCGGGATCGAAGCTCATCAAGGAATCCGGGCGGGAGGCTCATGACCCCTATATTTGGGTCAGCCCCCCCACTGTCCAGAGGGCTAGCAGTCGTCGACCGCCACGGTCGCCAAAGGTTGACCGTCATTTGTCGTGATGTCGGCGGCAAGCCCGTAGGTATCGACGAAGCGGGCCAGCGCAGGCTCGGCGCACAGGTTCTGCCGCAAGGTGCGCGCGGCGACAATCTCATAGCTTTCGCGCGCGGCCGGGCCGAACGCGGACGCGGGCTGGTTGTGTCGGAACTGCATGTAAAGCTGGTTCCCGCGGGCCTCTGCCCCGGTGATCGTCAAATCGGACTCGGCGGAAAGGCTCGTCCCTTGGCGCGCGTTCAGGGCCTCGGCGACGGCAGTCAGTTGCGGCGAAGTCGACGCCGCTTGGGCGGCACCTTCGGAATCTACGGTCATCTCTACCTCGGGCGCGGGGCCGGTCGGCGCACAGGCCAGAAGGGCCAGGGGGGCAAGAAGGGCAAGACGGTGCAGCATACGTGATCTCCTGTGTTTGGACCGACCTTGCGCAAATCCGCCGATGGGCACAACCGATCCCGCCAGATTGCCGCAGTGCGAGCGAATGACGCAGAAACGCATTCCCGCATTCCGTGTTTGCCAACCAGCCCAAACGAAAACGGGCTGATCAGATATCTAGGGAGAAAATTATGCTTAGCAGAACTTTCATTACGACCACTGCAGCTGCCACCGTCGCCGCCGGGGTCGCCTTCGGCGCCGCGCACACGATGAACATCGTCGAGACCGCGCAGGACGCCGGCAACTTCTCCACGCTCCTCTCCGCGGCCGAGACGGCCGGATTGGCCGAAACGCTGTCGGGCGAAGGTCCGTTCACCGTCTTCGCACCGACCGACGATGCCTTCGCGGAACTTCCCGAAGGCACGCTGGACGAACTCAGCGAAGAGGAATTGACTGACATCCTGACCTACCACGTCGTTCCGATGGCCGCCATGTCCGGCGACCTGAGCGATGGTCAGATGATCGAAACGGTGAACGGCGAAGAGCTTGAGGTTTCCATCGACGGCGAAACCGTCATGGTTGGCGGCGCTACCGTAACAACCGCCGATATCGAGGCCTCGAATGGCGTGATCCACGTGATCGACACCGTGCTGATGCCTTCCGGCGATATGTAAGATTTCGATCCACCAATTTCGGGGGCCGCCTTCGGGCGGCCCTTTTCTTTTGCGCTGTCGCCACTGCCTGAACGAACCGTCCCGTTCGACCGGATTGGAGCCAGATTCCGCGAACTGCCGCCCTTTCGGCGTGGGGGTGCCACAATATCACCCGAAATCTGCTGCTACGTTTACCGCCTAGAACGCGAACCGAGTCGTGTTGTCCGTATACGGGCATCACGCGATGCATTCCGACGCAGGTCCGCTTTCGAGAGACGGTTTGAAAGGCCGGAACAGTGGAACATCGCGACCGCGACATGACCGAAGTGCAGGTTGGCAAGCTGATCGCTAGGTTCGGCCGGTCCGAAGACGGGTCTTTCGTCCTGTTCGCGTTGTACCTGTTCCTAGCGATGATCCTCGTCGGCGGCCTGGCGGTCGACATCCTGCGCCACGATTACGCGCGCACCCGACTCCAGAACACTATCGACTCGGCGACCCTTGCGGCGGCAGACCTGAACCAGACCCTCGACCCGACCGCGGTCGTCAACGACTATTTCGACAAGGCCGGCGTCGCCGACGCCCTGGACTCCGTGGAAGTCAGCGAAACGATCAATTCACGTACGGTCAGAGCCGTCGCCAAAGCCACGATTCCAACCTGGTTCATAAGCGCGGTGGGTGTCGACGACCTGGGACTTACCAGCGGCGGTACAGCACGCGAGGCGATCCAGGATGTGGAGATTTCGCTGGTCTTAGACGTGTCCGGCTCGATGACGCGCGATAGCAAGCTGACGCATCTGAAGACCGCTGCCAACAAATTCATCGATGCCATGCTAAAGGACGGGGACACGAACCGCCGCGTGTCGATCAGTATTATTCCCTACTCATCCCAGGTCCAAGCGGATCCCCGGCTTTTGTCGCAGATGACCGTCACCAACCGCCATGGCTATTCGAACTGCCTGGATTTCGGGGCAGGCGATTTCCAGACGCCCGCCATCGATCCGTCGACTTCGATCGTCCAGACCGCGCATTTCGATGGCGTCACGTCGGGCATGATGATGGACGAATCCTGGGCACCCTGTCGGACCGACAGCGATATGGCCCCCCTCTATCTACAAGACGACAAGTCCAAGCTGAAAGACAAGATCAATGACTTGAGGGGCGCTGGAAACACCTCGGTCGAGATCGGGCTGAAATGGGGTATGGGCCTGCTTGATCCGACTATGCGGACCGCGTTGGTCAATTCGGGTGCGGCAGATTCGAATTTTTCTGAACGCCCTTACGATTACGGGCGCGCCCAGACGATCAAGGTCCTGATCGTGATGACTGACGGTCAGAACACGACCCAGTACATGCTGGACCCGGCACTTTACCCCAATGTCGAATCGGACGTCTATGTGGGGTATTTCGGCGACAACTGGCGTATTACGATCCGCGACATCGAAGACGGAAACCGCGACCGTGACGGCTATTACAACGAACCTTACTATGTGCCCGGCGGCGACTACTGGCGAAGCGATCCGGGCAACTGGGCACGGGCGCTGACTTGGCCGGAGGTTTGGGCCAATCTTTCCGTACGCTGGCACGCTTGGTCGGGCCGTGCCGATCAGCACTATTACGACAGCACCAAATCTGCCGTCTACGACGCGTGGTACACCGATGTCGTGAAGTCCATCGGCGCCTCGGAGAAGAACAATCGGATGGCCGACATGTGCGACACGATCAAGGCAAACGGCGTGGTCGTCTACAGTATTGCCTTCAACATTTCCGAGGCGAACAGCACGCTTCTGAAAGACTGTGCCAGCTCGGGGAACAATTATTTCAACGTCACCGGAAGCCAGATCACCTACGCCTTCTCGGCGATCGCCACTACCATCAATCAGTTGCAGTTGATCGAATGACCCTGCGCCGCATCCTCCGATTTTTGCGCCGCGACGACGGCGCTGCCACGGTCGAGATCGTGCTACTGTTCCCGCTGATCATGTGGCCGTTCTTCATGGCCATGGAGTCGGGCATGATGCAGATGCGGCGCGTCATGTTCGAACGCGCGGTGGACGTCGTGGCGCGTGACATCCGGCTGGGCGATCCCACCCTGCAATCCTTCGATGCGATCCGCGCTGCGGTCTGCGACGAGACCCTCGTGATCCCAAACTGCCTGTCGGACCTTTACCTCGAGATGTACCCGGTGCCCGTTGCCAATTTCGCGGCGCCAACTGAAAGCACGAAATGCCGTGATCGGGCCGAGGATGTTCAACCGGCCCTGACGGTCCGGCCCGGTGGTCGCAACGAGCTTATGATGATGCGGTTCTGCGTTCTGTACGATCCCATCCTGCCCGGCGCCGGTGTCGGGGCGCAAATGGACGTGAATACGGGCGGGAGGGGCGTCGCGATGATCGCAGAGACCTTCTTCGTGAACGAGCCATGAGGTTGATCCAGCGCCTCTCGCGCCGCCTGATGGCTTTCCGCCGGGACGAAAGCGGGTCCTACACCGTCGAGACGGTGCTGGTCCTGCCCTTTCTGGTCATGACCTGTCTTGCGCTGCTGACATTCGTGGATGCGTATCGCACCCAGATCTCGAACCTGCGCATCACGTATTCCATCGCGGACATGCTCTCGCGCGAGCAGTTTCCGGCGACCCGTCAAACGGTCGAAGGATTGGGGCGCGTCTACGACTATCTCACCGTGGGGGACGAAAACACGTATATGCGGATCAGTTCCGTCATCTGGGACGAGACGAACGCCCGGCATATCCTCGTCTGGTCCGACGTGACCTTCCCCGACAGCGCGATCTACAAGCCGCAGCCGCACACAGAGGCGACCCTGCCCGACCTGGCCGACCGAATACCGGTTCTTGCGGACGGGGATTCGATCATCGTGGTCGAGACGTGGATGGACTATACGCCTCCCTTTGATGTGGGCTTCGGCGGTCGGCGGTTCGCCAACTATACGGTGGTCTCGCCCCGCTTCGTTCCGGTTCTGCGGTATGAGGGAACGAGTTAACCGCGCGCTTCGATACGAAGCGCCAGGAGGTCAGCCATTGCTTTCGCCGATCCGGCGCGCGTAACCCCCCCGACGCCGACCCTCTTGCCCCACCGCCACCACAGACCCGGCGCCCATCCGAACGGGCGGGCTTCCGTCAAATTGATTAGGAACCCGTTCGACGGTTTCAGCGCGAACATGCCCCGATCAACCGATCCGATCTGATCGTAGGATGCTATGAGGCGACCGTCCGATTGAACAAGTCCCTCCTCGGTCAACAGGATCGCATACGCCGTCGCGACCCATAGCGAACGTGCTGCAAAGGCCGCAGCCACCGCGATGGCGATTAGAACAACCCTCCAGATGGGGTCCGCCTGGGCGGCGAGCGAAAGCCAGAGCAGCAGCCCGGTAAGCGCGGCGAGGACGCCGGTCGCAAACACGCGCCGTGGTGCAGACGCGTCGAGGCGGTACAGGATTTCGGAAGGGTCCGACATGGTTTGCCTGTACCGCCCCGGCGTTGCAGTGAAAAGGGCGTTGCGTGCGTTCGGGGGGCCGGCCTAGACTGAGCCGTCATCTGGGACGGGATCATGAAACGGCTGCTGATCGCCTGCATTTTGCTGACGGCCTGCGATCTGCCGCAGCTCGACACGCCGGTGGCGACGACCCCGTCGCGCGCCGACTTTCCGATGCTCGCCCCCTTCGAAACCATTTCGAGGGCGACCGAAACGCAGTCGCCCCAGCTCGCCGCGCTACCGGCGGAGCTCGATTCCGCCTCTGCCCAACTCAGGGCGCGGACGGCGTCGACCCGAACGGGATTGTCGCCCGGCATAGCCGCGGAACTGACCGACCGGGCCGCACAGCTTCGTGCCCGGGCGGCCGTTATCCGGGCCAATGCCGAAGGGGATGCAACGCTTCTGGAGCGCATGCGACGCCTTCGAGAGCGCGCGGCGACATACTGACCCCCTGTTCCCTGTCGCCGATCCGGGCTATGGCGCGTTCCGCAACACGCCATGCCGAAAAGGAACCTGCCCATGTCCGATCCCGTGCGTCTTGGCATCGCCGGCCTTGGAACGGTCGGCGCCGGTGTGGTGAAGATCGTCACGAAACGTGCCGAGACCCTGGCCGCTCGAGCCGGTCGCCCCATTCAGATCACAGCCGTCTCGGCCCGGACCAGGGACAAGGATCGCGGCGTCGATCTGTCACCCTTCGCGTGGGAGGATGACCCGGTGGCCCTGGCCGCGCGGGATGACGTGGATCTCGTCGTGGAACTTGTGGGCGGCGACAGCGGACCCGCGAAATCGACGGTGGAAGCGGCGATCGCAAACGGCAAGGACGTCGTGACGGCGAACAAGGCACTTCTGGCCCTTCACGGCCAGGCCTTGGCCGAGGCTGCCGAGGCGAAGGGCCTGTGTCTGCGCTTCGAGGCCGCCGTCGCGGGGGGGATCCCATGTGTGAAAGCCCTTACGGAAGGGCTTGCCGGCAACCGGATCGAGCGCGTGATGGGCGTGATGAACGGCACCTGCAACTATATCCTCACGCGGATGGAGGACGCGGGCCTGCCCTACGACACGGTCTTCGCCGAGGCGAATGCGCTGGGTTATCTCGAAGCCGACCCCACGCTGGACGTCGGCGGCATCGACGCGGGCCACAAGCTGGCCCTGTTGGCCTCGATCGCGTATGGTACGCGCGTTGACTTCGAGGGCGTAAAGCTCGAGGGGATCGAGCGTGTCTCGATCGCCGACATCCGCCACGCCGCCGACATGGGGTTCAAGGTCAAGCTTCTGGGCGTGGCACAGATGACCGGTCGGGGGCTCGAGGCGCGGATGTCGCCATGCCTCGTTCCCGCCTCCTCGCCGCTGGGCCAACTCGACGGGGCTACGAACATGGTGGTCCTCGAAGGCGACGCGGTCGGCCGGATCGTCATGCGCGGTGCGGGCGCGGGCGAAGGCCCCACCGCCAGCGCGGTCCTGGCGGACATCATGGAAATCGCCCGCGGTACGCGTCTGTCGACCTTCGGACAGCCCGCCTCGACGCTGAAGGCCGGAACACGGGCACATTCCGGCGGCCCGTCGCCCTATTACCTGCGGATGGATTTGGTGGACAAGCCCGGGGCGCTGGCGAAGATCGCGTCTTGCCTTGGCGATGCCGGGATATCCATCGACCGGATGCGCCAGTACGATCACCCCGAAAGCACCGCACCGGTGATCGTCGTGACGCACAAGGCGGGCCGCCCGTCGCTGGATGCGGCGATCGAGGCGATGGCCGAAACCGGGGTCCTGATCGGCGAGCCCGTTGCCCTCAGGATCGAACAGCTGGACTGACTGTCCATAGTTTCGCCGGTAACAGCCTTGTGCGCATCACCCGCCCCGCGCTAGACCCCGACCCAACGTCATAGGGGAGAACCGGCGCATGGCGACCAACGATTTCAACGACCGCATGCTTTCACTGGGCCTGGCTCGCGTCTCGGAGGCCGCGGCGCTGGCGTCGGGTCGCTGGATCGGCCGCGGCGACGAGAAAGCCGCCGACCAGGCTGCCGTCACCGCGATGCGCGACCAGCTGAACAAGCTGCAGATCCGCGGCACCGTCGTCATCGGCGAGGGGGAGCGTGACGAGGCCCCAATGCTCTATATCGGCGAGGAAGTCGGCACCGGAGATGGTCCCGAGGTGGACATCGCGCTGGACCCGCTGGAAGGGACGACGCTGACGGCCAAGGACATGCCGAACGCGCTGACCGTCATCGCGATGGGCCCCAAGGGGTCGCTTCTGCATGCCCCCGACGTCTACATGGAAAAGCTGGCGATCGGCCCCGGCTTCCGCCCCGGCGTCGTCACCATGAACATGAGTCCGGCCGAGCGCGTTTCGAACCTTGCGTCCGCAAAGGGTGTGTCCACCCATGACATCACCGTCTGCGTGCTGGAACGTCCGCGCCACGAGGACATGATCGAGGAGCTGCGCACGACAGATTGCGCGATCCGCCTGATCACCGACGGCGACGTGGCCGGTATCATCCACTGCGCTGAACCGTCGACCGGCATCGACATGTATATGGGTTCGGGCGGAGCGCCCGAGGGGGTGTTGGCGGCCGCCGCGCTCAAGTGCATGGGCGGCCAGATGTACGGCAAGCTGACCTTCCGAGACGCGGCCGAGCGTGGCCGCGCCGAAAAGGCGGGGATCAAGAATTTCGACCGGGTCTATACCCGTGACGATCTGGTGACCGACGACGTGATCTTCGCCGCGACGGGCGTCACCGACGGGTCGATCGTGCCCGGCATCAAGCGCGAGCCCGGGTATTTCACGACCGAGACGATCCTGATGCGCTCGAAAACCGGCTCGGTGCGGCGCATGACCTATCGCAACCCGGTCGACCGCTCGCCCACGGGGCGCGATTGATGATCCCCACCGGGTTCCCCGACCGGGCCGAGGTCGCGCGTCTTTCGGCCCGGATGCTGCTTGAGATCGAAGCCGTGCATTTCAACGCGGGCGAGCCGTTCACGCTTGCCAGCGGCCTGCCTTCGCCCACCTATATCGATTGCCGCAAGCTGATCTCCTACCCGCGCATCCGGTCGACGCTCATGGACTTCATGGCCATCACGGTCATGCGCGACGCGGGGTTCGAGGCCTTCGACAACATCGCGGGCGGAGAGACCGCGGGGATCCCCTTCGCGGCCCTCGTTGCCGAACGGCTGGGCCTGCCGATGACCTATGTGCGCAAGAAGCCCAAGGGATACGGGCGCAACGCCCGGATCGAAGGCGCCATGACCGAGGGGCAGCGCGTACTGTTGGTCGAGGACCTGACGACAGACGGTGGCTCGAAACTGTCCTTCGTCGATGCGATCCGCGAAACCGGTGCCTCCTGCGCGCATACGGCCGTCATCTTCTCGTACGGGATTTTCCCCGAGACCGAGAAGACGCTGGGGGACCATGGCGTGAAACTTCACAGCTTGTGCACCTGGTGGGACGTGCTGGACGCGGCTAAGGCGTCGGGCAGCTTCGATGCCGCCACGTTGCAGGGCGTGGAAGAGTTCCTGAACGACCCGCGCGCCTGGCAAGACGCCCGCCGGGGAAGCTGACCCTGTGGAGGGGCCGGGATAACTTGCGGGCCCCATGTGAGTTTGCCCAGATGTGGTAGGTCGGCTTACTGTTACCGCCAGATGACGGCCCGCCCGGCGGAACCTCGCCCCAACTTATCCCATGTTGATCGCAGGCCCACAGGGGCGCTACACCATCCGACACGGGGCACGTTCGAGGCAGGCAAGGGGCGGTTGGCATGAACCAGATCACGACAATTCCGACATCGAAGGACGGCGAGACCCCGGACCTGCTGCCGCACAACATCGAGGCGGAACAACAGCTTCTGGGTGCGATCCTGACGAACAACGACGTGTTCGACCGTGTCGCAAGCCTGATCGACGAATCGCACTTCTACGATCCGGTTCACGCCCGCATCTACGAGGTGGCTGCGGCGAGAATCGCAAAGAACGCCCTCGCCTCCCCCGTGACGCTGAAGGCGTTCCTGGAAGAGGATTCGGGGCTGAAGGAACTTGGCGGACCGGCCTATCTGGTCAAGCTCGCCGGTGCCGCGATCTCTTCCTACGCAGCGCGCGATTACGCGCAGATGATCTATGACCTGGCGATCCGCCGGAAGCTGATCCAGCTGGGGCGCGATATCTCGACCAAGGCCGGCAAGGTCGACATCACCTCCGAGCCGCGCGAGCAGATCGTCGAGGCGGAACAATCCCTCTACAAGCTGGGCGAGGCCGGCCAGTCGAACCAGGGCTTCCAGTCCTTCTTGCGCGCGGTCACGGACGCGGTGAACGTCGCCAACGCCGCATACCAGCGCGAAGGAGGGCTGGCGGGCGTCTCCACTGGCCTTGTCGATCTGGACAAAAAGCTGGGCGGTCTGCACAAGTCCGACCTTCTGATCCTCGCCGGACGCCCGTCGATGGGCAAGACGTCGCTGGCGACGAACATCGCGTTCAACATCGCCAAGGCCTATCGCAAGGGAACGCGGCCCGACGGCAGCGAAGGCGCCGTGGATGGCGGCGTCGTGGGCTTCTACTCGCTGGAAATGTCGGCTGAGCAGCTGGCCGCGCGGATCCTGTCCGAAGCCTCCGAGGTTCCGTCCGAGCAAATTCGTCGCGGCGACATGAACGAGGGCGAGTTCCGCCGCTTCGTCGAGGCCGCGAAATCGCTTGAGGCTTGCCCGCTATACATCGACGACACCCCTGCCCTGCCGATCAGCCAACTGGCCGCCCGCGCTCGGCGTCTGAAGCGCGAGCACGGCCTAGATGCGCTGTTCGTGGACTATTTGCAGCTGGTGAAGGGCACCGGGCGCGGGGAAAACCGGGTCAACGAGATATCGGAGATTTCGCAGGGCCTGAAAGCCATCGCGAAGGAACTGGACATCCCCGTGGTCGCCCTGTCGCAGCTGTCACGCCAGGTCGAAAGCCGCGAGGACAAGCGCCCGCAGCTGTCGGACTTGCGCGAATCCGGCTCGATCGAGCAGGACGCCGACGTCGTGATGTTCGTGTTCCGCGAGGAATACTACAAAGAACGAGAGAAACCCGGCGACCACGAGCTTGAAAAGATGGCGACCTGGCAGGATGAGATGGAGCGTCTGCACGGCCGGGCCGAAGTCATCATCGGCAAGCAGCGTCACGGTCCCATCGGCTCGGTCGATCTGTCGTTCGAAGGGCGCTTCACCCGGTTCGGCAACCTTGTTCAGGCCTGGCAACAAGGCTCGGGCGATGGCTTCTGAGGTCGGTCCTCATCTTCGGCTACGTCTTCCCTTGACCCCGGCCCGGGTTTGACGGCACCTGCGCCCCCATGGGAACCGCGCATCTTCAGATCGACCTGACCGCCCTTGCCGAAAACTGGCGCGCACTGGATGGGCGCACCGCCGAAAGGTGCGAAACGGCTGCGGTGGTCAAGGCGGACGGGTACGGTCTGGGGGCCGAAGCCGTCACGAAAACCCTGTGGGAGGCCGGCGCCCGACGCTTCTTCATCGCGGTGGCCGAGGAAGGCGCGGCGATCCGTCAAACCCTTGGACCGGATGCGGAAATCTGCGTGTTTTCGGGCCACATGGCGGGTGATACCGACACGATCCAATCGCTGAACCTGACGCCCATGCTCAACTCGATCGAGCAGCTCACCCGGCATTTCGAAGCGCTCCCCGACCATCCGTTCGGCGTGCAGCTTGACACCGGCATGAACCGCCTGGGGCTGGAACCCGCCGAATGGACGGCCGCAAGGCGTCTGGTGATGGGCCAGTCCCCCGCCATGATCATGAGCCACCTTGCCTGCGCCGACGATCCCAGCGATCCGATGAACGCGCGTCAACTTCGAACCTTTACCGAGATGGTCGATGGGGTGGACGTCCCAGTCTCTCTGTCCGCCACGGGCGGGATTCTTCTGGGCCCGGAGTATCACTTCGACTTCACCCGCCCGGGCATCGGTCTGTATGGCGGCTTTCCATTCACCGACGGACGTCCAGTCGTGCGTCTTTCAGTTCCCGTGATCCAGACCCGCGATGTCGCCCCCGGCGAGATCGTCGGCTACGGTGGATCGTGGCTGGCGGATGAGCCAACCCGGGTCGCGACCTTGTCCGCGGGCTATGCCGACGGCCTGATTCGCGCGATGGGAAACGATGCGGTGTTGTTTCACGAGGGCACCCCCTGCCCGCTTGTCGGTCGGGTCTCGATGGACTTGCTGACGGTCGATATCGGCCACCTCGACACGGTGCCTGATTCGCTCGATATTTTGGGCACCGAGCAAAGCGTCGACGACCTGGCCGAAGCGGCGGGCACGATCGGGTACGAGGTCCTCACATCTCTGGGTGTTCGGTACAGGCGAACATATTCCTGATCTGACACGTGTTTTCTGGGTCCTACACGTCACAAGACCGCCATAAGCCGACCGAATTTTCTCCGTAAGGAACCAATCTGCCGTAATATCATTGGCGGAGAAAGCGGACTTCCGCCTACGGTATCCACGGGGGATAAAAGACCATGCGATCGCAGCGGCACACGCGGTTCCCGATCTCTGCCTATTTTCAGTGGATCGCGACGACTCTGATCTTTCTGGCCTGCATAGCTGCGACCGGGGCGACCGTGGCAGGAATGCTGGGGTATCTGCCCACGCTGACCATGCCCCTTCAGTTCGGTGATACGATTTATCCTGAGGCCGGCCTTCTGATCCAGATCGGGCTGGTTCTGTTCCTTCTGACGGTCCTGTGCGCCCTGCCCGCCGGGTTCCGCGTCCTTCGTCTTGAACGAACCCATCGCGATTTCACGATTTCCATGTCCGACGTCGCCGAAGCGTATCACTTGTGCCATGCGGCCGATCGCGAGGGGGTGTTCCGCATCGCGTCTGAATACGATGCCGTGAAGGAGCGTATCGTGTTCCTGCGCAGTCATCCGAACCTGCGCGAGCTTGAGCCCGAAGTGCTCGAAGCCGCGGCCGAGATGTCCTATGCCTCTCGCGAACTTGCCGAAATCTATTCGGACGAAAACGTGTCCCGTGCTCAAGGCTTCCTGCGCCACCGCGAGGAAGAGATCGCCCTGTTCGAGGACCGGATCGACCACGCACTGTCCATCAGCCGCGAATTACGCCGTCACAAGGAAACCGTCGAGGTTGAAGAAGCTGCGATGGAAAGCCGACTTCAGGCCCTTCAGGAGGAATTCGGCGATCTCCTGGACGAGCTTGGCTTCTCGCGGACCCGTCAGCCCGCAAACGTGATCGCCCTGCCCCACGCGACAGCGGCCGAGTAACTTGCCCCTGCCGCGGTCGCGCGGCAGAAGGGCGATATGGCCAAACAGTCCCAAAATTTCATCTGCCAAGCCTGCGGCGCGGCGCATTCCAAATGGTCGGGCCGCTGTGACGCCTGCGGCGCCTGGAACACCATCGTCGAGGAACAGCCCCTTTCCTCGGGGCCTGCGGCCAAATCGTTGGGGACCAAGCGCGGCAAGGGCATGGCGCTGACCGACTTGGCCCGCGAGGAAGCACCTCCCCCAAGGTCCAGCAGCGGCATTGATGAGCTTGACCGCGTGCTTGGCGGCGGCTTGGTGCCCTCTTCTGCTGTTCTGGTGGGCGGCGATCCCGGAATTGGCAAATCCACGCTGCTGCTGCAAGCGGCGGCCAGTTTCGCGCGGGCGGGAACGTCGTGCATCTATGTCTCGGGCGAGGAGGCAAGCGCGCAGATCCGGATGCGCGCTCAACGGCTGGGACTGGGTGACGCCCCCGTGCGACTGGCGACGGAAACCAATCTGCGCAACATCCTGACCACGCTCGAGGCGGAAAAACCCGACCTTGCGATCATCGACTCGATTCAGACGATGTGGGCCGACAATGTCGACAGCTCGCCCGGCTCGGTCTCTCAGGTGCGGGCCGCCGCGCATGAGTTGACCACCTTCGCCAAGCGCAACGGCATCGCGGTGATCCTCGTCGGTCACGTCACCAAGGAAGGCCAGATCGCCGGCCCCCGCGTGATCGAGCACATGGTCGATACCGTCCTTTATTTCGAGGGCGAACGCGGCCACCAGTTCCGCATCCTGCGCGCGGTCAAGAACCGTTTCGGCCCCGCGGATGAGATCGGCGTGTTCGAGATGACGGGCGCCGGTCTGGCCCAAGTTTCCAACCCCTCGGCCCTGTTTCTGGGCGACCGGGACGAGCCGCAGGCAGGTGCGGCGGTCTTTGCAGGGATCGAAGGCTCGCGCCCCGTCCTGTGCGAATTCCAGGCCCTTGTGGCCCCCACCCCGCACAGCCAGCCGCGCCGGTCCACGGTCGGTTGGGACGGCGGGCGTCTGGCGATGATCCTCGCCGTCCTCGAAGCGCGCTGCGCGATCCCCTTCTCGGGGCTCGACGTTTATCTCAACGTAGCCGGCGGCCTTCGGGTGCGCGAACCGGCCGCCGATCTGGCGGTCGCCGCCGCCCTACTGTCGGCC